>Ga0307515_10006031_pt1 | contig 24379 bp, 4 predicted proteins | sample 17_EM_MG_FD_194513 | JGI IMG/M metagenome (GOLD analysis project Ga0307515, IMG submission 194513) | Populus trichocarpa ectomycorrhiza microbial communities from riparian zone in the Pacific Northwest, United States - 17_EM | ecosystem: Host-associated > Plants > Roots > Unclassified | place... | reverse complement strand
GCCCTCATATGAACTAAGCCTGTCCTCTACGGCCCTCTGTAGCTGATAGAAGTTAAAGGACTCTCGTCTATTGGGATTAGCTCCCGTCTTGGCTATAGTATGTCTTTAATATTTAAGCGGAAGTCCTTTTACAAACCAGTATCCTCGCTGACCGTTGTCCAAATTGCCAGTTTTGGTAGCCTTTTGAGAGATTAGTGCGAACTGTCTATAGTACTCGCGTATGCTGTTCGGCGGATTGTCCCTACACTGCTGTATATAGGCTTCTAAGAATTCTACCGTTTCCATTTGCCGAAATTGGTCACTTCCTCGGTACTCTGCCCTAAGCTTTCTTATAAGCTCCGTCCAATCACCAGTTGTAAATTTAGGCAAGCTTCGAATCTATATTCCTATCCAGTAATCGCAGTACTCCGGAAGACCCTGGTGCTTCTCCTTGCTCGTGACGTAATATTGGGCGCATAGTCGTTTGTACTGCTTGATAAACTGTGACACGTCTTGTCCTGTAAAGTACGGAGTTCTAATAGTTCCTGGGGCTGGCATAGGCTGGGTTACAACGTAGATCCTGTCTCGAGTCGTTGACTGCTGGTTATTGGGTGATGCATCTAGAGCTTCCTCAGGAGCTTGCATGTGGTCCTTACGGCTCTCATCCTTCGTCTGCTGAGGGGCATCGGTCCTAGGTGTTACGGGCGAACGCTGCGGTAGGTCTGCTTGTATAGCCGCAGTCTTGACAGAGGGCGTCCCAGATGGCTGTCCTAGCGGTACTTTGATAGGTAACTGCTGCGGCTGGTCTACCTGTACAGCCACGTCCTTAATGGAAGGCACCTGCTTCTTGACGCCTGAGGGGGGGTCTCCCTGAGAGAGCACGGAATCTTTATTTTCTACCACTGCCGGGTCTTGATACGTCCATCTGTTTTGGCCTACTGTCGTTCCGCGCGGCAGTTCTTTACGGAGTGCCTCTAGAGCTGCTGCTGACATAATCCGGAAGACTCGAAAGAGGATAAAGCTAAGCTAGAATAGGAAGCTTTTAAGAACAGGTCCGATCTCGTGCACTTGCGACCTTGCTCGGTATTGCGTCCTTTGTTCGTAAAGGGCAGTACTAACTTCCTTCGCCGCCAGATGTCTTAGATCTCGTTTCCATCTAATTGATTGGCCCTTGGCTTGCCGTCTCTGCATCTTTAATAGAGGTCTGGCCATGTCCGTGCGCAGGTGGCAAGTATCGGGTAGCTGCGACGGTCGGCCGAAGTTGTCTGATTGGCTCGCTGGTTCGCTTGACGTACCCTTTTGCCTCTTATTGCCACTCTTTGGCCTATGCATTGAGTCTGGCCGTCCTGTCTTTTCCGCAGTCTTTCTATTTAGGGTCTGCTGGTTCCCCTTGCTGTCCGATACTGCCTGGTTCTCTAGTTCTCTGGTTCTCTGGTTCTGCTGTCTCGTCTGTCTAGCTGGCGGTTCTTTTGCAGCTGGTCGTTCTTTTGCAGCTGGTCGTTCTTCTGCAGCTGGCTATTCTTCTGTAGTCGTAGGATGTTTCTGCGTGTCTCCTGTGTATGTAGCACTAGACTTCTAATCTAAAGAGCTTGCCGTCGTCCCTACGTGGAATGCCATAAAATATGTGGGAGGGTACGACCTCTCTAAGATAGGAAAAGTCACAGTGCTGTCAGTCAGTCTGTTGGTCGGTCGGTCGGTCGGTCGGTCGGTCAGTCAGTTAGTAAGAAAGAAAGAAAAGAGTGTATTTCCGGTAACTGGTAGAGTCGTGATATATATGTATGATAGAGGGAAGAAGGAAGGAAGCCGAAGGCTCTATAAATATAGGAAAATGCTAAGACAGTAGGCGACGTCCAATCTACACTACTATAGTACTAGGATTAAACGGGTGGTCGCTGTCGTATATTGCTTGGGGGGAGGTATTAAGTGATTGCTAATCTGTGCGCGCTTACTAATCGGTGTTTGTATTAACTTAATAATATAAGTAAGTTATATCCAGGGGCACGAAATACGTATAGTATCGTATACTCTTTTAGATGGTGGTAACTGTTAATTCTATTAAGGTAGACTACGTGGTCTATATACTGACGCGCCCTCCCCTCTAATTAGTTATAAGTAAGTGGTTAGTGCACCAAACGCGTAAGTACGCGTTTAGTACAACAGGTGCTGTAATTATACAATTAGTAATATAGGTCGAATAGAATAATAAGGCGCTTATAGTATAGTATAAGCAAGGACTTAAAGTAAAAATTTAGGATATAATTATCCTAATAGAAGATACGGATACTCTTAGGGATTTAATTAATTAAGTAATTAAGATTAATAATAGAATCTACTAAAGAGAGCAGACTAAAAAGGGTTAGGATAGAGTTTTATAGTTATATAAGGCGTAAGGCACGTAATAATAAAGTTAAAATTAGAAACTATAGTATGGCGTAGAGCTAATAGACCTAAGTAGTACTAAAGAAAACTAGAAATAAAATAAGTAACTATAGAAACCTAAAGGATAAGGATTAAGTAATTAAAGGTCTAAGGAGTAGAGGCTAAACTAGGGATTTTAGTAGTAGAAGATGTTTAGGCGGACTTTATAGTAAAAAAAATAGTTTAAAAAAGGAGCTTATATATATTACGGAAAATAAAGTTATTATATTAAAGACTATAGAAGTAGTTAGAGTTACTATATAGTAAAAGAAATAAGATTAGTAGAAGATATATATATAGAGGGATAATAGTATTTAATTAAGAGTTTTGCGTTTTATTATAATAACGTATACTAAATTTATAAGGACGCTAAGTATAGCGTAAGCTATTAGCTATAAAAGCTAAAATTATTAGAGTTTAAAGGAACTAACGAACCATCTTATAGATTAGATATTAAGGACGATAAATTTAATATAGGCGAAATATTTAGTAACGATAAGGTAATAAAAGTAGCTTATTAGGAGTATATAGACCTTAGAGATATTATATAAAAAGTAGAGAATAATTCCACTATAGAATATAGAATATTAGTAAGGATTAAGACCCTACTAGATACAATATCTATTACTTTATAAGATGTAAGAGAAATAAAATAGTAAACTACTTTAGCACTTAATAAAGGCAAAAGGCTACAGGCTTAAGATTCTTAAGAAGAGATAAGAGACGCTTAAGATTCCTAAGATAGGATAAGATAAGCTTAAGGACCTATAATAGACAACAACTAATAGAGCAGAGTAATAGCTTAGTTTAGTAATATATAAATAAGCTTAGGACGAAGTTTCCTAAAGGTATAAGATTTTTAAGAAGAGATAAGTAAGATTTAAGATTCTTAAAATAAGATAAGAACACTATAAAAGCCTAGTTAAACTAAGGCTAGAGCTAAGCTTAAGATAAAAGCAAGCTTAGAATTAAAAATTCTATAAGACTAAGATTTCTAAATATAAATAAGAACTATTAAATAAACTAAGATTAAGAAGTAAGAAGACTTTAAAAATCTACTTATAAGGTAAAAACCCCAAAAAAAATATAAAGGAATTTAGATAGAGAATCCTTATATAGTAAGAACAGAAACTAGACTAGAGATTTAGTATACTAGGTTATATAAGGGATAGAGCACCTATATAAAGAATTATTAATAGACCTAGGGTAGGCATGCTAAGAGCTAAGTAGCTTACTAAACTAAAAGATAAAGAGGATTTAGGAATCCCTATTAAGTTTAAAAAATAATATATAAAAGGCTTTTATAATATAGTAATAAGAAGATACTTCCTTATAGATAAGCTGTATATACTTTAATAGCTATACTAAAAATAGTATAGGTGTAACGGAACCTTATAGCGGGAACTACGGTGGATTTGTTAATGGGCTAGGTATATAGGAGCTGCAGGAAGTTAATAACAAATATAATAACTAGTGGAGTGGTTGCCTAACAGATTAACTCTAATTATATTCTAAGAATTACTATAAGGAAGGAACTATCTAGGTAGGGATTAAGGGTTCTTAAATATACAACTGTACTCCTATAAAAGTTGTTACTCTATCTACTCTATTTGCTCTATTCGCTTTATAACAGATCTTATAGATTACCCAGATTATATAGATTATATTATATAACTTTGCTTACTATTCCTCGTTATATGGTTCTATCGGCTTTATTCTAGACTATGCTTATATTAACTAACTAGCTTCTTTTAACTCTTCTCTAAGTAGTTATAATATTGTACTTAAAGCGTTTGTAATACTATCTCCTTCCTTTTTATCTTTATCCTTAAAGATTTCTAGCATCTCTAAGTTATTTACTAAAGATATAATATCCGTCTAATTAATTTAGTTAATATTGTTACTTATTATACCTAAAGCGTCTTCTTTTTCTTTTATAGCTCGTCGGTCTTATACCATTGCTATAATATTATCTCTTAGTGAGATAATGCTATCTCCGTATTCTTGTTATACGAAAAAGGGGTTAATTTGCGTTACGCTGGTAAGTCCTTTATCTTAATAGCTATCCTTTTACTTAAAGTACACTAAAGCAAATATTTAATCGTTGTGCGATGTTTACTCTATCTCTAACGCTAAGTATACGCGTTCTATTGCTCTTAACAGTCTTTAAGTTCCCTTATTAATTGCTATTAGGGTTTTAGGTTTAATTTGCTACTACAAAACTTAATAATAAGCTTTTAGTAGCGCTTGCTAAACTTTGTTATTCTTATAACGCTAAAAAAGAGGCTGCTAATGCTTAGTAATGTGCCCTTAATTCTTATCTAGCTGCATTTACTTAGTTAATCCGTCTTAAGAAGGTTTATAAGAAGGTGCGTTTTAAGGAGTAGAAACTTATAGAATAAGGTTTATAGAAACTTGGCGATAAAAGAACGGATTTTCCTCTAATAGAGAAGGAAATAGCTTTAAATACCTTGGCAACTGGTCCTCCTAAGTCCCCCTTAGGTGGCTTATTCTTTAGCGATCCTTTTTTAATAATACTGCCTAACCTTTTCTCTTTTAATACTCTTATACCTTTTTTATAGCATTTTTTAAATTTTCTAGTGGCTCCTAGGTGGTCTTATTGTAGCCTATCTACTTTACTTTATACTATATTTTATTGTCTATATCCTTATAACCAACGATCTTTAAAACTTGCTATTTATCTTCCTCTTGTCCTCTATACGTATCTGCTTTATAAACTAGTAGCTTAATATTTCTATATACTAGCTATAGCATCGCAATATGCTATATAGGGTAGATCTTTATTTTAGCTGGTAGGTTTAACTTAAATATAACTAGTAAAATCCTCTCTATAATTTTAAAGGGTCCTAGTCTAATATAGTCTAACTTCTTACTTGGTTATTAACTCTTAAAATTTTTATATAGTAGCTATACTTTATCTCCCTCCTTAAGATCTAGTCCCTTAGATCTCTTAGCGTTATAGTATTTTTTTATTCTTTGCTATACTACCTTAGCTGTTTCTATAAGGTTTATATAAAGATTTATTAATATCTCTATTCTTTACTTAGCTGTACTACTCGTTTTCTTTACTTATTATAGCGATAATAATGTTCTTAGCTCATACCTATAATTTGCCTTAAATAGTGATGTTCCTATTTCTTCTTAAGGTATTATATTGTATATAAACTATATAACTGGTAATAATAATACCTAATTGTTCTATACGTGATTAATATAATGTCTTAGATACTATTCTAGCGTCTAATTTAATCTCTCTGTTTAACCGTCTGTTTGCGGATAATATATAGTAAAAGTTGCTACTTAAACTCCTTATTCCGCTAAGAATACCTTCTAGAATACTATTATAAATCTTAGATCCCTATCTAATATAATCTTGCTTAGTGCTCTATATCTTATAAATACTTCTTTAATATAGATTCTAGCGATATCTTCTGCTAAGATTTCTTCTGTATATGCTATAAAGTACCCCTACTTTATTAGCTTGTCCACTATTATTAAGATTACGTTATAATTTTATTTAGTAATAGGATCTCTTAATTTTAGTAACTTTATAATAAAGTTTTATAATATAACCTCCTATAGTCTTTCTAGTATTTTAATAAGTTATAGCTTTCCGTATAGCTTATACCTTACTAGTTTATTTCTCTAGCAATTTAGATATTCCTTTATAACTTATCTCACTAGTCCCTAGATTCCATTAATAATATACTCCTTTTAGAGTCTTAACACTAAGCCTATAGCTCTATTATGTTTTTAAGTTAGTCTTTTATAAAATAATTTAATAAACTCCTTTGTAATATTTCTTAGCACATACATCACTTCTTAATTTTTATACTGCTTTAAGTTTGGATCCTCCACCTATACTTCTTAGATCTTTTATAACTATACACTCTTTAGTACCTTATAGGTCTAACTAATTTCTCTTATTACTATGATTTTTGGATAATGATATCTAATTAGTCCGTCTGTGTCCTTTTGCAATAAAGCCCTTAATAGCTTTTTATTATTTTATAGTTTAGCCTTTTTACTTAGAGTATCCGCTCGTGCGTTATCTGTACCCTTAGTATACTAAATCTTAAAATAGTATTCTATAAGCATCTCTACCCATCTAACTTATCTTTAGTTAAGTTCTTTTATTATTAGGAACCCCATTAGGTTCTTATAATCTATCTTAACTATAAATAGTTTCTCTATGCCTTGTAAAAATGCTCTTTATTTTTAAAGTGCTATAACTATACCTAATAACTCCTTATTATAGATATTATAGTTTAGTTCTAGTAGTGTTATCTTCTAACTATAGTATGCTACTAGGTGCTATTTATTCTTATATTTTTATAGAAAGTACGCTCCTAGTATAAAGTCTAATGCATCCGTTTTAACCACTGTCTTTAGTTTTAGTTAGTAGATTTTAAGGATTGGGTCTTAAGTAAATAACTCCTTAACCTCCTTAAATAATTTCCTCTAATCTTTTCCCTATACCTAAGGTTCCTCTTTCTTTATTAACCTTATAAATGGCTTAATATTCTTTAACTATTAAGCTATAAACCTTCTGCAGTAATTATAAAACCCTAGGAACAACCTTAACTATATAACGTTCTCTAGTTTTTACTAATTTACTATAGCTTCGATCTTCTTTAAATCTATACTAAGTTAGCTTAGTTTAATAATAAATCTAATAAAATCTGTCTTCCTAGTAAAGAACTTATATTTCTTAATTACTACTAGCATCTATTCTTTATATAGTCTTTTTAAGACCTATTTAACATGTTCTCCGTGCTCTTCCTTACTTATTAAGTAGATAATAATATTATTAAGGTATGCTATAATAAATTCATCTAAGTATTCTCTTAATATATTGTTAGTACGCTTTTAGAACGTCGCTAGTGCGTTTATAAGCCTAAATTATATAACTAATAGTTTATACAGTCCTTTCTTTAACCTAAACATCAGGAAAATTTTTTTTGGGCACGTTGTCGCAAGCGAAAATCGGGGTCTGCAAAACCTGCGTAAGTCGCGATTTTGGCAATTTGCGGCGATTTGCGGCGATTTGCTACAAATGCATAAGTAGCCTATGCAAATTGCTGCAGATTGCCACAAATTGCCAAAATCGCCAGTTAAGCAGACCCTAATTTTCAGCTGCTACAACGTGCTCAAAAAAAAAATCCTAATGGTAGAGGCTTTTAATATATAGGCTTTTGGGTTAAACGCTTTTAATATAGCTTTTATAGTTCGCAATTAAAGATCACATTAGTCACGAATCTAGTGCATAATTAGACTGCAGAGCTTTAATACAAAGACCTCTGCTTAAGATCTGATGGAGTAGTTAATTATAATTTTAATTAAAAGCATTATATATTAAAAATTTTTGGTTACCTAATAACTAAGTTCCCGTAGCGCAGTGGTATTAAAGGCAGTGGAATTAAAGCAAGTACCCTACCCTAATTCGATACAATACGCGCACAGGAAGAAAATATATATAGACGCCGAGACCTCCCCTTAGCCTCCCCTCTGGGGGGGGTATCCCAGGGGAGGTAGTGTAGGTATAGTAGTAACGTCTCTAACGCGTCGTCCTAGCCACGTCGTTAATTACCCGGCTTAGACAATATAAAGGCTAACGAGTGCGAATCACGTAGGAACCAAAATCGACCTTTTTTTAATATCGTAGAGCTTAATTAGAAACGATTTTTAATACAAGAACAGACGTTATACAATACGTCGTCGTAGAGCTGTAATTTTTTAAAGCTATAAGAACGGGGTGGTCGATTTAGTTAAGGACGACGATCGGGAGGCTCGGCGACAGCGCGATTGCCCAGCGACGATGCAATGGCTCGGCGATAATGCAATGGCTTAGTAACAACGCAATAGCTTAGCGACGATGCAATAAGGCTCAACACCAAGCTTAGGAGGGAGGAGAGGAATAAGAGGACTTTAAGATTGCCCGGCCGTTGCGAGAAAGTAGTAATACTCGCATGATATTAAGTTTAAAAATCCTGTCTTAGGAGCTTAATTAACAGCCCCTACGTAGAACGTCAATAACGTTTAATTTTAAAGATTTAAATTGGTAGATCTTCTAGGAGCACCTATTACAAAGAGCTCCAAGTATAAGATCTAGAATATTTAGTGGTAGTATAGGTATAAGGGTGGGTATTAATTCGCGTTCCCAGACGTCATTACATAACGCGATTTTCTAGTACGGATCGCTAAGCTCATCTAAAGATAGATTATTCTCAATAGATCAGTTATAAAGGAAGCGGGTAGCGCTAAAGCCTTGCTCTCTTATAATCCGATTAAACACGTAGTGGTAAAATAAAGAGTGGCGGCTAAATCGTCCATCCTTATACTTAAGCATATGCTTGGCGTACGCAGCCAGGGTAACCGTACGGCTTCATAGCGTATTAAAATTGGCCCTGCCATAAGGAAACAAAGTAGGAAAGGTACCTCGCATAATATAATTAGCTAATCGCTCCGAGAGAGGTGTCTACCGTACAGTAGGAACCTCTAAGCCCGCCTATAGGCATTGCTAATAATAAACTTCGCGACTTAAAAGGTCCAACTTATTAAGATTAGGCACTAGATTAGAAACTAAAGTATCTAGTACATTAACGTTAAATTCGCCATCTAATATACTATTGCTAAGCCTAATAGGCTAAGAATTAATAGTATAAGTAGAATTGCCTATGGGAGCTAAAGTAGCTTACAATCTAGGAGGAAGGTAAGCCCTTAGGTTACTAGAGTTAGACTTTAAGTCATTAATATAGGGCAGCTAATCTAATATAGAGCTATTTTTAGGTAAGTTAGTAAGCCAGCTACTATATATTTTAACGTCGCGATAATCCGGATAATTAATTTTTAGAAAGCAAAGCCACTGCTCTATAGTAGAGCGCCTTGCAGTATACTGCTTATAGAACCACCAACTTAGGTATTTACTACCCTCTACTAAAGTAGGCCTCACAATTAGTATACTAAGCTCAGCAGGTAACCGTAGTAGTTATCTCTAAGTCTTTAGTATATTCTAACCAAAGTAAAAACGTGCCCAGTATAGCGATATTGCTAGCCGCGTACACGCACGACTTATAGATAAACGTGTACGCGCGCCATCAGAAGCTCCTCTACCGCGGTAAGTATAGGTAAGAAGCTAGGAACAGGCCCTAGATTAAGCTCGCTGCTTTCACCAAATAGAGAGAGAAGTGCTAGATCCTTAAGGCTTCGGCGTCCTTAATACAGGCTTTACATACACCTATACTGTCACCCTCCGTAGCTAAGCCCATTTAAAACCACCGCTCCTTACAATGACTGCATATCTCTATACATTTAGCCTATAGCATACTCCTAAACTTCTTAATTTGTTTCTAATTAACAGCCAAAACAAGGCGTAGTATAGCCGGTGCCGGAGCTTACCGCGAAAAAGGTAGTACTGGTACTAGAGTAGGTATTAGCGCTAGAGTAGGTATTAGAGCTAGTTCTTACAAGGACGCATTTAGGCTCTCTTAAATACCCCTTCCACTATACAGAGCTTCATTTGTATATAGTAGAGGAGTTAGCAAGTGAGCTTTATCCCGCCGATTAAGAATGCGGTGCCCCCGTTATATTACCCTAATTGCCTTCCACCGCCAAGCTATTTTAGGGGTATCTTAACTATTCTAGCTGCAAGGTAAGAAGGCATTCTCGGTATTAGTTTTAGGTAGAGTATTTCGCTAGCGCTTCGCAGGACAAGTCTTAGTAGTAGAACCTAGCTCCGCCTAAGCTTTCCGCTTATTTAAATCATATTTAGAGGCCTAGAAGAGTAAGCAGAAGTAGAATAATATATAGGGAAAACGCGCCTTTAACCGACACAACTGGCAAAGCTTTAAAAGCTTCTTTAAAGGGCCGTCTTTAACAATATTAAGGCGGGGCTTGCATATATAACTCTTACTATATTTAATTATAGTAGGTTCCGCCACATTTACGACATATATAGTGGTATTAATAGAAATATCAATAAAAAGGAACGGTGTAATATTAAAATATTTTTAGGTTCGTTATATAAATTCTACCATAACTTACCACGCGCAAGTTTTTTTAAGCCAATTAGAATCCTTAGCAAAGTTTAAAAATCTAAAGACCACTTGTAAACTCGGGTCAATAACTAATATATAGGAAGTGTGACCGTAGGGTTAGGCCAGTAGACCTCTCTTATTAAATACAAAATTGCCGCATATCGCCCAGTTCCTGAAGCGGCAAGCCAGCAGACGTCCATCACTAAGCAAGAGATTACCGCATATTGCCTAGCACATTGCCCAGTTCCTTAAGCGGCAAGCCAGCAGACTTCTATCACTAAGCGCGAAATTACCGCATATTACCTAGCACACCGCCCAGTTCCTTAAGTAGCAAGCTAGCGGACTTCCATTACTAAGCATAAAATTGCCGTATATTACTAGGCATATTACCTAATTCTTTAAATTACAAGCTAGTAGGTATCGCCCATTAATAGAGTATTCTAATATATTAGTTCGTATATTGCCCAGTTCCTCCATTACAAGCTAGCAGACTTATTACATTAATAGAGCACTACAATACATCGCCTGGTGCATTATTTAGGTCCTTAAATAGCAAGCTAGCAGGTGTCGCTTATTAATAGAGCACTATAATATATCCAGTCGCTTGTTGCCCGGTTCCTATATCGCAAGCCAGTAGGCGTCGCTTATTAATAGAGCACTATAATATATTAGCTCGCGCATTATCCGGATCTTTAATAGCAAGATAGTAAACTTCTCTTATTAATGGAATAATTGCGGCATATTGCCAACATACCACCCCATTCTACAAAAAAAAGTCCAGTATATGCCTTCCATTAACCGTAAGACTATAGCACATCGCTAAGAACATTACTTACTGCAATTCCACCAAAAAAACCCTAGTATATTCCTTCTATTAGCTATAACACTGCGGTATATTACCCACTATATTGCCTAATTCTTAAAACAACAGCCTAGTATACTTCTTCTACTAGACAAGACTTTGCGGCAAATTGCCTAGCATATTGCCTAATTCTGCGCTAGAAATCTTAAAAATACCTCGCTACCATAATCTAGAGCACTTCCACTAGTTGCTCCTTTAAACTCCCCGGCTTATTTATATCTACGTCTAATATCTTATCCGCGGCGGTCTTCTTAAACTTATACTTATTTAGAATTCCAATCTTAATATGGGAAGCCGTATTACATAGAATATATACTATTATAAGAGGATTTTCTTAGCTAATTCGGTAGATGCGGTATATAAACTGTTGCTGTTTACTAAAGGACGGATTAAGCTTTATAAGCATAATAAAGTGTACCTTATTAAGGGTAATACCCTCCGCAATAGCCTTTAGGGATAAAAAAAGAATCTACGGCCCGCTTAGCTGCCTCCACGAGTCATTAATTATAATGTTCTTTTACTTTAGTGGTGTTCCTCTAGGGAGGTATATAACAGCATCCTCGCTATATTTAGCAACCAAGGCCTAAAACAAGTATTAGCTTAGAGTTCTGGTTAAGCAAGCTACTATTAAGAGGTAAAGATAGAGTGTTTTATTACTTACTGCCATATATACCGCCCTAATAGTTAGGAAATCAGTGCTAATAACAACCTTGCTATAATACCCCCCGACGTTTTTTAATTATATAACTTCTTTACAGATAACTAAAAGCGCCTTAAACTTTGCGTCGCCGTAAAGAATTTCCTCCTTATTCTTATCTAAGATGCTTCTAATAGGATATTTAATTAATTTTGCGTGAAATTTTACTTATATATTAATTTTGTTAATGTCTACCAGATCCTTATTACATCTATCCCTCTATAAAAGTAACCCGGGCGTTATTACTGCAACACGGCACGTAAAGTAGGTGCTTAAGGAGCTGCTAGCCATTTATACTAGTTATTTCCCCTTAGGAGAACCATCTTCTTTCCATTTAACTATTTTCTATAGAAATACTTCTTCTATTTCTAATGCCATTGCACCTTCCATGCCCTATAGCAATTTAATTTCTTTAGTTCTATACTTATAGTTTAGGTAGTAAATACGGAGCTCGCCTAGAACAACTTTTAATTTTTTTCCATTAAAGCTAATAGTATTTAAGGTACGGCGAATTTTAAAGTGTATAAGTATTTCTCCACTAACCTAAACCGATTCTTTATATGCCGTAGACTGCAAGACCCCTTTAGGGTTACTCTTTCCTTATTTTAAAAAATAACTCCATAGCTTTGCTATTTTTTTAACTTTAACGGGCGTGCATTTTTTAAGAATACTATTATCTTCGGCGTTTGCCCAATCTAGATCTATAAGGCCACTTATAATATACTAACATATATCTATAACACCATTCTCTATTAGAGTCCCTAATATAGCCCAGGCAAAAAATCTAAGGTGTTTCGGTATAGTACTTTTATAGAAACAAAGAAATTAGTTAACTATAGTCTCTTTATTCTTCTTGTTATAAAACTTATTCTATAAAATCCTACTAAAAAACGTGGTCTTAACCGACTGCTAACCTTTATCTTCCCGCTTACCGCTAGATAAGAAGTAATAGACACTTCTAGTAATTATAAAGTTGTCAATAACACGCTGTTTTAGGCATTTAGATATTATAATTATAATAAATCTTATTGCCAAGGTAGCCGGGGTACTAACTAAAGGATTGCCCTTTCTAGGTGGTAGGACGCTGCCGGAGAACTATAGGTAAGGAGTTTTTACTTTATCTATAAGAGTCTAACTAGCATTTAAAGCATCGTGGGCGGTCCAGTTTCCTAACATTCCTATTTCTAGCCACTTATCCTAAGTTAGTTGCTCCATACCCGGAGAAACATCCGCCGTTAAATAGCATATTACAACTCTTAGCGGTGCCTATGCTTGCGTTACAAGTAGTAAGTCTTTAAATAATAAGTTATAATTATCTCTCTAGGCAGTAATAATATGTAGAACTGCGATAACTAGGCTAGCACTATACTGTTTACGTATCTTAAATATAGGGTTACAATTTACGTACAAGCATAGTAGAGGCATTTTATCCTAGCTAGAATACTTAGCGTTGCTAGTCTGGTGGCCCTCCGGTAGATATTAAGTAGCATTTCCAGCCGCTTAATTAGTAGCCACTTCGTCCAGATTTATAGTATAGTAGTAATTAAGGACAATAGTTAAGTATACGGTTACCGTCTTACCGGTCCCCATGCCGTCTATAAAAACCCCACCATTTAGCTCTATATATTCTTAGTAAAATATCTTAGATACACTATATAGCTGGTATAGAAACGCCCTAAACTTTAAATTTAAACCCTATTTGCGGGGAATAGGGACCATATTATTTCCTAGGAGGGCCCCTTTAGAAACCCCCCACAGCTTAGCTAAGCGTTTATATATCCACTACTCTATTCTCTTAACCTTACCGCCTGCTTTTGCCGTAGCGGCTTCTTAAAATCTAAGAAAAGTTAACGTTAGTCTAATTTAAGATATACTCCATATACTTATATATCTATACCTTTCCTTAATACAATTGGCAGCCTCTACCTCCCTATTGGCTTCGTTTATCGTATCTTTAAGGGCCTCTTCTTTTAGGTTATCGTTATCTGTAGAAACCTATATAGTATTACCAACCAGATCGTCTACAATTACACTCCGTAGTTAGGCTAGTTTGGGATCTAGAGCGGTTACGCTTTAAAGAGCATTGTAATTATCTTCGTTCTCCTTCGTACTATTGGGACCCCCTATAGGCTAGATAGCTAGACCGCCGCGGCTGTCCTTAGTAGCTTGCCGTAATTTACCTTTAGATACTCTAGCAGGTTACTCCCTTTTATAACTACATTTCTTCCAACCTAATAGACTTAGAATGCTGCTATACGCTAATAAGGTTAATAAAGTATCGCTCTTACTTTCGGCGTCTTTATTAATAAACTTATTATCTAAGTACTCTGAGTGCTTGCGGGTCTACTTAGACACAGTCTTCCGCCGTTTCTTATATGTGGGCTTACCGCGCAAAGACTGGCGAATTAGTGTATCGGCGATACTGGGAGGGTTTATGCTCTACTTACGCGGTATTTAGTGCGGTGTTTCTATAATTAAATACTTAGCTGCAATTATTAGTATACAGATAGCCAGATATTATTAATAGAACTTACAATCAGTACTCTTAAGTAGAAATTCCACTTTACTTCTGTAGTATAGCATACATCGCTAGAATGCGGCTTATAATGCTCCTTACCGGGCAATACAAGCTTCCTCTTTAGATTTAATGTCGACCCATATAATTTGACCTTTATTTAAGTTAAAGCCTACTAATACTACAACCTCTTAAAATAGCGAGAAACGGATTTCTTTAACTATAGGAGTTTCTATATTAGCTTCTATAATATTATAGATCGTACAAAGCTCTATAGTGTCTTAGGCGGTTAAGTTAATCCATTAAAATTAGAAGGTTATATTTTTAAGCAAAAGCGGCTTACCTAATAGTGTAGGACCTGGTGATTCCAAGATTTACTTAAGAGCAAATGTAGGTGCTAGCGTTACTATAGGTTCCAATTAGGTGGGAGTCTGACTTCTAGGTTTAGACTTTACCTTTTTTTGCCATTTTATGGCATTAGTTCTCTAGGATGTTATTAAAGCAATAATAGCATCTTTGGACCAGTTATCTAAAACACCTTCTACCTTAGGCAAGCTGCTAAGAATCTTTTAAACAAACTTATTGCGTAGCAGTTTATCTCCAGTAGTACGAAACATAACTTTGTTAAGCCTGGCCTTTATTATACCATCTAAGACTATATTCTTAATTTCCTTAAGGCGACAAGCATTAATATCCCATCCCTTTATAATATCTAAGTCCTTTATAGTAACGCGTAAAGATACTAAGATAGAATAAAGGAGTAGAGCGTTACTATATAAGAGCGGAAGAATCTAGTTAGTATTTAGTAAAGGTATAAGTTCAAAGTAGGTAGGGAAGACAAACTAATTATAAGAGTTAATTAACCGGGCAGATTACAGCAGTTTTAGAGAGTAAGTCACAGCTTAAAGCAGCAATTAGTGGTTAAACCAATTAATTAACTAATTAATGTCGCGTAGAGGTGCCGTGCGAGAGTTAGTTAAGGTAGTAAAGGTAAAGAGTATAAGGCAAAGTGATAATAAAGTTAGGAAGATTGCCGCCATCTAATGCTTATTAATGGTAAGGTGAATTAAGAAGTTCCGGTAAATACATAGAATACCAAGTCTAGCGGCATTTTGCAGTAGATTGCCTTAGGTAGTATAAGTCTTATATAGTTATAATCTTCAGGATTTAAGAACTAAACCAACTTATTAATTTATTAAACTTTATAAATCCTGCCTAGACTACTAATATAAAAAGGTAATAACTTAGCTAAGTATAGAATACACGCATTATTTTTAATTATTTTATAATAGGAGACTAGGTACAGCTAATTAAGCCTTTACTATAGCTTCCTTTAAGCCCTCCTCTACCACCCTTAATCAATCCTCTATATCAAACAGCCGCTAGTTAAACCGTTTAACCGCTTATAACACTTAATACACCTTATTTAGTATATAGTACATTCTCCCTTATAACCTTAAGCTAATCCTTTACCAAAAGCTCTTAAAACATTACCTTTCTCTAATTTACATTATTATGCGCTCCGGTTAGTTGCGAATATAGTTTTATAACCTTAGAAATAGTCCTACTTTATTACTTAGGCGTCCCGGATTAAATTAGCGATAGATATATTTCGAGCCTTCTTAGCTTTTTAAAGTTCCTTAATTTCCGTCTTTAAACTCTTAATATTCTAGTAATTAGCGGCTAACGCAGTCTGCAAAGCATCCTACCCCTCCTTTATACTACTAATTGTCTAACTTATAATATTAGAGAGGTCCCTCTTTTATAGTCTTCTAGTTTCCATAACAGCTATTTCCGCGGCACTGTTTTTATTTAACTTAGTTCTCTCTAAACCATATATAGTGGCATTTCTAGCAACTAATAGGACAGAATAGGTTAGCGGAGGCTTCTTAATAGGTAGCTAGGCTATCTTTATAGCTTTAGCTACCTTACCATTCTTCTCCTACTTAATTAGAAATCCTCTAATCTCCTTTTAGCAACTATCCGCCGCCTTCTTCTTTCGCGGCTTTAGACCTGGCTTAGTAGTCCCATCTCCGTTCTTTAGTAACGCCTTTTTAACGTAGGGACGCTTAGTGCGCTTAGCTGGGGTGGCTATATACCCAGGGTTTTCATTTATCTATAATAACCGATCAGCGTAAAATATCTATGCCTCCTCACTAGCATACATACTATTGCGACGTTTACTTTAAAAATAGGTTAAGTTAAGGGAAAATTAGTTCTAATACAGAGAGTAGGTAATAAATAGATGGATAGTATTTAGCAGTAAGATCTAAGAGGGAAGCTTATCCTTATTAACGTTAAGAACGCGTATAAAGCGGATAGGTGGTAGTAATTCAGGCGAGGACTCCAATAAAGGATTTTCCTATATAATCGGCAGCTAGTTAATAGAGGAAGGGCAGAAACCTACAGTCATAATGTTATATATTACGACTTTTTGCCCAACTTCCTCAAATATATCTATATATATATAGGTAGTGGCCTTCTACAGCATTTTATCGGCATCGCAATATTAACGCGTTTTAGTGAGGCTTACTAATTAAATCACGCTAGCTAGGGTGCCCGCAGCATACTAACCTAGGCAGAAGCGCCCAAAGCGCCTAATATAAAAAGTCTCTTTTACTAGACGAAGGGATATAGAGCTCAAAGCTCCTCATTTAAACCTAAAGGGACTATTTAGTTACAAATCGCCTCCATTATAACTGTTTAATCTATACGCCTTTTAGTGTCACCCGTTTTATAATTAGTGGCGCTTATTTAAATCTATAATAGAGTTGATTATTCGGTAAGGCTCCAGAATAAGGCTCTAGATTTAACTTCGCATATTAATACGTAATTAACTAACGTCGGTAAGCGATTTAAATAAGCCCCTCTTTACCACCAGGCCTCTATCGCGACTCCCTACTTTAGTATAGCAATAGAGCCTCCTCCTTAGCTAACGTCCTCTCTACAATCGGCGTTTCCTATATCTTTACCTACCTTCTATACAAGCACCCCCCGGAAATAAGCTTATCGCGATTATAAAGGTTAAGATAATAACATTATATAAGGCATATAAATGCGACTATAGTATCGCAATTAAGGCATATAGAGTCGCTATATTACAAGAAGTCGTCACTTTAGCGCATATGCGAGAGCTCTAGATTAAAATAGAATATAGAACAGGAGCTCAAAGCTATATATTAAAATAGTGCCAAGAACCTTATTTTAACTACTATAATCTAAAACGAGCCGTATACTAGTATAAAGAGAATAGCAGTAAAATAAGTAGGTGTTTAAGATTCTATAGCTAATACGCCCCTTAACAGGCACTAAATTAGTAGTAGAGCTCTGGGAGTTACTAATTAGCCTTATATTAAGTACGGAGTCATAAGGAATCTATTCTTCCTTAGCCGCATTTTAAATTAGGTATAGATCTAGAGCTCTAAGAGCCATATTAACTTCATATTTACTCCGCTCCACTAATCAAATAGTTAGATCTAAAGTCTATATTAATTATAACTCCAGCTAGGAGCTCCAATCCAATAAAATCACTGCCTTAAAGAGTAAGCCAGTAGACTTTAATCACTAAGCGCGAAATTACCGCATATTGCCTAGCATACGCCTAGTTCCTTAAGCGGCAGGCCAGCAAACTTCCATCAGTAAGCAAGAAATTGCCGCATATTACCTAGCATATTGCCCAGTTCTTTAAGCAGCAAGCTAGCAGACTTCCATTACTAAGCGAGAGATTGCCGTATATTGCCTAGCACATTACTTAGTTCCTTAAGCGGCAAGCCAGCAAACTTCCATCACTAAGCGCGAAATTGCCGCACATTGCCTAGCATATTGCCCAGTTCTTTAAGCGGCAAGCCAGCAGACTTCCATCACTAAGCATAAAGTTGCCGTATATTACTAGGTACATTGCCTAATTCTTTAAATTACAAGCTGGCAGGCGTCGCCTATTAGTAGAGTATTCTAATATATCAGCTCGCATATTATCTAGTTCCTATATCGTAAGCTAGTAGACTTACCACATTAACAGAACACCATAACACATCGCCTAGCGTATTACTTAGGTCCTTAAATAGCAAGCTAGTAGGCGTCTCTTATTAGCAAAGCACTGTAATATATCCAATCGTACGTTACCTAGTTCCTATATCGCAAGCTAGTAGGCTCCTCTTATAAGCAGAGTATTCCAAATATTGACTCGTATATTGCCCGGTTCCCACATCGCAAGCTAGCGGCTTCTTTTATTAACAGAGCACTGCGATATATCACTTGCGCATTACCCTCCTTAAATAGCAAGATAGTACCTTTTCTTATTAATAAAAGAATTGCGGCATATTACCGACATATCGCCCAGTTCCATAAAAAAAAACTTAGCATATGCCTTCCATTAGCCGTGAGACTGCGGCATATCGCTAAGTACATTACTTAATTCTATAAAAAAACAATCTAGCATTTATCTTTCACTAACTATAAGACTACGGAATACTACCCACTATATTGCCTAATTCTAAAAATAATAGTCTGTTATACTTCTTCCGCTAAAGAAGAATTTACGGCAAACTACCCAGTATATTACCTAATTCCGCGCTAAAAGGATTAAAACTTTATCGCTACTATAATCTATAACATTTACATTAGCTACTTCTTTAAATTTTCCGGCTTATTTATATCTACGTCTAGTCTCTTATTAGCAGCGTTTTTCTTAAACTTAAGCTTATCTAGAATTCCACTTTTAATACAGGAAGCCGTTAATAGTAACACCCTTCGTAATAGCCGTTAGAAATAATAAGAGAATTTATAGTCCGCTTAGCTGCTTCTACAAGTCATAAATTATATAGTCTTTTTACTTCGGTAGTGTTCCTCCAGGGAGGCATACAACGGCATCCTTGCTATATTTAGCAACTAAGGCCTAAAATAAGTATTAGCTTAGAGTTCCAGTTAAGTATACTGCTATTAAGAGGTAAAAAGATAGAGTGTTTTGCTACTTACTGCTATATATACCGCCCTAATAATTAAAAAATTAGTACTAATAATAAATTTGCTACGATAGCCTTCGACATATAGCGCTGCTATAGCTGCTATAACTTCTTTACAGATAGCTAAAAGCGTCTTAAAACTTCGCGTTATTATAAAGAATTTCCTCCTTATTCTAATCCAAGATACTTCTAATAGGATTTTTGACTGTGTTAGTGTGGTATTAAACTAGATGTTTATTTTTTTTGTCGTCCGGAAGATCCTTGTTAAATCTATCCTTCTATAAAAATAACCTAGGCGTTATTACTATATTACAGCACGCAAAGTAGCCGCTTAAGGAGCTACTGGCCATTTATACTAGTTTTTTCCCAGTAAAAGAACTATCTTCTCTCTATTTGACCATTTTCTACTAAAATGCCTCTTCTATTTCCAACACTATTGCACCTTTTATACTATGTAGAAATTTAAGTTCTTTAGTTTTATAATTATACTTTATATATTAAATTCGGAGCTCGCCTAGGACAACTTTTAGTTTCCAGTCATTAAAGCCAATAGTATCCCGGTTGCGGCGAATAAGAAAATTTATAAGAATTAGGCTACCGACCTTGACCGATTCTTTATATGTCGCAGACTACGAGGTACTTTTAGGGTTACTCCTTCCCTGCTTTAAAAATTGGGTCCACAGTTTAGCTATTTTATTGACCTCCACGGACGTGCATTTTCTAAAAATACTAGGGTCAGCTTAAGCGGTTACCTAATCTACATCTTTAAGGGCGCTTATAATAAACCAGTATATATCTATAACACCATTCTCTATTACTATACTAGAAATAGCCTAGGTAAAGAATCTTAGGTATAGAGGTACCCCTATTTTTTTTTAAGAGCGAAGGAATTAGTTAACATAAATTTCTTGATTTTTTATTATTATAAAACTCATCCTATAAGATTCTGCTAAAGAGCGTAGTTATAACGGTCTGTATACCTCTATAGGGGGCCGTTAGAGAACTATAAGTAGGGCGTTTTTTTTTTACCCACAAGAGTCCGACTATTATTTATTGCATTATAATCTAACTAGTCCCCTAAAGTCCCTATTTAAAGCCATTCCTAAGGGTTTAGTCGCGCCATTCCTTTATACACACCTTCTATCTTATAGGACATTGCAAACCATAGTGGCGTCTACTTTTCTATTATAAACGTAGAGTCCTTAAATAACAAGATGTAATTGTCTCTCTAGCTAGTAATCACACTTAGAATTATAATAACTAGATTTACACCATGCTGTCTTCACATTATAGATATAGCGTTTTAATTTACACATAAGTATAGAAAAGGCATCTTGTCCTAGCTAGGACACTCAGCGTCTTCAGCCTAGTTATCCTCCTATAGATGCTAATTTGCATTTTCAGCCGCTTAATCAGCAGCCACTTTGTCTAGGTTTATAGCATAGTGGTAACTAAGGACAATAATCAAGTACGCGGTTATAATATTTCTGGTTCCTACACTATTAGCAAAAACCCTACCGTTTAGTTGGTGCGCTCCTAGTAGAATATCTTAGATACACCATATAGCTGGTATAAGAATGATTTAAACCTTAGATTTAGACCCTATTTGCTAGAAATAGGGACCAGGTTCTTCGCTAAGACGGCCTTTTTAGGAACTCTGCATAGCTTAGCCAAACGTTTATACATCCACTGCTCCATTTATTAAACCTTACCTCCTGCTTTAGCTGTAGCGGCCTCTCGAAATCTAAAAAGAGCTAATGTTAGTCTAATTTAAGACGTACTCCATATAACTATATGCTCATACCTTTACGCAATAGGCATTGTAGCCTATATCTCCTTAGCTTAGGTTATATTATCCTTAAGCGCATTTTTACCTAAGGTATCTTCAATCGCATTAGTTTCTATAGTTTTACTAAGGAAAGCTTTTGCGGGTATAGAGTTCAATTATTATATAGAGTCTGAGCTAATTAGGGATACAAAGCAGTTTTACTCTTAGAAGTATCGCGATTATCCTTGCCATGCTCTGTGTCGTTAGGATTATCTATAGGCTAAATAACTAGATCATTACGGCTGTTCCTAACAGCTTGCCGCAGTTTGCCGCAGTTTACCGCAGTTTACCCGTAGATGCCTCTAGTAGGTTACTCCCTTTTATAATTACGTTTCTTCAGACTTAATAAACTTAGAATGCCGCTATATGTTAATAAGATGGATAAAGCATCGCTCTTATTCTTACTGTCTTTATTAATAAACTTAATATCTAAGTGCTTGCGGATCAGCTTAGGCGTAATCTTCTACCGTTTCTTAAGTGCGGCCTTAGTGCGCGAATACTAGTGGGTTAGAGTATCGGCAATTCTGGGAGGGTTTATACCCTACTTATTTGGTAATTAGTACGGTGCTTTTACAATTAAATACTCAGCTGTAATTATTAGTATATAAATAGCTAGATATTATTAAAGGGACTTATAATCCATACTCTTAATTAGAAATTCCACTCTACTCCTATTATATAGCATACACCACTAAAATACGGCTTATAGTAGCCCTTACTAGGTGATATAAACCTCCTTATTAGTGACCTTATCGAGCTAGGTAATTTCATCCTTATCTAAGATAAAACCTACTAATACTGCAACCTCTTAAAATAGCGAAAGGCTAATTTCTTTAACTATTAGTATTTCTGTATCGCCTTTTAAAATTCATAGACTTTATAAAGCTCTACTATACTTTAGGTGATTGGGTTTATTCTTTAAAACTAGAAGATTATATTTTTAAGTGAGAACGGCTTAATTAGTAATGTAAAAACCGTGTGATTTGGAGATTGGCTTAGAAGCAAATGTACATACTAGCGTTATTATAGGTTTAAATTGGGTTTAACTCTAACTTTTAAGTTCCGACTTTATATTATTTTACCGTTTAGTGGCATTAGTTCTTTAGGATAATATAAAAGAAATAATAGCCTATCTAGACTAGCTATTTGAAGCACGTTCCTTCTTAGGTAAGTTACTAAGAATCTTCTAAATAAACTAATCGTGCGGCACTTTATCTTTAGCAGTACAAAACGTAGATTTTTTAAGCCTGGCCTCTTATATGTTATCTAGGATTGTATCTCTTAATTTCCTTAAGGCGACGAGCATCACTATCCTATCCCTTCGTAATATCTTAAGTTCTTTATTATAATATATAAAGATGCTAAGACGGAATAAAGGAGTGGAGTATTACTATATAAAAGTAGAAGAATCTAGTTAGTGTTTGGTAAAGGTGCAAGTCTAAAGTAGGTAAGTAAGATAAACCAATTATAAGAGTTAATCTGCTAGGCAGATTGCCGTAGTTTTAGGGAGTAAGTCGCGGCTTAAAGTAGCAATTGGCGGTTAAACTGATTAATTAACCGATTAATATCGCGTAGAGGTGCTATATAAGAGTTAGTTAAGGTAGTAGAGGTAAAGAGTGTAAAGTAAAGTAGATAAGCCTAAGGTAAATGCTCTTACTAACGGAATATAACGCGCGCGTTAAAGGGCAATTTGCTATAGCAGATTGCCACTAAATGCGCTTCCTCTAGTTATAGAAAATATTCTTTATAAATAACTAGTATAATAGGCGGAGTTAGAAGTATATTAGAATATATAACCTAAGAACGAGGGTTAATGCGCCTAGGACATTTTGCCTACCTAGGATTAATATTTTAGCTTAATTAAGACCGCTTTAATATACCCTTTTAAGTAGGGCTCCTAGTAAATAATTAAAACTCTAAATAGTATTAGATTTAAAGCTATAAGGACTACTACTATATACCGCGTATATTCGCAACTACGAAAATAATTATATCCTTAGAGGCTTTAAGTGTTTGTTATATTACATACTTTAAAAGTCCCATATTCTAAACTGGCATAATTATTAGTATATCTGCCCATAACTCCTCTGTCTCTAGGTTAACTCCAGCGTCCTAGGCAATATTAAGAAATTTAGGGAAATCTAGAAGACTCGTCTACCCTTCTGCTGAGTTAATTCAAAGTAGACTAGCACCTAAGTCTATATAAATTATAAACTGTAGTATATTCTCTAGATCTTAATATATACAGATTACAAGACCCTAAACGTCATATTTGTTAACATGTTTAGGTAAAAGAGATTAATATACGTCCTAAGGCTCTGCATAAGGGTACCATATAGTAGAATTTATAGCTCCATACCAAAGTCCTAATTTAGCACTAGCCCAGCCAGTTTTCTTGCGCATATTTAACTACGTGCGAGTAAGGAGATATTAGGCCACTTCCTTAGTCCACCCAACCGGAGCATTACTAGACTCTGGGATTTAATTAATGATTTTGGCTATAATCTTACTTTAAATAGCGTAATTTATTTGGTCTTAGAAGCGTATAGATAGTACATCACTCTTATTTACAATATCCTTAACTACCCCTTTAATCTTATATAAATGAGCGCTGCTAATACTAAATCCGGATATAATCTGCTTATCCTTCCTAAGAGTTTTACCGGTAGACTTATACTATGCCTCCTCCATAGTATACACACTATTTAATTATGTTATTACCATGCTAGGTATATATAGTGTTGGCAAGGGACGCGGGATTAAAGGTTTACAAATATTTAGCGGTTATAAATTAATTATAATAGGTACTATAGGATACAATACTACTTTATATATTATTAGCGCTTAAAATAATATACTACTTAATGCGTTTAACTTATAATTTAAAAGGAGTAAGCCGTTATAGTTAGTTATTATGATAGCTAGTAGATCGCCACAAATTATAGCTATTAGATTAGTTATATAACTACTGCCCTTTTCGGGCATAAACCCACCTATCTAATCTTAATAATAACATAAGGAGCCGTATTTATCGCTATTATAATAGGCTTAATAAATCGCCA
>Ga0307515_10006030_pt1 | contig 24384 bp, 18 predicted proteins | sample 17_EM_MG_FD_194513 | JGI IMG/M metagenome (GOLD analysis project Ga0307515, IMG submission 194513) | Populus trichocarpa ectomycorrhiza microbial communities from riparian zone in the Pacific Northwest, United States - 17_EM | ecosystem: Host-associated > Plants > Roots > Unclassified | place... | reverse complement strand
ATTTGCAATGGAGTAAATTGGCAACTGGGAAGTGAAATAGGACCTATTTATGGATGTTTCATCCCTGGAACATGTTGTGATCAGAGCAAAACTTGGTGACATCATTGGATTTCAAATAATTCAAATAGCTGAGCAGAAAGCTTCTTTTCAGCTGTCAATAATTGCTCTGGCCATAGAAATAGTACCAACTTACAGAGACTTGGAGAGATATACTAGTGGGCTTGAGACCTGTACAGTGGGTATACTGTAGAAGTTGGTGTTGAGTGTACACAGGGCGATGGAAAAATCGATATCTGATCTCCACTGCTTACATTCGCAGGGAAAGCCTGCAGCAGCATTGTGGTGCACAGAAGTATAGGGATAACAGAGGTGGACAGGGTGATGGGGAGTGTATATATTTAGGAGACTTTGGGGTAAATAGGTACACTGAGAGAAATGTCATTACATGATGCATAACTCATAGAGAAGCAGTTTCTGGGATCGTAATCCAGAGCATATTTGGCGCATGGCAGTAAGAGCTCCTCTGAACCTCTACGTTAACTACATTACTATGATATGCATACAATTCTGTGCACTTAATACTATACATCATGCTGCATTCAACAGTAGTGCCAAATTCCCCTTATTGCAAACTCCCAAGCAAGCTCTCAAGATGCTTTTAAGTACACTCCCGAGCACGATCTCAAGTATGCTTTCCATCACACTGAATAACTCATACCGACCCTCCTTGACTTTATGCTCCAAGGTAAGCTCTCAAGATGCTTCCAAGTACACTTCAAGTATTTTCCCAGGTACACTTCCCAGTACATTTTCAAGTAAACTTCTGAGCATGCTCTGATGGACACTTCTAATTGCACTTGATGGTACACTTGCAGCCATATATGCTCTTATGTAGGCTCTCAAGATGCTTTCAAGTACACTCCCAAGCATGCTTCCAAGTATGTCCCCAATTGCATTACATTATACACTCCCAGCCTACTTGGCTCTATGCTTCCAAGTTCACCCTCAAGAGACAAGACACACCCAAATGCACCTGACTATATGCTCCCATGTATGCGTCTTGGTATTTGATCCAGAGACTTGCAGAGTTGTGGCCACCAGGCACCAGGAGGCAGATGGTGGGAAGTTGGTAGTGGGTGGCATATCGTGGCAGAAATCATAATGTTGGTCAATATTAAAGTGTGAACCTTATCTTTATTGTGCCCACTACAATGAGATTTCACAATGCCTCATAGTCATGGTATTGACAATCACAATGTTAGATTCTGCAGAAAATGTAGAAAATTGAATCTTGGGACTCAGATTTTCTAGCAAAATCTGCTGCCTGCAGCCTACAGATTGTGGGTGTATGTGTGCACATTCAGTCCAGGGCTGATAGTGATGATGGCAATGGTATGATGGCCATGGTGATGATGGCGATGATGATAGTGTTGGTCATGGTGATAATAGTACCAGAGGCACTTAGACAAGTAAATTCAGTTCACCAAGATTCGTGTCAAACCTTCCACAAACTCGAAGATGTTCATCGGGCACAAGCATTGTGTGGACAATCCAACTCCTCTCAAAGTACGCATCTCTCAGGTGCAGCTCTCAAGCATTACTCTATCATGCAGATATCAAGTGGGCTCTCAAGTAAGCTATAAAGCAGCCTTCCAAGCAGGATATCAAGCAGGCTTCAGAGTAGGCTCTGATAAGGCATCCAAGTGCCAGCAGGCTCTCCAGTGGACTCCATACTACTATAACAGCCATGTAGTAAACACAGGTATACATCCATCTCTGGCCACCAGTTTTATATTGTTCCATAGGCACAGGTGCACACCTCTATGAATGGACTGTAGATGACTATAGAGTGCACATTGTGCAGAGGTCCACAGGAAGCTTGCTACGAGCTGTGCATGTGCTCATCTATGCATAGTGCAGGCTATAGTTGATTTGTACCTTTGCAGATGTATCATTTTGCCACACAATGAAACACACACCCTAATCTTTCCAGCTCTTGGTTACATGTACTCATGTTAAGCTTTTGTTGATCCATGGAATATGTGTGGTTCCTCAGACTGGGTGTTCAATCAAATCATGTCACCCTCTTCTTATGTGCCTCGAACTAGAACAGCTCCCTCCAGAATCTGCTTACAATGCTGCAAGAGGTATGGTGGAATGTTGAAGATAGGCCTTCTGCCTTCTAGATCCACTGATTCACCACTACAAATTCTAGGGTATATCTGTGGCAGTTGAGTAAGTTATAGAGCCTTACTGCTTTTGCTACTGTGGTATTGATTCCTTTCTCCATTCCTCTTCTCCACCATAATGTCCCTCAACAGAAACAACCAACAGAGTGGCTAGATAGTCTATTTAGTAGAATATTCACCTAGATACAGACAGTCATTGATGTGGAGGGTGGCATGGCACCATATATGTGGTATTCGGTAGAGAGACCAGGTGGTGCATTCAACTTTTTTCCTTCACTCAAATCAAGTCATAGATGTCACTAGATTATCTTAACATGTTCTAGCACAGCAAAATGGCTTCCAGGACTTGATATCATATCTGGAAGTGTGCCCATCTTTTGGTACCCTCCAAGCAGTTGAAAGCCAGGGCTAAGGTATACCTAGGAGTTGAGCTGGAGATGATCTATCTGGGGACCTGCAAAGGGCGGCGAAGCCGCCACCATAACTTGTATGGTATAGTACTCTACAGGTAATTATGGATGATACGTCAGCTGTCAGGACGAGTGTTGGTATCTCTCGATAAAATACATGTCGTAAGAACCATATAGTACCAAAGATTTTCGCTGTTAGAACTAAATAATGGACTCAGTAGGGTGAAGGGTTCCAAAGCTACTGCGGATTTTAAGCTCTCAATATTGACAATGTTCCAAATAACGACATTATATGAGGATACGTATCATACCTGTATTGTGTCAGTCATACCTGTATCTTACAAACTATAAGTCAGGAAAAAAAAGCGTATCATCCGCAATTGCCGCTACAGTAGATCGTATATATCTAGCCTTCTGGGCCTCGATTTCACAGAAACAAACAATCATTATTTTATTTGTTGCATAAATAGGTCTCAGCCTTAGTATGGTAGGAGATTGCTGCCTGGTTGTAGGTATTCAGCCGGATCTATCATAGATGAGTACGTACACATTCTCACTTGTATGACCATATATTTCTGGCCTTGTGGCCCTCTTAGTTAGTACACAATCAAGCTTCTCTATCTCTACTTTCAACATTATTGTTACGATATGGAAGTTGGAGAGAACCGTGTGTATAGACTAAGGTACAGAGAGAAGAGAGTGAGAAGGAGAGAGACTCGAGATATATACAGGAGGCATCAGCCCCGGTTACAGCCAGCTGTATCAGACCCTTGTATATATGTAACAATTATCACTTCACAAGGCGCGAGTGATATCAGGTGGAGAAGTGTAACTAAGGCAAAATCTTTTCCGCAGCAGCCACACTATTGCATATACAGGTCTCAGCCGGAGATGAGTCTCGTATGGCCGGAGACGGAGATGTCTTGTATGGCCGGAGACGGAGATGTCTCGTATGGCCGGAGATGACTGTTGACTCTGATACGGGCTGATGACATTCAGCCGTACTTGCACTTTCATATATATTGCCCTTGTGGCCCTCTTAGATAGAATACAATTAAGCTTCTCTAATCATCAGTATTTGAACACACACGAACTTGGAGTATATGCAAATGTGAAAGCGCTCTCTAGACGATCAGCAGGACCTGAGGAGATACAACTTTCATACATATGGGAACCTAGATTGTGAGTTCAATATTCTCTTTCAGTTATTGTTAGGAACGTAATTACTGGCCGACTTTTGCCAAGGAAGAGTAAATTGCAGAAGCTGCAAGAGTTTTATGCGGTATGAGCGCTTAGGGGAGGTAGAAATGTGGCTGATAACTCCGGGGTCGGGCACTCGGGGATGATGAGAGCTCAGTGATGGAGTTTGTATTGAATACGGTGACGGGAGGACGTAAAGATGTCTTATTTAGAGGATACGCACAAACAATGATACCAGTGTCCTCTTGATAGTATGATAAAACCCTAGACGCGAATCATAACCTACCACAGTAGTGCGTTTATCGCAGCTATCACTTCGGCAACCTGTGTCATTGATGCCAGGAGCATCCCACCATATTTGCAATGACAGCAGATTGAAGATGTTCAAGGAGCTATTATCTGCCATACTCATCGAGCTACGAGCGGACACCACAATGGCGGCTTCTCATGGCGGACTTGTCTATGTTGCGCATCCCTACCAAAGTGTCACCCGATATACACCTACCCTTGCGTTCTGTCGACTAATGAGAAAAGGCCGGGTTTATGGCCATATTGGGAGGCGTTAAATACTCCATATCGGTATCGTCATCGCCTTCAATTACCATTATATCACGGTCATCGAGTGATAATTGTTGTGTTGCTGTTACCAAGGAAGAATGCAAAGTCTCAGCGTGGGCGCTAAACAACCGACAGATTTAAATTCCGTTAAGGCTCGGCACGTGCGTACCCCACTTTTCATCCTAAAATAACTTGCACAACTTTAGCACTTGCTGCATCACATGGATTAAATACACATTTGCCACATCCCTGTTGCAGCGACATGTACTGCATCATTCGCAGATAACTTGCATTCGCGCCATTAGCCAGTGCCTCTTGTCTGCACCGTACCAGAACTGTGCCGACCAATAATACATAGAATGGGAGACGAAATAAGTTGATAATATGCCGCCTTGATGTCATCCTTATCCTTGCATGCTCAACCTGCTAATGCTGAACTACTATGTCAACCCCCGCAGATACCTATCCCTGCCCCTTGTCAATAACGACCAATGACTGGAATGTCCAAGGCATATACAAGGATTCACTGTGATAGGGTGTAATTGTCCCCGAATGACTCTAGGGTGGACGGAATGTTGCGTCGCCTGACTCGTGAGGTGGCACTTCCGGTCTTTCCGTGCGGGACAATTTGTCATTCATAACACTCTCACCCCCAACTTTATTATATACGTTCTCTCTTATCTCTCTCTATACCTACTGCGAGGTTTGAACGCCGTGGATACTGTACCGTCCTTATCATCTATACACCGCTTCGACAATTTTCGCACCTATAGGGCAGGCAGTGATCGTGTAAAGTTTACTCTACATTCAACGATCCGAAAAGGCTACTTGAGCGCTTTCCGTGACACTCCGTCCCTGCCCGGGAATTCTGGAAGCTTCATATAGGCATCATTATTGCAACCCAACGATACCAACCCAAACGCAAACTAAGTTGACCGAGACAAAGATCAAGAAATAAACAGCGTTACGGAGGAAGATGGGCTCTACCGACCGAAAGAAATCGGTGCTCGTGGTAGGCGTTGACTTTGGGACGAAGTACATATCCCGTCATTATTGCTATCATTTTCTCTCTCTGCGTCCATACTTCTTCTAACTGCGGCATTTCAGCTTCACATCGGTAGCCTATGCCCACTCGTGCTGTCCTGAGGAAGTCAAGCTAGTGCGAACTTGGCCAATCTGCAATACGGCGAATACTTCGTCGGAACAACTCCCTACGGTCATTTGCTACACAAACCCGCAGACCAGAGCTTACCAATGGGGATATGAGGTTATTACTAAAGCGACTTCGGCTGAGGCACTGAGATGTTTCAAACTCTTATTGGAAGAATCGACACATTTGAGTGACGCCCCGTGGACAACTTCAGCAAAACCCTTGAACTCTGCTTTCAATACGCTCTCATTACTAGAAAACAGGTTTAATTTAAAACCAGTCACTCCTCCGCCTATGACACCCGCACATGTAACGGCTCAAATACTTCAGAAACTGCAGATTTCTCCAGTAACTGTGGTGTCAGACTTCCTAAAGTCAGTTTTGGAAACCACGAAGGCAAATATAAAATACTGCTACGGCGCTGATAATATCCGTGCCTGGGGAATGCAGTATGTTTTAACGGTTCCCGCAATATGGAGTGACTCTGCGAAAGCACAAATGGTAAAGGCAGCAGAGGGTGCCGGATTTGGATCACACAAAGAGGATTTCCACTTTATCAGCGAACATGAGTGTGTTGCAGCGCATACTCTCAAAGCAATTGCACCCAATTATCTGAAAGCAAGACTTCTTCATCATGTCGGTCATGTTAACCGCGACTAACTCTCCATTAGAAGGGCGATACATTCATCGTTTGTCAGGCAGGTGGAGGAACTGTGTAAGTTGAACTTACATTTGGATGGGTAATACTGATATGTCAACCAGGGATCTGGCTAGCTATAAGATAACCGATATGGAACCCCTTAAACTCGACCAGGTTGTGAGTGGTACTGGTGAGTAGTCGTCATCACACTGTACCGCAAGGTCAGTGTTAACGCGGCGTATAGGTGCTCCGTGTGGCTCCGTTTACTTAGATATGAGATTTGAGGAATACATTCGGAGAGTACTAGGTAATGGGGTTATTGACAGCATGAAGGTACACGACACCCCCCTTCCATCCTCTCCTGTCTAGCTATGTCTTGTAACTAACAATTACTGTGCACTACATTTGACCCATGTAGCCGCGTAATAAAGCTCAGATGATGCGGTCTTGGGAAGAGAAGATTAAAAACGCGTTTGGCGAAAGCGGGTATGCACAACACGAGTACGAAGTGGACGTATCTGGTGTACACGACAATGTGGAAGCCAACGTCGAAGATGGATATCATACGATGAAGAGGTAGGCCATGTCTTATAGTAGAAATAAACAAACCATACATAACTAACCATCATATATATATTCAGTGACGACGTCCAGAGGATATTCGATCCGATCGTGGACAGAATCCTCGATCTGGTGAAGCAACAAGTCGATCAGGTACAACAAATAGCGGAATCCGTGAGCGTAATTGACCCTCTATTCTGTTCTTGTGCATTGTTCTCAGTGTTCCTAAGCGGTCCGGCCGCGATTGTGGAGGCCTGGCTTGGTGGCGGCCAGACCACACTTCATGCAGGCCGCCGGGCCCGGCCACTTAGGAACACTGACTATTCTCTTACACTGGTAACAATTCAATGGCATTTAGGCAATTCTGCTCTGGGGCGAATTTGGTTCTTCGGAATATCTTTCGAAACGGTTAAGTACCACACACTTTGGACAGAAACGAGCCACCATACCTGTGCTTCAACCGATCCAAGCGTATGTCATTTGATCTTGCATATGTAATCCATATTCACTAACAACTGAACAAAATTTACAGCCGCACTGCTATGGTATATATTGGAACGAGGTTCTGAAGCTATGTTTACTGACTGTCCGATTCATTGACAGGCTCGTGGGGCACTTCTTCGGGGTCTTGACGGTTCAATTGAAAAGATTCGTCGATCACGGCGTAACATTAGTACGCGAACCACCGCAACGCAGCCACAGGATTATTGGGATTCCAAACTAAACACCTGGCGGAGCGGCTACGGCTCTATGGGTGAGCATATGCTTTGGGACCAACAAACTGAAACATGGAGAGTCAACGGGCGCTTGAACTGGTTCCTTGCAAAGGTTAGTAGCTGTTTCAACTTGGGAAATTGTAGCTAATGATTTCAGGGTACGGTTGTAGGGGAAACGCAATCGGTATCGATTGATCTCTCTCACACCCTTCCGGCACCCTCTGTTCCGGGCAACTTCATATTTCACACCCCTCTGTTCGCCTGTGATCTTTCAGATCCGCCGGAGTTTATGTGGCAAAATCCAGCAGGTACGTACGGATGACCGCCTCCTTCATGTGAGATTGCTAAGTATATATATGCAAGCCACCTATCAATTATGCACCTTGTGTTTGGATCCATCAACTGTCCCACTGTCAAAGTTGAAGAAAACTACAAACGATCGAGGGGAGAGCTTTTACGAAGTGAAATATGTGCTGAGATTGACCGTTGTTGATGAAGTAACTGTTTCTCGCTTGTTGTTGTTAGTCTACTAACGGGTTTAGATTTTGAAGTTTGAGAGTCTGATGGATGGAGTGGTTTGTGGTCAAGTCACTGCGAAGTATGAGTAAGTCCGAGGCGGAATGAACTGAAAGTTGCTTTAAGGATGTGCCAAGGTTTTCGAAACTATAGCTTTTTGACGGATGACTTAACTACTTCCTAACTATATACTGAAGTTTATCCAGAAGTTAGGCGAAAATAGAAATTTTATGTCTCGATAAAAAGAAGTAGATATGCAGATGTGGCTTTGTCGAGCACGTATAAATATTAAACACTGGGAGAAACTGCTATAACCTAGTTGCGCTAGATCCATCATCTTATAATTGATCATGACCGTGACAAATATTGAAAAGAATATCCTGATAAACATCGTGAGAACTTTAGCGCATTTAAAATTATACTTTCTGAGCTATTCCGCTGTGTAACAGTTAGAATGATTAGCATAATAACTTCGTGCTTCGGGTGCTATATTGTGATCTAGGACGAATCAAAATCGCAAAATCAAGTAGCGTAAAAGCAGGCTTCCTAATAGTCCGTCCCGTCCGGGCGACACTCTGCGCGTGACTGGACTATGATTTTGGGGGCAGAGATATCTGGACTGTCTAAGACTAGGGCAAATGGTTCTTGGACTATATACCTACAGGGCCCTGTAATCTCTATGACATTATGGAATACAGAAGCAATGATGGGAAGCGGTGGAAATTGTTATTTATACTATTCAGACCCTCTACCGGTACTACGGCGCTTGTTACCGCTTGTTTTAAGGTTCACTACCACCATTTCAAAGCATCATGGCACTGGTTGCGTCTAATTGTAAGGCCCACCGCCGCAATCACCACCGGGATAACCACTGTTCTAGTCCATTCACGGAGGAGGTTCCTTCACGGAGTACCTAGCCAGTTCACGGAGGCCCGCCTTCCGTGAACGAACCGTCCATTCACGGAGTCCGTACCCCACCTCCGTGAACTGACTAGTTCGTTCGCGGAGTCAGTCAAAAATTACAAATACTCTGCTCTGCACGCATGTATGCAGAGTGCCGCTTCAGTATTTGCGGTGTCAAACTACAGCCCCCACGTTTGCACCCAGTCGATGCTCTCTCTAGCAAAGGCTTCAAGTTTCCTAATGATTCCTTTCACATCGCTTCCAGTCGCCACCCTTCCGACATCATCCACGAAGGATAGACCTACGCATTCCAAATACCTCTCTTCAACCCTCGTTATAAACCTTGACGTGTACATCATGGAATCCATCGGAGACTGGGGAGCCCTGTGATACACCTGCATCGACCAGGCATCTCCCCATGACACTGCCATCAATTTCCATTGGAACAGTTTGATCTGAGAGTAATCTTGGCATCCATCTGATAAGATCTCCGTCCATCTGCTTGCTCTTGAGTGTGCGAATCAGTCTCCCCCTCCTCACACTCGGAAACGCTGCCGTACGGTACCAATTTATTGTGTGACTCTTGAGTTTGTACAAGTACATACGCTGTATGATTGTATAATGCTTCCTTCCCTTTCCTTCCTATTTGTTTGTAAGGTTTATGCGGCCAAGGAGGTCTGGGTCTAAAGAGGGGGATAATGTAATGGCAGCATGTGACTTGGGGCATGGTAACGGCCATTCTATATAGTTGGTTCGCCACAAGCCTTAGATCTCTAGCGACAATCTTACACATACATCTACATCTGCTGTCATTCGCATCCATATTTGCAACTGTATCCAACAGTTTCCATAGGTATATCTATGAGGCTGAATGAAGGGGTACGTGCTCTTACATTTAGCAGAAACTCAATGTTTCTGCCATCTTTTCCTGTCCCTTCTGGCCCAATTACTCTCCCCTGCCACTGGATGCCGAAATAGGCTCGCCCTGTCTAGTAGTGGGTCAATTCCTACATGCTAATTCGCTTCTACTAACCCTCAGTCAAGCTAGACCATGTTGGGCAAAGTTAGGGGTAATGAGTTAGTCCTGGAAAAGGATCCCTCAATTACACCCATCATATCAAAAGATGATCATATACACTGGCAAGCACTACCATTAGCACTATGAAAGCAATATGCAATACAGTTGGCCAGAGAGATATTCAAAAGACGTTGGGAATAGCAAAGCGAAAAGAACACAACACCTTTGAATACTTACCAATGGAAAACTCAACCCTGATTACCTAGTAATGAAAAATGGTTAACACTGCCACCACTGAGCTCAATGCATTCTCAACATGCCAGAGTTATAGTAACAGCAGTAATGGGGGTGACAATGTGGAACGGTGTAATGCGGGAGAACTCAGTGATCTCAACCGTCCGAGATCTTACCAGGACGGACGGGACGGCGCCAAGACCGTCCGTCCCGTCCTAGCATATGAATGACGGCTGGACGGCCGATGTCTGCCGATGACGGCGTTTTCGCCGTCCCCGGCCGACATCCACCGTCCCCGACCGTCATTGGGCGGTTACAGAATACTCATGTCGCCGAGTGCTAAGCTCGCCACGTGATGTGGCACCTTGATGTGGCACAGTGACTGCGCAGCGTTAAAGCCACATCACTTGGCGAGCTTAGCACTCGGCGACATGAGTATATTTAGATAATTTACAATCATGATGGATAATCGAGTCCTAATTGCACAGGACAAAGGTTACAAATGGATGTTTCGAGGAGATTATGTTCTATGTACACTGAGAAATCAACATCCATGGATGTCGGTAGTTGACGGCCGGGGACGGTGAAAACTCCGTCATCGGCCGTCCTAACCGTCCGTCACCGTCCTCCTCCAAAAAGACGGCGCCGTTTCCGTCCTGCCCTAGGACGGACGGCGTTTTGCCGTCCCGTCCCCGTCCTAGGTGAGGACGGACGGACGGGACGGTTAAGAACACTAGGAGAACTTCGGAGAAGATGAGTGAAATTCAGAAGGGTGAAGTGATGGAAGACACTCTGGAGGATCACATGATGAAGTAAACTAACTCAGAAATACGATTATCTAGAGTATGGAAGAAAATAATGTGGGTGGCAAATGGCATGGTTGATATGAAATTTTGTGAGCCAGTAAGGGTTAACCAGACAGGGCTTAGGATGAATGAGAACAGGAGTAATTGTGTTTCAATTTAAATTGTACCAAGTAAGGTTTGATGATCCTGCAAGGCAAGAATGTTTTTATGATTCTCCTTTGTTTTAGCTTGCTTTTTGGTGTGTTTTTTTGTTTTGGGGCGGGCTTGATGGGTTAGTGGCCTTAGTGCCCCCAATGAGTAGCAGGAAGAAGGAAGGGACCACTTTACCTCGCAGCGAAGTAGGTGGGTTAGTGGCCTTGTGCCCTCCACTGACTGAAGACCGAGCAAGTTCAGGGGAAATGGGTTTATAATATGTCATGACCGCTTAGTGGCCGGCCGGTTAGGTAACGACACTGGGCACCCCTTCGAGGTGAATACAATATGATTACAAAGAAACAAACTCACCTGCTGCATGGCCATCGATAAACGCACGTATGCATATACATACATGTTGCAGCATCTCAGTTGCAGCAACATGCACTCAAACATTTGCTTGTAATTTACACCTCTCTCTTTCACCACACCAGAAGCGTGCCGGCCAATAGTACTTAGAAGGGTAGATGAAATTGGTCGATAATATGAGGTCCTCATTACAACCCGTGAACATAAATCACGGATGCATGACGTACTTGAGTCAATTAACTATAAAAAGTGGAGTTTTGATCAGTTTTTTTTGTTCTGTTTGAATCATACTGTATTCACTCTATTTAGAGTATGACAGCCCCTTACTCCCCTCCGCCTCCGGGCTAGCCGGCTAGATGGCGGAGCTCCGCTCCTACTACCCGTCGTCCCCTTCTGACAAATGAAAGCAAAGCATCTGATGATCTATATAAACTACAAAGAAAATGTGATGAAATCAGGGAGAGCCCGCCGGCTCTCACTCTTCCTCCTCTTCCGCACGTTCGGGTGATAACTTCCCGATATCGGTACCTTTCAGGAAGTCCATCACCGCCCTATCGCACTTCTCCATGGAGAGCAGCTCAGAGATTTGCACGTGGCGGCATCTGCCCGCTCTCCATCCCGTTGCTTTCCCCACCACTTCCCAGAGCATCTTCTGCTGGTCTCTCCATTGGCTGCAGTGGCGGAAGAGATGCTCCCACGTCTGGGACACTGTCCTGCCGCCGCTGCCGCACCACCCACATTCGTCGTCGTCTTGGTGTCAGAACCGTTTTAGGTATGTTCCCACTGGCGCGTGTCTGCATTTCAGTCGGTAGAACATGGCCGCCTGTGATTTCGCACTATTCATTCGGATGGGTCTCTTGCTCGCAGCTTTCCATTTTAGTCTGTAGCCATAATGTTTGCCGAATCTTTCGGCCTCCCATTGAGCCTTCGCCACCATCTTTGCTTCTGAGATTAGTCTTGTCCAGTTCGCAGCCGAGGTGTATACTTGCTCTCGCACTGTGCCTGATCTGCGGCCCTCTCTCGCTAGATTCGCTTGGCGATCTGCTTCCTCATTTCCAGGGATGGCAGTGTGTCCTGGGACCCAGTGGATTTCTGTCTCTATACCGGCTTTGCGAAAAGTCCTCGCGCTCCGGTTAATCCACCTGGCCACAGGCTACCCTGGTCCTGCCAGTCCCTGGTGCTTCATTCGTCGAATGGCGGCTTGCGAGTCGCTGAAGACGGCTACCTTCGTCACTCGGTGAGTCGGCAGTGTTTCCCTGTTCTTTACTGACTCCCAGAGTGCGTGTCCGATTGCCCACAGCTCTGCATCATAGACCTCCATATGTCCGGTGCCTAGGTGGCTGCGGAAGGCTTTCCAGCGGTCTCTGTGCTTGCACACTGTGGCAGATCCTACTCTGCCATCGTAGGATCGCGACCCGTCCGTCCACCACATCCAGACCACTGCACCCACTTTCGCCTCTCTTTCTCTTGCGCAGCGGATTGCCTCTCTCCTAGCCGCCGTGTCTTCGCTCACTATGACTGTCTTGACAGCCGGCTCTTCGTCAGGGTTCGGCCAGTGAATGGTCTCCGCTTCCCTGCCTCGCTTGTGCTCCTTTGTAATAACTCTGCATATCGGTGCGCCAGACGTGAGGTCGTCGGGCACCGCCTGTAGTTTTGAGCCTTCGCACGCGCTTGCGAACCTCGCTGTGAATCTTTGCTGCCTTGTGTACAGGGCTACTGGCGCAGGTGTGAGCCCTGACTCTCTCAGAAGTGCTCCCATCGGCGTTGTGGGGAGGGCACCCAGGGTTGATGTAGCCTACCGATTGAGCAGGAGTTGAAGATCCTCTCGTCTGCCAATCTCTTGCGGGTCCCACCGGAGTTCGCATCCATACAGCGCGACAGCTTGAACACAGGGTATGTGGACAGCTCGCACTCGCACTGGGAGGATTCCGTGCATCTTCGTGAGTGTGCGCAATTGGGCTTCTGCTGCCCTGGCCTTCTTCATGCATTGGTTGTGATGCTCTTTGAAGGTCAGGTGGGCGTCCATCCAGACTCCCAGCCATCGCATCGCCTCTTTATTGAATCGGACGAAACCGTTTCCTACCTTGATTTTGGCTGTGAGTTTCAGCCAGAGGTGCTTCTTGTGGCCGTTCCTGTGTGTGAAAGGTGCTGCCGCTGTCTTTGCGGTATCGAACTGGAGATCTCGTCTGCTGGTCCACACGATGCTCTGTGCCGCCCAGGCTTCAAGTCTTTGGACCACCCGGTTGATGTCTTTTGCGGTTGCCACCCATCCGACGTCGTCTACGAAGGAGAGGCCTTCGGCTTGGACTCCTTCTTCCACCCACTTCATCAGTCCAGCGGTGTGTATTGCAATGAGAATTGGCGACACGGGTGAGCCTTGAGGGACACCTGCTTCCACGGGGTGACTCTGTAACACATTGCCTTCGATTACCATCTCCACCGTCCTCTCTGAGAGAAAGCTCTCGGTCCATAGTATGAGATCTCCATCTATCTTGTTGGCCTTCATTGAATGGATCCGCCTTCCTCTCGCTACGCTTGGGAACGCTGCTTTGATGTACATCAGGAGGACACCCGTGATGTTGTCCTCTTTTCATGCGGCGTGTGCTCTATCGACCGTGATGGCTGGAGCGTCGATGGCCGACCTTTTCTTTCTGCTGCCAAACTGGCCGTCGCGCAGTAGTGCTCTTCCCTCAGCCTCGTCGAACAGCAGCTCTGCGACTACTTTCTCCACGACTTACCCCATGCAGCTGAGCAGAGAGATCGTTCGGTATCATTTCCGCTGGGTATAATCCTCCTTTCCTGGTTTACGAATCACCACCCCGCCCGCGCGTTTCCAGATGGCTGGGTGACGACCCGTTCGGACCGCTGCCTTTGTTAGTCCTACAATTCTTGTTCTGTTCCATTTGCAGAGTAGCCATATGGCTCAGAACAACAGCTTGTCTGGGCCCGGGGCTTTCTTAACTGACTGCGAAAACAGAGCTCGTTCGACTGACTCCTCAGTTATGCATTCGTGGGCCTGGCCTGCTGGAGGTAGTTCATAGTACTGGTCCCCGTCATTCAGGGGGAAAGACTCTCCTCTGAGCATTTCCTCCTTTCCAGCAATGGTATTTGCTTGCATCCGCTCTCTGTCAGTCAACGCTTCCACAGTGGCTCCCGCTCGAAGGTTGGTAAACTTTGCTGCCCTCCAGACCTCACCTCCCCTGAGGTTCTGCAAGTAGTCATCCCACATCCAGCACTTGGACTGTCGAATCAACTTTTGCAGTTCTGCTTTCCCGCGTGCTGCCGCCACTGACCTCCTTCCCGTTCTCTTGTCTCTCCCCAGTGCGCTTCTCCTCTCCTTGATCTTGCCGTTCCACCACCTCTTCCATCCAGCGCAGATTCTTATTTTCTTTGCTTTGGCATCCAAAACTTTGCTCAGTTTTGCTTGACACCATTCAGCCTCTCGCTCCACATCGTCTCCCGTGCATTCCTCTCCTAGATGGGCCGTGTCTCTCTCCAGCTCATTCCAAAGTTTCTCTGCTGCATCCTTGTCGTCTTTTGACATCGCGGCCAGGTTCCATCCTATGACTTGCACGTGGTCTACCTCCTCCTGCTTGTCGATGTTAACTGCCCACTCGATCATCTCGTGGTCGGAGCCTGGAGCGTCGCTCCCATCCAGTATCGTCCATTGCATGATCCGTCGGGTGGCCAGGGACAGGTCTATGGTCGATTCGCCATCTTTGCCACTTCTCCAACAGCGGTGAGTGGGCCGGTCATTGTTTCTAATCTCTAGCCCGGACTCGTCTATAATCTCATCCCAAAATGTCGCATCGCGTTCCTTCCGGCATCACGGGTTCCACCTTCGGCTGTGGGCGTTCATGTCGCGCACGAGTATTGTGCCTCCTCCCTGTCGGATGGCTCTGTGCCAGGTAAGCTTCCTCGCCCATCTCACTCCAGTCTGTACGTGTCTTTGATCGTAAAGATTGATAATCCTCGTCATCCTTTCTCCTCTTGTTTTTACATCCGTCACCATGACATTGTCGTTTGCGCCCCTGCTTAGGTCTGTCCGTTCGTCAGTTGCAAGGCCACTTCCCATGCACACTGCAGTCCAAACTCTCTTCAGTTTTCTAATTTCATATGCCGGGTGACTGATTCTGATTCTCCCTTTTCCCCCTGGCGGCTCCTGCAATAGTACTAAATCTGCCTTTCGATCCACTCCCATCTCCAGTGCTGCCAAGGTTCACGCGTAGGACCTGGCGCAATTGTGCTGGATTGCTCTAATTGTTGGAAGCGGAGGCTCCCATTTTGATCTCTGCAGTGCTCTCACTCATGGTCACTTTGCTCGACACCTCCCCCCCCTCTGTCTCCATCTCTGCGGTCTCGCCTTCCTCTGCGTCGGCCATCAGCTCCCCTTCTGTATTTCTAGCCTGCCCGGGTGCCAAGCTCTGCTCTATTGGCCCCCGTTACCCCCCTCATCTCTCGTCCATTCGGTTGAACTGTCCTGCTCCGTAGCGCCATTGTGATGGCCTCGATTCTCGTTGCACACTTTCCGCTGAATGCACTATAATTCCCCTTGCAGTTCGGGCATTGTACTTGTGTGTGGCTGCATACTGTCCCTTGTTTCGATGCGCACCCGACCATGTGGCACCTGTGCTCGCCCAATCGGGGAGGTCTGGCGCAGTATCCGCACTTCGGTCGATGGTGGCTGCACTTGCTCTGGATGTGGCCCCATCTACAGCAGAGCTTGAAGAGGCTGTCGGGGCGCGCTTTTGTGTACGGTTCGACTTTGTATCGTACTCCTGCAGCAATTATGCCTTTGTTCACTAGTCTCTGTGCCACCTTCTTCCCCCTCACAATGAAGACCACCGATGATGCCTTGATTTCCCATCTTTGCTCCCTCTCCCTGATCATTCGGGGGTTCGACAGCCAGCTCACTTGAGCAGGGATTGCCCCTCCCTCGTTCTCTGCCTGAATCTCCTCCCTAATGTTTTGAAGTCCTTCAGTGCCCTGGCCAATGTATCTCACTAGCAGGACGGTGTGGATTTTCAGTCTTTCCCAAGATTCGTTTCCTTCCACGTCAATGATCCCCTTGTCCAGCAATCTGGCTGACTTAATGATGATATGTCGGTACAGGAGAGCCATCTCTGCAGTTGCGTTTGGGTGCGTGATTGCGACCATTGTGCCCTTCACATTCCTTCTCGCGTTGATGATCCGGACGTGTGCCGGGGCCTGCTGCTGGAACAGTGCTCAGCTGACTGCTGATGCGATTTCCTAATCCATCTTTCGGGGTGGGGGGATGATCTCGTCCCTTCTCAACATCAGCCCACTATGTGCCATACTCGAGCCGGGAGTCGGAGCCAGGCCCGGGAGCGGTACATTCTCGCCTCTCTTCATTATCAGGCGCCTCTCTGCCGTGCTCGGTCCACCTGGGCCGATGGGTGCCCTCTGACTCTGGGTTCGGGGTGGGATGGTGTCGCACCATCTCGTTGGTGTGCGTGCTGACTTAGGCTTGCGTTTGTGCTGCGATTTTGGCTGCACTTTGAGCGGCAGTCTGGGCTTCGGTTGCTGCTGCAGCTGTTGGTGCTTCTCTGGACTTCCTTCCTGCGCTGTATCTTCATGATGCGAGGCCTCTAGCCCCCCGCCGTACATCCCCGCACTCTCGTCTCTTCCTTTGTGTCTCACTTCTTGGCCTCGTGCTACTCTTTTCATGACCTTCGCGATCGTATTTGTGATGCCCGGCCCCCACAGCTTGTCGTCCTTGTGGCGGGCATCCCACTTCTGCTCTCTTTCTTGCCTCCACGTCCTCATTCCCAACCACTGCGCCTCTTTGCAGGCTGCCTGCGCTTGCAGCAGGATTGTTAGGTGTCCGACAGTTCGGTGCAGCTGCGTTAGCTCCTGCGCCTGCTTTGACATTGTTCTCTCCATGCAACTTTGCCACTCGCTGTGGGCCAAGGCGGATGGCGGGGCCTCGCTCTTCCATCTCCGCTTTCTGTTCTCGTTTCTCTCCATCAGCTCAAATATGGTTGTGCCAGTGGCGGTGGGTGTTGCCGCTGTCGTCATCTCCATCGCCACGTCCATTGGTGCATCGTGCCTCCTATCTTTTGCCTCTCCCCGTTTCCAGGTTGCTCCTCTCGCTCGCTCTGGCTCCGCTTAGTGTTTCTGTGAGGCAAGCCTCTTGTCTAGGGTAGCCGTCATCGTCGCTTGCTCGTTGGTGGACGTGTCAGGTCATTCGTGTTTTTGCCACAACTTCGCATGACAACCACTGAATTGTGTGGATCCTCATGCGCGCCCACCTCCTGCGGTCTCGCAGGTGCTGGGACTTTTGCTCCGGGGTCAATTCGACGTCCTGAATCAATTGCCGCCGTCCGTTTTTTCATTGCTATCGTTGTTGTCAATGTGTCGCGCTGTTTCTGTTTCGCCAAGACTTTTGTCGCTGGTTTGGACTGCTTAGTTTTGATCAGTGAGTGGGTGATATGATTTGGAATGATATGACTCAACTCAGTGCGCTGCACTTTCCAAGATTTTTCTGCTTCAATTTTGATATGTTTACTTCAGTGAAATGCAGAGTGTAGAATTTGATCATATCTCATCGACCATTCGGTGTGTTGCTCTTTAAAGCTGCCGGAAACTGTGACCGGTCATGCACGCGCTAATACGGACTTCCTATTGCGATCCACCACAACCATGACGAACACACCTATGGTAGGGAATTTTATGACCTCATATGGTCCTGGGCATTGGTAAATGCCTCGATAAAACATGGTCTAAAAGTGCCGGGCAGCTGCCCGCTTGCTAGAGAGTAATAAATTTGTAATGACGGACTCCGCGCAGAGACTGCGACCGTTCAATACTCAGCCATACTAATCAGTACGTGTCGGTCTTGTTCGGCCATGATTTTCTTGTGCGACAGCAATGATTATCTCTCCGCGCATTTTTGATCTCTCCCGATTTAGCTGTTGTGCTGTCAGTATTTGCAAATATTCGTCAGTACTGACCCGTATGGGGCCATATATGTTTCCCATCCTCAGCACGACCAGTGGTGCTGTAACGGCACGGCTGCACGTGACATGTCCAGGGCCGGGTAAGGGCCATTCCATATAGTTGGCTCGCCCCGAGCCTTAGATCTCTAGCGATAATCTTACATATACATCTACACGTCTACATATATACTCACTCGAGTCCACGTTTGCAACCATATCACTATGCAGCCGGACGCTGGCTTATGCGTCCTTACACATTTATCGCTTTTTGATTAAACGGATATGTTTCGCGCACGGGATTTGCGAGTTTACCCCTATTTCGATGAACAAGAATACGTCAACAATGCCAAAATGCACTTCGACACGAGTCCAAAGACCTACCAGTTATACATGCAACGAGTCTTAAGAAGTTCATTCTTCAATCACATCATTAGTCAAGAGCAGAGACGATATTGGAGATGCACTTGGCAGTGAGACGCGTTTCAGGCCAACAATGTCGACAATTGCTACATGTCGAGAGACCACTCCTACACATGCCCAACAGGAAATCGCACATGATCTATTGCAACGAGCACAATTTCAATCTACTGCAGGCAATTGAGCAGCACCAAGCGATGCAGAGAGCGCAATTGACGAGAACGACTAGATTACCCCTGAACACGTACAACCGACGAGAACCCAACGAGAAGTCACCAGACCATGATATTTGAGTCAACACGGTTACATTGCACAGTCAAAGTGCACCGACGGTGGAGAGGCTGTCTACGGATGAATTCCGGTTACCGAGACAACTACACGATGAAAGTCCACTTACCGAGCAGAAGCTATCCGATGACGAATCTCACTTACGATGAGAATGAAGATATTGGGATCGGATACTCGATGTCCATCTACCATTTCGGTGATTACCCACCGCAATGACCACACGATTCCGGTTGAGCGAATACCATCCCCAGCTGCAAAAGAGACGACTATGTTGAACTTGATGAATGTCGTAAGCACTGCGGATGCTGCGCCCGGCACCTAGCAGCGATTCGGAACTACTATCAGTCGCGATCAACTACCAAGCGACCAGGAAGCGAGTGAATTCCCAATTGATCCTGGGGTACTATGTTGACCGCCAGCTTTTTCCTCTCTCGAGATGGCACCCGGGTGTGCCAATGACTAGCTCTGCTGGCCAACAAATACCGAGACTTCTTGATCTCGAGGCTATTTATACCACCTACTATGGGGTGAGGCAATGTTTATAGACCACCTTTGCACGGGTGAGGAAGATGCATGCAATCCAAATTTTGAGCTCTGATGGTTCCAGCTCGGAGCTAGTTGTTGATAATAATCCGCGGCGGTTGGATGGCAATTGACTGCTGATCCTCTAGACCCTGCAAGGAGTGAACTCACGATCGTCCAGTCATCAACCGACTGGCATCGTCCTGGAGCGGGCATTAGCCACAACGTGTGGACCTTGCGATTAGGCTTGCTAGAGCTGTGGTAGAGTGGAACCAAGGAGGCTATACCTCAGAAGTGGTAACCCTTGTAGGCTAGATGAGCGAGCAAGGAGCAGCGGCAGTAGTTGCGGCAGAAGAGCATCCACATGGGAAGCTTGAATGACTGCTACTGACTCGCCGAGGCACGAAGGGAGAGACTGGACAGCGGGGCTTGGTTCATTCCTGGACGAACCGCTAATGACAAGGCCTCCTGGATTTAACCCTTCATCGCCTCCATCCTCTATTGATTCTTTAGCTAATGTAGATGATAGAGTAGAAGCAGCCGTACAAATTCGTGCGATCTGTATTTGAGAGTGATCACGACTTGCCGACGAGCCTGAGTGATCAAGGGGACAATCATCAACGGATACTGGCTCCGAAGCGAGTAATTCTCTTGTGCAATCGACTGTAAATTATTCAACATTGTAGATTCAGTGAATATCTCAGCACCCTGGCTTGCTACAAGTCTGGAACGTGCAGTTGCACATAAAGACTCTGAAAGATGCTGCTCAAGGAGAGTAGGAAGAGGGTGAGAGGATATGAAGGGATACCTGGCCATGATGAACCACACAAATTGCATAGATCTATGAACAGACTAGCGCGTCTTTTTAATTTAACTATACGATTGGGACTACTGTTGTACGGTCTTCCACCTAATGCATCCACTTTCAGCCCTCATCAAGTCGGGTCTTACAACTTCCGACAAACATCCCGTGACTAGCTCTTCTGCCTTCTCCACACCGTAGTCATATAACGACTTTTCTGCCGGTATACTGGCTTTTTGCGCTTTCTTATCATACAATGATATATCACTCAGGTTGAGTGGTATCCGGCCTCAATCAACCAAGTTACAAAGATCTACAATGGACGCAACCAAATGGGAGCCGTATGAGTCCTATATGGTTATACACAGGTTATGTGGTTTCCTACGACTTCCCGAGACCACTTTTGTGCTATGATAATTGCAACCGAATGCAGATATACAACTTATCGGCAGAGCAACGACGTTGAAAACAGGGGGATGACCGTACCGGAATCGTAACCCCAACCGCACGCATTTAACGTACCGGAAGTGCCGGAACGAAGCACCCAACATCTGGCAGGAAACAAGAACCCAGCAGACGGACCCTCTAGACGACCAGGTTAGGAGATCGGATAGGAGAGACCTACTGCACGACTTTTAGCATCTTAGCAACCATTGAACCTTACCATTTTAACCGGCTAACATGACAGCCCAGGCTACCGACACATTGGCTACAAACATGAATAAGAAAATCGTCCATATTCCTATGGTTGGTTACCCGGACCTGACAGACCGGTAGAGCAGAGGGCGCAACGGACTTGCATAAGAATTGGAAAGTCGTCTCAGGGGCCCTGATCTACGAAGGCAGGAGATACTCAGGCCCGCTTGATCCGTACAGACTGAGCACGAATATGACTACCGAAGCCTCTTCCAAAGTTGCAACAATGATCACTGCTGGGCTGGGCCTGCTGAGTTCTTCACGAGGAATTGGGAGAGCTCGAGTGCTAGCGCACTTGAAAGTATGGTGAGTATAACCGGTTACCGGGATGCTAACAAGTTTGATATACCGATGCAATGGCCGATGGCGACGGCAATTGGGATGATCAGCAGGGAGCGGAAGCAGTTCCAAACGAGATACTGAACAAGTGCAAATAGGGCTACCGAATTGGTCCTCAAGGAGATGGAAAATAACCACCGAGGGTAGCGAATAGTCTACTGAATGGCATCGCAAGAGACTGTTGAGATAACAACCAAGAGATGTTCATCCAGATCTCACAGCAACAGATATTCCACCGAAGCTGCCTAGCGAGATGGCGACAGCGAAGTCGACAAAGAAGGCACCGAAGCCGAAGAAAGATAGTCTGCAGACGATCCGAATGCCCAACCGGAATTATGTGTCGAATCCCTGTGAGATTACTATTACGATCCTGCATCACGATTGCACTGCTAACGAGCCGTGATGACAATCGAAAATCAATATGATGAAGTTCTCGATGGAGCAACGAATTTTCAAAAAGAGGGAGATAGCCGTGTCAGACCACTCAAGCTAACGACATATCAAAAGCCTACCTGGAGGCAGTCTACCGAGACACGCACCGACAAGTCTAGCAAGAAGTCAACCAAGAAGTCAACTGAGAGTCGACCAAGATTCTACTGAAGCCGCCGATCGAGATCGCAACCCTGAAGTTGACCGGATGGTCACCAAAGCGGACATCGAATGACGATTACTGAGTCAATGCCGCTTACCGATGACTACCGACTGCAAGATATACTCCATTGAGCTTGCGGAAGCACAGTGCTGGCGCGCTTGAACTTGGTAAGTGTAACCAGTTTAGAGAAGCTTACGTGTTAGATATCGACGAATAAGACGCCATTGACTTATACGATTGACGGCTATGACCGATGGTGGCAGCGGAATCTCCCATCGATGCCGAATCATGAGCGGAAGTTCAACCACCCTCATGGTTGCGACAATGACCTGGCCGAGATATACAGGCTATGGGTATGGATGGTCGGAGGAGTATGGGTTTGGAAGTGGAGATATGGAGGATGGGATCACTTTTCGATATTTTCTTGTTTCTCTCTTCTCTTCTTCTCTTCTTTGAATTTGGCCCTGTACAAATCGCGTCGGCACGGGTTTTTACTACCTGCTACTGGAGGTGATGTTTCCCCATGGGCCGGATCCGCCGAAAGGTCGCCATTGAGCTGCACCGATCGGTTGTGGGACTTATGGGTTAGTACGATTGCATACGTATGATGATTGTGGCATTCTTTGTTTCTCTTTCCATCATTTCTCTTATACTGGCTTTGGCAGCCCACGAGGTCTGCGTCTGAAGAGAGGGATGATGTAACGGCACGGCTGCACGTGACGTGTCCAGGGCCGGGTAACGGCCATTCCATATAGTCGGCTCGCCACGAGCCTTAGATCCCTAGCGATAATCTTGCATATACATCTACACGTCTACATATATACTCACTCGAGTCCATGTTTGCAACCATCTCCCTATGCAGCCGGACGCTGGTGTATGCGTCCTTACAGGTGCCTTCAGAATCCAATCATCGTACATACTGCTCTCACTGACCTTGTAATGCAAGTATGATGGAATACTCATCCATACAGCGCTGTATGCGTCAGTATGTATCACCATGTTAAACCATCATCATTCTCCTGCCGTTGTGCTTCCGAATACATGACAATACAACTGGATGGAAACCCATACCCAATGATACCGGAATCGTCCCTGTTGCAAAAGCCTTGAAAGAGATCATTAGCTCCGTTGAAAAATAATGAAACTCAGTGTAATTTCAATACCGCGCTGTATTGAGCTATACTTATGAGTAACGGTCCCGTTCTCAATCAAATGCTTTTAAAGATATCCCCGGCTCGGTTGGAGTTTGACTGATAGCATTGTATTTCCCAATACTGCACTGTATGGCGCTATATGCGCGGATACCTCCATTTTTGGACTCTCCTCCTTCAAAGAAATCCTTTGCTCAGTTGGGCATAATTAGTTTCATGGAATCTTCAAATACTGCTCTGTATAGCATTGTACATATAAATACCGGCTTTTCTCTATCCAGTGCCTGTAAAGATGTCTTTGGCTTGGTTGCAGTTTCAATAGCGCTATGGTATTGGAAAATACTGCTTTGTGTAGCAATGTACCTATAGATAATTGTTGATTTCGGAACCTCAGCCTTTAAAGAAATCTTTGGTTCGGTTCGAGTTTGACATGGGCACCGTTATCGGTCAGTACTTCAATGTAAGGCTCTGTACTTATTGATACCAGGTTTTCTTGTGCCGGCAGCCTCAGAGATTTTTGGCTTGATTTCAGTTGGACTTATATACAGGTATTCAGGATTACCTGACTGTTTAGCTCTGTACCCGCCAGTAATTTCTTTCCAGTGAACTTATGACAATACCATGTCCAGTGTGCCCTCCAAGTAACCCTGTAATGTAAAATACTAACAAGTACTTGTCAATATTTGACTGTACTGCATATCTCAATGACAAAATTACAAGAGATTGATAGACCTTTCGTTTTTAACTTTTCAACCCGCTTGATGATCTGGTAGTGTTCTGTGCAATCATCCTCGTCGATACATTTTACAATTACAGTTTTACCTGCGCGCATGGTGAGTGACATCATATGCTGGGCTTTGCCCTAATTGTGAACCCCACGCAGTTACCCCTCATTACGCCCTCCCACAATCACTTCGACTCTCAAAGCTCGTCTACATCTACTTCCATCCCAACACTATGCGCCCCACCACAAAGACCGGCCATCTACCCTCTGTCAACGCTCGCCGTCGGCTGAAACAGCAAGTGCAGCTTACCTACAGTCCTGACCCTGTTGATCAGGACTATCTTATGTTTGACGCTCGCCAACAAAGCTTTCGTGATGGTGATGATGGTGACAGTGATTTGGAGGAGTCTCCAAGGAACTCGAACAACATACTTGCAAAGAAATCTCAGGTTTCACATTACACAACTTATCTCTCCCTATTCTTACACGGTA
>Ga0307515_10006029_pt1 | contig 24395 bp, 23 predicted proteins | sample 17_EM_MG_FD_194513 | JGI IMG/M metagenome (GOLD analysis project Ga0307515, IMG submission 194513) | Populus trichocarpa ectomycorrhiza microbial communities from riparian zone in the Pacific Northwest, United States - 17_EM | ecosystem: Host-associated > Plants > Roots > Unclassified | place... | reverse complement strand
GACCACATGGCGCCCCCCCCCCCCGGCAGTTAAAACGGAGTATGATTTTTTTTTTAAAAAAAAAGGCGCATTGCCGTATATTGATGCGCACGTCTCATACACCCTATAATATCCAGCTTTACTGCTGCATTGGACCAAGCTGTCGGCTACGTCGCCAACATGGGAGAAAAAGTTGACGGACCGTTAGTATGGACAATGAGCAGGTGCTAGATAGAGGATCTGGGGGTGTTGTTGGTTTGCAATAGTACCCTGATGTCAGTCATCTCCTAGCGCTTCCTTGGTGCTTTTCCTGTCATCACATCCCAGCATCTCACTACAGCGTCCGCACTGCTGCACATTTCCTCCCACCTGCCTGGTGAAGCAGGTGCCACCTGGAGAAAATAAATATAAAAATAAAAGATAGACGCGGATCCGGCACCTGTAAGTTCCGTATGCACTCCTGAGCAGCGGGAAAGTATTTCCCGTTTTGTTGCGTGGCGTCAGGACACCTACACACAAGCGGGTGAAGTTTGTCATTTCGTCTAAGGTATCAAAATGTATTGGAATTTGCCACCTTAATTAAATATCACACTAGGCTTATAATGTATAAAAAACCATATTATAATCTTAAAACAGGGTTATTATGCCTGTTTGCTTGCTTTAGGCCCTTTATTTGATGTTGTCGTGGATATATTTGTAGGGGGTAAAATTCCAGCGTTGATGCCTCATACGAAATGACAAACTTCACCCGCTGTGCCATTAAACTTTTGTTTACGTCCAGAGCTTCCAGCGCAAGGCTTCACGGAAACCCCAGCCAAAACAGCACAGAAGTCTAGACCGGCCCAGCGATTTCCCCCCTCCCCCGCCCGAAAAAACAAACCCTGTGGCGTTCCGCCCGCCGTATCCTCGGCTGTCCCGTCCGCTTCAGCCCTTCCCGCTTGGTATCTCATGGCAGGCACCGCCTCTCTGCCGAAATTTCGCCGTGTGGCAAAGCGTTCAGAGAGGAGACGGTCAGGCGGAGCACGTTCCGCATACGAGTGCGGAGTACTGTTACAGTCATCGCTTCGAAGCACTTCGGCATGTGTCATTGAATCATTGCAAGGCGCTTCGATCAGATCCTCTCGCTTTCAACGAAAAGCAACATGAGGATGAAGGCATTTGCCGATACCTAGCTACGGCGTGCCTAGTGTTCTCGCAGCTCGTCTTCCCGAGGTCTCATTGCATTACGCTTTCCTCGCATTCACACGTATAAGCTGCCGATGCTGCGTTCAGCATCGGCGTGTAAGCCACATGCAGCAGCACGTCCCTCCTTGCATCTCCCCAAACTTGTTTTCATCACGCAACCTCACTTCCTTCAGATTCCATGCGTTATGCATCTGATGGACGTCTAACAAGCCGCAAGCCGCGCATCGTACATAGTGCATACGCAATCCAGAATGCCTTCTCGCCTATCTATCGGCCCCCAGCCTGCACTATTTGTAACCTTCTAGCCTCTTCTGAGCATGCCCGCTTTCTTCTGACCTTCTAGATCAGGCATGGAAGACAGAGCGCCAAGGTCAGACCCACAGTTCACTGCCTCAAGACATGTCGTCAGAGTAGTCTGACTGCCCTACAGCGCACACCGCCATTAGAAACATGTGCCGGTGCCCAGTCAGGCTGCGCAGCTGTCATGATCAAGACATCAGGCCTAGGCTGAAACCAGACGTGACCAGTCAAGGCGGTAACTACGCGATCGGAGGCATCTCCTTCGCCTCTTTATCATCTACGGCACTTGTAGACATGTGTGCTCCTGCAGCTACCGGGGCCTTTGGCAAAAGCAATTCAGGCTCTCGAGAAAGCAGAGTGAGGAAATAGTCTATATCGGCTACTTAACATATCTCCACATTACCAACTCCAACTTCACCCGCTCCCATCCCTATCAAAGCTACCACGGGTGACGGTCCTACCGCCAGCCCAACGCAGCCCAGCCCAATACCTCCTCTCAATGGATAGATGCTCATCTACAAGAAGCAGTCACAAAGGAGTAAGCAAGAAATCAAGGCAATTCAATTTGCCATCGCCATTTTCCCCATGCGCCTTGTCGTTCGTGTCCTCCTATGATTCAGATCCGTACAAACACCAGCCCGCACAGTCTGCTGCGCGGGGTCAAAGCAAAAAAGCCAAAAAAAAGGGGTGAAACGAATTTGGATATACTGGCTGGAAAAAATAGGGGATTGATGAATGCAAAAACGCTCGTGCTGGGAACTGAAGGAGCACACATGCATGGGAAAGGGGGTTGAGTTAGATCTCTTCCATGTTCCCAGCCGGCTCCTCGTCGTCGCCGGACTCGTAGCTGCCGACGGAACTCATTTCGTCGTCGAGGTCGCTTTCCTCGTCGGCTTCGTCTGCGGCGTCCTTAGAGGCGTATTTCATGACGTATTCTGTAAGAATTCATTAGTAACTAATTACAGGACACTTCGAGCCCAAAGAGAACAGCTGAAACACGATAGTTCAGAGATGATTTGAATCGAATGCAGGTTTAAAAAGGAAGGAAGAGGGACTCACCCTTCACTTTCGCCTCGTAGCTCTTTGGTTCCCTCATCAGGAGCGCAGCAGCCTCGCCATTCAGGGGGTCTGTGGGGTTGGGATAACGCAGCAGCTGAGGCAGAAACACTTCAAAGATGTTAATCATGTCGTACATCGGAGACCAAGTCTGGTTGATGACGTCCAGACAAACGGAGCCAGAGCTGAGAATATATTAGTATACGCAACTCGAGCTTTCAAAAATGAAATTTCTGTTGCGGAAGTAGTAAGGGTTTCCTACAGCTCGTCGATATTCGGGTGAAAGATTCGGTTCACGAAGCCGATGCTGGGGCTTTTATATGGATATTGGTCGGGGAGCTCAACGTGAATTTTCCAAAGACCACCAGAGAAGGGTGCTGTAACCATGTGTTAATATGCTAAAAAGAGAATTTATTACTAGAAATGCATACTCTCATCAGGCCCTTTAAAACGGACATAAAACTCCTGCCTGCGGGTGTATTAGTAGTATGTTGATAGACGCGATGTGCTGAATGTAGTCAAATGGATTGACGAACACTATAAGTACGGTTAGTAAATGCGTATAAAATCGAACATGCCTTCTCGAACGTACTATTATCATTGACCAGAGTGACTTCATAGTCGCTCATCAACCTGCCCAAGTCTCAGTCAACCTGCACTACAACTCCCAAAACTATTATGAAGCCTGGAAAGCTTGGCGGTGGACGTACATCCTGCGCTCCTGTTAGTTAAAGTGCAGCGAACTCTGTGAATGTCTCCGACCTACTTCATGACCTGAATACCACACGCAGCAGTTTGTCAGTCCTTGTCCTCATTGAAGCTCGTAGAGCCTTTCAAAGCATTCATGGAAACCTACATCCGTCTCGATGCGTCTCTTGGGGCTGCTCATCTTGCTGGCTGTTCTAAATCCACTTCTCCACCAGTGGACTTCCTGGCACTGGATTTTGCGATACAAGTGAAGGCTCTCCCTTAGACCTGGATGACTCTGCTCAGACTGGCAGGCCGAAGGAGCTGTCGACTTTCTGATGCGATGTTGTGGTTGTTAAGCGGGGGAGGGGTGCTTTGTTGGCGGGGTTGCTACGTCACAGACTGCTGGAGCGAGTGAGATGGCTGTAGTGAGAGGCTGGAGCGTACAGGAAGCGACTTCAAATCAGAAGAGGAAGATGTTGAAGCAGAGGCTGAAGCGGTGGACTGCAGGGAAGGATGTCTGGTCATGGTGGCGGGCAGTCACGCAAGCAGCGCGCCAGCGAAGTCATTCCCCTCATTCCCGGTTTGGTAGGGACGTGTACCGCCACTATAGGCATAAAGGCCTACGATTCATCACGTGGAGATGGGAGCGTTTCAGTCCGAAGTGATCTTATTCGCAGTGAGTAGAATGCTTTTATTAAAATATTAAAACAATTCTAGACTGTGTACGCTGAGTGATGTTAGTTTCAAGGGCTGAGGGTACGCAGATACGGCGTTGCTCTTCTCGGTAGCGCCCGCAGACGCAACAAGAAGCAGGGGGGCCGCTTCAACACACCACAAGATCTCCAGACTGTCCAACAGGTGCATATATCTCCAGATATTATCCCCAGACTACCTTCAACTACCTGTACGCGGCCCCAGAGTCATCGACATCGGACCTTCGCAAAGGAGACCGAGGTCCACGGTTCGTGCAAGATGCTGACAGCCTTCTCCGTAGTCAGCGTCGGAGCGAAGGCAAATGGTTGAACCAAAAAAAACCACGGCTCGCTCTCCACCTTCGTTCTCTGCTCTGCGCAGCAGAAAACATCACGAACAAGACACTTAAAAGCTCTTTCACCGCTACCACAATGGCTGACTGTCTGACTCCTCTCGCCTCCTGGCAATCTCGCAGAATCACCAGAACTCTGCATTTTCGCCCGTCGCCGCCATGTCGCGTGCCTTGACCCAACTCATCCCAACATCCTCACGCATCTTACGGTCGCCCTCATGGCGGTCCTCCCTGCCGATCGCAGCCTCGCGCGCATTGCTACCGGTCGCTCAGGCTAGGCAGAGCTCACACTCCCCTTTGGGCGCTGCTCCAGCGCAAGTCCGCAAGCCAGTCACAATAAATACCCTGCAGTCGCTATACCGCAAAAATGAGCCTATTACTGTGATGACGGCCCACGACTTCCCGAGCGCTCACGTCGCCGACCATGCTGGCATGGACATGATGCTGGTTGGCGACAGCCTGGCCATGGTAGCCTTGGGCATGGAGGACACAAGTGAGGTGCTGATGGAAGAGATGCTGCTACACTGCCGCTCTGTTGCTAGAGCTACAAAGGCTGCTTTTACAGTATGTCACTATCCTGATATCCTTCCACAAAGACCATTTACTAAATTACTCCCTCAGGTTGGCGACCTCCCCATGGGCACCTATGAAATCGCTCCCGAGCAGGCCCTCGAGTCCGCCATCCGCATGATCAAGGAAGGCCGAGTCAAGAGCGTAAAGCTGGAAGGCGGTATTGAAATGGCACCGACAATCGCAAAAATAACTCGCGCCGGCATACCTGTACTTGCCCACGTTGGCCTCACTCCGCAACGCCAGAACTCCCTTGGTGGATTCCGCGTACAAGGCAAATCCACCGCGGGCGCCCTCAAGCTTCTTAACGATGCTTTCGCCGTGCAAGAAGCTGGCGCCTTTGCTGTGGTTCTGGAAGCTGTTCCTGCAGAAGTTGCTAGTATTGTCACTAAGAAGCTCAGTATCCCTACTATTGGCATCGGTGCTGGTAATGGATGTTCAGGACAGGTTCTGGTTCAAGTGGACATGTCCGGCAACTTTCCTCCTGGCCGATTCCTACCCAAATTTGTCAAAAAGTACGGTGATGTGTGGGGTGAAAGCATGCGTGCCATCCAGGCATATAAAGAGGAAGTGAAAAGCCGAGCATACCCTGCAACCGAACACACCTACCCGATGCCCAAGGAAGAACTATCTGAATTTGAAAGGCTGATTGGAGAGAATAGGGCGGGACTGGAACCGGAGTAATTATATCCATACTGATGTTCTGCAATTGGATGATTTTCATCCAATATCTTTGGGCAAATTTTATGTTTGTAGGCGGTCTTTGTTTAGCGTTCCAGCTCCAATAGATGCTTAGACTCTACCAAGTCTTAGTAATAAGAAAGTAGATGCTTATAACCCATCCTTACCAATATCTTCTTCACTTGAGACTCGTGATTGTTACCACTAGCATCTCCCCACTCAGGAACATCGTACCTAGGACATCTCATTACCCAAAAGCCGGTGTAATCGAATACGCCACCACAAGCTCATCTTTCGTTTTGAAACACTACCGCATAAAAGTCAGCTTCAGCCAGCCCTTCAGTCCCACAAACATAACTAATAGCATCAGCCAACTCACCCGCCACAAATTCCCAATGCCTTCGTCCAAGCCCGGCGCAAACACGCTGTTCACGTAACAAAACACGCTGTCGCTATCTCGGACCCCCAGCCTCCGCCGCAGGAACCGCACCACCGTCTCGAAGCGCTGCGCCGATGACACCTTGAAGACGCGCTGCTGCAGGTGCGGCGCCGAACCCACGGGCTGGAAGCGCACCGTCACTGCGGCAGGCCGATATCAGCGAGATAGCCCCTCCACCAACAGGGGCTGGCTAGACCAGCCTAGGCGAGAGGGGGCGTAGGAGGCGGAAAAGACAACAGAAACGAGAAAAAGATGGAAATAACTAATTAGGAAATATATAAAAGGGAAAGCACATGGAGACGAAATTCTGGACACCGCTGCGGGGCGGATTTGGAGGACGGGCGGAAAAGGATGGGGACGCCATCAGCGGGCGCGGACGCCAGACAGGCAGGTCAAGGCTGGAATACGAAAAGGGCACAAAGTATATACCCTTGTCCTGCTTCAGCTCGCCCGCTCCCTCGAGTGCTTTGGCTGCGTCGCGCGGGAGCGATGTCAGGACGACGGATGCGGCCATCGTAAGGGGAAGGTCGGCGGCCGTGTCTTCGTCGTCCGAAATGGGTGCGGGAGGTGGCGTTTGTATTTCTGATGGTGCGGAGGCCATGATTATGATAAGGTTCTTAGGAGGAGAACAAAAGAGGATGGAGGCAGAGTAAAGGATGAAGTTAGGGTAATGACTGATTCTCTTCTATGTTCTTTTTGTTGTGGATGTGACGTTGAGGTTCGCCTGCGATTTAATGGAAGTGGAGCCTAGAATTCATCCCCCGTCATGCTTCGTAGGGCTGAATTTCAGCTTGGTGAATGATCACAATTCCTAACCCGCTTTTATCTCAGATGAGTATATGGAGATTTAGCAAATATTGCTGTTTCTCTTGGAATATTTATAAGACACTACATATTTTAGCTCACTAGCTCTAAGCTATGCCGACGATGATAGGTTCTTCGCTCCAACATCTCCCGGCCACGCCAACATCAAGTAGCAGGCTAACAAGTATCTACAGCTACTTTGTAGGGTACCACCAGCAAAGCGAAAGCTCATGCAGCCCATAACATCATACACGTACTTATAACAGCCAAGCCACGCACCCACGAGAAAATAATGCACCTCGGAAAATGCAGCAAGTCGCCATGGAAATGCAGTGTAGTAGGGTATTCGCAACGTGAACACGCTTCCATATGCCGGAGGGCTTGAATGAAGTGAATGAAAGATATATGAAACAGGACGCCAGTGTATAAGCGGTTCGCACACTTGTGGAATATGATGGATAAAGTCTATGCTGGAATTGCAAACAGCCGTCTGAAATTGGTCGAAGACTGTTTGCACAGGGTCATCGACGTACTAGATGGCTCAGAAGGTTATCTAGATCTCTCCAGTTTCCTGGAGTTAAAGCGAATTTGCGGTGTTTGCGAGATACAATATGCTATAACAGAGTTAGCTGCGTAAAACAATCCATGGGAGGATGCGTACCTCGTCAAAGTCATTAAATTTCTCTCTACAGTTCTCGCAGAAGCCAGGCTTAAGTTCCTTCTCTGAGGTCTTCTGCCGGCGAACGGTTACTATCTTTCGAATATTCTTCTCCTCCTCGGATAGAGTCATATCTTCGTGAATATTTGCAAGAGTCTCTTGGGCCTTCCGTTTTGCTACCCGTTGTGGTCCACAATCATTGATCGCCGCTCTAACGTCATTCATATATGATGATGGTACACTGTTTGCTGAATGTGCGCTGTTCTTTTCTAGGACTTTTCTCTTCAGCTGATGTACTTCCTTGCTGGTTCCTGCTCGGGCTCCAGGAGCCGCAGCAGTGGATGAAATCATCTGTGACCTGATGGCAGAGGTAATGTTCGATGGCTGAATTCCTGAAGCAACTGGTTCGCCGCCAGCAAACCTAGGTAGGGCCCGAATACTGGCTTGAGCACTTCCGAAGAGCGGCGGCATGCTGTCTTGATTCCCTCTCTTGGTTGGAATCAGCTTCGGTGGGTCTAAGGGCTTAGACGCATTCTGGATGTTTCCTGCCTGTCCGGCGGCGCTTGTTGGACGTCTTGCCAAGTTGTTGTTCTCACCCAACGCTCGCCTTTCACCGACGCTTGCCGAGCCGTTGTCCTTCGCAGCCTCTAAAGCAGCAGCACACGTCCTAGGAGCTGCGGCTGAAGCTTTCTCGGCTTTAGCCTCCTGTTGCTCTTCTTGTACACGCTTCATGTGACTGGTATCCTCAAGAAATGGACACTTTCCAGGGCCCGTAACTCGAAACTGCGGCCACTTGCCCTCCTCTTTAGTCGCTGTTTTGGGATACTCCCTAACCATAACCGGTCGAGTCTTCTCATCCATGTCGTGAATGTAGATGTAGTATCCGCGTAATTGAACCATCTCCTGGGTCGCCACTGTCAGATCTCGGTCGGCCGGTCCATTGACTTTTTCATTTTGCAGCATTTGTTGAAGATCGGCTTCCCGTCCAGCCTTCAGCTGTGCAAGAGTAGTACCGTGGCGACGCGTATTGCTGACATCCGGTGGTTGTTCCCCAGTATCGGCATTAAACATGGTATTCAGCATTCGTTGAAGTTTCTCTGCTGACCAAATCTTCATACCCATTTCTCTGGCCTTGTAGAGAATGTCACCATTATTACCCTTATGTGACGGAGCTTCAAATGTGAATCTTCCTTTCAGTTGCTGTATCTGACTTTGGGATTCTGCGGAGCGATCAAGAACTGATGGGTTAATGGTCCGAGACTGACCATTATTGCCGTGAGAGCCAGTATTAGATGAGAGTGCGTGAGCTCCTGCAGAGCTGGAGGTATCGATTTCGGGGGGTATCGGACGCGTTGTAACGACATGTGTTACTGCTTTAGAGAAAAACTTTTCTTCGCGCTGTATGAAGTATTCTTAGCATCTATACTAGACACAACTTTTGGCAACATGAAGAGTGACCTACAGCACCAAGCAGCTGTGCTTGCCTTGATACTCTGCTACGGACATCCTCCGTAATGCTCTCGAAGTAGAAGACGAACTGTGGGAACATCTTTCTGTAATGCTTTTGCCATTGTCGTATGGTCTCCAGGTTCTCACTTGTGGCTCTTTGGGTCTTCTCTAAAGGCTTTGCATGCGCCTTAGTATCTCGAACTGCCTCTAGCCTTCTTTGAAAGGCGTTCGGAGGATTGTAGCCACTTTTCCGGACGAGACCATTGCGACGAGCCTCCGCATCGTCAACTTCAACCATTTGCTTCTTAGCTGGCGGTGGCTGGCCATATGTTAGTTCGCGCTGGTCGCTGGCGTATGATCGCTGTCTTTTGGTAGCAGCCGCGGCGACGGCTCGGAAGGGTGAGTTTGTGGCGTTGGGAACGTTCGCCAGAGGCACTCGTCGACCCGTCATGTTGGAGAGAACCTGAGGTGAGGGAGGTATCGATACTGCTGCCATGCGTAAGGATATTCAGCGGCAATGTATGCCTGCTGTGGAGGAGGTAGAAGAGTTGAGAGAGGGAGGGGCACAGTGAACAGCTTTGCACGCGACTTGCTACACGTCAGGGCGTTACTAGCAGAAAGCTTAAAACATGCTGGCTCAAATGAGGATCGAGATGACCTGGCACCACCACCAGCACAAGATTGGGTGAATGAGAGGAAAAATTAACTCGAATATGGTGTTTGACTCACACTGGAAGTGCGGTTTGTGATTGTTGTTGGCTGGCATGGACTGGCGATGTCAATGCTCGACTTTCGCGCTAAGCTTTGTCAGCCGTCCCATAGCAACGACGTTCATTGGTCGCGTTTTCACTAACATGAACACCACAACAATATGGGAGCAAAGGTGTAGTGTGAGCTACCATTCCTATCATTTTCAATGCATGCCAATCCCTGATAGCTTCACTTCTCGCTATGATCAGTGAAAAAAAGCGTTCATGTAGCTCACGTAGGGCCATATTTCGGAAACCGTCCGTCACATGATGAATTAGGTTGTGTTACACAGGCTATCTTCTCTTCCTGTTTTTTTCGGACTAGGCAAGGAAGTTTCTGATTATCCGTCGATTAAGCCTGGAAATTGTAACTTACACACAGGAACAACAAGGGGCATAACAAAACGTTTTGCGGAGAGGAAAAGGGGATTAATTCTAGTGTCATATATTTTTAACTCAAATATTGTCATCTCAAGACTTCCCACGATTAGAACTAATTTTAGTAATTTTATCTCTTTGACTAAAGCATAGTTAAAGTTGTTGCCAAGCCGTTGGTTTTTTTTTTTGTAAAAAAAATCTCTTTATGCTCTTGGCGCCTTATATAATTGACTATTGTCATGTCCACGGTTCCGGCTATCGTGAAATTGGGACACATGGGCATCTGCTGTAAAGTCATCCGTATTGGAGAAATGCACTCGGCAAAGCTGGATCTTGTCGTCATTGGGACAAGAACTGGTTCTTGAACCAGCTGCGAAAGTTCCTCACAACGTGATCCTAGCTTAATTTGTTGCCGGGCAACAAAACAGCGGCGACTTTGCCTCCTGTTCGTCCCATAAGCCTCTCCATATGCCTCCAAAACACGCCCTACCCATATTCGACAATGTAATTACTGTGGTGCTCAAAAGATGCTTCGATCAACGACCAAAGCCGCCTCACTAGCACAGCATCATTGCACGCGTAGCACTCTGCAATGGCAATGGCAAAGGCATGCCATTGAAGGACAACATACCATCTGAAGCTCTAGCCGCGTGGGTCGGTCCTTATTAGGTAAGCCTCTTCCAGAACGCTTGCTGATAATTCCGGGATGTGAGTGCTTCCTTGAACTCACGGTGGTGCTCCACTGCCAGCACGGTGCAGCGGGCGGAGAGCGGATAACTTCGTTGCAGCAACCATAGCCCGAGACCGGTGGAATGCAAGCCATGCATAAGGACTCGCACTAGGTTCACGATTTTGTAGAAGCTTTATTGTCTTTTGCTCAAAGTTCTCAACGTAACCCTGGCGGGCTTCCCAGTTGTACGTGGCGCCCAAGGGGCTCTTTGCCGTCTCACTAGTAGGAATAAATTTAATATTTTACCATTTGCTTGCGCGCAATAAGCTATTAGTGTAGATGTTATGTCCATTAAGCCTTCTCTATCTAGCAGATCGCCGTCGAATTTTGGTTCGAATTCTGCATCATTCACGTTTTTGGGCATCCTAGGCGGGGCGACTCGAGGGTAATAAGAGGCTCTAAGGCTTGATCAAATGAAGTTTACAGATCCAGCAAACAGATGGTGTACCAAAGGCGCTTCCGCACCTGCTGCTTGAAGAAGGATTCAGATGGTATATGATCATCCATGTGTAGGGAAAGCGCTCGAGCAATCCTGACGACGACGGATACCAAGGTCCAGACACCACGGCTCTGCTCCTGCATGCGAGTGGCAATCTTTGTAAATCAGGTAGATGTCAGTCATTGCGTGAAGTTCATCGTTGATAAGTAGGATTTGTGTGATATGATCAATTTACTTACCAGATATAGGACAAAGGCTTGTAGGATAGTGATATCTTTAGTTGTGATGAAGCCAGCTGGCTCAAACGCCTCTTCGCAAGCTACCCGATGGTCGGCACTAACAGCAGTCCTGCTTGCGTGAAACATTGATTAGCATTGTTCTTCAGTCATGCTACTGATGGCTGAGTAGCATATGGTAGAACTCAAAGCTTTGACCGCAAAATGGCATTCTTCGTATCCCAAGTATGACTTACCGTCCAACATGAACCGGCTCAATGGTGGACCATATAATGCCTTTATGATTGGATGTTCTTGGCGGAGATGGACCTGGCAAAGCCAGCGGCAAGTCGTAGACACAGGCCGAAATACTAGGAATCCAGAAACAAAGAATCTCATTGCCCCAGTATTACTAGCACCGATTCCAATAATGCTGCTACTGATGCTGTGGTGTGGATGCTGACCACTGTGCGGATTGTTATCATGGCTTTCGTTGCCATCAGCTGGCTGATCTATGATACCGCGCAGCCTATGAATCTACGTCATATTAGGTTTCTATGCCAAATGTGTAGCATAAGGCCATTTAAATCATGGCGCGGTATTTACCTCTTCAACAAGGTCTCCCCAAAAATGTTTGGCCATGTACATTCCCGCACCGATTTCCTTTGGCGTCTTATGCCGGGTGGGAGTCAATGGGCTTCCGCTCCCTGGACTTGCTCTGACCCTAATACATGATAATTCGTCGGTACTAGAAACCTGTCGGCCAAGAATTAGCAAGATTTGCATTTCAGCAGTGTGCTTAAATGATGTCCTTACCTGTTCTGATGATTGGATGGAGGATGACGTCGGCAAAGCGCCAGTAGAGTACAAATTGGATATTAGCGCTTCTAGCCTTCCAATTCGATCTCTCAAGTCATTTTCAAAGTAAGGGTTGTGTACGTGTCGACATCTGGGCAATCTCTTGCGACGAACGGGTATGCAGTTGGTACAGGGACTGAGTTTGTCGCATTTGACCTTGCGTTCACGGCACAATTCGCAGCTTAGTTGAGGAGTTCCGTTAGAGTGTCTTGTTGCTCTTGACGAGCCGCCTCCTGTTGCCATAATTAGTTTTATTTTATACAAGAGACTAAGGCCAAGGCCAAGGCGAGATTGTGGCTGTAGTGTAGGCTTCAAGAAGAAGCTTGTGGGAGTAGCGCTGAGATCTACCCTTTGCAATGACTGCGTGTAAGCTTAATGGGGGCCCGAGTGGATGGAAAACAGAGCACCCGGATTCGTATCTCTAATAAACTGAAGCCCAGACACTCAAGTGTTTACGAAGCTTTTCCTCGGCTTATTTCCTAAAACTATTGGCGTTCTCAGTCCGCTTACTTCGGCTCAGCTGTGAGATGGAAGAAAAACCTTTATTAATAGAATGGGTACAAATTGTTGCGCGCGTTATTTTGCAAAGAAAGTATTTCTAAGGCTTCTGAGGGCTCTAAAGAGCCCAAAGAGGTTCCTGGGGGTGAGATTAGAACTGGACGCAATGGTGGCACTAGACGAAATTTAGGATGGTGACGCAGGTGGCTCAGGCCACTGGACGTTTACACTAACATGGCTTAACCGCGCATACAACTGCAAAGTAATTTAACAACTACGACTCAGCCCTCACTCTAGCTCAGAGGCTGAGCAGTAAGACCGCTAAATGTGTCATATTGCTTCGTACCCGTATAGCCATAACCTTGACCCTAACACGAGCCCCAAAAGAAATTCGGTATTCAGGCTCGAGCTCACCGAGGAGTATATTAGTGCACACCTACCTCAAATAAAGCCATGGTCACTACTGAATTAAGAAGATCCAGAGATCTGTACTGAGACGAGTTACTCAATGCCTTGTTTAGATCTTTTAGTGCGAGACCATATAGCCGGAGACCCCCCCGAGCAATACTACTCTGCCTGTGCTGGCTTCCGAAATATGTTGTTGCAAGTGATAAGAAGCAACGTTCGGCTAAAGGCTGCTGCTCAGAAATTTCTGACTTCACCGGCTGGTCTCCATCATAGCTGATTCCGCTTAGTAAATTTGCCATCGTGTACGACATATAGATATTGACCCCGAAAGGACGACAGGATAACGCCAGGCGGAACGGAAGACAAGACTCCTAACGAAGGCCAGCCTAGAGGGGATGCAATGTGCTGTGTTGTGACAAAAGGATTGCAAGGAGTTTCGTTGGTTTTCGTAGGTGAGTCTGGATGTTGTGATGGAGACAAAGGTTGATTGGTGCTCATATGGCCACTGAATTGGAAACCTCATCTTATGATATCCTCCGCAGCTGAGCTTGCTTTTGATAAATCCCAAACAACTTGGGCGCTTCTCATCTACAGTCGTTCCCACATATAGTTAGCTAGCGCCCACTCAAAGACAGGAACGTGACTTCCTTGCAGTGATGTCACTATCCGCATTTAATGCGCCGCCGGCGACATGATTCGCATGCTTTAGACCGGCCTCCTACCCCCATCATACCCTCAAGCATATTTCACAGAGATGGGGATGGACTTGACATGAGTAAACACTGGTTGCTGATGTGCTTGTTAGTATTGTGGTTGGGAGATCCAATTCCAAGACAACCGTAAATTTTCGCTAAGCTACATTTGGCAAGTGGAGCTGATGCAACAACGTGTATGGCCTCGTAAGACTAGTAAACACGCCTCCTACATAGACAGCAAAAAACAAATTTTAAAAGTACCCTTAAGAGATCCTTTCGGATCTAGCTATTTGTATATAGCGCTGCGATGCCAGTTGTGGGGGCAAGGGGCCAAACCGTTCCTGTTTCAGGGGGCCAGACGAGCAGGCGCCTAAGCAATTGAGAGGCGCTGAACAAACGGGGAGGGTTCAACGACAATCACTTGACCGTACTGGATCTAGGATTTCGAAACGAATACAGCAAACCTATTCCTGGTAATCCTCCGAGCCAAATCTTGAGATGTTCTTGGCGTTGCGCGGAATGCCATTGCCTACATTAAAACAGCTCCACCACAGTCTTTAGTTGTTTGATGTAACGCCATAGATCCAGCTCTAACTTTATTTTTGAAAATTGAGTATAAAGTCCTTTTTTGCTCTGCTTTTTGGAGATATGACCTGGCAACGGTGTTGATCGCCTTTTCCCTTTTCTCCAAGTTTTTATTCAATGTCTTTTCCCTAACCGTCCAGTTTCTTCAGTCATTCCCTGGTTCCTCCATCCACTCATGGGTTTGGGATTTCCTTGCAGCGCAGTATCTTATACCTATTTCTATCCAGCGTCTTGCATCGTCTCAGAATTTTTAATGACTAGGAGGACTATGGTTCCGCGCACATTGCTGTTAGCTATCCTAGCATTATCGGCTTCATCTTTTGCAATTCCAACCATTGCCAACCTTGAGAAACGAAACGTAACGCAGCTTGATCCAACAGCCTTCGCGGAGGCCCACAAACGAGATGATACTGCCACTCGGGCATTTTCATCAGTCCCCATCATAACATCAAGCGGCCAATGTTTATTCGTAGATGAGTTATCTGGAGACTTCCGCGCGAACTTGACTCCCGTGCAAGTGACAACTTGCAATGGAAGCCCCGGTCAGGGCTGGGATGTCATTACCAGTGGGGAGCACGATGATCAGCTTGGGGCAATGCTGGTTGTCAGTACATTGGTATGTTGAGCAATCTCGCTTTACAGTTCTCGAATCACATTCTCAAAGGGTATAGCGAGCTTTTCTAATTTTCCTAGACACAAGCCTGCTTAAACTTCGACCCCCGTCGCGCTCCTGGAAACCAAGTGATCCTCTTTTCCTGCGGTGGTCGCGCGGACGGCAGCGGAACAGTGACGAATTCCCAGCTCTTTTCTTTCAATGGTTCCGCTGGGCTACAGTCATTGACACCTCTCAATGCGCCAGGCACCTGTATGACCATCGCCAATGGCCAGAAGCTCGACCAAGCGGCTTGCAACACCGCGGATGTGACTCAGAGTTTTACGTTCGGTGCTGCGTCTGCGACGTCAAGTGGTACTTAGCGGCAAAGTAGTGAGGTCCTGTGGGAAGGTTATATTATGGATGTAAAATACAATTGAGCCGAACGGGCTTGAATTCGGGCCCTGCCTTCGAAACGGCCGCAAAAAATCGCCTTCAGCACGCGAGCCTGACAACTTACTTGGCCCAACTCGCTACGTTGTATGTCTTCAATATCAATTCGCGTAAATTAAGAAACGTCTTTGCTACATTTCCCACTGCAATCTGTGATTTCTTGCTTAACGCCACACGAAGTATTCGACGCTTGTTGGCTGGTCACCTCAGGAGATCGTCCCAGAGGGCAGATCTCTTATCAAAGACGGCCAACGCTGTATACCGTACAATACTACGTTCGCGCAGTAACTCTTGTAGCAAGTAATGGACCATGTCTTTACACGGTCAGCGATTTCAACGCTTCCATATATCACCGCGACCTTACACGCTTGCACGACTTCAAAGAAAGCTAGTTAATCTTTTGTTTATCCGTAACGAGTGTCCCATCAAGTTCAGGAATGCCATCAAGTTCGTCTTCCTCGTTAGGCGATGTGGATGTGACGGCCATCTCTTTTGGTGTACCACAAGCTGGCAGCTCCGCAATCACTAGGCCTTGATCATGTGGATTATACTGAGATTTACTTTCCGAGACATTCGGTGCTGGATTGGTTTCGGGTATCCATATCCACTTTCCGCGCACCTCGATCTCTGTCGGCGGCTGCTGGGGTAGGCCTGCTGGAGACATAGGTATCGAGGACATAGGTGATGGAGAAGTAGGTGGAACAGCGGAAATCTGAGGCTGATGAGGGTGCGGCCAAAAAGCAGTATTCTCATTGAGCCCTGGATTCAATGCTGGAGAGGAATGCGAAGCTTTATCAAGACTTGAGTATCCTGGCGGTGGATCTGAAGGGGATGCTGTGTCCACACACAGTTCCTCGGCCGGCGTGTTTGCGATTTCATCCATTGTGCCTTGAACGACTTGATCATGATTCGCGGAGTCGTTTGCAAGAGCTGCTTCTTTTGTCTGCTTGTGCTTCTTGTACTTCTTGTACACATACCGAGCGGTTATTATCATTGTGCTTCGTGTATGAGGGTGCGCGGAGGATATAACTAAGCAGTCGGGCGAAATTGAAAATTAAAAGTCGAAATTAGCAACTGGAGTGGACCGGAATGCGTGACGATGAACAGCGACCGGTGAGGGGCATATGTGTTCTTCGCAGCATGCTGCCACAGACAAATTCCTGGCCCGGCAGCACGTTTCCCGAACTCGTTATTGGTGGTTCTCCTTCCTGCAGAAGGGCGAGCGTAATCTTAGCTCAAATGGACAGGGAGGCTGGCGACGCCGAAGTCCGTGCGGTCAAGGCAATTCCCCTTGATACAAGGTCTCCACTAAGCATTTCGTGGATATGTGCACCAGAAGCTTGTTCATTAGTGAGCTTTGATTGGCCTCGCACAGCTTCCTCTATTAGGTATAGCAGCTGGCTCGTTACCGCCCCCAATGTTGGTTCCGGGATCAGCACGGCTACAACCTACAGACCATCTCCAGGATTTGGCTGTGCCACGATCGGAAAGTCCCTAGCCCTGCTATTTGGAGAAGTTTATGCGCAATTCCATCGGCTTGGAAAACGCTTCCTCGCCTTGTCAAAGGCTTAACCATCCTAGATAAGCCAGCTGGGAGAGAAGGATCAACAGCTATGGACCCTTTGCTGCGCTTTTGCACGATACTCCACTATAGCCTAACCATGCTAGACGGACTAGGGCCACTGACATCATAACTAAGCTATGAAGGAGTTTGGCCATTACACTCCTCGTCCCTCCGCGTGTACGAAACACTACTCTCCGCGTTAAATTTTTCCATCAAGGACTTCAGACTGTGCTGAAGTTCAGTACTTTCATTTATAACGCTTTTTTTAATTTCCTGTCAACTTCCCCATTTCGACTGTTACGGATTATTAGTCCTTCACAAAAATGCTCCAAACTCGAGTAGTGCATGGATATGGGGAGGGACCAGACCAACCCTTGGCTGGATATGGATACGACAAATACAAAAAATGGTATCTAGGTGTCGACGGTAGGGGCTCGAGAGATCCTTCTCCTAGCAGACCTGCACAAGAACAGAGGGATATGGCATATCCGGGTTGGATTGACGAGGCGTTTGATGCGGTTTCTAATAAAAATTGGGTGTAAAGCAACTGCCCTGTTGGTATGGAACCGAATTTCATGATTCGAGCATTCTTATAGTACACCCTACAGTTTTGCGAAGCTGGACTACTGCGGAATCTTACTTTCCTCATTGCCATTCTCTTTCTAGTTTCTGAATCTCTGAGTTAAAATATTCTATCTCACTTCGACGCCTCCTTTTCCCTATCCTCTACTCCTTTTGGTTGTCTCTCTTCTTTCTTCAAATTTGCTAAACATGGTGAATAAAAGAGCCTCCCACTCCACGCGCCTTTGGCAGTGCCCACAGCAACGACCATCCACAATATTATGACCGCCACACTGAAAATCGTTCCCAAGACCCTGAAGAACAAGCTGGGCATCTCTACTCCAAACTCGATTGTGCTCACTGCAAAAACGCCCAATGGAAATGTAAATCCCCACCAGCCCATGTTGAATGGGAACGGCCGAGACTTGTAAATTGTAGCAAGCGCAAATGCGAGCCACATTAGTCCAAAACCCCACATGATTAGTGCGACAAAGGCTCCAAGGATGTACACAACGTCGCCTGCGATGACGAGGTTATGAAAGAATTCTACACGCGGGAACACCTCCCGAGAAACCTTGCCGAGATACATGATCGTGTAGCCACCCATGCCAAGAGGCCCAAGAGGAAGAAAGGACGACACCACTACTTCGCGTGGGGGCAATTTATGGAGCGCAAGACGTTGGTAGTACATGACCAGCACCGCCATTGCCAAAGGAGTAGCCATGCCCCACATCACGTAAGATGCAATCAGTGTTCCCAAAGCGTGGTCAGGATTCTGAAGCACCTCAGCAACTTCAGCGCCAGTACCTGCTGCGACGACCGTAGCTGCAATTGGGAGAAACTGAGCTGCCGTGATATGGTGAAGGGGTTGTTGATGCGATTTCGATATAAGTAGAACGGTGAGCGAAACTGTTACAGCAGCTGCTACGACGCAGTCAATCATCCAACAAGTCCAGGCGAAGGTGATTGACCACGCCCCCCAGGAAGGGACACAAAGGAAGATCCAACATTCCACCAGCGTGGCGAAGCCTATAGGGATTGTACCAAGGAAGAGTGAGTTGGTTTCATCTGCAATCATGACGGACCAGATTTCCGGGTACAAGGTGTAGCGGAGCACCGAAGTAAGGAAAGCGACAGAGAAAAGTAGCGTATTCAGGACGAAAAAGAAAACCGAAATCCAGTAGAGCCAGCGGGATTTGAAAGGAATAGCGATGAGAAGAATTGACACAATTCCGGTGCCCATCGTGACCGAGAACCACGACGGACTGAAATTGCGTACAACCCGCCGCCATCCCACGTCGTACTTTGTTAGCTGCTGTGGCGGTTTTTCAATGACTGTCCCTTGCTCGCCGGAAGGGTTTGAGGACTTGACCGTTTGACGTTTCGACACTTGGCGTTGTAATTTTCCACGAGACTGGCTAGCGGGAACGGTCTTGGCCGGATTATCCGACGCCAGCCGCTCCAACTCTTGTTTATCCATCTAAACATATATGAAATAAGGTGCTTGCATCTCTCGGGGGCACTAGGTGACCACGAAGGCATTTCTATATGGTTTTGAAGGAACATACAAAAAAATTTAAGATGATAACGTCAATGGTGTAAGAGTCAGTCAGCCGGAAGAGCGGGATATAGGTGGCTAATTTTTCGGGAGCAGGAAAATCATCTTTCTTACTTCCATTTAAACCCACAAATTTTCCGTGGAATACTACTAGTAGTCGGTAGACTTTGGCGGCCTCTCCTAGTAACCTTAATAAAAGTAGAACAACCAAGAAAATCATAGTTAGCCGAGGGCACGCTTTTCGTGGAACAACGCTCTCCCAGCTGCATATTACTAGCTAACACTTAGAAGTAACACGAGTTACGGGAAGGGTCTGTATAAACACGGGCTGTTGGTAAAAGGTAGCACCGCTTTACAAGGGTTATATCTCTAATATGAGATATTGTCACGGGTCATGCTGTGGGTATATTCGTCTCAAACTTTGATGGAACAAGACCAGTTGAAGGCTTCTGACTTAAGCCCCTCTCTCCCAGCCTTTCAATGCTTGCCGATACGCTGCTTCGGCTTCTTCATACTTGCCCTTGATCTTCATCACTAACACAACGTTGACTATGACGGTTAGCGTGTCTGGATGCTCTGGCGCTTGTGGCTCATTCCGTTCTCTTTACAACTTCGCGCACGTTCTTTTCCACTTCTATATACTCTCCTTTTCTATAAAACTACTAGCTAGTTTCGTCAGTAATTATCGCATGATTCAATGCATTTATCTTCAACTCGGTTTCCGTAGATCACGACATTCAACTGCGAAAGGAGGCTTAACAGTCCGACCACCTGCCGTATTATCCACCCGGCAATACCATTGCCATAGTCTTCATAGCCCCTTACTAGAGACCCATCGGAACAATGCTTGCATGAAAGGGGATCGGGCAAGTAATATGCATGAGAGTAAACCGTGGAACTATATTGGATAAGTCGTACTAGATCCAAGAGAATAGCTGTGTAGCTTAGAGAGTGTGAGTTGAACAGCGAAGAAAGCGAAACATATAACAATCCAATCTAGCTGAAGAGTCCATTCTATCTTTTCAACAAAATACCCCCCCACGCCCCTATACGCAAAAGCGCAAAGTCCCCAAAAGCCCACAAATTTCCTAGTGTGCTCTTACTATGCTCCACCTCCTCCACCTGCTCTGTCGCTCGTTGCTCAGAGTATCCCTCGCTTCTAATCATCTTCGCCTTGCTCCGGAATCTTGCTCTTCGTAAAACTATTGAGTTGTACCGGGATGGACCTTCCGCTCATGTTCATCCCTCTTGTCCTTGCGCGGGAAAGGCTTCGCGCCGATGACTGCCTCATTTCTCTTACAACCTTGAGCACGGCACCAATAGGCATGTAAGGGTGAATGCACTCCACAGTGGCGCTGGAGGTCATAACGGCGACTGAAGCTTTTGTGACAACCACCATAGTTGCATATAAAGCGGTTTGCTTGTTTTCTAGGACTTGCGGCCGTAGTATTACCACTAGTAGTGACAGCGGTAGACGGGCTGTTTGATGTAGGATTGGTTAGCCAAGTCCAAAAGTCTAAAGGGGTATCTATCTCAAAAAAACCATGTAAAAGTGACTATTATGTTTTTTAATGCAACGAATGCTTGCGGGTGAATTTGATATGTCAAAACTAGAAGGGATGTAAGGAAAATTCGTTATGCAACATACCCTACACTTCGGTCTATCCTCACGGCATGGAGCTGAGAGGCATAATGAGCCTTAGGGGGTGAGAAGAAGGTCGGGTTGGACTGGCCTTCATTTGCAGCAGCAAACCGAGAGCCATCATAGACCTGAGAAGGTAAGGTTTGGTTGAACTGGCTTTCAATTGTAGCAGCTCTCAGTTCACTACTACAGCCCTGAGGAGGTAAGAAGGTCGGGTTAGGCTGGCCTTCATTTGTAGCGGCAAACTGAGAGCTACTATAGGCCTGGGGAGGTAAGAAGGTTTGGCTGAACTGGCCTTCATTTGTAGCGGTAAACTGGGAGCCATTATAGGCCTGGGGAGGTAAGAAGATTTGGTTGAACTGGCTTTCATTTGTAGCAGTGAACTGAGAGCTGCTACAGGCCTGAGGAGGGAAGAAGGTCGGGTTAGACTGGCCTTCATTTGTAGCGGCAAACTGGGAGCCATTATAGACCTGGAGAGGTGGGAAGAGAGTGGGATTGAGCTGGGTTCCGTTTGCGTCAGGGAGTTGATTATTGCCATGGGCCTGGGGAGGTGGAAAGCAGGTAGGGTCAAGCTGGCTTCCGTTTATAGCAGCAAGCTGATAGCTATCATGGACTTGGGAAGGTGGGAAGAGGGTATGGCTAAGCCGGCTCCCATTTGCAGCAGCGAGCTGATAGCTATTGCGGACCTGGGGGGGTAAGAAGGGGATAGGGTTGGGCTGGCTCTCGTTCACAGCAGTGACGTCATGGATATCGTAAATCTGGGGAAGCGAGGTTCGGGTACCGCATCTTGAGGCGTCCTTGCGTTAGCGCAGTAAAAAAAAAACCCCTACGTAATATCGGGTTCCGTAAATAGCTGTGTGAAATCCTCGTTCATCGTATTTGACGTCTTGCAGTGAGATGACACGTCAGAAAAACGAAGGGCGTCGGGAGGGCGTCGAGAGGGCGTTGGGAGGGCGTTGGGAGGGCGTTGGGAGGGCGTCAGGGGGGTTCTGAAAGTGTCGAATCGGTGAAATTTCAAGGGCTAGAGAAGCAGAGAAATTTTTCGGGAGTCGCGTTTTAACCACCAAACGTCTTTCGAAGAGGGAGGTGGGAATACCCTTCTAAATATTTAGTTTAACCCGCATAAGTTTTCATCGCTGCCACTCCATCTACAGGGCGTAATTCTCGACTAATCGGGTAGGTCTTGTCGAAACGCACAGCTTCCGGTGAGACGTTAGCATTGACGTGGCTTATAGACAGCCTGATGAAAGAACCAACCAACTATCAGCATGGACGTATGCGAGATTCATTATACCAAAGCCAAAATGGAATTGCCAAAATAAATTCCCCAGGAAGGGCGGGCTATTGACTTTTATATGTAATATTTTGATTGACTCCTGCTTACTTGAACACGCGCAAAAAATCACTTCGTAGTCGAATATGGAAGGGCTTCACGAGTGCGAATTCTGCAACAAAACGTTCCCTACACGAGGAACACTGAAGTAACTCACCAGTGCTACGCTGAAAAAGCTAACAAACTAATGCTCTTTTTACCATAGCCGACATTATAATACCCACCGTCGACCGTTCCGCTGTGATAAATGCCCCCAAGCATTTGGGCGAAGGCCCGACCTTGATCGGCACAGATCAAAACATCAAGGTATTGAGCCGAAATTTTACTGCAAATCGCCGGGATGTACGTTTACGGGAGCCTCTCGTAAGGATAATTTAAAGAGGCATCTGCGTAAGGCCCACGGCCTAAAGAGCAGCGAACACCAAGAAATTCAGAACACAGACCAATTACTTTACAACCAGTCACTTGACGAGTGGAAGGGTTCAATGAAGCATTTGAGCCTCGCACTAGCAGGGGTTCATGGGTACAACTCAACAGTACGCTCACCACCCGACCATGGGACGGACATCAAGACAAAGTTGGACGCAGAGATAAGAGCGCTGCATGTGGCCGCAATGAATGGGAATGAAGACATGGTGCGGTTACTTTTAAATGGAGAGGCCAACATTATGGTAAGAGACAACTATGGAAGATCGATTCTCCACAACGCCACAATTTTTGGGCAAGAAGGGGTAGTGAAACTGCTGCTGGTGCACGACAGCATCATGCCCGACTTGAAGGACAACTACGGTCGGACGCCGTTGTCATATGCGGCTGGCGGAGGGCAGGAAGTTATAGCAGCGCTGCTGCAAGCACGTGATAACGCTGATATCAACTCAGAGGACAATGACGGTCGAACGCCGTTATCATTTGCAGCTGGGGGTGGGCATAAGGTAGTAGTTGAGCGGCTACTGGCCTGGAGGGGAGTTGGAGCTGGCTCTAAGGACCATAACGGCCGGACGCCACTCTCGTGGGCGGCAATGGGAGGCTATCAGTCAATAGTAAAGCTGCTACTGGCTCGAAATGACGTGGGAGCCGACTCAAGTGACAAGAATTTTCGGACTCCGTTATCTTGGGCAGCGCATGGGGTTTGGCATAGAAGTGGGTCAGGGGAGACCCATTATCTTTCTGGGCAACGACGGAAGATAGAGGAGAAATGGACGGCAGAGGGAAAATGGGCCGGAGGGGCAAGCCACGTAACAGTAGTAATGCTACTACTAGCACGGCATGACGTTAAGCCCAACTCAAAGGATAGTAATGGTCGAACGCCTTTATCCTTTGCTGCTGGACGAGGGCATAAGGCTGTAATTGAGCGGCTACTGACCCGGAGCGAAGTCGAGGCTGACTCTAGGGACAATGATGGCCGGACGCCACTATCATGGGCGGCAGATGGAGGACACGAGGCAGTTGTACAGCTGCTGCTAACGATAGATAATGTTGACGCTAACTCGAGGGATATATTGGGCTGGACGCCGTTGTGGTGGGCAGTAGGAAGGTGCGAAGGGGTAGTAAAACTACTACTCTTGAGAAGTGACGTGGACCCTGATGCAAAGGATAGATTCAATTGGACACCGCTGTCGTTTGCGGCGGCAGGAGGGCACGAGGGAGTAGTAAAGCTATTACTAGCGCGCGGCGACGTTGAAGCTGATTCAAAAGATAACCATGGTCGGACACCACTAATATGGGCGGCAAAGGGGGGGCGTAGATCTATAGTACAGCTACTACTAGATCGCGGCGATGTTGACGTGAACTCGAGGGATAAGTGCAATCAAACTCCGCTTTCGTGGGCGGCAAGTGGACAGGGGTTATGTGAAAGGATTCACCCAAGTTACTCAACGTGGTCGCCAGAAGAGTGGGCAGCGGAGGGAAGATGGCAACCGGCGGGAAGCTTCGAGTCTGTCGTGAAACTGCTCCTAGCACGCGACAACTCTGAGATTGACACAAGAGCCGAGTATGGTCGGACACCACTATCGCAAGCAGCGGCGGGAGGGCATGAATCAATAGTAAAACTACTCCTCGCGACAAATAAAGTTAATGTAGACTTAAAGGACACATTATACGGCAGAACGCCGCTATCATTAGCGGCGGAGAAAGGAAGAAAGGCGATAGTAGAGTTACTCCTCGCAACGAACAAGGTCGACCCCAACTCAAAGGACGAAAAAGGATCAACGCCGCTATCATTAGCGGCGGAAGAAGGAAGAGAGGCGATAGTAGAGTTACTCCTCGCAACGAACAAGGTCGA
>Ga0307515_10006028_pt1 | contig 24397 bp, 20 predicted proteins | sample 17_EM_MG_FD_194513 | JGI IMG/M metagenome (GOLD analysis project Ga0307515, IMG submission 194513) | Populus trichocarpa ectomycorrhiza microbial communities from riparian zone in the Pacific Northwest, United States - 17_EM | ecosystem: Host-associated > Plants > Roots > Unclassified | place... | reverse complement strand
GGCGCCATGGCGTGCGATCACTTCCACCGTTATGCAGACGATGTGGCGTTGCTGGACGACCTGGGCTTCAGCGCCTACCGCTTCTCGATCGCCTGGCCGCGGGTGATCGACGAGAACGGGCGCTTGAACCCGAAGGGCGTCGCCTTCTACCAGCGCCTGCTTGACGCGTTGGACGAGCGTGGCATCGCGCCCTACGCCACGCTCTACCACTGGGACCTGCCGCAGCATCTGCAAGACCGCGGCGGCTGGTTGAACCGTGACACGTCGTTCCGATTTGCCGACTACGCCGACCAGATCAGCCGCGCGCTCGCCGGTCGTGTGCGCGGCTGGATGACGCTGAACGAGCCCTGGGTCTCGGCCTATGTCGGCCACGCCGAAGGACGGCACGCACCGGGGCTGCGCAGCCCGCGCTACGCGGTCGAGGCCATGCACCACCTGCTGCTGGGCCACGGCCTCGCGGTACCGGCGCTGCGCGCCAACGACAAGGCGCCTGTCGGTCTGGTGGCCAATGTCAACGGTGTGACCGCGGCTTCGGACAGCGCTGAAGACCAGCTGGCGGCGCGGCGCGCCCACGCCAACAACAACCTGTGGGTGCTGGACGCCCTGTTCAAAGGCCAGTACCCCGAGGAACTGCGCCAACTCTGGCCCGACGCGGCGCCGCCGGTGCGCGAGGGCGACATGACGACGATTTCGGTACCGACCGACTTTGTCGGCATCAACTACTACTTCCGCACGGTGGTGGCCAGCGACGGTGGCCACGGCTACGTGGTCAAGCCGCTGCCCGATGTCGAGCGCACGCAGATGGGCTGGGAGGTGCACCCCGACAGCCTGCGCGACCTGCTGGTCGAATTCCACCAGCGCTACCCCGAGCTGCCGCCGATCTACATCACCGAGAACGGCATGGCCAGCGACGACCATGTGCAGGACGGCCACGTGCACGACGAGCAGCGCATGCGCTACCTCGGCCGGCACTTCGCCGCGATCGACGAGGCGATGCAGCAGGGGGTCGATGTGCGCGGCTACTTCGTCTGGTCGCTGCTCGACAACTTCGAGTGGGCTTACGGCTACGAAAAGCGCTTCGGCATCGTGCATGTCGACTACACAACGCAGCAACGCACGCCCAAAGACAGTGCGTTGGCGCTGAAAGCATTCTTCCAACAGCGCGCCGAACGCGCCTGACAATTCCGACCCCAGCAGGAGACAAAAGAGATGAATCAAACCGCCACCCGCATCGCCATCGCCATCGCGTTGGCATGGGGCGCCGCCGCAGTCCAGGCCCAGACCAAGGCCGAGGTGATCCACTGGTGGACCTCTGGTGGCGAATCGGCCGCGCTGAAGGAGCTGGCCAACGCCTACAAGGCGGCCGGTGGCGTGTGGGTCGACAGCGCCATCGCCGGTGGCGAAGCGGCGCGTGCCGCCGCGGTCAACCGCATCGTCGGCGGCACGCCGTCGACCGCGGCGCAGTTCAACACCTCGAAGCAGTTCCACGACATCATCGACGCGGGCCTGCTGAACAACGTCGACGACGTGGCGATCAAGAATGGCTGGGACAAGATGCTGCCCGCGCCGATCCTGAACGCCGTCAAGGTCAAGGGCCACTATTACGCGGTGCCGGTCAACATCCACATGCCAGCGTGGTTCTGGTACTCGAAGCCGGCGTTCGCCAAAGCCGGCATCGCCGCCGAGCCGAAGAGCCCGGAAGAGTTCTTCGCCGCGCTGGACAAGCTGAAGGCCGCCGGCGTGGTGCCGCTGGCTCAAGGCGGCCAGCCTTGGCAAGAGAAACTGCTGTTCGACGGCTGGCTCGCGCACGCAGGCGGCACCGAGCTGTACCTGAAGTTCTACCGCGACCGCGACGCAGCGACGGTGCAGGGCCCGGCGTTCAAGGCCGTGCTCGCGTCGTTCAAGCGCTTGAAGGGTTATGTCGATGCCGGCTCGCCCGGCCGCAACTGGAACGACGCCACCTCAATGGTCATCTCCGGCAAGGCCGGCGTCCAGCTGATGGGCGACTGGGCCAAGGGCGAATTCCAGAACGCCAGCCAGACGGCGGGCAAGGAATACGGCTGTTTCCCCGGCTTCGGCCCGAAGTCGCCCTACATCATCGCGGGTGACGTGTTCGTCTTCCCGAAGACGACCGACCCCGCGCAGATCAAGGCCCAGCATTTGATGGCCGACACCTTCACCGCCCCGGCGACCCAGGTGGCGTTCAACAACAAGAAGGGCTCGATCCCGATTCGCACCGACGTCGACGCGAAGGGCATGGACCTGTGCGCCCAGATCGGCCTGCAGGTGATGAAAGACCCGACGCGCCATCTGCCGAACTCTGAGATGCTGGTCGCGCCCGACGTGGCCGGCGCATTGCAGGACATCATCACCAAGTTCTGGAATACCAACCAGAGCGTCGATGATGCGGCGAAGGCGATGGCCTCGGCGATCAAGAGCTAGAGAAGGTGCGAACGACCCCGCCATGACCGCTCATCCCGCCCAGGCGACGCCACTCGTTGTTGCAAATGCTCGCCGTAGCACGAGCTACGGCTGTGCTTTGCGTCTAGATTGGCGCCGCCTGGACGGCCTGCTCGGCCACGCCGGGGCCGTTCACACCTTCTGGAGGCGCTGATGTCGTCTTCGCGTCGCAGCCGCGGGCTGCGAAATGTCGCAGCCTATGCGGCCCTGTTGCCCATGGCCGTCACGGTGCTGCTGGCCTACCTCGGCACGATGGCCTGGTCGGTCAGGGTCTCGTTCAGCAGCTCGCGCACACTGCCTGTCGACAACTTCGTCGGCCTGGCGCAATACACCAAGCTGTTCGAGACCGAACGCTGGATGCTGTCGCTGCAGAACATGGCGCTGTTCGGCGTCTTGTTCATCGTCGGCTGCATGGTGCTGGGCTTCGCGCTGGCGGTGTTCATCGACCAGCGGGTCAAGGGTGAGGGCGTGCTGCGCACGGTGTTCCTGTACCCGTACGCGATGTCCTTCGTCGCCACAGGCTTGGTGTGGCAGTGGCTGTTGAACCCCGAACTGGGCCTGCAGGCAACGATCCGCGGCTGGGGCTTCGAAAGCTTCACGCTCGACTGGATCGTGCAGCAGGACGCGGTGATGTACGCGATCGCGCTCGCCGCCGTCTGGCAGGCCTCGGGCCTGGTGATGGCGTTGATGTTGGCGGGCTTGCGCGGCATCGACGACAGCCTGTGGAAGGCCGCGCGCATCGATGGCATCCCGCCTTGGCGCGTCTACATGTCGATCGTTCTGCCGATGCTCGGGCCTTCGATCGGCACCGCGCTGGTGCTGCTGTCGGTTGGCGTCGTGAAAGTGTTCGACGTGGTGGTGGCGATGACGCAGGGCGGCCCCGGCCTCGCGAGTGAAGTGCCGGCCAAGTTCATCATGGACAACCTGTTCGGCCGCGCCAACATCGGGCTCGCCTCGGCGGCGTCCACTGTGCTGCTGGCCACCGTGCTGGCGGTTGTCGCGCCGTGGCTGTACGCGCGGCATCGCGCTGGCGCCAAAGCAGGGGCCCACGGATGAGCGCCGTGATCGACACTCCGGCCATGCCTGTCGCCATGCCCGCCCGCCGCCCCCGTGCGCTGCCGCGTCCGGCCCGCATCGGCATCTACGCTTTCTTGCTGACCGCGGCGGCGTTCTTTCTGCTGCCGCTGTACGTGATGCTGGTCACCTCGGTCAAGCCGATGGAAGAGATCCGCCTCGGCCACATCTTCGGCCTGCCGATGAAGATGACGCTGGAACCCTGGGTACAGGCCTGGTCGGCCGTCTGCACAGGGCTGCAGTGCGAGGGTATCCAAGGCGGCTTTTGGAACTCGGTCGCGATCGTCGTGCCGAGCACCATCGTGTCGATCCTCGTCGGCGCGTTGAACGGCTATGCGCTGTCGTTCTGGCGGCCGCGCTTCAGCAACGGGCTGTTCCTGCTGCTGCTGATCGGCGCCTTCGTGCCTTACCAGGTGCTGATGTTCCCGCTGGTGCGGGCGTTTGCGTCGATGTCGCTGTTCGGCACGCTGCCCGGCATCGTGCTGATCCACACCACCTTCGGCATGCCGGTGATGACGCTGCTGTTTCGCAACTACTACGCCACCGTGCCGCGCGAGCTGTTCATGGCCGCGCGCATCGATGGCGGCGGCTTCTGGCGCATCTTCGTGCAGCTGATGCTGCCGATGAGCCTGCCGATCATCGTCGTCGCAGTGATCATGCAGGTCACCGGCATCTGGAACGACTTCATCCTCGGGCTGACCTTTGCCGGCCGCGAACACCTGCCGATGACGGTGCAGCTGAACAACGTCATCAACACCACCACCGGCGAGCGGCTCTACAACGTGAACATGGCGGCCACGCTGCTGACCTCGCTGGTGCCGCTTGTCATCTACCTCGTGTCCGGCCGCTGGTTCGTGCGCGGCATCGCCGCCGGCGCTGTGAAGGGCTGATCGTGTCCAGTGTTTCGATCCAACAACTCGGCGTGCGCATGGGCGCCGTCAACATCCTCGAGCAACTCGACCTGGCGGTGCAGGAGGGCGAGTTCCTCGTGCTGCTCGGGCCTTCGGGCTGCGGCAAGAGCACGCTGTTGCACAGCATTGCGGGCCTGATCGATGTCGACGCCGGCAGCATCCACATCGGCGACAAGGACGTGACCTGGGTCGACCCGAAGGACCGCTCGATTGGCATGGTGTTCCAGTCGTATGCGCTGTACCCGACGATGAGCGTCGAGCGCAACATGAGCTTTGGCCTGCGCGTGGCCGGCTTGCCGAAGCAAGAGATCGCCAAGCGCGTGCAGCGCGCATCGAAGATGCTGCAGCTTGACCCGCTGCTGGCGCGCAAGCCCGCGCAGCTGTCGGGCGGCCAGCGCCAGCGCGTGGCGATCGGCCGTGCGCTGGTGCGCGAGGCCCAGGTCTTCCTGTTCGACGAGCCCTTGAGCAACCTCGACGCGAAGCTGCGCACCGAGCTGCGGCGCGAGCTGAAGCAACTGCACCGCGAACTCGGCGCGACGATGATCTACGTGACGCACGACCAGGTCGAGGCGATGACGCTGGCCAGCCGCGTCGCGGTGATGCGCGGCGGCCGCATCCAGCAGATCGGTGCGCCGGGCGAGGTCTACGCCCGGCCGGCCAACATGTTCGTCGCCGGTTTCCTGGGCTCGCCAAGCATCAACTTTGTTCACGGCCAACTGACCGGTTTGGGCGGCGATCGAGCCGCGTTCCGCGCCGGTGCGTTCGAAGCCAGCCTGCCGCGCGAGGTGTTCATGAACCCACCGCCGGCGACGGCCGACGCGGTGCTCGGCGTGCGGCCTGAGCACATCTCGCTCACGCCACCGGGCGAAGCGCACATCCCCGCCGAGGTGACGCTGGTCGAGCCGATGGGGTCGCACCAGGTGGTCTGGTTGGACATGCAGGGCCAGCGCCTGGCCGCGATCGTCAACAGCGCCGTGCCGCCCGAGATCGGCGACCGCGTCGGTGTGGCAATGGACCTGGAGCGCGCCTGCCTGTTCGACCCGCGCAGCGAAGAGCGCCTGTAGCCCAGGCTGCCGCCAGAGTCCCTCTATGATCCGCCGACGAACCGATCCAGGTTCGGCTGGCAGGGACGATGGCAACAATCAAAGATGTGGCGCGGCTGGCAGGCGTGGGCGTGGGCACCGCGTCGCGCGTGATCAGCGGCAAGGGCTCATTCTCGAAGGACGCGGCCGAGCGCGTGGCCGTGGCCGTCAAGCAGCTCGGCTTTCGGCCCAGCGCGACCGCGCGCGCCTTGTCGCTGCGCAGCACTGGCACCATCGGCGTCTTCGTGCCCGATTTCAAGGGCCCTTACTACGGCCCGTTGCTGCACGCGATCGACACCGAACTGCGCCAGTACGACCGCCACATGGTGGTGGCCAACGGCTGCGGTCACGACGACAGGCGCCAGCAGGCGCTGGACGGCGTGCGCTTCCTGATCAGCCGTGATTGCGACGGCATCATCGTCAGCAGCACCGCGCTGAAAGACGTCGACTTCATGCAGCTGCGCGAAGGTTATCCGCAGCTGGCGCTGGTCAACCGCGAGGTCAAGGGCATGCGCAGCCATTGCTTCACCGTCGACCACCGCGCCGCCGGCCACCTGGCGGCGCAGGCATTGCTCGACCAGGGCCACCGCCGGTTTGCTGTCGTCTCAGGCCCCGCCGCGGCCAGCGACAACAAGCAGCGGCTGCAGGGCTTTTTCGATGCGCTCGGCGAGCTCGGCCTCGACGCGGCGCAGGTGCCAGTCGAAGAGGGTGACTTCGCCGCGCAAAGTGGCTGGGAGGCTGTCGAGCGGCTGCTCGCGCGCGACCAGCCGTTCACCGCGCTGTTCTGTGCCAACGACCAAATGGCGATGGGCGCCTTGAGCTGCCTGCAGCATCGCGGCATCGCGGTGCCGCACCAGGTGTCGGTGCTGGGCTACGACGACACCGACGTGGCGGCCTTCCTGTCACCGCGCCTGACCAGCGTGCACATCCCCGTCGCCGACATGGGCCTGAACGCCTGCCGAATGCTGCTCAACAGCTGCTACGGGTTGACGCTGAAGATCTCGCGCGAGTTCGAGCCGACGGTCGTGCACCGCGACTCGGTGGCAAAGCAATAGGTCAGCGCGGCGTCGGCTTGCTGGCGCGAAGCCGGTTCAAGAGGGCCTTGGGCCGTCGAGCCACCTCGACAGCATTGCCTGCACATGCTGCGGCGGCGCCGGCTTGCCGATGAAGTCGTTCATCCCTGCTTGCCGGCACCGCAGCTCGTCGTCCGCGAACGCGCTGGCGGTGACAGCGACGATCGGCACATCCGCGCCGCGCGCGAGCTGGCGTATCCGCCGGGTCGCTTCCAGGCCGTCCATGCCGGGCATGTGCACGTCCATCAGGATGAGCGCGTAGTCGATCTCGGAGGCCATGGCGACGGCCTCGGAGCCGTTGGCCGCACAGTCCACGGTCAGCCCGGCGCGCGTCAGTGTTGCGGCACCGATCTCGCGATTGACGGGGTCGTCGTCAACGAGCAGAACGCGTGACGTGGTGCGCTCTCTTGGCGGCCCCGCAGACAGGGCCGGGGCGGCCCGAAGATCAGCAACGATGATCGCGCCGGGGTCCTTGCGCAAGCGCGCGGTGAACCAGAAGGTGCTGCCCTGGCCGGGCGTGCTGTCGGCGCCGGCTTCGCCGCCCATCAAGGCGGCGAAGTGCTTGGTGATCGAGAGCCCGAGACCGGTGCCGCCGTGGCGGCGCGTGGTGCCGTTGTCGACCTGCTCGAAGGCGGTAAACAGCCGCGCCATCCGGTCGGCGGCGATGCCGATGCCGGAGTCGGTCACCGAGAACCGCAGGCGCGCTTCGCTGGGCCCGTCTTCCAGCACCTCGACTCGGACGTCGACGGTACCCAACTCCGTGAACTTGACGGCGTTGACCACATAGTTGAGCAGAGCCTGCTGGAGCCGGGTGTGGTCGCCGACCAGGCTGGCTGGCAGTGGGGCAATCTCGTGGCCCAGCCGCAGGTTCTTTGCGTTGGCGTCGTACTCGACCATCGCGATCACGTTCTCGACCACGGTCTCGATGCTCAGCGGTTCTTCATGGAGCGTGAACTTGCCGGACTCGATCTTCGAAAGGTCCAGTACGGCGCCGATGGTGGCCATCAGGTGCGTGCTCGCCTGCTCGAGCTGCACCATGCGCCGGTCCTGCTCGGGCGTCAGGCCGCCCAGGCGGACCAGGTGCGACAGACCCATGATCGCGTTCAGCGGCGTGCGGATTTCGTGGCTCATGTTGGCCAGGAATTCGGCCTTGGAGCGCGAGCCGGCCTCGGCCATTTGTTTGGCCCCCACCAGCTCCCGCGTGCGCTCGGCCACCTTCAGGTCGAGCTCTCGGTTCAGGCGGGCCAGGTGCCGGTTCCAGGCCAGCGCCAAGAGCAGCAGCAGTGTGGCCGCAGCGACGACACCGCCGACCCATTTGGCCAGCAGCACGGTGTCGACCGCCTTTTCGTACCGCACGGCCGTCCAGTGCAGGATGATTTCTTGGCGCTTTTCCGGCGGCAGCGCGTTGATCGCGCGCTGGAACAGGCTCTTGAGGTACGGGTCGTCGTTGCGCACGGCGATCTGCATGGCCATGCGCTCGGTGAGTTGCGACGCGACCCTCAGGTCGGTCATCCCTTCCATCAGCAGGTGGCGGTTGGCGATCGGTAGCGTGCCGATGAAGCCGAAGATCTCGCCCTTCTGCACGGCACGCAGCCCTTCGCCCACGTCGGCGTACTCGCGGATCGTGATCCCGGGGACGCGGGCCTTGATGGCCGGCACGCCACCGAACGAGCGGATCACGCCGAAGCGCTCGTGCAGGTGCGGCCCGATGTCGGTGAAGTAGGGCTGCGAACTGCGGGTGACGATCACGATCGGGAAGTCCGCGTAGGGCGTCGTGAAGTCGAGGTAGGCGCGTCGCTCGGGTGTCTCCTGGGCGAACGAAATGAGATCGCAGCGCCGTGCTTTCGCGTCTTCCAGGGTCTCGCTCCAGCTGCGCGAGGCGACGAAGTCGAGCCGAACACCCATGGTCTGGGCGAGCCGAGAGACGATGTCCGGTGCGATGCCGACATGCGTGCCGTCGCTGGTCACCTCGCTGAGCGGCGCGCCAGCCGGAGCGCTGCACACCCGCAACATGTTCTGCTTGTCGAGAAGGTACTGGCGCTCCGGCACAGTGAGGGCAATGTGGCTCACCGCCCGGCCGAACAGCAGGTCCACCGCGCCTTTGGACATCCAGCGTTCGGCGAGGCTGGCACGCTCTTCGACCGAGGTGCTGGCGATCGCGCGGTTGATCAAGCCGGCGAGCATCGAGGCGTCTTTGCGCAGCGCAAAGCGCGACGGTGTCTGCGCGTTGTCGATCGAGCCAACGACGGCCAAGTCGGCAATGGCGCGCGCGGCGATCTGGTACTCGACGACCGCGGTGGTCTCGATGTAGGCGTCGGCCTTGCCCTGCGAGACGAACTGCAGGCATTCGGCGACCGCGGTGCACTCGACCCGCGTCGCCGCGATGCCGCTGTCACGGATGATCTTGTCGGAAATATTGCGCGACTCGACGGCGATGCGCCGGCCGTCGAGCGAGGTGATGTCGGGAAAGGCGGCACCCGTTCGGGCGACGATGGCCTTGGTCGCATACCGGTAGGGCTCGGAGAACAGCACGAGCTGCTCGCGCTCGGGCGTGCGGGCAATGTCCGGCACGATGTCGATGCGGCCGTCGGTCAGCATCTGCAGGCCTTGCGCGAAAGTTGCCGGGACGTAGGTGATGTTGGTCAGCCCCAGCTTGTGCAGCAGCAGGCGCAGGAACTCGACCGTGAAGCCGCTGGCTTGTCCGTCCTTGAAGTACTCGAAGGGCGGACGATCGACGATCAGGATGCGGACGGGCGGCTGCGCCCGGACGAAATCCTGCTCAGCCGGGGACAGGCTCATCCCGGCCGGATCAGCTTTGTGATCGGCCGGGATACTGGCCGTGGTTTCAGCCGTCAGTCCGAGGCCGGGCAGGAGAAGCGCCCACAGCCACAGAAGCCGGAACAGTCTTGCCGCTGACACCCATACCCTCGCGCAGCGGACGATCAGGGGACGAACGAACAACCGACGTCGCCGACTGTTGAACCGCTTCCAACGAGTGTAGCGATTCGAGGGCCGCGCGCAACCGCGGTTCCCAGGGGGTCTCGGCCCTGCGCCGGCTACCGCCAGCGTTGATGCGTCAGCACGACGTGGGTCGCCTGTTCGGTGGCGACACGCTCGGTGCACTGGTAGCCGAGCGCAGGCAGGTCAAGGCCGCTGAACAGCGCCTCGCCCGAGCCGAGCAGCTTGGGCACCAGCGCCAGGTGCATCTCGTCGACCAGGCCTTCGCGCAGGTAAGCTTTCAGCGTTGCCACGCCGCCGCCGAGGCGGATGTCCTTGCCCGCCGCGGCGGTGCGCGCACGCTCCAGCGCCTCGTGGATGCCGCCGGTGACGAAGTGGAAGGTCGTGCCGCCTTCCATCTCGACCGGCGCCCTGGCATGGTGGGTCAGCACGAACGCCTCGGTGTGGTACGGCGGGTTGTCGCCCCACCAGCCCTTCCATTGCTCGTCGGGCCAGTCGCCGCGCACCGGGCCGAACATGTTGCGGCCCATGATCCAGGCGCCGATATTGTCGAAGCCACGCCGCGCGAAGGCGTCGTCCTCGTCGGTTGTGCCCTGGTCCTGGCCGACCATCTGCTGGAAGCTGCGGGTCGGGAAGACCCATTCGTGCAGCGCCATACCGCCGACGCCCAGCGGGTTGTCCAGGCTTTGATGCGGGCCGGCGCCGTAGCCGTCGAGCGAGACTGAAAAAGCATGCACCCTGAGCTTGGGCATGGGGTTCTCCGTTGGTGGCTGTCATCTTGACGACGAAGATCGCCGGCGGCAATCGACACGCCGGAAAGAAAAAACCACCTTCAGCCCGCTGGCGTTCCGGCGGCGGCCCCGGCGTCCTGCCGGCACAGCGCGGCCACCAGGTCCGACTGGGTGATGATGCCGACCAGCCGGCGCTCACCGTCGACCACCGGGATGTGGTGGTGGCCGGTGGTGGCAAACAACGGCACCAGCTCGCCCAGCGGCTGGTCAGCGCGGGCCACGCGCACATCGGTGGTCATGATCTGGCCCACCGCCTCGGCCTTGTCGGTGTGCATCGTCCGGGTCGGGCTCAGCAGCGTCTGCAGCCGGTGCTTCCAGCCGTCGTGCAGGTCCAGCGTCGGGTCGGCCATGAAATCGGCCAGCGTCACGACGCCAATCACGCGCGCCACGCGGTCGACCACCGGCAGCGCCTTGACGCGGCGCTGGCGCAGCAGCCGCCAGGCCTCTTGCAGCGGCGTGCCGTAGTCGACCGAGATCGGCTCGCGCGACATGATGTCGGCGCAGCTCAGCTGGCCCATGTGGCGGCGGTAGCCCTCGACCTCGGCCTCGGACAGCAGCGCCTGCAGGTCGTCCGGGCTGACGTCCAGCACCTGGTTGTAGCGGACCAGCGCGGCCTGCAGGTCGCTCGCCGCAGTGCGCGGCTCGGCCGCGCCGGGCGCAGCCACCACCGGCCGCTGGCCGTGTGGGTATCGGCGGCCGGTCAGCGTGTTGTAGGCAATGCCGGCGACCACCAGCAGCACGCCGTTGGCCATCACCGGGTACAGCGCAAAGGCCGGGTCGTGCACGCCGGTCAGCACCATCAGCAGCGCGCTGGCGCCACCCGGCGGGTGCAGGCAGCGCAGCGCGAACATCGCGGCGATTGCCAGCGCGACGGCGATGCCGGCGGCCCATTCCGACGTGCCCAGCAAGTGCACGCAGGCCACGCCGACGACCGCGCACAAGGTGTTGCCGCCGACAACTGCCCACGGTTGCGCCATCGGGCTGGACGGCACGCAGAACACCAGCACCGCGCTGGCCCCGATCGGGGCGACGAGCCAGATCGCCGCAGCGCCGAACTGCGGCGCCAGCCAATGGCACAGCCAGCCGGTGAGCAGCATGCCGACAGCGGCCCCGCCGACGCAGCGCCAGCGCTCGCGCGCGTCGACGGCCATGCGGCCGGGCAGGAAATCAAGCAACCACGATCGACCCAGGTTCGACATCGTCACTTCGGCCCGTAGGCGCGAATGCAGAAAAGGGGACGGATCGTAGTCGACTGCGGGCGAGACGGTCTGGGAACGTGCCTTGCCCCAGTGCCCAAGAACCGGAGCCCGCAATGAACACCAGCACCAGCACCAAGACCTCGACCGCCACCCAGGCCGCCGAAGACCCGCAATCGCATGCCAATGTCGATGTCAACGACAAGGCGGCGATCGAACGCTGGGCCAAGGCGATCGGCACGACCGACGAAGCGCTGATGAACGCCGTCAAGTCGGTCGGCACCCGCATCGACAAGATCAAGGACTTCCTCGGCGCCGGCGGGGCAGGCAAGCAGTCGGGCGGGTGAGGTCCGGCAGGCCGCGGCGCGGCTGCGGTACGCTGCCGGCGTGCGTTCTTCTGCCTCGTTGATTTTTGTCGCCGCTCTGCTGGTCACGCTCTTGAGCAGCTCGCCAGTGCGGGCCGCCAGCGAGCGCGTCGCATGGCTGTGGGACGGCGCGGCCGTGCCCAGCTGGTCCGCCGCGCATGTGGCGGTCGTCGTGCAGCACGTGCTGCTGCGCGGCCCCGACATCCTGGTGCGACCGCGCCCGCAAGCGCCGCCGATCGGCCCGGGCGCGAAGGTCACGCCGGTGGTCCATGTCGAACTGAGCGTGATGCAGCCGCCGGTGCTGGGCGATCGCCAGCGCGAAGTCATCATCCAGGCCGTGCGTCGCGCGGCCGACCACAGCACATCGGGCTGGGTGCAGGTGGACATGGAGGCGCGGCCTTCGCAGCGCGCGTTCTACGTGGCGTTGCTGCGTGAGCTGCGGGCCACCTTGCCTGCCGACATGCGCCTCAGCGTGACGGCGCTGGCTTGGTGGTGCCGTGCGCCGGGCTGGATCGACGAGCTGCCTGTCGACGAGGTGGTGCCGATGTTCTTTCGCATGGGCCGCGATGCCCAGGCGATGCGGCAGGTGCTCGTCGACGAGCCCGAGCGCCTGCACCGTCAGTGCCGGCAGGGCGCAGCCGGTTTCTCGGCACAAGAGCCGGTCGATGCCCCTACATTGACGCGTTACGCCAAGACCTATTGGTTCGACAATCGGCGCTGGCGTTGAGATCGGCATGGCACGGTGCCGTCGAGCCGGCGACGCCGCGATGGTAAGGGAGCTTTCGCAATGACTGAAACATGGCGCCGCCAAGCCGTCGCCTTAACCTTGGTCGCGTTGGCGGCTGGCTGGATGCCCGGCCTCGCTCGGGCGAGCGGTGACAACGGGCCGACCGACGAGTTCGTCACGCGCTGGGGCCCTGCTGGCTTGACCGCCAGCTACGACACCGGCCAGCTTGGCGTGGTGCTGCCGAGCTTTCACCGCGTCTACCTGTACACCGCGTGGCGAGCCATCACGCTCGGGGCCGAGGGCTACAAGAAGGCATCGACGACTGCTGGCGGCCTGGCGCGAGCCGAGGGCTCGGAGGTCGACGGCTGGGTCAACCTGACCGACGTGCAGCATCCCTACACCCAGTGGCTGAAGGCCAGCGAAGCGGCCGCGCCGCGCAAGGCCTTGGCGCCGAGCTCAGATTTCGTTCGCCTGGGCCCCGACTACGGCGGCTACATCAACTGTCCGCCCGCGGCGTTCGTGTTTGCCAAGGACATGCTGCAGACCGTGGGCCGGCGCGCCGACGCCACCCCGCAGCGCGTGGCCAATTGGGTGGTCGCGCAGGACGCGGTGTTCGCCTTCTGCGCCTATGACCCGCAGCCGCGGCCCGACGGCACGCGCAAGCCGCCGCCCCCGCTGCCCACCCCGTTGGCGGCGAGCGAGGTGGCCTACTGGCGCCAACTGCGCGAATACCAGATCGCCGCCGCACACTTCTATGGCGCGGGCTTCGCAGAGGCGGCGCAGCGTTTCAGCGCCATTGGTAGCACGCCCGAGCATCCGATGCGGGCCTGGGGCGCCTACCTGGCCTTGCGTGCCCACCTGCGCCTGGCCACTGTCGGCGGGCCCGGCGTCACCGAGGCAACCGTGCCGCCCGAGCAGGACCGCGACGCCGAGGCCGCGAAGCTGATCACCGAGGCCCAGCGCATCCTCGACGATCCCGGCCAGTCTGTTGTCCACGAGGCCACGCGTGCCACCGTGCGGACGCTGCAGTTCCGCCTGACGCCGCGGCGCCGGTTCGGGCAACTGAGCGACCTGCTCGACGACGTGGCCACCAATCCCTATCTGGAAGACCACCTGGGCGACTGGCGCCGGCTGGCCAATGGTTTCATCGACGACGATGTGCCCACTGAGACGCGGGAGCCGATCGAAGGACCGATGCGCCAGCGGCACGAGTACTTCGACTGGATGCGCACGCTGCAGCGCTGCGGCTTGGCGGACGATGCCAAGACGCGGGCCGAACAATGCCGCCGCGAGGCGCTGCATGCGGCGGCGCGGTGGAAGCAACTGGCGGGCGACAAGGCGCCCCATGCGTCGGGCCGTCGGCAGGCCTGGCTGCTCGCCGCATTGGCACTGTCGGACCGCCTGGACCCGGCGCTCGAAAAGGCCGCGCTGGCCGTGCCACCGATCGCATCTGAATACTGGAGCGTGCGCTACCAGCTGACACGGCTGTACCGGTTGGCGCCCCAACCCGAGCGCGCCCGCGACTTGGCGCAGGCGGCGTTGACCGAGCTGCGTCGCGAGAACCTGCCATCCACCAGCGCTGCCAATCTCTTCAAGCAAGAGCGTTTTGCGCAGGCCACCTCGCTGAAAGATGCGGCCGATCACCTGATGCGAAGCTTGGCCTACACCCGCGCGCCGGACTCGGGCGAGGCGGGGCCACTCGAAGCGGTGCCCAGCGGCAGCCGGCCCGCGGCGGATGGCCAGACCTGGCTGAACACCCGCCTGGCGGTCAACGACTTGCTGACGCTGGCGCGTGACGAACGCCTGGGTCTGGCACTGCGCAAGCGCGTGGCTGTCGCCGCCTGGATGCGGGCCGATCTGCTCGGCCTGCAAGAGCCGGCGAAGGCCGCGTCGCTGCTTGTGGAAACACTGGCGCCGGGATTGCGAACCGTGGCGCAGCAGTACCGCGCCATTCCGCAGCCACGCGAGCGGCAACACGCGCTGATCATCGCGGCGATGAGCTTGCAGCTGTCGCCCTTGATCACGACTGAAGACTTTTCGACCGATCTCTGGGCTGCCCCTGCACCGGCCCCTGACAAAGGCGAGGTCACCGCCAGCATGTGGTGCAGCGTGGCGAAGAACCAGCGAGACGTTTGGCAGCAGCCGCTCGAAACACGAGAGGTCGAACAGGCGCCGCCGCCGCCTGAGGTGAGCGGCGACACCGCCGCGCGCGACAAGGAAATAGCGGCACTGGCTCAGCTCAAGACCGCCACCGGCTTCGTCGGTGAGCATGTATTGGCCTGGGCCAAGGACCACCCGAACGACCCCGAAGTGCCTTGGCTGCTGTACGTGGTGGTGCAGTCGACGCGCGGCGGTTGCCTGGACCCGGACGCGAGCAAGACCTCGAAAGCGGCCTTCCAGCTGCTGCACCGGCGCTACAAGAACAATGAATGGACCGCGAAGGCACCGGTCTGGTACTGACGGCCTCAAGTTCGGCGCTGCGGCGCCGACAACCGATCATGAACATCGGCAACAGCCCCAGCGTCAACACCGCGGCCGCAGCAGCCTCCCAGGGCCCGGTCGGTGATTCCGTGCAGATCCTCGTGCTGCGCAAAGCGCTGAATGCGCAGGCCGCCGGCGCGCTGGCGCTGATCCAGGCGATTCCGCAGCAGCCGCGGCTGGCCACGGAAGGCTCGCTGGGCCGGCACGTCAACACCTACGCCTGAGCGACCTACGCCTGAGCGTCAGCGCTCGCGCTACCAATCCAGCGCCACCGGCAGCGACTTGCCGTTGCCTTGCCATTGGCCGGTCACGGCGTTGCCGCGGACTGTCAGGCTGAGTTCGGCCTTGTTGCCGTCCGCGTCTTCGGTTAGCGCCAGCGTGTTGCCGCTGCGTTTGCCGATGAGCGGGATCATGCGGCCGTACCGGTCGTAGAAATAGTGTGCGGTCACCGAGCCATCGGTGTTCACGCGGTCCAGCAGCAGTGTGACGCCCGCCCCACCGATCTTGCCGTGCAGGGCCTGGCCGAAGGGTGATGCCGGTGGCGGTGCGTCGCCCTGATTCAGCACCAGTGCACGGCCGTACGGCGTCAGCAGCGGGCGCAGTTCGGCCGGTGTCAGTGTGACGATGATCTCGGCGACATCGTCGAGCGCGCGGCTGGCGTGGTTGCTGCACCGCCCGGTGCGGAACGCCATGCCGTCACCTTCCAGGCTGAAACCAACGTAGCGCAGGTCCTCGGCCTTGCTCGGCGAGCTTCTTTCTCGCTCGAAGCATTCCTGGTTCAGTTCGATCCGCTGCTGTGTGTCCTCGATCTCGTCGGCCTTGGCATGCGCTTTCTGCTGCGCAGCCAGTTCCTTCTTCAAGGCCTTCAGCTGATCGTCATAGCGGCGCTCGCGCGCCTTGCCGATGCGCTGGGCCAGCGTGGAGAGGGCCGGCGGGTCGAACAGGTCTTCCAACGCCAGTGCGCGGCCATTGCGCGCGTCGAAGTTGTAGTCGGTGTCGTGGTCTTCGCAGTACGCGCCGCAGCCTTCTGCGTTGACCGTGATCGTCAGCACCCGGTCGTCGTTGCGCATCAGCTCGAACTCTTGCGATGCGGTGCCATCGGGCAACTGTTCAGCCAACGGCGTGAAGGACTCACCCGGCTTGGCCGGTGGCGCCATGCCCATCAGCCCGTGGAACAGCCAGAGGTTGATGCGGGCCGCCACGACGGGCGATTCGGACACCACGAACGGCATCTTGATCGAGTCTTCGGCCCAGCCGCCGGCCATGGCCGGCAAGTCCTTGGTCGAGGCCGGCGGCTTCATCGTCAGCGAGCGAATCTGCAACGGTGCGGCGGCCACGGCCGCAGCGATGCACCACAGAGAGGCGGCCAGGGCGCCGCGGGCGAAAGTGTTCATGGGTTGGATTCTCGCTGTGGGGTGTGATCGGGGGCAGTCGGCATTGACGGCGGATGTTGCGGCCCTAAACTGGTCCGGTGCCGCAAGCTGTACCCGTCTCGGCGCCCGACTTGATCGACCAGGCATGGGATCGGTTCCCGCTCGACCCCACTGCCTGCGTGGCCCTGTCCGCTCAGGCCGTGGAGGCTGCGCGCTTCGCGGGCGACACCACGTCCGAAGCTTTCGGGCTGGCGCTGCAGGCAGTGACCCGTGCCGCTCGCCGTGGGCATGAAAGCGCGGCGGCGCTGCGAGAGCTGATCGCCTCCACGCGGCAGCGCTGCGAGCAACTCGGCTGCGAGCCTGCCACCTGGCTGTGCGACGACGCGCAAGCGCGGATCGAGATCACTGCCAACCAGCTCGACGAGGCCCATGGGCGATTGCAAGCGAACCTGCAGCGCCCGGGACGAAACGGCCGCGAACGGTATGTGACCCTGCTCGCCATGCAACGCCTGGCAGAGCACCGTGGCGATTTCGACGAGGCCCTGCGTCAGAGCTATGCGTTGATCGAGCTAGCCCGTGGGCTGGGCCGACCGCTGCTGCTGACTTACGCGAAATTCAAACTTGCCTGCCTGCAGCTGAACCTGCTCGACCTGGAGCACGGCATGCCGTTGCACGACGAAGCCCAGGCGGCGTTCGAGGCGGCGGGCATCACCGCGATGCGCTCGTCCAACCTGAACAGTCAGGTCCTGAGCAACCATTTCCGTCGCACGCCCCAGGCCGGCTACGCGGTGCTGCAGGCCTGGTTGGCCTTGCCCGAAGCCCGGGATCCGAACCTGCGTCACATGATGGCGACGCCGATCGCGCTGGCCTACACCGGTGCGGGCCTGCTCGACGAGGCCGAAGCGGCGCTGGAAGCGGGCGAGCCGATGCTGGAACGCGAGTGGCCCGACCAGGTCTGCATGCGCATCTGGGTGCGGGGCCGGCTGCGTTGCGCCCAGGGCCGGTTTGCCGAGGCGCGTGACATGTGCCAGCGCTTCCTCGACACGGGGCAACGCACCTCACCGGCCAACCTGCTGCAACTGCATTCGGTGATTGCCGAGGCGCGCGAGGCGCTGGGCGATTTGCAAGGGGCCTTGCTGGCCACGCGGCAGGCGATGGCCGCGATGGCGCCGATGGTGGGCAACAGCACGCGGGCCCACTACCAGTCGATCCAGATCGAACGGCAACTCGCCGGGGCGCCAGCGACACCCGAGCGCGATGCGCAGCGCTTGGAAGCCCTTCAGCGCGCAGTTGAGAACGAGGAGCGCGAGACCCAACGGCGCATCGAAGAGAGCCGCGCACCGGCGCCGGTGGCGGCGCCCGATCCGCAGCGTCGCTTCGTTGCGCAGGTCAGTCACGAGATGCGCTCGCAGCTCAACGGCCTGCTCGGCATGACGTCGCTGCTGATGATGTCGGAGCTGGACGAGCGCCAGAGCCGCTACGTGTCGCTGGCGCGCAGCTCGGCGCAGAACCTGCTGGAGTTGGCCAATGACATCCTCGACCTCGCCAAGCTGGAGGCCGGCCGATTCGAGCTGGAGCTGAAGTATTTCAGCCTGCGCGAGCTGTTGGCCGAGGTGGTGGGGTTGTTCGAGGGCGCGGCGCAGGCCAAGGGCGTGGGGTTGCATTGCGCCTTGCAGCCCGAGGTGGCCGATGTCCGGCACGGCGCGTCATTGCGGCTGCGCCAGGTGTTGACGAACCTGGTGTCGAACGCCTTGCGCTTCACCGACCAGGGCTCGGTGCAGATCCAGGTCGACGAGCTGCCCAATGGCCGCTTGCGCTTCGAGGTGATCGACAGCGGCGTCGGACTCGGTGACGGCGCGGCGCAGCGTCTGTTCAACGAGTTCGTGCAGGAACAAGGCCACCGCGGCGGCACCGGGCTCGGGTTGGCGCTGTGCCGCCAGCTGGTGCACCACATGGACGGCGAGATCGGCGTGGCCAGCACACCCGGCCAAGGCTCGACCTTCTGGTTCGAGCTGCCGCTGGCCGAAGCCAGCGCGGCGCTGGACTCTGTGCAGCTACAAGGTTAAGTGAGGGCGCCAGCGGTGTCTTGCATGCGGGCCGACACCTCGCCCAGGTGGTGCAGCGTGTCACCGAACTGCATCTCGATCATCGTCAAGCGCTTGAAGTAGTGGCTGCCGATGTACTCGTCGGTGACGCCGATGCCGCCGTGCAGCTGGATGCACTGCTGGCCGACGAAGCGGACGGAGTTGCCGATCTGAACCTTGGCCTGCGCGATGGCCTGGCGGCGGCGCGGCTCGGGGTCGTTCAGGCGCAACGTGGCGTAGTAGCTCATCGAGCGCGCCAGTTCGAGCTGCATCTTCACGTCGGCGATGCGGTGGCGCAGCGCCTGGAAGCTGGACAGCGTGGCGTTGAACTGCTTGCGCGTGTTCATGTAGTCGACCGTCAGCGCGACGAGTTTGTCCATCACGCCGACGGCCTCGGCGCACAGCGCGGCAATGCCGATGTCGACGCCCGCTTGCAGGGCTGACAGCCCGTCGGTTGTGATGAGCTGCGCCGGCGTGTCGGCCAGCGTCAGCTCGGCAGCGCGGGCGCCGTCTTGCGTCGGGTAGCCGCGTACGGTGACGCCAGCCGCGCCGCGCTCGACCAGGAACAGCGCGATGCCGGTGTCGTCGTCATCGGCGCCGCTGAGGTTGGCCGGCACGATGAACGCATCGGCCTCGTCGCCTGCCGGCACGATGCTCTTCACACCCGTCAGGCGATAGGTGTCGCCCTGCGCCGTGGCGCGGGTCGCGACACGGTCGAGGTGGTAGCGCGCGCCGCGCTCCTGGTGCGCCAGCACAACCAGTGCGGACGCATCGGCCACCTTCGGCAGCCATTCAGTCTGCAGCGCCTCGGGCGCATGGGCCAGCAGCGCTGGGGCGATCAACGCGCCTTGCGCCAGCGGCGCGTTGACCAGGCCGCGGCCCAGTTCTTCCATCACCACCATCGCTTCGACCGGGCCAAAGCCCATGCCGCCGTGCGTGTCGGGCACTGCGAGTGCGGTCAGGCCCAGTTCGGCCAGTTCGCCGTAGACGTCGCGCGTTGCGCCACCCGCCTTCGCGATGGCATGCCGACGTTCGAACGCAAAACCCTTGTCGACCCAGCGGGCCACCGCGTCGCGCAGCGAGACCTGGTCATCGGTGAAATCGAAATCCATGCTCAGGCTCCCAGGACAGTCTGCGAAACGATGTTGCGTTGGACTTCGTTGCTGCCGCCGTAGATCGTGGTCTTGCGGAAGTTGAAGAAGCTGCTGGCCAACGGCGCGCAGTGCGCCGCGCCGCCCGGCCACTGGCCACCCAGCGCTTGGTCACCTTGCCAGCCGGCCTCCATCGCTTCGAGCATGAACGGCGTCGCGAACGGGCCAGCGGCCTGCATCATCAGCTCGGTGTAGCGCTGCTGGATCTCGCTGCCGCGGATCTTCAGCAGCCCGGCAATCTCCAGGCTCTGCTTGCCGCTCTTCTCGGCGCTGAGCACGCGCAGCACCAGCATCTCGAGCGCGACAACGTCGACTTCGAGCAGTGCGATCTGGTCGCGAAAGCGCGTGTCGTCGTAGATGCCTTCGGTCTTCGCGATGCGCTTCAGCCGTTCCAGCTCGCGCTTGGCGCGGTTGACGTCGGCGATGTTGGTGCGTTCGTGCGCGAGCAGGTGCTTGGCGTAGGTCCAGCCTTTGTTCTCTTCGCCGATCAGGTTCTCGGCCGGCACCTCGACGTTGTCGAAGAAGACCTCGTTCACCTCGTGCTCGCCGTCGAGCATGATGATCGGCCGCACCGTGACGCCGGGCGACTTCATGTCGATCAACAGGAACGAGATGCCGGTCTGCGGCTTGCCTTCGGTGCTGGTGCGCACCAGGCAGAAGATCCACTCGCCGTACTGGCCGAGCGTGGTCCAGGTCTTCTGGCCGTTGACGATGTACTTGTCGCCCTGGCGTTCGGCGCGGGTCTTGACCGAAGCGAGGTCGGAGCCTGAGCCTGGCTCCGAGTAGCCCTGGCTCCACCAGACCTCGCCCGAAGCGATGCCGGGCAGGAAACGTTTCTGTTGTTCAGGCGAGCCGAAAGCCATGATGACCGGGGCCACCATCACCGGGCCGAAGGGCACGATGCGAGGGCCGCCGGCCAAGGCACACTCTTCTTCGAACAGGTGCTTTTGCACCGCGTTCCAGCCCGGGCCGCCGAACTGCTTGGGCCATCCATAGCCCAGCCAGCCCTTGGCGCCGAGGATCTTGGCCCAGCGCTGGATGTCGTCGCGCGACAGGCGCAGCGAGTTCAGCACCTTGTGGCTCAGATCGGCCGGCAGGTTGGTGTGCACCCAGTCGCGCACTTCGTGGCGGAACGCCTGTTCTTCCGGCGTGAGGTTCAGGTCCATCGCGGCTTGTCTCCAGAGGCGAAATAGCGTTCGGCGGTTCACGTCGCTTGGCGACATGAGCCTACGCCCAGCACGGGTTCTAGCACGATCGTGCTATTTCCTCTTGTCCCTCTGGCGACAAAACCCCCTCGACGGGGCGCGCGGTCACTCGACCCGCTTGACCTTGGCGGTGCGGTTGGACTTCTCGAACTCCAGGTAGAACACGCCCAGCGCACCGCGCCGGATGGTGACCTTCGGGTTGGTGACGCTCATCGCCGCGTTGCTGTCGTCTGCGATCTGCCAAACCTGGCCGTTGGCCAGCTTGATGCGGTCTTTCGGGCCCCAGCCGTCGAAACGGCCGTCGATCTGGCTGTCGATCGAGTCGACCGACATCGCGCGGACGGACTTGGCCTCGAAGCCGAACTTGGCCGGATCCGGCGCGGCCGGTGCGGCCGGTGTAGCGGCAGCCGCCGGTGCCGTGGTGGCCGCAGCTGTCGGCGCCGCGGGGGCGGCCAGCGGCAGCGCGTCGTAGCAGGCCAGGCGCTTGGCGGCGTCGGTGATCGCGCGGCAGGCTTGCAGGGTGGGGGCGTTTTCGGCGAAGGCAGGGCCGGCGGCGAGCGCCAGCGCCAACAGGGCAAGGGGTCTCATCGGCATTCGGGTGCTGAAGCGGTCGAAGCCGCGACGGTACCCCAGTCGCAGCCAGCCGATGCAGCTACGGCTTCTTTTCGAGCCGCATCGTGTCGCCTTCGCGCCGCATGTTGAAGCGCGACAGGAAGTTGTTGCCCAGCAGGATGTAGGGCATGTTGGCCTGCACCACGCCGGCGCTGAGGTTGTAGACCTCGACATCGCCGATGCGCACCGAGTTCAGATTCACCTCGTAGATCGGCACGTTGCCGCCGGCGGTGTTGGCCATGCCGCGGCGGCCATTGTCGAAGCGCAGGCCCAGGCGCTGCGCGTCGGCCACGCCCATCGCGATCACCGTCGCACCGGTGTCGACCATGAAGTTGGCGCTCTTGCCGTTGATCGATCCGTTGGCCATGAAGTGGCCGCCCGGGCCGGCTGGCAGCACGATTTCGCTGCCGCCACCACCCCCGCCGCCGCCGCCCAGGCTGACCGGCGAGGCGCCCAGCCGGACTGAGAAGGGCTTGCCTCCGATCAGTACGACAGCCTCGTCGGTGCCAATGCTGCGCAGCGTGACGCCGCTGACCGTCTGGCCGACCGCCACGGTGCGCATCTGGCCGTCGATGACCAGGAGGGCCTTCGAGCTGCCCAGGGTGCCCGACAGCAGCACGCTTTGAGCGGCTGCCGGCGCTGCCAGCCAGGGCGCCAGAGCCAGGGTGGTCAGGCTCAGCGCGAAGCGGCGGCGGGGCAGGTGGGGCATGAGGAGGTCAGTCGCGGAAGTTGTTGAAGGACAGCGGCACGTCGGCCACCTCCTTGCGCAGCAAGGCCATCGCGCCTTGCAGCTCATCCTTCTTGGCACCGGTGACGCGCACCGCGTCGCCCTGGATGGCCGCCTGCACCTTCATCTTGCTTTGCTTGATCAGCGATTGGATCTTCTTCGCCGTCTCGCTGTCGATGCCGGCCTTCACGGGAACCACGAGTTTCAGCTTGTCGCCGCCCAGCTTCTCGGGCTTCGTGGTCAGGTCGAGGAAGCGCACGTCGACGTTGCGTTTGCTGAGCTTGGCCAGCAGCACGTCTTTGACCTGGCTCAACTGGAAGTCGCTGTCGCCAAACAGCGTCAGCGTCTTGTCTTTGCCTTTGTCGGCCAGCTCGATCCGGGCGTCCGTGCCCTTGAAGTCGAAGCGGGTGCCGATTTCCTTGTTGGCTTGTTCGGTGGCGTTGCGCAACTCCACCAGGTTGGGTTCGAGAACGGTGTCGAAGCTGGGCATGGTTTACGTAGGGAAAACTGAGGCGGAGGAAGGCCAGATAGCCGGGTAGGGCGGTGAACTGTGGCGGCCTTTGTGGCTGGCGCGGTGGTGTCACGGGCCGATCGGCGAAAATTCTGCCATGCAGGACCCTTCCACGGCGATCACCGTCGAGCATGATGCGCCTTTGCGTCAGCACAACACCTTCGGCCTGCCGGCCACGGCGCGGCGGCTGGTGCGCATCACCAGCGAAGCGGATGTGCGCAAGGTGCTGGCCCACCCTGAGCTGGGCCGGGCGCCGAAGTTCGTGCTGGGCGGTGGCAGCAACGTCATCCTGACGCGCGACATGCCCGAGGTGGTGCTGAAGGTCGAGGTCAGCCGCATGCCGCTGCTGTCGGAAACCAACAACGCGGTGATCGTCGAGGCCGGTGCCGGCGAGCGCTGGCATGACCTGGTCGCCTTCACGCTGGACCAGGGCTGGCCCGGGCTCGAGAACATGGCGCTGATCCCCGGCAGCGTGGGCGCGGCGCCGGTGCAGAACATCGGCGCCTACGGGCTGGAGCTGCAAGACCGCTTCGAGTCGCTGGACACGGTCGACCTGGTGACCGGCCGCACGGTGACGCTGAACGCCGCGCAGTGCAAGTTCGGCTACCGCGACAGCCTGTTCAAGCATGCGCTGGCCGGCAAGAGCGTGATCACCCGCATTCGCCTGAGCCTGCCCAAGCCGTGGCAGCCGGTGCTGGGTTACCTGGATCTGGAGCGCAAGATGGCCGAGACGGGCAACCACGCGCCCGATGCCCGCACGGTCTTCGACTGGGTCTGCGCGATCCGCCGCGCGAAGCTGCCGGACCCGGCCGAGATCGGCAACGTCGGCAGCTTCTTCAAGAACCCGCTGGTCACGGCCGAACAGTGCCGCGACATCATTGCCCGCGATCCCCACGTCGTCTATTACCCGATGGACGACGGCCAGTTCAAGCTCGCCGCCGGCTGGCTGATCGACGCCTGCGGCTGGAAGGGCAAGGTGATCGGCCACGCCGGCGTCTACGAGAAGCAGGCGCTGGTGCTGGTCAACAAAGGCGGCGCGATCGGCTCCGAAGTCGTCACGCTGGCCAAAGCGATCCAGGAAAGTGTCTACGGGCGCTTCGGCATCCGGTTGGAGCCAGAGCCGCTGATCGTCTGAGGCGGGTGCGCCGGGCGCCGCGAGGGCTGCAGCCTCAGCCGACGAAGCCCATGCGCCGGCAAAGCTTCTCGGCCGTGGCCCAGGCCCGGCGCAGCTCGCCGATGGCAGCTTCAGCGTCTTCCGTGGTCCACGGCGCGCCGCGGATCTCGATCGCTTCGGCCCGGGCGGCCAAGGCCTGGAAGCCCAGCAGCTGTGCCGCCCCTTTGAAGCGGTGCGCAAGTGCCGGCAGTTCCTGGTCGAGCCGTGCCAGCCCGGCCACCAGGCTCGCGTAGATCTGGTTGTCGTCGGCGAAGAAGCTGGTCACCAGCGGGCGCACGCCAGCCGGCGTCAACAGCCCGCAGAGCTCGCCGAAACTGGCCACGTCCAGGGGCGGCAGCGGGCGTGATGGGGCGGTGGGCGCAGTGCGTGTGCGGACAACGTTCTCGGCTGGCGCCGCTGGCGCTGGCGGGGCCACCGCCGGCGGCGGCGCACCCCCTTCGCC
>Ga0307515_10006027_pt1 | contig 24397 bp, 21 predicted proteins | sample 17_EM_MG_FD_194513 | JGI IMG/M metagenome (GOLD analysis project Ga0307515, IMG submission 194513) | Populus trichocarpa ectomycorrhiza microbial communities from riparian zone in the Pacific Northwest, United States - 17_EM | ecosystem: Host-associated > Plants > Roots > Unclassified | place... | reverse complement strand
CGGGCCGCAGACCTGCGCAGCAATGCGCATGGGCTGCGGCCCGTTTCTCGTTGGCAGATTTGAATTGGGGGAAGAACCTGCCGCTTTTCCGGCGCTGAAGGATTGCCCCGGGCTGTTGAAATTGCATCTACCGAGTCTTCATCAGAAGAAGCTGGGTCACCGGCAAGCGATGCCGACTGTTCAACGCCTTAACGGAGATCCTTCATGGCTCAGACCATCAACACCAACCTGTCGTCGCTGACGGCACAGCGCAATGCGTCGAAGACGCAGAACGACCTCAGCACCGCGATCAACCGCCTGTCTTCGGGCCTGCGCATCAACAGCGCGAAAGACGACGCCGCCGGCCTCGCGATCAGCGAACGCTTCACCACCCAGATCCGCGGCCTGAACCAGGCTGTGCGCAACGCGAACGACGGCATCTCGCTGGCGCAGACGGCTGAAGGCGCCCTCGCCTCGGCCGGCTCGATCCTGCAGCGCGTTCGCGAACTGTCGGTGCAATCGGCCAACGCCTCGAACTCGGGCAGCGACCGCAAGGCGATCCAGGCCGAAGTCGGCCAGCTGCTGTCCGAACTCGACCGCATCTCGGTGACCACCGAATTCAACGGTCAGAAGCTGCTCGACGGCTCGTTCGGCTCGTCGACCTTCCAGATCGGCGCCAACGCCAACCAGACCATCACCGCCACCACCGGCAACTTCCGCACCACGACCTACGGCACGCAGCTCGCGCAGACCACCTCGGTGCCAGCCGCGGCCACGGCCACCTCGTTTGCCGGCACGGTCGCGATCAACGGCCTGCAGAGCAAGAGCGTCACGCTGTCTGCGACCGACACGGCAGCGACCGCCGCGGCCGCGTTCAACGCGGTCTCGGATGCGACCGGCGTCACCGCCGTGGCGCGCAACGTCTCGGAGCTCAAGGTCGCCGCGACCGGCTCGTACTCGCTCGCCGTCAAGGGCGACAACACCGCCGCCGCCGCGAACGTGACCTTCACGGTCTCGGCCACCAGCACCTCGGCCGGCCTGGCCGAAGCCGTCAAGGCCTTCAACGACGTGTCGTCGCAGACCGGCATCACCGCGAAGATCAACAGCACCGGCGACGGCCTGCTGCTGATCAGCGAATCCGGCGCCGACGTCAGCATCGCGAACAACTCGGCGGCCAACGGCATCACGCTGGCCGCGCAGAACGCGCCGACGAGCGCTTCGAGCGGCGCGCTGACCTTCAGCGCCGCGCAAGCCGCTGCAGCCGCCGCCTCGGTGGTTTCGCGCGGCACGGTCGAGTTCAACTCGGAAAAGGGCTTCTCGTTCGGCACCTCGACCTCGGCGCTGATCACGACCGCCGCCGCGTCGACGCTGAACGCCGTCAACACCATCGACGTCTCGACCGTCGACGGCTCGACCAAGGCGCTGAAGATCATCGATTCGGCACTCGCCTCGGTGAACGGCCAACGTGCCAGCTTCGGCGCGCTGCAATCGCGCTTCGAGTCGACGATCTCGAACCTGCAGACCACCAGCGAGAACCTGACCGCCTCGCGCAGCCGCATCCAGGATGCCGACTTTGCGCAGGAAACGGCGAACCTGTCGCGCGCCCAGGTGCTGCAGCAGGCCGGCACGGCGATGATCGCGCAGGCGAATCAGCTGCCGCAGCAGGTCTTGTCGCTGCTGAAAGGCTGAACGCGCTCCGTTCAACGCAAAGGGCCGCCGTTCGCGGCCCTTTTTCTTGCGCGGCGCGAGGCACAACGCCCTCAAGTTCCGGCGCGCGCTGCCGATGAGACCTTGGGGTGGTCACGAACCGCCCGACCCCTTCGAGGCAGGACACCATGGCATCCATTTCATCGCTCGGCATCGGCAGCGGGCTCGACGTCAACGGCATCATCAGCTCGATCATGAACGTCGAGCAGTTGCCGATGCAGAAGCTGCAGGCCACCGCGAGCACGATGCAGACGCGGCTCTCGGCCTTCGGCCAGATGCAGTCGCTGATCTCGACCTTCCGCGATGCGAGCAATGCGCTGACCAGCGCCAGCGCCTACACGGTCACGAAAGCGACCTCGACCAACAGCAGCGCCGTCGGCGCGAGCTCGACCGCCACCGCGGTGCCGGGCAGCTACTCGGTCTCGGTGTCGAAGCTCGCTTCGACGCAGAGCACGGTCAGCGCCTCGGGCCAGTTCGCGGCGTCGACCTCGACGGTGGGCACCGGCTCGATCACGATCAGCCTGGGCACCTGGAGCACCGGCCAGACCGCGTTCACCGCGAAACCCGGCGCGACCGACATCGTGATCCCGATCGGCGCGACCGAGAACACGCTCGGCGCGATCCGCGACAAGATCAATGCGTCGAACGCCGGTGTCAGTGCGACGCTGATCACCGACTCGTCGGGCGCGCGGCTCGCGTTCCAGTCGACCGCCACGGGCGCGACGAACGGCTTTCGCGTCACCGTCGCCGACGATGACCTGAACAACACCGACGCCGCCGGCCTCTCGGCGCTCGCGTTCGACCCGCCAAGCGGCACCGCGAGCACGCAGCTGACGCAGTCGGCCGCAAGCACCGCCGCCAAGATCAACGGCATCGACGTGACGACCGACGGCACGACGCTCGCCAACGTCGTCGACGGTATGACCTTCGTGCTGAGCGAGGTGACGACGGCCCCGGCGATCGTCAACGTCACACGCGACACCGCTTCGGTCAAGAAGCTGATGACCGATTTCGTCGCCGCGTTCAACGGTTTGGCCTCGTACCTGACGAGCATGACCAACTACGACAGCGCGACCAAGACGGCCGGCCTGCTGCAAGGCGACTCGCTCGCGACCGGCCTGCAGACGCAGATGCGGCAGATGCTCGGCGCGCCGGGCAGTGCTTCGACCACGTTCAGCACCATGAGCTCGGTCGGCATCGAGTTCCAGAAGGACGGCACCGTGACGCTCAACGACGCGAAAGCCAGCACCGCGCTGCTGAACCTGCCGGAGCTCGCGAAGGCGATGAGCAACGTCGACACCGGCAACGCCGGCAACAACGGCTTCGCGAAGAAGCTGACGGTCTGGGCCGACGCGCTGCTGTCGACCAACGGTACGCTGCCGAGCAAGACGAAATCGATTCAGTCGCAGATCGCCTCGAACACGAAGGACCAGCAGCGCATGAGCGACCGCCTCGCTGCGACCGAGGCGCGCATCAAGGCGCAATACACCGCACTGGACACGACGATGTCGAGCGCGAAAGCGCTGTCGAACTACATGACGCAGCAGATCGAGACCTGGAACAAGAGCACCAGCTGACGCCGTTTGCAACAGCCGGTTTTGGCCTTCTGTTTGCGGGTAAAGATCAGCAGGCAGAGGTCGATAAGAATGGCAACCACGCAGGAGCCATCGACATGTTCAGCACCAGCCAGACCCTCGGCCACCGCAAGCCCTCGGCGACCTTCTACCGCGAAGTCGGCGCCAGCACCGCACTCGATGGCGCCAGCCCGCACAAGCTCGTCAGCATGCTGTATGCGGCGCTCGCGAGCCAGATCGCCGGCGCGCGCGGCGCCCTCGCCCGCCACGACATCGCCGAAAAGGGCCGCGCGATCTCGCATGCGGTGCGCATCATCGACGAAGGCCTGAACGCCCCGCTCGACATGGAGGCCGGCGGCGCGATCGCCGCCAACTTGCACGACTTGTACGACTACATGGCGCACACGCTGACGATGGCCAACCTGAAGAACGACGACACCGCGCTGGGCGAATGCGCCCGGCTGGTCGAAACACTGCGCGAAGGCTGGGACGGCATCGCCGACCAGGCCGAAGCCGCCCCCCGGGTGGCCGCCTGATGCGCGCCATGACCAAACGGACCTCTCAGTTTCACGAGAACCCGACCATGACAACTCCCCTGCTGAACTACTACCAGGCGATCGAGAAAGCCAGCCAGGACATGCTCGAAGCCGCCCGCAACGGCAACTGGGACCAGGTGCTGAAGCTCGAGGGCGCCTGCGCGCTGCTGATCTCGCAACTCAAGCACAGCGCCGCCGCCAAGCCGCTGGGTGACGACGAAGCGCAGTTCAAGTCGCGCATCATGCAGCGCATCCTCGTCAACGACGCCCAGATCCGCCAGCTCGCCGAGCCCTGGCTCGACGACCTGACCGAGCTGCTCGCCGGCCGCCCGACGACGATTCACTGAGACCGAACCCGGAGCCCGCTGCGTAATGGAGACGATGCCGATGCCGCTGGATGCGCTGGGCGCTGCGCCCGGCGGTCTGGACGAGTTCAGGCTCACTTCGCCGCGCGAGATCGCGGCGATGCTGCGCCAGCTTTGCGATGGCAGCATCCAGATGAACCTGAACGCGAGCGACGGCAGCGTCGTCAGCGCGACCGTCTGGACCATGGACGCCGAGCGCGGCGACATCGGCTTCAACGTCGACCCCGACGACCCTGCCTTGCACGCGCTGATGGAGAGCGACGACTGCGTCGTCGTCGGCTACCTCGACAGCGTCAAGCTGCAGTTCGACGTGACCAACCTCGTGCTGGTGCGCGGCGCACGTGCCAGCGTGCTGAGCTGCAACTACCCGCGCGAGATGTTCCGCTTCCAGCGCCGCAACGCCTACCGCGTGCGGCCGCTGCTGCGCAGCATACCGGTCGCCCGCGTGCGCCACACCGACATCGCCGAGATGCAGCTGAGCCTGCGCGTGCTCGACGTGAGCATCGGCGGCTGCGCGCTGTTTTTGCCCGACGACGTGCCGCCGATGCAGGTGGGCGGCGTGATCAACCAGGTGCAGATCGACCTCGACGCCGACACGCGTTTTCACGTCAACCTGCGGCTGCAGCACGTCACCTCGCTGAACAATGACTCGCACGGCGTGCGCCTGGGCTGCGAGTTCGTTCGCGCCGATTCGAACGCGCTGCGAGCGCTGCAGCGCTTCATCGACCTCACGCAGAAACGGGGCAAGCTGCTGTCGATCAACTGAACTGGCCTGTTTTTCTGCACTTTTTTCTTCGATCGGCCCTCAGGTTCTTCCGGGTGCTGCCGATAGCCTTCTCACCAGCCCATTTTTTGCGGGGGGTAAGGAGCGCATATGAGCATCCCTGGCATCACAGCAACCACACGAATCGCGCCGACGGTCGCCGACACGCCGACGGCAACTGCCGCTGTTCGCCAGATCAGCAGCCTGCCTGAGGTCGAGATCGACCAGGTCACACAGCAGCCGGTGCCGCCGAGGTTCCCGTGGCTGAGCCGGCTGTCGCAACAGCTCGAGCACGCTGCCAAACAAAAGCCCGCGTTCGCGCCGGCACCGGTACTGGGCGACAACGTCGACCGATCCGTCTGACCCGCGTTGCGGACCCTGCCCGCCCGGGTATGCTTCACGCATTCCCGCCGCAGGAGGTCCGCATGAAGCTCAGATCCGTCATCACCACGGCGCTCGTTCTCGGCGCCGCATTCGTCTTGCCTGCCCATGCGCAGGAGACCAAGCTGCGCCTGATCACCTGGGCCGACTACGTGCCCGCCGACGTGGTCGCGCAGTTCAAGAAAGAAACCGGCATCGACGTCGAGATCACCCTTTCGAACAACGAAGAGATGATCTCGAAGCTGCGCGCGACCGGCGGCGCCGGCTTCGACCTGGCGCAGCCCTCGCAAGACCGCATCACCGGCCCGCAGCAGGAGTTCGGCATCTACAAGCCGATGGATTTGAGCAAGATCAAGTCCGAGCTGTTCATTCCGGCGATGCTCGACGCGACGAAGAAGAACACGACGCTCGCCGGCAAGGTCTACGGCCTGCCGCACATCTGGGGCACCGATGGTCTCGTCGTCAACACCAAGGCGACGAAGATGACCGACTACCCGGACCTGTGCCGCGCCGACGTCAAGGGCAAGACCGCCGTGCGCCTGAAGCGGCCGACGCTGCTCGCGTTCGCGTTCGCAGCCGGCAAAGATCCGTTCGCGCTCTACAACGACCCGAAGGCCTATACCGCGCTGATGGACGACGTGGGCAAGACCCTCGCCGCCTGCAAAGGCAACCTGAAGCTGTTCTGGGACAACAAGGACCAGTTGCTGGGCGGCATGCGCAGCGGCGAGATCGTCGGCGCGATGATGTGGGACACCGGCGGCTGGAAGCTCAACGGCGAGAACGCCGACATCCAGTTCATCGCCCCGAAAGCCGGTGCGATGGGCTGGATCGACACTTTCGCACTGCCCGCGAAAGGCCGCGCCGATGCGGCGGCCTATGCGTGGATCAACTTCAACATGCGGCCCGAGATCGCGGCCAGGGTCGCGGCTTCGGCCGGCAACTTCACCGCCTCGCAAGGCGCCGACAAGTTCATGGAGGCGAAGCTGAAGGCGCAGTTCGCGGCGAGCTTTCCCGAGGCCGCGCTGAAGAACGTGCGCTGGTATCCGGCGGTGCCGGCGGGAATCGAAGAAATCGAAGGGCGGGTGCTGGATCGGGTCAAGGCGGCGAATTGAGGGTGGGCTCGCCGGCGCGCGATCCCGGCGCCGAGGTGGCGGTGCCGCTCGACCTCGAAGCGATCCAGGTCGCCAAGCACTACGGCGCGCACAAAGCCGTCGACGCCCTCTCGTTCGCCGTCGAACGCGGCAGCTTCTTCTCGATCCTCGGGCCTTCGGGCTGCGGCAAGACAACGCTGCTGCGGCTGATCGCCGGGTTCATCGCCCCCGATGCCGGCGAGATCCGCATCGGCGGGCAGCCGATGGCGAACGTCGCGCCGAACCGGCGGCCGGTGAACATGGTGTTCCAGCACCTCGCGCTGTTCCCGATGATGTCGGTCGGCGAGAACGTCGGCTACGGCCTGGCGCGGCGCGCGGTGCCGAAGGCGCAGATCGCGCAGAAAGTCGGGGCGATGCTGGAACGCATGGGCCTCGCGGGTGCGCAGGCGAAGCGCGTCGACCAGCTTTCGGGTGGCCAGAAGCAGCGCGTCGCGATCGCGCGCAGCCTGGTGCTCGAACCCACGCTGCTGCTGCTCGACGAACCGCTCGGCGCGCTCGACCTGAAGCTGCGCGAGCACATGAAGATCGAGCTGAAGCAGTTGCAGGCCGCGTTCGGCACGACCTTCGTCTACATCACGCACGACCAGTCGGAGGCGCTGGTGCTGTCGGATCACGTCGCGGTGATGAACGCCGGGCGCTTCGAGCAGGTCGGCACGCCGCAGCAGCTCTACTACGAGCCGCGCACGCCGTTCGTCGCCGGCTTCGTCGGCGCGAACAACCGCATCGCGGGCCGCGCCACCGGCGTGGCGGGCGATGCGGTCGAACTGGTCACGGCCGAAGGTCTGTACCTGTTTGCGCGGCGCAGCGGCAAAGTGAGCGTCGGCGACGCGCTCGAGGCCTTCGTGCGGCCCGAGGTTGCGAGCCTTGCGCGCCAGGCGGGCGAGCTGAGCGATGCGCAGCCGCGTTTCGCCGCGGTCGTCGAGAGCCTGCTGTTCGACGGCGCGAACTCGGCGGTGTTGCTGCGCGAAGCCGCGTCGAACCTCGAATTTCGCGTCGCACTGCCGCAGACCGGCGAGTTCGCCGACCTGCGCGTGGGCGCGGCCGTGCACTTCGGTTTCGACCCGCAGCGCGCGGTCTGCTTCGCGACGCCGACATGAACGACACGGCCTGTGCAGCGCCACTGCAGCAGGTCCGCGCCTTGCTCGCGGGCGGTCGGGCGCGCGAGGCGCTGGCGCTCGCACGTGACCTGTTCGCCAGCGCCGAACTGCCGCCGGCGCAGGTCGGCGAGCTGTGTGCGCTGAGTGCCGCCGCGGCGCAGGCGTCGGGTCTGGCTGCGATGGCCGAGCAGATGTGGCGGCAGGCGATCGCGCAGGCCGCGTCGCCGGCCGACGCCGCCGATGCGCTGGTCGAACTCGCCGCACTGCTCGCGGCCCAGCGCCGCGCGGCCGAGGCGCAGGCCTGCCTGCGCGATGCGCTTGCACTGACGCCGAGCCATGTCGCCGCGCTTGTCAACCTGGCGCTGCTGCTGACCGAGAGCGGTACGATCGCCGAAGCCCAGGCCGAGGCCGAGGAGCATCTGCGCACCGCACTGGCGCTTGCGCCCGACGATGCGCAGGCACACACCAACCTCGGCCTGCTGCTGGCCCGATCGAGGCGCTTCGACGAAGCCGAGCGGCACCAGCGCCGCGCGCTCGCACTGCAACCCGATGCACCGCAGATCCGCTCGAACCTGGGCAACCTGCTCGCCGCACGTGGCGCAGTCGACGAGGCCGAGGCACTCATGCGCAGTGCGATCAGCCTCGACCCGTCACTCGCCGCCGCGCACAACAACCTCGCCGTGCTGCTCGCCGACCAGCACCGTGACGACGAGGCCGAGGCGGCCTTCCGGCGTGCCATCGAACTGCGCCCCGGCTACCCGCTCGCACGCCTGGGCCTGAGCGTGCTGCTGCTCGCGCGTGGTCGATTCGACGAAGGCTGGCCGCTGCACGAAGCACGCCGCGAACCGGGCTTGCCCGATCACCCGATCGCCGCGCCGCCGCTGGCGTTGCCGGAGTGGCAAGGCGAACCGCTCGCGGGCAAGGCCGTGCTGGTCTGGCCCGAGCAAGGGCTGGGCGACCAGATCCAGTTCGGCCGCTTCGCCGAGCGGCTGAAGGCGCAGGGTGCGGCGCGCGTCACGCTGGTCTGCCAGCGGCCGCTGCTCGCGCTGTTTGCGAGCTTGCGCGGCGTCGATCGCGTGATCGGCGCCGAGGTGATCGACAACGCGTTCAGCGCCGACGCCGATGCGCTCGGCACGCACGATGTGTGGACGCTGCCGCTCAGCATCCCGCGCTGGCTGCGCACCGATCTCACGACGCTGCCGGACGTGGCGATGCCGTATCTGCGAGCGGCGACGCCGAGCACGCCGAAAGGAGACGGCCCGCTGCATGTCGGCCTGGTCTGGCGCGGCAACCCGCAGCATGACAACGATGCCGAACGCTCGCTGCCCGGGCTCGACACGCTCGCACCGCTGTGGTCGGTGCCCGGCGTCGACTTCGTCAGCTTGCAGACCGGCAGTGCGGGGCTCGCAGCACGTGCGCCGCCGGCCGATCAGCCGCTGTGCCACCTCGGCAGCGGGTTGCGCGACTTCGCCGACACCGCGGTTGCGCTCGAAGGCATCGACCTGCTGATCTGCGTCGACACCTCGATCGCGCACCTCGCCGGCGCGCTGGGCCGGCCGTGCTGGGTGTTGCTGCCGCAGCATCGCACCGACTGGCGCTGGCTGCGCGAGCGCGACGACTCGCCGTGGTACCCGCTCGGCATGCGCCTGTTCCGCCAGACGCGGCGCGGCGATTGGGCGAGCGTGATCGCGCGCGTGCGTGAAGCGCTCGCCGAACGCGTGGCGCACGGCCGATGAGCATGCGCAGCGCCGCTGCGCGCAAGCGCCTCGCGCTGATGCTGCTGCTCGCGCCGGCGTTGCTGTGGCTGGTCGGCCTGATCGTGCTGCCGCATGTCGAGCTCGGCGTGCTCTCGCTGCGCGCACGGGTCGCGCCGCGCGTGTACGAACCCAGCCTGGCCCAGTACCGAACCTTCTTCGAGGAGCCGCTGTACTGGCACACCTTCGTGCGCACCGCGGTGATGTCGATCATTGCCACCGCGCTCACGCTGCTGCTCGCCTTCCCGATCGCGTGGACGATCGCGAAGCTCGCGCGCGGCCGCACGAAATCGCTGTTGTTCGTGCTGTGTCTGATCCCGTTCTGGGTCAGCGAGACGGTGCGCACGCTGGGCTGGATGATCCTGCTGCGCGAGTCGGGCGTCCTGCCGCAACTACTGGTCTCGCTCGGCCTGGCCGGCACGCCGCCCGAGCTGCTGTACCGCGACGCGACCATCCTCGTCGGCCTCGTCTACACCTCGCTGCTGTTCATGGTCGTGCCGTTGATCGGCGCGCTCGAATCGCTCGACGATTCGCTGATCGAAGCGGCCTACGACCTCGGCGGCGACGGCTGGTCGATCCTGCGGCAGATCATCATCCCGCACGCCGCGCCGGGCATCACCGCGGGCTGCATCGTCGTGTTCATGCTCACGCTCGGCAACTACCTCACGCCCGCCCTGCTCGGCGGCAAGAACTCGCTGTGGTTCACCGAAGCGATCTACACCCAGTTCATCACGCGCTTCAACTGGGAACAGGGCGCGGCCTTCGGCTTTTTGTTGCTGGTGCTCTCGACCGCGATCGTGTCGCTCGGGCTGAAGCTCGCCGGTCAGAAGTTTGGTGACGTGATGAGGCGCGCGTGATTCCTTCGCTGCCACGCCCGCGCTGGTTGCGCGTCAGCACCACGCTGTACGCGGTGGTGTTCTTCGCGTTCCTGTTCCTGCCGCTGCTCGTCGTCACGGTGTTCGCGTTCAACGCCACACCCTACCCCGCACCGCCGTGGCGCGGCTTCACGCTCGAATGGTTCACCGGCGCGCGCGGGCTGTTTCGCGACGGCCCGCTGCTGAAGAGCCTGTGGACCAGCACGCTGGTCGCCACGTGGGTCACGGTGCTTGCGGTGCTCGTCGGCACCGCGAACGCGTTCCTGATCGAGCGTGCGCAGTTTCGCGGCAAGGCGGCGCTGTCGCTGCTGATGCTGGCCCCGCTCGTCGTCCCGGGCGTGATTCTGGGCATCTCGATCCTCGCGTTCGCGAGCCGCATCGCGCAGTTCGCAGACGACAGCTTCGGCCTCGAACTCGACTTTCTGCGCCCCGGCCTGCCGCTGGTCGTGCTCGGCCAGTTCGCGTACATCGTCTCGATCGCCACGCTGACGATCGGCGCGCGCCTGAAGCGCTTCGACCTGACGCTCGAAGACGCCGCCTACAACCTCGGCGCCTCGCGCGTGGCCGTGTTCGCGACGATCACGCTGCCGTACCTGAAGCCCGCGCTGATCGGCGCCGCGGTGATCTCGTTCCTGATGTCGTTCGAGAACTTCAACACCACGCTGATGCTGGTCGGCTCGGATGCGCCGCTCACGGTGCTGATGTATGGCCGCATGCGCGAGGGCGCTTCTCCGGTGCTGAACGCGGTGAGCCTGTTCCTGATGGTCGCGTCGGCGTTGCTCGCGGTGCTGCTGATGCGCGGCGAGAAGAAGAGCGGTTAGCCACCGCCCGGTGACCAGCCGACGGGCGCGAGCTCGAATCCCGCGAACTCGAACGCCGGCACGACCACGCAGGCCACGAGACACCAGCCCGCACCGGCCTGCGCCGCCTGCCACTGTTGCGGCTGCACGAGCTGCTGCGGCTGCTCGCCGGCCAGCACATCGACGCCGAGCCGCACCGACCTGACCCGATCGTCGTCGACGAGGCCGAGCGTCAGCGGCGTGCCCGCCTGGAAGATCCACAGCTCGCTCGCGTCGACCCGATGCCAGTGCGAACGCTGCCCGGCTTCAAGCAGGAACAGGATCGCCGTGCCCGCCGAACGCGCGGCACCGACCGGCGCAGCGCGCCACGTTTCGCGGTACCAGCCGCCTTCGGGGTGCGGCGCGAGTTCGAGGCGGGCAATGAGGTCGGCGGCTTCGGGCGTGGATGCGGGCATCGGTGCGGGCTCCGGTGGCGAACGCGATCAGCGCGGCGCCGTCATCTTCTGCACCAGCTCGTTCACGACATCCAGCGCCGCGCCGTTGCGCGAGCTGCGGCGCGCGCGGCGCAGCGAGATCTCGGCCGCGCAACGCTTGAGCAGCGCGAGCTCCTGCCGCGACCAGTGGCGCACCGCGCCTTGCTGCGCACAGCAGATCACACCGCGGGCCGCGCCATTGAACGCGATCGTCGCGTCCATCGACGCGCGAATGTCGTTCGGGAGCAGGTAACTGTCGCGCATCGCCGCCAGCCGCTCGTCGGCCAGGCAGTCGTCGCTGACGAAGGCGCCTTCAGAAGCCAGTGCATCGAAGTACGCCGCGCACTCGGCATCGGGCAGCTCGGCAGGCTCGGTGATGCGGCTGTCGGCCACGGCGTCGAAGCCGGCGAAACGGCGCATCGTGCGCGCGGCGCCGGCCGTGTCGCTCTGGTGGTCGAGAAGCCAGATCGTCACGCGCGAGCAGCCGAGTTGCTCCTGGATGAACTTGGCGAAGATGCAGCCGCCCTCGGCGACCGTGATCGCCTCACGGTCGAGCAGCGCGCCGACATGGACGGCGAGTTCATGAAATTCACGCTGAGTGGTCATGGGGAAAGTCAGGTGGTGGCGTCATGCCGGCTGCAGCATCAGGCCGCGTGCATCGAGCGTGCGGGAGCGGCCCTGGGCCTTGGCGCGGTACAGGGTCACGTCGGCACGTTTGAGCAGGGCATCGAGCGTGTCGAGCGGCGACATGCGCATCGCGATGCCAGCGCTGTAGCTCACCTCGAAGCCGAGCTCGGCCAGCGCGGCCTCGGTCAACTGTTTGCGCAGGCGGTGGTCGAACGCGTTCGCCGCGGCCTGATCGGCGTGGTTCATCAGCACACAGAATTCTTCGCCGCCGTAGCGGCCGACGACATCGCCGGTGCGCACCGCCGAACGCAAGGCCTCGGCGACGAACTGCAGCGCGCGGTCGCCGGCATCGTGGCCGCGGCTGTCGTTGATCTGCTTGAAGTGATCGAGGTCGATCATCACGACCGCCACCGGGTGACCGTAGCGCAGGCTCACCGTCAGCTCGGTGTTCGCCTTCGCGAGCCAGGCGCGCCGGTTGAACACGCCGGTCAGGCCGTCGAGCGTGGCCAGGCGCTCGAGTTCGCGCGCGGCCTCGTCGCGATGCGCCAGCAGGATCGCCACCAGCGACAGCACCGTCGTCGCATTGCCGATCACCGCGAACGCCAAGTTCACCGGGTGCGGCGCCAGAAAGGTCGGGTAGCTCTCGGTGAAGAACGCGCCGAGCACGCCGCGCCACGCCGTGACCACCATCTGCGCCACCAGGCTGACGACGAGCAGCAGGCGCCACTTGCCAACCGGCACCTCGGGCTGGCGCCACAGCGAGGCGGCGACCATCGCCATCTGCAAGGTCAGCAGTCCGTTGGCCCAGCCGACGCGAAACGCGTAGTTCGAGAAGCCGATCGCGTAGCCGACCGGCAGCACGAGCGCGATCAGCGCCGGCGCACGGTCATGTGCAACCCGTCCGCACCACAGGTCGAACGCGGTCGCGTTGAGCGCAAGGCCGCCGGCGATGCCGGCCATCGCGAGCGTCGACAGCGTGCGGTCGGCCCACGAACCGCCGGCGACGGTGCCCGACAGCAGCAGCAGCGCCCATCCGGCCGCCTGCAGCACCATGCCGGTCTGCGCCAGGCGCGCCGCTGCGTTGACCGCGCCCATCACCGCCGGCAGCGCGATCGCGATCGTCACCATCGCGACGGTCATGGCTAGAAGGAGGGAGGCGATGTCGGTGGGCATGAAGAGCCTGGACGCCCGGCAGAGGTGCGCGTTCGTCGGCCCTCTGATTCTGCGTCGTGCGGACTTTTCTGTTCGTGAGAAAAGCCGTAGCGGGGCCAACTTTGTCAGCGAACAACGAAGCAGCCCAGCGTGACGCTTGTCACGTTGGACCGCGATTGCGGCAGCGCCTGGAACGAAACCGCACGCGCGGTTACTCAGCCGATGTTGACAGCTAAGGAACAGGACAGTTACATGAACACGGATTCAGTGGCACGACGCGACCAGTTTCTGGCGATGGCCAGAGATCTCATGCGCCTGCAAGGCGAGCCAGAGGTCATCGAGGGCCGCGACGAGGCCCAGCTCTGCCTCACCCTGATGGTCGATGGAATGCACTGTGAAGTGTTCCATTTCGAAGGTGCGCGCGACGTCGTCGTTCACTGCCACTTCGCCCTGCCGGCGCATGACCGGTTGGGGGCGCTGCGCAGCGCTCTCACGTTCAACCAGCAGCTCTTGCGCACGCACGGCGGCACGTTGGCCATGCGCAAAGGTGACGGCGACATCGTCTACAGCGCCAACGCATCGATGGACGACATCACACCCGAGGCACTGCTGCAGTCCATCCAGGACACCGCGCGCTCGACGCCGCCTTGGGCCACCGAACATTGAAAGGCTTCGACATGACGAACCGAAACCATCTCCTCAAGTTGCTGCGTGAACTCCTCGCAAGCTTCGACGTACCCGCACACCCCGACTTCGAAGCGCAGAGCTTGGAGCCGTCGATCGCCCTTTCATTCCAATACAACGACCTCCAGCTCCGGCTTCTGCACAGCGAAGAGCCGCAGATCCGGCATCTGGGGCTGATCGAATGCCGCCTCGGATCGGTTGCGCCTGTCGATGAGGAGTCGCAGTACGAGCGGTTGCTGGATCTCAACTACCGCCTCTGCGCCACCAACTCTGCCTTCGCCATCGACGCGGAAGGCGGGGACATTCTCTACACCTGCGCCTTTCGGACCGACGAGATGAATCTCGACGCCCTCATCGGACTGATCGAAGCGATTGAGCCGATTTGCGAGCAATGGCTTCGCACCGAGGGAGACGCGACCCCGCACGCGACCCCGAACCTCCTTGAATTCCTGAAACCCTGATCGAGCGACAGGCGCGGCCGGTGGTATCGCGATGCCACTGGCGCAGACGCCTTTCTTCCGACGCCTTTAGATCGACATTCTCACAGGACAGCACATGGATCCCTCGCGTTCGCATTCCCACTCGTCTTCCGGTACGGCTCCCGGTACGCCTCTCGGTACTCCTCCCGGTACGCCCCGCATCGATAGGTCGGCGGTCCCCACGGGGGGTGGCGGCGCTTCGCTGAGCCGGCAGCAATCAGGTGTCCATCTCATCCCCCCGGGGCACGCAATGCTCGTCCCTACCTCAAGTTCCGATTCAGGGTCGCAGAGCAAACTCGTCGGTGACTCCGATTTGGAGCGAGTCTCTTTGGACAGCCCCAGGTCCAAGCCCGAGGTCGTCGGCGACTCCAAGATCGATATCGACAAAACCGAAGCGCTGAACTGGCAAGAGGCAAACAGGAAAAGCATCAAAGCGATGCAGGACGCGGGTATCGAAGAGAAGTCGGTGTGGGCGAAAAGGTATACAGACGATAAGAAGTTCAGGGGCCTGATCGATACCTACGTCAAGGAGTACGCCGAACTGCACAAGGGAATCCAAGAGCGGACCCTCGAGCCGGAAGACATCGCCGCCAAGGCCAACAAGCTTGCCATGCGCCTTGGCGTGGCGTATGGATTCATCGACCAGGAAGGCTTTACGAAGGCGACCAAAGACGACTGCATGGAGGCGGGCAAGACCTTCGCGGGGGGCTCGATCAAGTCCAACTACGGCTCACAAGCGCCCGGCGCCGCGCGCTACCTCGCCCTATCGGCGACCGGCGCCTTCCAGGCGTTTACGGGACTGACGGCAGCGAAATCCCGTGCGCTGGCGTCGGTGCTGGCTGGGATCGGCTCCCTCTATACAGGCATCCAGTTGGCCGGGAGTTTTCTGGGGCCGTTGTACAACGCTGCCGTCCAAAGCGAATATGGCAAACAACAGACGCATCTGGAACCGCCCTTCTGGCCGAACATCAAACCCTCGGAGATCGTCGACGAACACGGCGCAGCCCTCCCCAGCAGAGAGGAGCTGGAGACGCGCATCAGGAAGTTGGAGAGCAATGACCCCACGTGGACCATTCCCGACATGGTCGGCGACCTGGGAAAGAAGATCGCGCTTGCAGACAAAAGGATCGAGAGGTACAAAAAAAATGAAGCCAAGTACGGCGCCAAGCTGAAGTTGTGGACGAAGCAGAAGGAGCAATTAAAGAAAACCGAGACCGGCTATACGAACGACCTGCATGCGGCCGGCGATGACTTTATGCTGAAGTCCGCACAGCGGCAAAAGGCAATTTATGACCTGAAGGCGCAGCTGGAAATTGTCAAGCTGTACCACAACCTGAATGCGGGTGAAATGCAAGGCTACGGCCGCGCGTTACGCCAAGTGTTCAACATGGCCAACCCCGTCTTGTCGATTATTGGCACTGCAGCAGGTGGGGCCGTCACCGGCCCCACCTTGATCCCCGCCTTGCAGCTCGCGATTCAGGTCGGGGGGCCTGCCCTGTACCACCTTTACCACGGCTACTTTGGCGGCAAGGACGCCCTCGACAGGCTCGCCACGTGCCTGCAGCTGGCCGTACTCAACCCCATCGGAAATCTGGCAGTGGAGGGGAAGACGGATCAAGTAGACCTCGAGAAGCTCGACGCCTTCGGCAAGGGCCCGATGCTGCTTCGGCTCGAAGGGCAGAAGAAGATCCTGCAATTCAACGCTCGCGTGCACATCCTCGCGATGCTGGCGAACCTGGCCGACTCGCAGGGCAACCTGCCGGGAGGAGACACCTTGTTGATGTTCGACGCCAAGCTCAAGAAGTGCGAGTCGTCGCAAGACCGCAAAGACCTTCTCAATACCCTGTCCACGGCGTGTGCTCAGGTGAACAGCGGCGATGCAATGAGAGTCCAAGTAAGCCAGATGTTCGCCAGTGCCTGTCTGGAGCGTCATGAGGAAGCATTGCAAGACTTGGTGCTCGTCGAAGATGCCATGAAATCCGGCGACCCGACCCAGTTGTTCAGCCCCGCATGCCATCTGACCGTGGATGACAAAAGACTGCTGCTGAACTCTCTGCAGTTTGCCTCCAATCGCCTCGAGGCGTACGCGGGCGGCGCCAGAGATCCGAAAATTGAGAAGGCGTCGAGAGGAGCGGACACGGAGCTGGCCGTGCGGATCGCCCAGACGGAGCGACAGGAATGGGTCGGGGCGATGCACCAGGGCATGCAAAAGCTCGGGGAGTCCTGGCTGGGCGGGGTTTACGGCGGCGGCGGGCCAAACCTCATCCAGGCGGTACTTTCGCTGACCTCGGCAGCGAACTACGCTCTACAGGCGGTGACCGGGAAGGCATTGCCGCACGAGGCAACGGACGTCGTATCGTATGTCGGCAGCGGCGTCTCCGTGCTGGCCTCCCTCGTGGGAACGCGAACGGGATGGACGGGGGTGGCTACCTATGCCGTGAAGAACGATGCCCGTATGCGTGACAAAGAGATTACCGGAACTCTGCCAAACGTTCCCGTGATGGGACAGTTCCCGAGGGCGACGATAAAGCCGACGGAAGTCAGCAAGTTCACGACACTGGGGGGCACCGCGCCGGCGCAGCGCGTGGGCATGACGCTGAAGATTCAAACGCCCCAGAGCGGCTATCTGGACTTCAAGGCGCACGTGAACTCGATGCCCGGGCCATTGGGGTTGGGTTTCCTCGGCCCCCACAAGATTTTTCAAACGTCGCGCTCCGTGACCGGTGGGAAGCTCGACATGGCTGCGATCGCGGGAATCTACGGGCAGCCCGGCATCAGCGGGAACGGGAACGTCGACGGCAACAAGAGCTCGGTCGTCTCCAGCAGCAGCGAGCATGATGAGCAGTTGGAGGTGGGGGCTCGGGGCGAGCTCAACCGGAATCGCGACATCAACTGGGACGGGAATGCCGATGGCGACACGAGCTCGTTCGTCTCCAGCAGCAGCCAGCTTGACGACCGCCTGGTCGGTCAGGTCGAGGGTCAGGTCCACGAGGTACGGGCCCATATCGGCGAGGTGAACGCTCTGATGAATCAGTTGGTGGAGATCAATGTCCTTGAAGCGTCGCAGATGACGGCGGAGCAAAAGGCTAAGTTCTTCAGCGTTCTCAAGAAGGTCGACATGGGCATTGCCGACCTGTTCAGCAAGAACAGGGAAATGGTCTCGTCAATGTGGCTTGAGCGGAGCACGGTGTGCCTCTCATTCTTTGGCAAGCACGTCGCCGACGCGCCGCCCCGAACGGTCCTGGATCTTGCGGACAGCGTGGCAAACGCTGCCTCCTCACGGCTCGACAATTCGAACGATCGCGCCTTAGTCGGACAGGTGCTATTGCCGCTGCTCGTCAAGACGTTGAATGCCATGAATTCGACGTCGGGCGACAAGATTCCTGAGAGCGAGCTTGTTGACCTCGATCGCAAGGTGGCGACGCTGTTCGCGGCGCATCATGCCGCCACCGCGGGCGTCAACGACATTGGTTCCGATGGGGACTTCAACGAGCCGCTCATCGATTCCAGTGAAACGAACACCGCTGCACCTGGACTCGTGGCAGAGGGACCCGTCACGTTGCAGGCCACTGTGGAAGGGACCCGCCCGTTCGGCCCCGGGAAGTTGGCGGCCGAAGCCATCGAGGACCCCGTGCGCACAGCCCGCATGGCGGCGTCGAAGAAAGCGCAACGTGCCGAGCCTAGTGGGCCGGCTCGGACCGAACCTGCAACGGGTTCTGAAGCTCCGGGGGGGGCGCAGGCTTCGGGTGTGGCAGGTATGCAGCGCGACTTTGAGGAGCTCAGAAAAGTTGCAGGAAGTGTGTTGAATTCGGACCCCTTAGTCGCGTTCACAAACTGGTTGACAGGTGCGAAGCCTAGTGCGACTCGGACCGAACCCGCCACGGGTTCGGAAGCTCCGGGCGGGGCGCAGGCCTCGGTCGTGAAAAAAATCTTGGCCAACACCAAGGAGGAAATACAAGCTGCCAAGGCGGCGTCGAAACTGACCGAAATTCGCGCGGACGATCTCACAACCCTCTCAATGAGGTGGAGGGCTATTGGAAGCGAAATCAGCAAGCTATCACCGCAGAATCAAAGAGAGGTTCAGAGCGAATATGCGGTCTTGACGGAGCTTGTCGCGAGTATGAACGTGCGGTATGAGGAAGAACGATACGCTGCGCATTTACAGAGTCTACGCGTGAGTGAGTCTGTCGAGGCATCTTCTCAAGCCTCGTCCGCACTCGTGCAGGTGAGCGATATTCAGGAGCTAATCCAGGTTCAGGTCGATTTTGCCGAAGCTCTCTTGAAAGAACTGGCCCCGCGTGGTGACCTGATCGTGGCCCTGCGAGACGCAGTGAAAGATCTTGGCGCTCGGGTCCAGTCGCTACCCGCGAGCGATAAAACGGCTGTCGCGAAGCAACTCGACGATTTGAAGGAACGCATCAAGACGTTGGAGGCGTCCGTCGTGTCATTGCGAGCTGAACAGACCAAGCCTGCCAAGCGGGCGCAGACGGTTTCTCAACCTGTGATCAGTGGGCAACTCGCTGCGATGAATGAAGTTCTGACCGCTATCGCCGGCCACGTTGCATTTGCAAATCAGTTGTCGAATTCGAGCAACCAACTTGACAGAGTTGCGTACGCAAATCTCGTCCTGAAACGGAATGCGACATTGGAAGAATACCGAGCTCTTAAGGAGCAGGATCTTCGCGTCGATGCCCAATTCCAGAAATTCGAAGAACTCGAGCTGAAGTTGAAGGCCAGCTTTCGGAGCGCGGCTAGGCAGGCGGCCAATCAACCGCGGGTCACGCTCGCATCGTTTGAGGCAGCTGTCGACAAAGACATCATTGAAGCGAGAAAGCTGCAGGAATCTGACAGACCGCTTACCAACAATGCGATCGAGGTCCTCGCAGAAAGGCTGCAAATTCGGCAGTCGGAGATCTCGCGACTACCCGCATTGGCTCAAGCTCGTGCGCAACTCAAGCTCGACGGGTTGCAAGAGATCCTCGAGAATCTACAAGGGCAACGGGAGGCACCTCGCGAAGAGTCAATCAGTCAGCGACGACGGGTAGCCGATGAGTGACTTGGACGAGCCCGACGCTGACCGCTGCCAGCCCCAGCTTGAGGTGTAACTCGGTGGAGGCCAGCCCGCAGGCTACACCTGCATCGACATGATGTCCGAGTACGCCTGCACCATCTTGTTGCGCACCTGCAGGGTCGCCTGAAACCCGATCTGCGCCTTCTGCATCGCGACCATGGTCTGCTCGATGCTCACGGTCGGGTTGTCGAGTTGCACTTCGCGTTGCATCGCGTTCGCGTCGGTCTGTGACTTGCTCACGGCGCCGAGCGCTTGCGTCAGCGCCTGCTGAAAGCCCGCCGGGTCGGCCGCGCCCGTCTTCTGCAGCGGCTGGCCGTTCGTGGCCAGGCCTGCGCGAGCCACGGCCTGGGCGAAATCGAAGGGTTTGAGGGTGACGTTCATGGAGCACTCTCCCAGTGAGGGGATGGCGTCATCGTAAGCAGTTGCCCCTGCCGCCAAGACGGGAACTGAGGCGGCTTTGTCCGGCTGTTCGCCCCTTACGTTGGCCTCAAGTTCCCGAACAATCGCTTTCAACTGAGGGCCTTGCTCTTTCCCTTCAACGCCCCGGAACGGAACCTGACGACACACCCATGAACGACGCAGTCGCCATCAACCCCGCTCTACCGCTCGTCGAACCGGCGAGCTTCGCCGGCCGCATGGCCGCGCTGCCGATGCGCAGCAAGCTCAGCATGGCGCTGGGCGTGGCTGCTCTCGCCGGCGTGGTGCTGGCGATGACGCTGTGGAGCAGCAAGGGCGACTTCAAGGTGCTGTACGCGAATCTGTCTGATAAAGACGGTGGTGCGGTGATCGCCCAGCTCTCGCAGATGAACGTGCCCTACCGCATGAGCGAAGGCGGCGCGGCGATCCTGGTGCCCGCGCTGCAGGTGCACGACCTGCGCCTGAAGCTCGCGACCGCCGGCCTGCCGAAAGGCTCGGTCTCGGGCTACGAACTGATGGACAGCGCGCGCTTCGGCCAGACGCAGTTCCAGGAACGCCTGACCGCGCAGCGCGGCCTGGAGGGCGAGCTCACCCGCTCGATCACCTCGATGGCCGCGGTGCAGAACGCCCGCGTGCACCTCGCGCTGCCGAACCAGAACGGCTTCTTTCGCGAGCAGCAAAAGCCCAGCGCCTCGGTGCTGCTGACGCTGCACCCGGGCCGCGCGCTCGACCGCGCGCAGGTCGCCGGCATCGTGCACCTCGTCTCCAGCAGCGTGCCCGAACTCGATCCGAAGTCGGTCAGCGTGCTCGACCAGACCGGCGCGCTGCTCACCGCCAGCGGCGACGGCAAGCCGACCGCCGGCCTCGACGCGCAACAGCTGCAGTACGTCAATCAGATCGAGACGGGCTACTCCAAGCGCATCCTCGAACTGCTCGAGCCCATCGTCGGCCGCGACAACCTGCGTGCCACCGTGGCCGCCGACATCGACTTCTCGCAGACCGAAGCCACTTCGGAGGAGTTCCGGCCGAACCAGGGCAATGAGGCGAAGATCTCGATCCGCAGCCAGCAGGTCTCGGAGCAGGCCGGTGGCGCCGGCGCGCAGCCGAGCGGCGTGCCGGGCGCGGCCTCGAACCAGCCACCCATCGCAGCGACCGCACCGCTCACCGGCGCCTCGCAACCGCTGCAGACCGCACAAGGCGGCTCGGGCACGGCCGGCGCCAGCGGCCGCCGCGATGCGACGACCAACTACGAAGTCGACAAGACCGTGCGTGTCACGCGCAACGCCAGCGGCAACGTCAAGCGGCTGAACGCGGCCGTGGTCGTCAACAACCGCTCGGTGACCGACGCGAAGGGCAAGACCACGCAGGTGCCACTGTCGACTGAAGAGATCGACAAGCTGACCTCGCTGGTGCGCGAGAGCATCGGCTTCAACAAGGAACGCGGCGACTCGGTCAAGGTGATCAACGCACCGTTCAAGGTCGAGCCGCTCACAGTCGTCGACATCCCGATCTGGAAGAACCCCGACGTGATCGACACGCTGCGCAGCCTCGCGGTGCCGGCCGGCCTCGCGTTGATCGCGCTGCTGGTGTTCTTCGGCCTCGTGCGCCCGGCCCTGAAAGCCGCGCTCGCACCGCCGGCGGCGCCTGTACCCGGCGCCACGCTGACGGCCGTCGTCGACGATGAACAGGTACTGCCCGCACTGCCGGCGCCGAAGAGCATCGCGCACCTCGCGCAGGCCAAGGCACTCGCGAAGGACAACCCGGCTGCGGTGGCGGGCATCGTGCGCGGCTGGGTCAGCGGCGAAGCCGTCGGCGCCAAGTCCTGATCGCCCCACTCAAAAGAACACCAAGGAGCAGTACGTGGACGACACCGGTCTCGAGAACGCAGCGATCCTGCTGATGTCGCTCGGCGAGGAAGAAGCCGCCGGCGTCTTCAAGCACCTGACACCGAAGGAGGTGCAGGGCCTGGGCGAGACGATCCAGAAGCTGAAGTCGATCTCGCGCGAGCGTGTTGACGGCGTGCTGGAACTGTTCAACAACACCGCCGCCGAACAAAGCATGCTCGTCACCGATACCGACGAGTACGTCAAGTCGGTGCTGCGCAAGGCGCTCGGCGACGACAAGGCGAATCTGCTGATCGACCGCATCATGCAGGGCGGCGACACCGCCGGCATCGAGAGCCTGAAGTGGATGGACCCGGGCTCGGTCGGTGAGTTGCTGCGCATCGAGCACCCGCAGATCGTCGCGGCGATTCTGGTGCACCTCGATTTCGACCACGCCGCCGATGTGCTGAAGACCTTCTCGGAGCGCCAGCGCAACGAGGTGCTGGTGCGCGTGGCCACGCTCCACGGCATCCAGCCTTCGGCGCTGAAAGATCTCAACGAAGTGATGGGCCGCGTGCTCGCCGGTGGCGAGCGCACCCGCAAGACCACGCTGGGCGGCGTGAAGGCGGCGGCCGAGATGATCAACCTGATGGGCACGAGCGTCGAGACCGCGGTGCTCGACTACATCCGCGAAGCAGACAACGATCTCGCGCAGAAGATCATGGACAACATGTTCACCTTCGACGATCTGGCGAAGGTCGACGACAAGGGCATCCAGGCGCTGCTGAAGGAAGTGCAGAGCGAATCGCTGGTGATCGCGCTGAAGGGCGCGACCCCGGAGATGCGCGAGAAGGTGTTCAAGAACATGTCGACCCGCGCCGCCGAGACGCTGCGCGAAGACCTCGAATCGCGCGGCCCGGTGCGCGTCTCGGAAGTCGAAGCCGAACAGAAGGAAATGCTGAAGGTCGTGCGCCGCCTGGCCGACGAAGGCCAGATCATCCTGAGCGGAGGCAGCGACGATGACTTCCTCTGATCCGCGGGACCCGTTCCGCGGTGCGAAGAACATCCCGTCGCCGAACGATGCAGCGCGGGCTTACGCGCGCTTCATCCCGCGCGAGGAGCTGAACGACGTCAAGGCCTGGCAGCCGGGCGACATCGCCGGTGGCCCGGCGCCGCAGGCGAACATTCACCGCGCGCCCGAAGAAGCGCCGAAGGCCGACGTGGCCGCGCAACTCGCCGCGCAGCTGCGCGCCGCGCGTCAGTCCGGCTACCAGGACGGCTACCGCGACGGCCTGGTCGCGCTCGACGGCTTCAAGCAGAGCTTCGCCGCGCAGACCACCGCACAGATCGGCGCGCTCGTGCAGTCGCTCGGCGATGAGCTCGGCGGCCTGCAACAAGACATGGCGCGCACGCTGGCGATTGCCGCCACGCACCTGGCGCGGCAGATCGTGCGCAGCGAGCTGGCGTCGAACCCGGCGCTGGTCGCGCATGTGGCGCAGGAAGCGATCGACACCTTGCTGCTCAGCGCGAAGCACATCACGCTGCGCGTGCATCCAGACGACCACCGGTTCGTCGCGCAGGGCGCGGCCGAGGTGCTGGCGGCGCGTGGTGCACGGCTGCTGGCGGATGCGTCGATGTCGCGCGGCGGCGTGCTGGTCGAGTCCGACATCGGCGTGATCGACGCGAGCCTCGAAGCCCGCTGGCGCCGCGCCGCGGCCTCGCTGGGCTGCGACGAAGGCTGGAGCGGCGACGTGCCGACGGACTCCGACGACGCGAGCGCCGCCGAATGATCCCGAAGACCGAGACACCGCCGCTGACCGGCCCCGAAAAGTGGAGCCGCTACCTCGGCGACATGCGCAGCTTCTCGGCCGACAAGCTGCCGCTCGAAACGCAGGGCCTGCTGGTGCGCGTGACCGGCCTCGTGCTCGAAGCCGCCGGCATCCGCGTGCCGGTCGGTTCGGTCTGCGAGGTGCGCATGGAAGGCCAGTCGCCAGTGATCGCCGAGGTGGTCGGCTTCTCGGGCGACCGCGCGTACCTGATGCCGACTGGCGACGTGGCGGGCCTGGCGAGCGGCGCGCGCGTCGTGCCGCGGCCTTCGCCGGTCGTGCCGATGAAGCTCGGTGCCGCGAAACACCCGTGGCGGCGCAACGAAGACCGCACGCTGCATTTGCCGGTCGGTGACGGCCTGCTCGGCCGCGTCGTCGATTCGCACGGCCACCCGATGGACCGCAAGGGCCCGATCGAGCATGTGCACAAGGAGCCGCTGACGCGCCGCCCGATCAACGCGATGGACCGCGACCCGGTGCGCACCCCGCTCGACACCGGCGTGCGCGCGATCAACGCGATGCTCACGGTCGGCCGCGGCCAACGCATCGGCCTGTTCGCGGGCACCGGCGTGGGCAAGTCGATCCTGCTCGGCATGATGGCGCGCTACACCGCGGCCGACGTGATCGTCGTCGGCCTGATCGGCGAACGTGGCCGCGAAGTGAAAGAGTTCATCGAAGACATCCTCGGCGAGGAGGGCATGCGCCGCTCGGTCGTCGTCGCCGCGCCGGCCGATGCGCCGCCACTGGTGCGCATGCAGGGCGCGAACTACGCCACAGTGATCGCCGAGCATTTCCGCGACCGCGGGCAGAACGTGCTGCTGCTGATGGATTCGCTGACGCGCTACGCGATGGCGCAGCGCGAG
>Ga0307515_10006026_pt1 | contig 24398 bp, 19 predicted proteins | sample 17_EM_MG_FD_194513 | JGI IMG/M metagenome (GOLD analysis project Ga0307515, IMG submission 194513) | Populus trichocarpa ectomycorrhiza microbial communities from riparian zone in the Pacific Northwest, United States - 17_EM | ecosystem: Host-associated > Plants > Roots > Unclassified | place... | reverse complement strand
CTCGATCACTCTTGATATCGGTTATGAACGTCTCCTGATAAGTATATGCTCAAAGAATATTCACGATTTCGATTTTCACGTCGGCTGTCGAATACTAGTTCATTCTTCTTTTTCATTTCATTTTTTTTGACTCGTCTCTGTCTCCCCCATTGCATCTATCGGGTCTCTGAAGTCCTACCATCCCCTCTTGGATTATTCTCCGTCTTCCGTGCCTGCCACGTACATCTCGCTGGTTGGTTGTCTATGCAAATAAATACTATTCTGCTATGCTGTCACGAATCGACGTATCCTCTACATTCGTGGCGTCGGTGACGAAATCAGGAGCTCAAGACGGGATCGAGCTTCAATAACCAACGAGCATCTATATACAAACGGTTACGAGGAAAGAATGGTTAGCGTTGTGCACTCTTAAAAATTTGCGGCCAATCGGTTCCAAATGCAAAGTCTTCAAAATCAAGAGAAACTGGTCGATTGTCAGATGAAGGGGGAATTGTAATGAGAAGAACGGGCGAATGGAGGCCACTACGACAATCTAGGGGTACCCAATAGAGTAAGCCGCCGTCTGAGTCTCTGACCCAGCCCTGTGAGTCAGGCTGTGAATACAAATGAACGTGGGCTGGATTGCGTGATGAGGGCGGTTGATGTGAAATTGGCTCCGACACGCGGATGGTGTTGCTATTAGATCCAGAACCAACGTGCTCGCCATTGGGAGAGGAAGCAACGGACAGCACACTCGCAATTTCTCCCTTTAGGGGCCTACCAGCTCTGGTGTGAGCCTCGGCATCCCAGATTCGAATCGTGTTGTCTGAAGACCCAGAGATGATGTGCCGCCCATTAGGAGAGTAGACGACGGAATTCACACGCTTACTATGCCCCTCCAGGGGTTTGCCAACTGCTGCACCAGTTTCGGCATCCCAGATTCGAACCGCGTTATCATAAGACCCAGCGACGATGTGCCGCCCATCGGGAGAGTAGGCGACGGAAAACACACTCGTACTATGCCCCTCCAGAGGTTTTCCAACTGCAGCACCAGTTTCGGCATCCCAGATTCGAATCGTGTCGTCCCACGATCCAGAGATGATGTGCCCCCCATCGGGAGAGCAGGCGACGGACGTCACACCCAAGCTATGCCCCTGCAGAGGTTTGCCAACTGCAGCACCACTCACAGCATCCCAGATTCGAATCCTTCCGTTGTCAGATCCAGAGATGATATGCTGCCCATTGGGAGAGTAGGCGACGGACGTCACACCCGGGCGACGACCCTGCAGAGGTTTGCCAACTGCAGCACCAGCCACAGCATCCCAGATTCGAATCTTTCCGTCGTCAGATCCAGAGACGATGTGCTGCCCATTGGGAGAGTAGGCGACTGACGTCACACCCGAGCTACGCCCCTCCAGAGGTTCGCCAACTGCTCCGCCAGTTTCGGCATCCCAGATTCGAACCGCGTTGTCATGAGACCCAGAGACGATGTGCCGCCCATCGGGAGAGTAGGCGACGGAAAACACACTCCCGCTATGCCCTTCCAGAGGTTTGCCGACTACAGCACCAGTCTCGGCATCCCAGATTCGAACCGTGTTGTCATAAGATCCGGAGACGATGCGTCGCCCATTGGGAGAGTAGGCGACGGACGTCACCTCCGAGCTATGCCCCTCCGGAGGTTTTCCAACCGCAGCACCAGTCTTGGCATCCCAGATTCGAATTGTGTTATCCCACGATCCAGAGACGATGTGGCGCCCATTGGGAGAGTAGGCGACGGACAACACACCCCCGCTATGCCCCTTGAGAGGTTTGCCAACTGTAGCACCAGTCTCGGCATCCCAGATTCGAACCGTCTTATCCCATGATCCAGAGATAATGTGCCGCCCATCGGGAGAGTAGGCGACTGACGACACATCGGCGTGGCCCTCCAGAGGTTTGCCAACTGCAGCACCGGTCTCGGCATCCCAGATTCTAATCGTTTTGCCATTAGATCCAGAGATGATGTACCGCCCGTCGGGAGAGTAGGCGACGGACTTCACACCCGAGCTATGCCCTTCCAGAGGTTCGCCAACTGCTGCACCAGTTTCGGCATCCCAGATTCGAACCGTGTTGTCATAAGACCCAGAGACGATGTGCCGCCCATCGGGAGAGTAGGCGACGGAAAACACACTCCTACTATGCCCCCGCAGAGGTTTGCCAACTGCAGCACCAGTCTCGGCATCCCAGATTCGAATCGTGTTGTCATGAGATCCAGAGATGATGTGCCACCCATCGGGGGAGTAGGCGACGGACGTCACACCCTGGCTGTGCCCCTTTAGAGGCGTGCCTACTACGGCCCCAGTCTCAGCATTCCAAACCCGAATCGTCTCGTCCCTCGACCCTGAGACAATGTGCCTGCCATCCGGAGAGTAGGCAACGGACCACACCCTGCCGGTATGCCCCTTAAGGGGCTCGCCACTTATAGCACCAGTCTCAGCATCCCAGATCCGGATGGTCTCGTCGTCGGATCCGGAAATGATCTGCCGCCCATTAGGGGAATAACTGATGCAATTAATACAGCTGGTATGTCCAATCCATGACAATGGCGGTGCTGGCCATGATGACAACCCCCCTCTCACCATTTTGGTGGCCTTAGTAAACCTCGTGCTGAAGGTATTTGATAAAGTCGAGTGTAAGGGCAAGAAGGGTCGGGTTGAAAGATACGTGTGTGGAGCGCTGGTAGAGATAGGGGTGCGAAAGGCGATGATGAAACGGCAGATGTCCTGAATTCTCTCAAGGAAGGTCGGATTTCCATTCTAATGCTAATCAGAATTACCCCAAATACAACCTGGAGCTGAACTCACCTCGGCCCAGGATATCACCCTTCGAATGCTCGGGGCACCCATCGAAACCATTCCCAAAATGCTCAATACTTCAATCCAAAACAACGGGCACAATTCTTCAAAGAATTCCTCCAAGCTATCCCACACGCGCCGATCGTTATTGTCGGGAGCAAAACAAATATGATTTGACCAATAAAGAGAACTATATTTCAAGCAGTCTGAAATGTTTTCTATGATCCGGGATGGGAGATCTTGGATGTCCGCGTTAGCGAGTCGGGAATCCTCGAGCCCGCAGATATTGAAACGGAGTTGGCGAACCATCGTTTTGAGGCAAGCAATCCCCAGCTGCACATTTGCGTCCTGGGCGTCGATTCGATAGTCGTAGGGACAGATATCGCTCACAAAGAAGTCTGAAATCGATAAATGCCGGACACGAATCCCTCGATTGGCCCCTTCGTCTCGATATAGCAAGGAGCCGAGGTCATCCACCCACATTTTGACGAGGTTGGGTTCCACTCCTGCCAGCTCTGCAATGGTCTCCTCGCACAGAGCGCGGTATGGAGCAGCTGATAGAACGACTCCGATGACCCGCTGAAACTCGGCCTTGCTATGTACTATTCGTGAATACAGGATATTTGAATAGAGCCCGTATAGAGGTTTCAACCCAACGCCGGTTGCTTCAAACGTCTCCTTCAAAAACGCTGTTGGGTTCGCACAATGCTCAAGGGTAAGAACAAGGGTCGTGATGAAGATGAAGAGGCCATTCGCCTGGGAGATAATTCTGTCAAAGAGCGATTCTTCTGGCCAAGGTGTGGGGAGATGCAATTTTTCGGCGACCGCGTCGAATTTCTTTCGAGCGAAGATTCGCAGATCACTACTGGCTTCACGATCTGTAGCCAAATCGAATGCCAAGCACGACGGCTGGGTGAGTCTCCCAAAGAACCGTCCGATGTCGGCTTCGGGTCTGCTGGTGATGATAATTTTCAGCCACGAAACACGTGTAGTCGCGCCTGTGAGAAGCCTCAGGAGGTATGGGCGACTACGGTCGTCGCCGCATTCGTCGAATGCGTCAATGACAAAGGCAAGGAAATCGTCTGGGCGTTTAGGGAGGTTATCGAGCAGGTCAAGGAAGAGTGAGTCCTTTATTGACTCTGGTGTCAGGTTTGAGTCGTTACGAAGACGAGCTACCACAATGCGTCGAAATGCGGGGATAATTCTGGCGAGTTTGTAGATGAGGGTCGGGAGGATATTTCTGGGTTCGCTCAAGTTCGGATCATCCCTCCGGCAGAAAAAGGCCCCAGCAAGCTTCCTTTGGTTGTGGAGGCTCGCACACATCGAATGCGCTACCGACGTTTTGCCAATTCCGGGTGGGCCGTAGACCCAGTAGGTGTTACTGTGAAGAAGATATCCCTTTTCCGATTTATTGGTCACCCAATCTACGATTTGCTTGAGGGGGGTTTCACGGGTGCCATCCATACAGCGGAGGCCCTGGTTTGAAAGATATGTGTGTGGAGCGCTGGTAGAGATTGGGGTTTGAAAGACGATGATGAACCGGCGAACGTCGTGGATTCTCTCGAGAAAGGTCGAATTACCATTCTACTGCCAATCAGAATTACCCAAAATACAAGCTGGAGCTGAACTCACCTTGGCCCAGGATATCACCCTTCGAATACTCGGAGCACCCATCGGAACCATTCCCAAAATGCTCAATACTTCAATCCAAAACAACGGGCACAATTCATCAAAGACAAAGAATTCCTCCAAGCTATCCCATACGCGCCGATCATTTTTGTCGGGAACAAAACAAATATGATTTGACCAATAAAGAGAACTATATTTCAAGCAGTCGGAAATGTTCTCTATGACCCGGGATGGGAGATCTTGGATGTTCGCGTTAGCGAGTCGGGAATCTTCGAGCCCGCAGGTATTGAAATGAAGTTGGCGAACCATCGCCTTGAGGCAAGCAATCCCCAGCTGCACATTTGCGTCTTGGCGGTTTATTTGATAGTCGCTGGGGCAGTCACCGCTGATAAGGAAGTCTGAAATTGATGAATGCCGGACACGAATCCCTCCATTGGTCGCTTCATCTCGATATAGCAAAGAGCTGAGGTCATCCACCCATTTTTCGACGACATTGGATTCCACTCCCGCCAGCTCTGCGATTGTCTCCTCGCGTAGGGCGCGGTATGGAGCCGCTGTCAGAAGGACCCCAATCATCCGCCGAAAATTGGGTTTGCGATGCAATTTCCGCGACTCTAGGATACTTGAGAAAAGTTTGTATAAAGCTTCCAGCCCCGCACCAGCTGAATCTTTGGAAGCTGCCTGCAAAAACTCCGTGGGCTCCTCGCACCTCTCAAGGGCAAGAACAAGAGTATTGATGAAGATGAACAGGCCATCCGCCCGGGAGATAATTCTGTCCATGAGCGATTTTTCTGGCCAGGGCCTGGGGAGGTGCCATTGTTGGGCGACCAAATTAAACTTGCTTTGTGCGAAGGTTCGCAGATCATGACTGGCTTCTTGATCTTTACCCAAATCATATTGCGAATAGAAATGGGCGGGTCTATCGAAGAAGTGTTGTATATCGATTTCGGTTCTGCTGGTGATGATAAATTTCAGCCACGGAGCACATGCAGCTACACTGATTAGGAGGTTCAGGAGGTCTGGACGACTATGGTTATTACCGCATTCGTCGAATGCGTCAATGACAAAGGCGAGGGAATCGTTTGGGGGTTTAGGAAGGTTATCGAACAAGCCAAGGAAGTGTGAGTCCCTCATTGACTTTGGTGTCAGGTTTGAGTCGCTACGAAAACACTTTGCCACATTGGTTCGAAAAGGGGGGAAGATTCCCGCGAGCTTGTAGATGAGAGTCGGGAGTATGTGTCTGGGCTCGCTCAAGTCAGGATTATCCCTCCAGCAAAAAAATTCCCCAGCAAACTGCCTCTGATCGTGAAGCCTCTCGCAGATCGAATGGGCTAACGACGTTTTGCCGATTCCAGGTAAACCGTAGATCCAGTATATATTGCTCTGGGGAAGAACTTTCTCCTCTGATTTATTGGCTACCCAATCTACGATTCCTTTGAGGCAAGATTGGCGGGTATCTTTCATACAACAGAGGACCTGGTCATAGTTGGTCTTGATAGGTTCAAGCCGGCTGAGTAGAAGCTCTTGCTCTACACGAAGTTCATGAGAATAGGCTCACGCGATATTGAGACGATGTGTGCTTACCAATTCTTTTAGCTAGGCGCAGGGTCTCGACGTCGACTGCGCGCAGGAAATCTTCAATGACGTTTGCTAACTCTCCACCCAATTTCTCCATCATTTTTTTGTCCTCCGAATCAAACAGTGCATCTCCTGTTCGCTCTGCGATCATCAGCATTTGCAGGTTCCAGAAAGGAGACAGCCTACTGAATCGCCCACGCTTGACGTACTTGCATACAAATTCGGCGATTGTTTGCATTACTTCGAACATTCGCGGAATTATTTTATCCAAGATATCTGTCTCTTCGCTGACGATTTCGTCTGCGACCTTGTCCGCCAAAGGCAAGACGCGCCCCAACTGATCTGAAAGGCTCGATGGCATATGATCGTATTTATTTTGTTCCTTCAGGAGCTGAACGATCAAGCGTTACCTCTGGTTTTCAGATGCCGGTGGAGAGCACGAACCTCAAAAGCGCCTTTGGCAATACCGAAGACAGCCTTTGCGATCGGATCGAACTAAGTGGTGTCAATGTCCTGCTGGTTTCTATACGGGTAGTGCTGACCTCAGCGAATACAACACCAACTTGAATCCCTCTTCCCAAAGTCCTCTCCACCCTATTGCTCATCAGCGGCTTGTATCGCTTCATCGATCTTTCAAGTTCTTGGAGTGACTCGCGTAGAGATTTCGCCTATGCGGACTTTTTTTTAGCTCGCTGAGGTGCTTTGTAGTAAAGTGACGAACGGTAGCACCCGCAGAGAATCGTAATTCTAGAGACACATGATACTTTCCAATGGCAACGTCCCCTGCCCTTTTGTTAGACATGAACGGATTAATCGGTCATCACGACTGACTCTGTACAATGAATTCATGCTTTGTGGTATCCCAATACTCATCGGAGAGCCTTTGTAGGTCGATCTCTTCATTCGCCTGTGCCCTCTTTTCCTTAAACAGAAACCTTTTGACCCTTTGGATCTCCACGCGCATTTTGGATATCGAAGAGATATCTCTACGAACACAGAGCCCTCAGTGGGCATATATAGCGAGAACAAGGGGCGTACACGAGTTGGATTGGTGTCCAGGTCTGGGTAGCATCCTTCCGTAAAGCTATCTTCTGATTTCCCACAGACAACCCCAGGTGATACCTCGAATTTGTGCCATCTTGCAAAGTGATTTCTGTATGACGCAAAGGATCAGCTATGTGACCTAGATTGGAGTGAAGCGCCGCACGATCTAAATGCAGGCTTTTCGGTGGTCAGACAACAATGCCACGCTGACTGTCTGGGTGCTCACAAGTGGATTGGCTTGGGTGCTGGAGTGGCCATGTTGGTTTGCGCTCGAGTCGAGGATAGGGAGAGGAGAGAAGGTGCAAGCGGTCAGTTGCGTCGAAAGGTGAATGAAGGGGTGCTTCTTTTTAATTTAGGTGCGGCCGCCTCGCTGTTATCAGATACTGACATGCATGCCGCCGGTATGCGCATGTTGGTCCGATCCGTGAACGACAGATGCAGATCGAGTATCCCACGACACCGCCGCCAATCATACGCCTCTCCCATTCCCATTCGTCCGTTGCCTTTACGCAACCTAGCACGTACGGCATCTGCCCTCCCCTCAATTTTCCGACCTCAAATTGAGTCAAATTGATTCATTCCGATCCAATCGTACACACTCCAAATTGCAAATTGTCTCCACACACCCAGACTCGATCCCTCGCGCACTCACCACCTTCCGCGCACTCACCACCTTCCACCACTTTCGAGTTTTCTTCTTCCGAGGACTCTGCGTCCCCTTGTCATTCTTCCAGCATCGCCCATGAGGTCAAAGAAAAGAGGCTATCAGTCAAGTCCGGGTCTCAGTGCTCTTCGGCCCACTTTGACGAGATGATTTCGATGTGAGGTATGCATAGTGAGCAAGTGCTAAATGCTTCGATTTCTCATGTAGTAAAACGCCAGCTTTTTCCTGGCCATCTTCTCGTTGCGAATCCGCTGTACTGCGGTTCCCACGTCTCTACATCTAGTCAACACCACGTGTGGAAGAAACCCACCAGAATCACTGCGGCAGTACTGCCCTGAGAACCGCACTCATCTCTCGACCTCAACACCGAACCCACCTCAATCTTCTTGACCTTTCTGTGGCCGAATGTGATTTTACCAGCACCGAAAGGATCAACTACTACCCAACCCCACCGTCCCCCTCTCAACAATAGCTAGCGATTCCATGGGCAGCGATCTAGACACCTCATACGCCTCCATGACCCTCAACAACGCTCTATCTCACTTCTCTACATTGCAACAAACCTATGCTTAATTCGCTCTAGATCCACACTCGTACCGCGCACCCACTAGCCTGCTTTCATGAATTCCAAAGTACTGGATCCCAATAACCTAACTATGGACCCCATTTCGATCCCCCTTCCCTACCCCCTCGATCCCCCCACACTCCGTCATCCCTATTCCATGCTGTTTCCCAACCCATTCGATCCACTTGTTGTGCTAGCGCGTTGGTCGCTACGGAATCCCCCCTCTCCCCTGTTATTCGCCTCTATTGCGGTGGCAGAAACTGGACCCATATCCTCCCTCTCTCCTCGGCAAGGTCGCCGACGACACGGGCTCCTTTCTAATAGCTGCCTGGGCAAGGGGAGCGTCGGCCCAGTCGATCCGGGGAGGCCGCAAACCTGGATGAGGTAGGATCTCTTACCACCTCCACCCGGTATTCGAAACGTGCAGCCAGGGGCCAGCGGACGTAGTGGGCATATAAGGCGCTGCAGCAGGAGCGGGACTGCTGAGTTTCCAGTCGACTTACGGACGTCGGACAAGTGGGATCGCGAGAAGAGCAATAGTGAGGACATAGCACCCTCCAAAGACTATTAGAGCCTTGTGGGCCCTCGCTATGACGCGGTGCATGGGTTCAGGTTGAGCTTGAGGCCTCAACAAGGCAAGCTGGCAACTTGGCTGGATGCGCTGTCGATCGGCGGACCCAGACAGACGGCGACAGGAAAAAAAGATCGCCCAGGGTCGAGGAACGCTCCACGTTTGGTCCGTGTGTCCGTGTTTGGCTCTTCAAAGCAAGCGGACGACCTGGACCCGACCGCTTCACCCGTTACGACGCCCTCAGCATACAAATCGTTACTCGTGCCCACCTATTCGCGTGCCTACCATGTCCTAACAACACGCCGACGATGACCAACAACCCTCCGCAGAGAGTCCCCCAAACGCTTACGGTTACCCAGCTCGCTCTCTTCTCGCCCACGTCCAGCCAGCACCGGAGATCCCAGAAGACCTCTTCAGCCCCTCTGGCCCTGTTTCGCGTGCGTATCGATCACTCAACCCCGTCTCAGATCCTAACCCCGTCTGACAGCATGGTTCATGCGGATGCTCCAATCTTCTTCTGCGAGCCATGGAAGAGGTGCTCCATCCCACTTCTGCTGATGATCCTGGCGCTTTGCTCCCCCCTCCTGGGTCTCCTGCCTCGCCCTCTTTGATTTCTCCCGGTCTTGCCGAAACACCTTTGACGGGCGAAGGCTTCACATTTCGTCACCTTCCAGCAGGGAATGTGCATCCTAGAAGCGTACCATTCGCCTCCGATCCGAAAGCGACTTCGATCCTCAGGTGCAGCACATATGACAGGATTGGATTCTGATCCTCCAACCTCAGTCATTCCCGAGAGAGATCCGGTTCAAGTCATACCTGGGTCAGTATCCATCGTTCCTTATGACGCCATGGTGGGGACCCAGCCCCTTCAATCAGCACTTGTGGCCGAGGGTAAGCCTTCATATGCGAGCGCGAGTAATGATGACATATTTGCGGAAGAGATCTGGGAAAGGATGGATGGGCCCGAATCGCACTTAGGATTCGCTCTCTCCGGCTTGGCGCACCTCGACCGGTTCGCGATGCCTTCAAGCACTCCGGAGCGCCGATATCTGGGTCTAGGTTCGGACGGGACCACAGTCAGCGGTCTAATAGATCTAAATCAAAGCACAACGAACAGCCACAAGGATCGCAAAATTTCAAGCTCAGCCCAAAATCATTTCTCCAGAGAAAAGCGACAAAGGGCTACATCACCCTTCAGTGTGACCACTCGTTCGAGCCAAGACTCTGGTAGCCCAATAGTCACAATGCGCTTCGAGCACCGAGAAGATGAAAAATGGTCACCACGTCTTGATTGGGCGCGAAGGTACGCTCACCCGTTGCCAAGACGAGCCTATTCGCGTCCCTGGTGCCGTTCAGGGAGTTGGCGTGCTCGTGGCGCTTCACGACGATCACACAACCTGCGAGTTGCCCGTGCGACAAGTATCAGAGGTAGGTCTCCTTCTAAACGAATCAATCCCGTCTCAATTTCTTCCAGAATTGCAATGTGATCCTTGGCCTCACGCCAAACTATCTCTTCAACCTCGACTGCTTCACGGCTACGTTGCCACCAAGCCAAGCCGGCCATTTTTGGGTCTACTTGCGGGTGCTCGTCGAACCAGGTTCCGACCCGGATGACGAAGACGAGAATCTACAGGTCTTTCTCGTCAGCAGGTGGGGCGAACCGGGTTCGGCAATCATACAAAGTGAAGACGAACAACACCGTGGAGAGTGGAAGTATTGGGTAGCGGCGCATCGGCTCAAGACCCAGCCCGGCTCATCGTCGTGGAATTCGAACTGGGACAGGATATGTTTAACCCCTTTATCCAACGGCTAGCTTTTCTACGACTTCCGAAACTCATTCGGCACTTCCGCCATGGCGACAAGTCGTGTCGAATTCAGCTCCGACGAGGCCTCGGAGAGCTCCGGAACCACGCACCAAACCAGTGCACCATACATGGCCTCCACTTCCAGCGACGAAAACGTTGACGTTGTCAGTCAAGCTAGCACGCAACTCTTCACCCTGAACGTGGGACAACTCGCGCTTCGTCCTGGACTGGAGGGCGACGAGACGTGGATACCCAGTGCTGAAGCGGTCCTGGAGAGTACGACGAGACGACCGGAGCCCCTCAGAGCACTTGAACGGATGCGGAGATTCACCAGATCTGATGGATCGAGTCAAGCAGCGCAGAACGTTGGGAAGGTGGACGTATTGACTGTATTTCGTTAAGTCAATGAACCACTTAGCAAGTGTGGGATTTGTCAATGGTTTGACGCAATTCCACCGCGTGTTGGTCTACCAGTTCGACGAAGCCTGGAATGGTCAGGTGAGTTCCAGGGCCAGTGTCTCGAGAAGAACCGACTTGAACCGACGTCTTTCCAGACAGTTGCTGAATTGGTGGATTGCCGCTGGACCCGTGACTTGTACAAAGGGCTGTACTTTCCCGCTTCTGATATACCCCCACAAGTAAGCACTAGTTATCATTCCTCCACGCATCTCCTTATGCATTGAAATTAGGCTCGTGAACTCTATGTTACAAGTGAGTCCGCTGTTCTTGTCTGAGGAGCCTATTTATGAGTTCTTCAGATCGAGTGCGGTTGCTTTATAATCGAGCCCAAACTACCGCTCGTTTGGTCGTCAAAGATCGAAGCGACCTCGAGCCCCCTTCGGTAAGTGCTAATCAACACCATAGAAGCTGAGTGCTGACCCCGAGGTGCAGGATATGACTCACTGTTTCACTCGAGCAATGAGTCCGATACATGTCAAGTGTAATATAATTCCCCTGGAGGATTTCGTCCAATAATTAAAGGATTCTTTGGTAGATCTCGCAAACATGGGCGTCCGAGCCTCAATGTTGATTGTATGTCAACTCCTTCTCATAGCGTTCTTACTCAATAACATTGTCTAAAGGCGATACTTGCATTTAACGAACTCTGGGGCTTGATTGTGTGCCATTCGTGCGGCGCGCATGGCAATGCGGGTTCATTTCCTGTCCGCCAAATGCTTCGGCTGCTTAGTAACTCGGTCTCCCGAAACGTAGAACGACTGAGTTATGCGCAAAGGCTGAGAACGAGAAACTGGTATGTGCACAGTGACGCACCCTCACACTCTGGTGGTTTATAACTCCCACAGATCAGTACCCTCCCGATGGACCAGCACCCTACAGGCTATATCGTCTCTAATGCAGAGGATTTACTCTCACTATTCGACGCCCATTACGGAGTGCTCGTCATAGGAGAATGAGCGGTCGCATTTTCTCGATCCCTGGTACGCGATGAGCGTGAGAACTGCTAGTAATTGGGACCTCTCACCGCTTGAGGGTTCAGCGGGTTGAGCTTGTGCCTCAATGCCCCCAGGTGTAAAAGTAGTAGCTGGGACAAGCGGCGGATATGCAGGTTCCTCAACCTTTTTGGCCCTCTTAGACGGTGAATACTTCACTCCGACCTCCTCTTCCTCTTTCTTGAGCTTGACGCATCCGTTTCCCGCAGTAGACGCGAGAATGTCCACTTCCATCGCGTCCTGAGTCTGGGTCTGAACAGCGGTCTCATCGGCTTGCTGGTAAGCATATGGGTAACCTGCTGTAGCCCAGGCCTCCCTTCGCATTTTCTCTTCAATTTGCCTCTGCACGGCAATGACGGCGAGGCACTTGTGCACATCGTCATTTTTACCGAAGAGGTGATCCAGCGGGTTCCAACGGTCCCAGATCGCCTCGGGCCAGTTAATCCCTTTGCGTTGGCTCAGCTCCTTGGGGACCCTGGGCCTATTGATGGTTTGTTTTTGCTGCACGACTGGAAAGTCAGGACTCGAATAAGGAGTTGGAAGATGATAGAGTTGACATAGGAAGATCTACGTAGGTCAGCCACGCCAGGTAGGACTTGCTATAGAACTTGGTTGCAACCTGCCACACTTCGAGTGCTTGGTTGGGTATGGGGACCGGTGAGAATGTGAGGTACTAAGCATCTCGTTTCAATGTCACCTCTCCCATTATATACTATTAGCTAGGGTGCTCACGAGGTCGGCCAAGGAGCCTTCAAGTCGCATACGAGGATCCCCTCCTAACGTCGCTTGCGAGTTGCAGTGATTCCTTCTTGAAGAGGGTGAAGCATACAGGCAGCCCCATCCTCGTCTCCACCCCATGTTAGACATTAGATTGTGTGACGGCAAACGACACCAACCAAATGTCATTCCTCACCGAAACACTGCCAACGACACCAGGCGGCGCAAGCCATAACCACCAGCCCAAAGTCACCAGACTCGATTGAAGGACGTTCAAAGCCGTCGCGCGTTCACATGTCTCTGAGAACAGATTCAGAGATTACGAATTTCATTCAGTCCACTCAACAGGCACGGTTTCAAGATCCTTAATCTCCTCTCCCTCGTGCATTCCAACAGACAAGGATATGCGGACCACATGTTACCGCCCCCGGGCACGCTCTTCCTCGCTCTTCGCACAAGATTGATCAAGGTGGGCGGCGTCTCCTTTTCCCAATCTATCAAGCCCGTCAGTTCGAAGTTCCATGGTCAACGTACGTTGCCCACCCAAAGACCTAGGTAGTCCCCCAAAAATCCACGTAAAGCCGCTTCAACACCCGCCAATCGCGGCTCATCGTTCACTCGCAGCGCATTCGATGGCACGCCCGTACAGCATAGGCATGAGCCTAGACTATACCATCTTGCCCTTCTTCTCCCACAGACGATATGCTTTCTAATCCTCGATGGAACCACTCTGAGTTTTGAGTTCAAGCTGCTCGCAAGTGTTCCTTTGCTCTTTTCCACGACAGCATGTGTAAGGTGGATTCTCGGACCTTGGTTGCTTGGTCCGATTTCCACCCTATACTGCTGAGGTGGGAAGTGGGCAGTCGCGAAGGGCGAAGAGGAATCGCGGGTCGTGGTGTACACTATCAGAACTGCGCCTACTGCAGGATATACCAGAGTCGGTCCGATATGGACCTGGCGCATTCGTTCCAGGAACACCACGTCCACTCTTACAACAGCTTTGGCTCTTGCCTCGGCATTTGGTAAACCCTTGGTCTTTCCACTTCCTACTTTGGCCATAAGTGTCATATTTCGTGGTTCTGTATTGTTGGAACGAGTAAAAATGGCAATACATTGCGTTGTAGGCGTACAGACCTTCAAGATGTGCACCAACCCGCATACGTTCGTCTCCCCAAATATCACTAATTTCTTCTGAGGGATCTTCGCATGAGTTCAGGTCAAAATTTGCAGTTTGAGAATCGGATTTACTGATGGTGTTCATGTCAATTTGGGTAATACCCGCCGAACGACCACGTGTACTCATAGATATAGTCGTTCTTTGCTTGTCCAATGAGCTCCAGCAACGTTCCTGCTCTGCCTGTAGTGTTCACGTCGAGTGTTGCAACTGTTTGCCGCAGTAATGATAACCATACGCCTATATATGGGTCAGATTGTTAGTGGGGCTCTGATACGCGCCTAATACGTATGAATTGCCGTTGGTTGCTGGCACCGTGTTTACCATCTATATATCCGAGACCGCGCGTCTACAGCCACTTCTCCACCGTCTTGCATTGTAACGCAGACCTAATATACGCCGCGTGGTGCTTAAGATTGAAGGGTTCGTTCACGACCGGCTCCAACGCTTTCAATTTTTCGTCCTGGCTGTCAGGTTCAAAGTGCAACACAAGCAACAACAGCACGACTCCTGGAATTAAAGCTGCGAATAGATAGGACAGGAGCAAGAGTAGTATTATCTGTCACCAAAAGGCACTATTACGTACACACAGGCGGTCTTCGCTGGATATTACGGGGACCTCTCTTTCAAGAGTACAAAATATTTGGGAAGTACCAAAGAAAGTCGTATTAGTAAGTTTAGAGCAACTGCGATGTAGCTAGAATGTAGGAGTCCCCGCTTCCTTCAGTTCTGGAGCAATTACTGGAACAGCTACCGCAAAGGAGACCGAAGTCTCACTGGCGGTCAATTACACTGGAAGATACACCCACCTTCAAATGGGTTCCACATAGTGTATGGTGCATGGGGATACCAGGTCCGGTCGGGATTGGGTTGCCAACACCCAGAGTAGTAGCGCGGTAGCACTTGTGCTTGCCTGTGTGGTAGCCGAGGGAGCACCTGTAGCGCCTACGGTTAAACTGAGGAGTGGCTTTGTCCCAATTGGTGTGAGGGCATATGATTGAGCGAGGCAAGAATCATGGGGAACTGTGACTTAAAGGTGAGTACCACGTAGTCTTGCGGCACTCGAACCTTACTGGCCATGTCACCGGAAAGCTAGCTGAGTAGCGCAGCATTTTCGTTCCAGGCCGAGTGTTAGGGCCGGAGCACCGAAGTGGACTTGAAGGATATTTCAGACAGTATCGCTATCGGGGCGAGTGATGCCAACGGACACAGGAATGCGAGGAGAGGTGAGGCAGAACGGGCGGGGTGCTTGCCCAAGTTGATATTCTGGCTGCAGTACCGGTATCGAACAGGACTGTTGGAAATAGGAATCAAAGCGGTACCGGACTACTAGTAATGGCTTTCTGTCGAATACAAATGAATACGACAACCCTTCCCGAAGGAAACAAACGTCAGTCAGAATCCCGACAACGAGGTACCTTGCTAGCAAACTCGGACTACGGGGGCAAATATGAGACATTTGAGGTGTCTGGTGGTCTGGGCTCATCGTCAAACCGGTGGGATAGAGCGTGGAGGAATCAATTGGGTCAGGCCCGGCGGTCGGGTGAAACGGGATGTAACACCGAGTGTTGCTAGCAGCCAACCAAGAGCGGTAAGATTGGGATAGCCTACATATCGCTTTCAGGGAATTGTTGGGTACTGTGTTGGAGGAACTTGGTCAGAAGGGTATCGGATGGACAGACGATCGTACTAGTGGGATTGCGGAGCCGTTCCATTATATTCTTGACCCACGACAAAGGCCACCAAGTAATCTAGTGTCCTGCTGGTCCCAAGACTGGGAAAAGAGAGAAGGTGGCGAGAATGATGCGAGGACTGTGTTGCTATCGTCATCGTTCAGCATCGTCAGATGGACTGGGTGGTGGGGACGGTGTAGAGACGACGGCTAAGAAGCACACATCCCGGGGCAGTAGACCAGGACCAATGGTGATTCATGACCAACGTTTGTCGTCCCAGTGAGTAAGTGCCATTCAATCCCCTGTCAACCTTTCGCGCTGCCTGGTTGACCACAAGGCAGTTGACCCTTGGGTCAGTATCCAGTATGCATTGCAATGTTGATCGGCATTTTGGGAAGGAACGCGGAATGGAATAGAATGTTTCAGATGTATCGGCGAGTCGAGTCTCGATTAAGTTACTTGATCATCAAATCTTGAGACCAGGTCTGCCCCATCTTTTGACGAGACCTTGGCAAGGATAGGTTCCAGACCAGTGATGGGCTCAACATGGGCAGATTGGGGCACAAGAAGCAAGCGGGAATCAAAGAACAGATGCGTTGAAGACGTACAGACGAGCTAGTTTGTGGCCAAGCTAGTTGACCGAAGAAGAAAATTAATTACAAAGCACCACACTTTTGGAACTGACACACACCCGACGCCGGTGAATAGCCGTTGACCCAAACTTCTGGTATTCACTCTAAACACAGTCCACAAGGCCAGCAATACTCCCGTTGTCACCCCCACGTTAATCGACCCCACAACGAGCGCATTCGTTGATTCTTGAATCTCAATGAACAACTACCGCAACGAATTTCACCCTAGCATTGCCATGCCACCTGCATCGCACAGCTGTCCAACACCATGGCCCGGCATATATGCTCAGCACCGTCCGCAACACCCTCATCCAAATAAACACGGCATCTTACCTCCCCATGTATTGAATTCCGCTCAGATTCAACAGTGGGTCCACCAAAACCCACTGTGCTTGACTGTGCTTGAGTACTGGCTCGGCGGGGCTCCAGACCCAAGTGCCCCTTCGGACCCTCACAATAAAACGGTGTGTATCAACCCCCCGTCCAGCCGTGACTTTATCATAATTGCCGTCTCGTTAGGTCTTTGTGGGTGGGCTTTCGCCACTCATCTCCGAGGCCACCCTGACAACCACCTTCGCGCCATTTGTCCAATTCGCTACGTACGTTCACCTTATCTCTTTTTCACCTTTCTATTATCCCTAATACATACACCTCCCTAGGTCTAAGTCCCTCTCGGCAAATCATCGTCTTCTTCCAATTCGTCGGTATGGTCAACGCGGAGAGCGCTATTGGGGCAGTAAGGCCTGCCTGAGCTGGGGCCACAGTGCGTATACTTACTACTATTCCTGATACCTCTGTCTATCTGACCTCCATTTTCCATTTCTAGGTCGTCCCTCAGCCACCTCAACCCCCGCCCCTCCGGCTGTATCCGCAACCCCGCAGCCCCGCAGTCTCCTCAAACTCCAACGGCAGACCCTCCGGGAACCCCCACCCACTCGAGTATCGCCACCCTAACCCTTAAAGGACCCTGACCAACGATCGAGTCAACCACATCATTGAACGATCTCATTCTCAACAGTGGTGGTCTAAGCCCGAATGGAGGGGCAGCTCGTCAAGTGCTCCAGGTGGGGGTCCTCCCCTTCCACCACCGAACGCCTACGGGGCACCTTATTCCAACGGTACTGGAGTTGAACATATGTACAACGGAGGAGGGGCGTACGGGCACGGACACGACGGGATATACCCGTTCCGCCACCCCATGGCTGTGAGTTTGGTCGAGGCGACGGATAAGGCTACTGTGCAGGGTGCAGTGGGCACGCCGCGCGTGGCTTAGCATGGGAAGGGGTCACGCTGTTTATGGAGCTACTGGGGTCGAGGTCGGGACAGGGTCGTCTTCTGTCCTCTAGGACCAGTTCCTAGGCACCGACGGCGGCGGACTCCAGAACTCTTCTGCCCGTACGGAGGTGGATACGGCGGCGGAGGTGGCGGTAGTTACGACAACTTGCCCCTTGATCGTGATCCCGGCTGTGCTGCCTATGGAGGATTTGGCGGTTACGGCAGCGTAGACCGCTTTGGTGGTGCTGTACGGGGACTTGGAATAGGTATAAGCAATGGAGGTACCTCGCCCGGCGGTGTCCTCGGTGTTGGAGGATTCGAGTTCGACGACGCGAGTCCACAGTTCCCCGCCGCATCCGATATACTTCGTGGGGACTTACCCTATAGCCTCTCCAGCGCTAGCCGCGGCAACAGTACGCCGGAAGTTGTGCTGGTGGGGAACCGATGATCCCTGTTCGACTGCGGGGGACTCCTCGGGATTTGATCAGCCCCCAGGGTTGTTCTCCTCCTTCCGCGCTGGAGGTACGAGCGATGGGAGTTATTATTGCTACAGCGACTGGTGGTGACGGAGTTAATGCATCGAGTGATACCCAAGCATTGTGGGGATGAAATATATTGAGCTTGTGTATGACCGGTTTCCCCAAGCCACTTTCGACTCGACATTCGACCACCGGCCCACAAACACATGCACGTCCGACTCCTCATCGTACATATCACCCGCAAACCCGAACCCCAGCACAACAACGGCCGCTTGTGGAAGTCACGCGGCTGGATATATGCAGCCCTCGACATTCGTCATAATATAATCCTTCTTGCACTCAAGTCAACAACCCAATCCTACGACCCACAGTGCCGTCTGCCCTTCTCTCCCTCTCCTTGTGGCACGATACCATGGACATACTGAAACAAGAGCAACTAACCCGCTCCTCGCCGTTCGCGCCTGCTCGCTCCCTCTCTCCTTACCACCTCAAAACTCTCGCCTCTAAACCAAGTCTGTCACACAAGGCTCCTCTTTTTTCTCTCTGTGCTTTCTCGAAGAAATAGTCGAGTGATTTTCTTTTCGCTACGTTTCGTTCTCCCACACTATCTTTGGACTTCACTGCCCGCTGCTGCTTTCGTGTTCGTCCCTCCATTTTCAAATGAATATCGCGTATTTCCCTTAGCCATTCTAGAAGAAACGCCCATCCTTCGTGTTCTGTGGCACGTCAGCTCCAATTTCTCAATCTCGATCACTGTTGATATTGGTTATCAATGTCTCCAAATTACGTATGCCCAAAGAATATTTTTACGTCTGCCTTTGAATACTAGTTTAATTTTGCTTTTTCTTTCATTTTTTGGACTCGTCTTTGTTCCCCCATTGCATCTATCGGGTCTCTGAAATCCTAGCTTGCGTCTTGGGTTGTTCTCTGTCCTCCGTGCCCTGCCGCGTACATCTCGCAGTTCGGTTGTCTATGCAAAGAAATACTATTCTGCTGTGCTACCACGAATGGGATGTATCATCTACCTTCGTTATGTCTTATGGCCAAAAAAAAAATGAGGAGCTAAAGGAATACGGGATCGAGCTTCAATAACCACCAAGTATCTCATACAATAAATTATGTACAAAAGGTTACGAGGAAAGAATGGTTAGCGCGGTGCACTGTTGAAGATTTGGGGCCAATCCGTTCCGAAGACAAAGTCTTCAAAATCGAGAGCAACTGATCGAACTTCAGATGTCAGAGGAATTGTAATGAGAGCGGGTGAATTGATACCACTACGACAACCTAGGGGTACCCAATAGAGCAAGCCATTGTCTGAGTCTCTGACCCAACCCTGGGAGTCAGGCGGTGAACAAAAATGAGCATGGGCTGGATTAGAAGAGAACGGCTGATGTGAAAATGGCTCCGACACACGGAAAGTGTTGCTATTAGATCCAGAAATGATGTGCTGCTCATTAGGAGAGTATGCAACAGACAGGACATTCGCAATTTCTCCCTCTGGAGGCCCACCAACTCTGGCATTAGCCTCGGTATCCCAGATTCGAATCGTGTTGTCATAAGATGCAGAGATGATGTGCCGCCCATTGGGAGAGTAGGCGACGGACACCACACCCTCGCTATGCCCCTCCAGGGGTTTGCCAACTGCCGCACCAGTCTCAGCATCCCAGATTCGAACCGTCTTGTCCCACGATCCAGAGGTGATGTGGCGCCCATTGGGAGAGTAGGCGACGGACGTCACACCCCTACTATGCCCCTTTATAGGTTTGCCAACCGCAGTACCAGTCTCGGCATCCCAGATTCGAATCCTCTTGTCCCACGACCCGGAAATGACGTGCCTCCCATCGGGAGAGTAGGCGACGGACGTTACACCCGAGCGATGCCCTTTCAGAGGTTTGCCAACCGCAGCACCTGTCTCGGCATCCCAGATTCGAATCGTCTTATCCAGCGATCCAGAGGTGATGTGCCGTCCATCGGGAGAGCAGGCGACGGACCTCACCTCATCGCTATGCCCCTCCAGAGGTATGCGAATTGCAGCACCAGTCTCGGCATCCCAGATTCGAACCGTCTTGTCGGCAGACCCAGAGATGATGTGGCGCCCATCGAGAGAGTAGGCGACAGACGTCACACCTACACTGTGCCCTTCCAGAGGTTTGTCAACTACAGAGCCAGTCTCGGCATCCCAGATTCGAATCGTGTTGTCAATGGATCCAGAGATGATACGCCGCCCATCGAGAGAGAAGGCGACCGACCATACACCCCAGCTGTGTCCCTTCAAAGGTATGCCAACTGCAGCACCAGTCTCCGCATCCCAGATTCGAATTGTGTTGTCAAAAGACCCAGAGACGATCTGCCGCCCATTGGGAGAGTAGGCGACGGACCACGGACAGAGGCTATGCCCCTCCTGAGGTATGCCAACTGTAGCACCAGTCTTGGCATCCCAGATTCGAATCGCGTTGTCGTAAGATCCAGAGATGATCTGCCGCCCATCGGGAGAGTAGGCGACGGACCTCACATTCCAGCTATGTCCCACCAGAGGGTCGCCAACTGGAGCACCGGTTTTGGCATCCCAGATTAGAATCGTCCTGTCATCAGATCCAGAGATGATCTGCCGTCCATCGGGAGAGAAGGCGACAGACAACACACCCAAGCTATGCCCCTCCAGAGGTTTTCCAACTACAGCACCAGTATTGGTATCCCAGATTCGAATTGTGTTGTCAAAAGACCCAGAGATGATGTATCGCCCGTCAGGAGAGTAGGCGACGGAGGACACACCCGAGCTATGCCCCTCCAAAGGTTTACCAACTGCAGCACCAGTATTGGCATCCCATATTTGAACCGTCTTGTCCCACGACCCAGAGGTGACGTGCCTCCCATCGGGAGAGCAGGCGACTGACGTCACACCCTCGCTATGCCCCGCCAGAGGTTTGCCAACTGCAGCACCGGTCTCGGCATCCCAGACTCGAATCGTTTTGTCATCAGATCCAGAGGTGATGTGCCAGCCATCGGGAGAGTAGGCGACGGACGTCACCCCCTGGCTGTGCCCCTCTAGCGGTGTGCCTACTGCAGCACCAATCTCAGCATCCCAAATCCGAATCGTCTTGTCCCTCGATCCTGAGACAATGTGCCTGCCATCCGGAGAGTAGGCAACGGACCACACCTCGTCGGTATGCCCCTTAAGGGGCTCACAACTTAAGGCACCAGTCTCAGCATCCCAGACTCTGATGGTCTTGTCGCCGGATCCGGAAATGATCTGCCGCCCATTAGGGGAATAGCTGATGCAATTAATAGTGTCGGTATGTCCAATCCATTCCAATGGCGGTGCTGGCCATGACGACAATGCCCCCCTCACCATCTTAATGCCCCTAGTAAACCGAGTGCTGAACGTGTTAGATAAAGTCGAGCGTAAGGGCAAGAAGGGTCGGGTTGAAAGATACGTGTGGGGAGCGCTGGTAGAGATGGGGGTACGAAAGGCGATGATGAATCGGCAAACATCATGGATTCTCTCAAGAAGGGTCGAATTCCCATTCTAATGACAATCAGAATTACTCAGAATAACAAGCTGGAGCTGGACTCACCGTGGCCCAGGATATTACTCTTCGAATGCTCGGAGCACCCATCGGAACCATTCCCAAAATGCTCAATACTTCAACCCAAAACAACGGGCACGGTCCTTCGAAGTATTCCTCCAAGCTATCCCACACCCGCTGATCATTATTGTCGGGAGCAAAACAAACATGATTTGACCAATAAAGACAACTATATAGTAAGCAGTCGGAAATGTTCTTCGTGATTCGGGATGGGAGATCTTGGATGTCCGCGTTAGCGAGCCGGGAATCCTCGATCCCGCAGATATTGAAACGGAGTTGGAGAACCATCGTTTGGAGGCAAGTAATTCCCAGCTGGACATTTGCGTCCTGGCGGTTGATTCGATAGTCGCAAGGACAGTCGTTGCTGACAAGGAATTCTGAAATCGATAAATGCCGGACACGAATCCCTCTATTGGTCCCTTCGTCTCGATATAGCAAAGAACTGAGCTCATCCACCCACATTTCGACGAGGTTTGGCTGTACTCCCGCCAGCTCTGCAATTGTCTCCTCGCATAGGGCACGGTACGGAGCCGCTGCCAGAAGGACTCCAATCATCCGCTGGAACTCGGCTTTACGATGCTCTATCCGTGACTTTAGGATACTTGAGTAAAGTATGTATAGAGCTTCCAACCCAGTACCAGCTGAATCTTCGGACGCTGCCTCCAAATAATCTGTGGGGTCCTGACAATGCTCAAGGGCAAAAGCAAGGGTTTTGATGAAGATGAAGAGACCATTCGCCCGAGAGATAACTGTGTCGAAGAGCAATTCTTCTGGCCAAGGCGCGGAGAGATGCCATTTTCGGCCGACCGGGGCAAACTCGCCTCGAGCGAAGGTTCGCAGATCATTGCTGGCTTCTTGATCTGTAGCCAAATCATATCCCAAGTACGACGACTGGGCAAAGAATTGTCGGATATCGGTTTCGGGTCTGCTGATGATGATAATCTTCAGCCACGAAGCACGTGTAACTGCGTCTGTCAGAAGCTTCAGGAGGCGGGGGCGACTACGGTAGTCGCCGCATTCGTCGAATGCGTCAATGACAAAGACGAGGAAATCGTTTGGGCGTTTGGGAAGTTTATCGAGCAAGTCAGGGAGGAGTGGGTCCTTCATTGACTCTGGTGTCATGTTTGGGTCGCTACGAAGACAATTTGCCACAATGGTTCGAAAAGGGGGGAAGATTTCCGCGAGTTTGTGGATGAGAGTCGGGACTATGTTTCTGGGCTCGCTCAACTTCGGATCATCCCTCCGGCAGAAGAAGGCCCCAGCAAGCCTCTTTTGATCGTGGAGGCTCGCACAGATCGAATGAGCTAACGACGTTTTTCCGATTCCGGGTAAACCGTAGATCCAGTAAGTATTGCTCTGAAGAAGACCTTTCTCCTCCGATTTATTGGCCACCCAATCTACGATTTCTTTAAGCCGAGAGATGCGGGTGCCTTCCATACAGCAGAAGTCCCGGTGATAGCCGACCTCGATAGGTTTAAGGCGCTTGAGCAGGAGCTCTTGCTCTACACAAAGCTACTGAGAATGGACTCACGCGATATTGAGATAATGTGTGCTTACCAATCCTTTTGGCTAGGCGCAGGGCCTCGACATCGACTGCACGCAGGAAGTCTTCAATAACGTTTTCTAACTCTCCACCCAAATTTTCCATCATTTCCTTGTCCTTCCAAATAATCAGCGCATCTCCTGTTCGCTCTGCGATCATTAGCATTTGCGGAATTCAGCAAAGGGACAGCCTACTGAATCGCCCACGTTTGACGTACTCGCGTAAGAATTGGGCGATTGTTTGCATTACTTCGAACATTCGCGGGATTATTTTATCCAAGATATCTGTCTCTTCGCTGACGATTTCGTCTGCGACCTTGTCCGCCAAAGGCGAGACGCGCTGCAACTGATCCAACAGGACCAATGGCATCTGGTCGTATTTGTTTTGTCCCTTCAGGAGCTGAACGATCAAGCGTTACCACTGGTTTTGTTACGCCAGTAGAGAGCACGAACCTCGAATATGACTTTGGCAACACCGAAGACAGCCTTTGCGATCGGATCCCACTAAGGGGTGTCAACGTTCTGTTTGTATCCATACAGGCAGAGCTGACCGCAGCGAATACAGCGCCAAGCTGAATCCCTGTTCCCAAAGTTCTTTCCATCGATTTACTCATCAGTGGCCTGTATTCCTCCATCAATCCTTCAAGTTCTTGGAGCGACGAGCGTAGAGATTCCGCCTATTCGGACTTTGTTATGTCGCAAATGTCGATCGACCCTTATAAGGGGGGGGGGTGAATAAGGGGCCTTATACACGGCCTTATGAGGGGGTGATACATAAATCGATGTGGTTTTGGTGCTGCTATGTGTTAGATGCCAACGTAAGAGATTATACAAACATACCAAAGTGGTGGGAGAGCATGCCAGTCATCATTCGTCGCTCTCACCACCACTGTCGCTCTCACCACCACCAACTCATGGCCTTTTCTTCAGGCCTCCCTCATGGACGAGCAGGTGTTCTGTGAGGGTTGTAAACGATACTGAACCACCAAAAATCACGCCGCAGACCAAGATATCACTGCATGTCTGCATCGAGCCACTGCTGGCACAGAGGAGGAAGCATTTCTCAATGCTCCCATGGAATCACAGGAAGGTAAGCGTATTCTCAGATTTTATTGTTGATTTGCTCATTTCTACGATATATGACTCAGCCATTGACGGTTTGGTTGATCCTGACCCCCTCTCCAGCCCATAGAAACCTT
>Ga0307515_10006025_pt1 | contig 24400 bp, 26 predicted proteins | sample 17_EM_MG_FD_194513 | JGI IMG/M metagenome (GOLD analysis project Ga0307515, IMG submission 194513) | Populus trichocarpa ectomycorrhiza microbial communities from riparian zone in the Pacific Northwest, United States - 17_EM | ecosystem: Host-associated > Plants > Roots > Unclassified | place... | reverse complement strand
GCGATGCGTAATTGTCGACATCTCCGCAGTCCTGTAGCTTGATGCTCCAAAGGTCTTCCCTAATCTCGAAGATGTTGAGCTTCAGCTTTGACTTGTAGGCTGATGCTAGCTTTTCCCAAAGCGTCTTCGCATTGTCGACGACCGTGTATTCCGCTTTGATCCTGGGCTCCATGCCCAGTAGGATAGTCGATCTGGCAACACCATGGCGATTCATCCAGTCTTTGAAAGCGGCCTTCTCTGTAGCGGTCGCATTTGCTGCTGGCTCTTCCGGCTTGTCGTCGTTTCCTTTGATGATACCGTACACTTGCTTCTGCTCGAGAAGTAGGGCCATCTCGGTTACCCATTGTGCATAGTTCGTGCCATTGAACTTGGTGATTGTGATCGTCGTCGAACTCATCTCGCGCGATCCTAATCTTGTATCGCAATCGTCAGTAATAGTAGTCTCTCGGACTCTACGGGAGACGTCCAGCAGCCGCCGTCAGAAACACGGCGGAATGCGGGGTAATCGCTTAGCTTGTGGAGACGCTTCTCCGTGACGATATTGACTTCCACTCGACAAACGAAAATGGAAGTGTTGATCGTCAGTTCCCTTCTAAACGCAAGGGCTCATAACCTGTTGTACGGTGGCCTGTGCTCGAGTAGTCGAGTGTGCACGGGCGTATGCGAAGGTGTGTCTATTGTATCGTGTAACGAGACATGTCACATTGACATAAGGTCGATCGATGACTAATGGTGCTAACTACAAAAGAGGCAAGTTACATCATAGTCTTTGGCATAGTGATATCCGTACTTCAAATCAGCTCAACAATGTGGCCCTATTACATTCCCGCGCTTTTGGCTGGCAATTTAAAGCATAAAGATCATTTCACTAATTTTTGATAAATATAGGTCGACTTCTTCACCTTTCTTCATCCAGCTTGTTCTTCTCGTATTCCATGAGGCACCATGGGCAATTTCAATCATGTCAACCATGCGCATGAGGTCTGTGCGGAGAGTTATGTAGTTGCATACATGGATGTACGCAGCATGACGGACGGTGTTCAGGCAGATTTGTTATCAGCACTCACCGCTCATTTCATGACACGTATGAAATCACTAACTTAAATTTTCTTACAATATTTCATCACTAATGTAGCTGTTGCCTTGGGGCTTAACAGTCACTTGCAAATAGTAATCGAATGTTTTGGCCGTTTTTCCTCATGATTTGGATTGTAGAACTTTCAAATGGTGTGTTCGACCCTTGCACATGCACAGACGAATTATCATGTCTCATAATTTGGTCACTGAAATCAAGAAACAGCGGACAGGTTGCAAAATTGGTAAACAACTTGCTTTTCTCAAAGAAATGATGTCAAAAATTACAATTAGCCAATCAATTTGTCCGCTGACACAGGAGACGTCACCATGTCTTTGTGCGAATCCGAAATCTATATGGAGATTTGCTGGAGGCTATATGAAGGGGTAAAGGCTTACTGGTTCAACAGGATTCGCTTTCAGCAGATATGACATATCGAGCTCTGTGGCGGGATCAAGACCGGATCTGCTTGTGTTCGACTGCGGTTCCAACGAACCTAGCCTAATATGACTACATCCTGGTCGAGAAGTCCCTTGCGGCATTTGCGATGTTCCGGCACAACTTCAAGACACTCCAGAAGCTCTCCAAACGATGTCGGTTCAGGTGTCACTGTATCATCATGCATTTACTCTTGAATGACTGCCGGAACCCCCAATGCGGATGTGCCGTACTTCTTGACTCATTCACGGAAGTCATCGTCCGCGTCCTTCTATTCTGATTATGTCAATTCGTCAAGTGTCTTCTGCTTCTGAAGAAACCTCTCAAAGCACTGCTGCACCATTTTGGTGATTGTGCCCATCACCCAGCCAGGTTCGTCATCTTCGCTCATCTGGCCCTGCTCTGTCTCCTGATCATCCTCATCTTCCCTATCCTCCCCATCGTCGGAACTTGCAAGATCACTCAGACCGTCTCCGATAGCAACCTTTATCTCCGGAAATCTCTTTTCTGACTCTCCGTTCGTCAATCCCACATTTTCAGCTTTCCTTATATCTTCCTGCTCTTGCCGAACCGCGGCCTCTGCATCTTCAACTTGCTTTCTTGCCCCAGCGGTCTCTCTCTCAACAAAATCCTCAATCCATTTTTCTTTGTCTTCATTGCTTAAGAAGTACGTTTCCCGTTGTTTCTTGGGCACAAGCTTCTTTTTGGATTGCAAGCTGCGCAATGCCCGAAGGGCTCGGAGTCTCTCCGCTTCTAAGCCGCTCTTGCCTTCATTCGCTTGATGACGTCGTTGTGTGGAGCGCTTTGTCGATTTGCCATATTTGCCCACCGGAAGTGGCGAAAAGTTCTTATTCGGAGCACTGACCATTGTACGTTGCCTTGAGTTTGTTGTTGGGCTAGATGTTGGAAGTTGCAAGGTATGGACAATATGGAGTCAAGCTTCGTCTTTTATGTCAAGGTTGGTACGTTTACTCATCATGAACAAAGCAAAAACGCGCTTTTGACTGTCAATAAAATGGAAATAGTCAGGCTAACCGTATATCATGACTCGATTGCTAGCATCAGGTTTATCCAATATCCTGGGGATTCTGTGAGTCAATCATCACCAGACGTCCTTTCCCTCATACAGTGACCTATTTATTCCTGACAATCAAGCAATTTCGGCTGTCATACACTGCTATTCATCCCTGTACACAAACACCCAACATCGGACCTACTTAATGCACATTGCAGGGCTGTGGGAAACACCTGCAACTCACGGCCATACGCAGAGGGATTCATGTTGAGTATATGGAACATCTTGGCTGCTACTTATTCTATTCTGACACGAAGCTAACTATATAGTCCTCAGGACTTCCCACTTCTCTTCTTTATCATCCTTCTCTCCTATTCCACACCAGCATATGATGGAAACACAACCACCCCAGCCAGCAGCGAGCGGATCGAAATCAAGCCGATTAGTGGGGGCTACATTGAATACGTCACTTATTGGCACACAGCAACAATGCAGACACCAGTTAGTCCACCGCGACGCTGCCGATGCAGCCACCAGAAAAATTACCCAAGATGCCCATGTAAAAACATTCGTAAAACTGGAAGCGGCAAGAATCAGCAGCAGCACCCAGTTGGATGTAAGTATATGCATAATGTGGTAAACAGCCGTCAATTGATCGTATAACCTACAGCGGGTGTACATAGAGAGCTATGTGGCCAATTTCTCGCTGCCTGTAGCGGGAATCCTCCAACGGCAACGAAGGCATCTGTCCGCAGAATCAGGGAAATCCAAAATCATGATGTCGTCAGCTCTGGAATTTTGGCAGATGGATTTCCTGATAAGAATCCCTGTGAGTGCACGAAACAGGCGTTAATGACCTTGGAGGAGGCTACGGAAGCAAATATGGTTGAGGTTATCGTCAAATCTCATCGTTACAAGCATCAACTAATCTCTTGTAGGTTTTCAACATGTCTGCTACTATCGCCAGGCAGGGAGGTCGGGTACAGTTGGAACAGTCCGACATGTGCGTGGCCTTGAATGTGGCAAAAATGGCCAAAGAAGGCTGTTCGCCCGCCCTAATAGAGGTTATGCAATTCCTGATCAAAAATCCTCGCACTGAAGTCCAAGAGGAGAAGAAGCGGGGTGTTGAGTTCGCTTGGCATAACAAGGTGAAGGCTGCGATAGAGAGACACCTGGCTATGCTTCGTCAAAACCAGACGGCCGGATGCCTTCCTTGCCACAATGGCACGGCAAAGAATCCGCATACACAATGGAGACGCAAAGGAACAGGTGCACCTCCCACCGACAGACGCAGACAGTCGACTCCAGAGGTGACGCCACCTCTGCCCGAAATGCTACCCGCCCCAACTGTGAACAGTTCCCGTGCTCAATGGGACCAAATCATCAATTTGCCGGCCGGGTATGCATATCCAAATACCTCTCCTCCCTGTGCTGAATTTTTTACGCTAGATGCTTCTTCCCCGGATAGCCAGCAGGATACTGCTTTTGATCCAGATATGCTGACTGATGAAGGAACATCCACTGGTTAGTATACTATCTGCTGTGTGGTAGTGCAACTGACATCCAGTTTAAAGAGCAGAGCAGCCTATTGAGCAAACCTGTAAGTGATGACGAGCATTGATCTCAGGCACGGGATTTTGGAGATAATCAGTATATATTCATATGTATTATTAAAGAACAATGCAGTGATCAAGAAGAAGGTAAATGAAAATGCTAGAATGGCTGCCAGAACAATGTGAATGAAGGACTATGCCAAATGGCATGATTGTATAATGTGGATACACGCGTGGCAGAATGAGCGTCAATAGAGCGTCAACGTGTTCAGTTCATGTAGGTCTGGTAATTCACAATCGATTTCGTCGTAGTTATGCATAATTGACGTATTGGCCGCTTTTATTGGCAAAAATGATATCTACACCCTTCCTACCTCATCTTGAAAATCAGCGTCAACGGAGCGTCAATGATTATTGGTCATGCGTCCAGGGTAATTGCACCGCTGATAGGTTGTAGGCAGTCATAAAGGAATTATTGGCCGCCTTTATAGGCAAAATTGATCAGGATACTCTCCCTGCCCCATCGTGATCATGAGCGTGAACGGAGCATCAATGATCATTGGTCGTGTATCTTGGGCAATATGGGGTGCGAAAGGTTGCATACAGTCATAAATGTATTATCGGCTGCTTTGTTAGGCAAAATAGAAAGACAAACGCTACGTGCCCCATCTTGAAAATAAGTGTCAACGGAGTGTCAACGATTGTTGGCCTTCCATCATGGTTAATGACTGCGCGATGTGGCCGTTATGGTCTATATACATCTTTTTGACTGCTTTTGTACAATAAAAGGCTCAAGAATACTTAGTGGGAGCTCTGTAAATGACATAAGTTGTTACTGTCCCGGAGGATGTGGTGGGATTATCCCGTACTTATCTGCCTATAAAGGCTGCCATCTCCTTGTGTATGGGTGCTTGTGATCAAGCGCCACCCATATTACTGAAGATGCAAGACCAATGATATTTGACGCTACTTTGACGCTCATTTTCAAGATCGGGTAGGGAGCATTTCGCTCTCTTTTTTTGTTACAAAGGCGGGCAATACTATGTTCATGGCTATGTGTAATCAGTCGTCCCCCAGATTACGCAAGATACACGACCAACAATCGTTGACGCTCCATTGATGCTCATTTTCAAAATCTGGTAGGGCGCGTGTGTCTGTTCTTGTTGATCCCTGTGGCAGCCAATGCATCGAAAATAAACCGTGATGTACCAATAGCAATATTTTACAATTATCAGTAGCATATCCGAATGCGACCAGTAGTGTGAAACCTGAAATGCAGAACCGGAGATTGGAACCAACTGGTCAAGTCAAACCTTGCAAATCCCGCAGGTTGACGGGTACGGGTCCGGGTATAGCCTGCCAACTGTCAGCGGGTCGGGTTGCTTGGCGGTTCATGACCAGGACCGGGGACTTCGGTTCGGTTCCAACCCGGACCGAAGCCGGGTAACCCGGAACGGTTGCCAACACTAGAGATGATGTGACCCTATCACTTTCCGCCGCTTTCGGCCGGCAATTTACGGCATGTAGATCATTTCATTACATTTTGGTAAATATAGCTCAACTTCCTCAGGTGTTCTTATCCAGGTGCTTCTCCTCGATTTCGACGATGCACTATACGCAATTTCAAATATCTCAACCATTGGCACGAGGTCTGTGCTGAGAATTATGCTGTTGGATTCATGAAAGAATGCAGCATGACAGTCATTGTTCAGACAGATTCATTATGAGCAAAGACTGCTCTTTCGATGACACGTATGACATCACCCACTTAAATTTTCTCTGTATATTTCATTAATTATATAGCTTTTGCTTTGTGGCTTAACAGTCACTTGCAAATAGTAATGGAATGTTTTGGCCATGTTTCCTCGTGATTTGGATTGCAGAACCTTCACACGGTGAGTTCAACCCTTGCACATTCACAGACGAATTATCATGTCTCATAATTTGGTCACTGAACTCAAGAAAAAGCTGACACGTAGCAACATTGGTAAACAACTTGATTTTCTCCACCAGATGACGTGAAGAATTACACTTTCCTTATCTATTCCTCGACTGAGGCAGGTGCGATCACCATGTCTTTGTACGAATCCGAAATCTATATGGTGATCAGGTGGAGGCATTCGGCAGGGGTAAAAGGTTACTGGTTCAACAGGCTTAGCTTTTAGCAACAATGACGTATTGCACTCTGCGGCAGGCTCAAGACTGGGTATGCTCGAGTTCGACTGTGCATTGACTAAATGCAGCCTGATATGACTACTTGCTGGTTGAGACGCCCATTGCGGCATTTGCCATATTCCAGGGACAATTTCAAGACACTCCATAAGCTCTCCAAATGTTGTAGGTGCAGGTGCAGCAGCGTCATCATCCGTTTGGGGTTGAACGATGGCCGGAACCCTCAATTCAGATGCGCCATACTTCTAATCTCTTTGACGGAAGTAGTTGGCTGCATCTACCCATCTTGGTTGTGTCAATTTGTGAAGCTTCATCTGCTTCTCCCGAAAGCTCTGCATGCTCTGCAGTACCGTTTTGGTGAGTGTGCCCATTACCCAGCCGGGTTCGTCATCTTTGCTCAGCTTTCCCAGCTCCATACCATCATCATCCTCATCGTCCCCATCCTCCCCATCGTCAGAACTTACACGATCACTCAGACTGTCTGTGATAGCAACTATCATCTATTCAAAAGACTTTTCGGGCTCTCTGTTCGTCAATCCCGCGATTTCAGCATGCTTCATATCCTCCTGCTCCTGCTGAACCGCTACCTCTGCATCTTCAATTCGGTTTCTTGCCCCAGCGGTCTCTCTCTCAACATAATCCTCAATCCATTTGTCCTTCTCTTCATTGCTTAAGAAGTGCGTGACTCGTCATTTCTGGGCTGCAAGCTTCTTTTTGGATGTCAAGCTACAAAATGCTCCATGGGCTCGGACTCTTTCTGCGTCCAAGAAGCTCTTGCCATCATTCGCTTGATGACATGGTTGGGTCGACCTCTGTGTCGATTTGCTGCATCTGCACACTGGAATTGTTGAAAAGTTCTTCTTCGGAGCATTAACCATTGCAGTTTGCATTGACATTGTTGTTGGGCGAGATGTTGGATGTTGCAAGATATGGACAATATGGAGGCAAGCTGCGTCTTTTATGTCAAGGTTAGTACATTTATTCATCTAGAACTAAGCAAAACCTCTCTTTTGACTGTCAATGAATCGGGAATAGTTAGGCTAACCTTACAACATGACTTGATTGCTAGCATCAGATTCATGTTTCATCCCGGGGATACTTTGAGACAAACATCAGCTGACGTCCTTTCCCTCGAATAATGTCCTATATATAGCTGACAATCATGCAATTTTGGCTGTCGTACAGGGCAATTATCCCTGTTAACAAACAAACAACAATGGACCAACATATTGCACATCGCGGGTCTGTGGGAAACCCCTGCAACTAGCAGTCATACGCAGCAGAATTCGTCTTGAGTATAACGAACATGTTGGCAGCTAATTATTCCATTTTGACATGATGCTAGCTAAATAATCCTCAGAATCCCCCACTTCTTTTCGTTATCATCTTCCTCTCCTCTCCCACACCAGCGAATCAGGCGCCCACAACCACCTCAGCTAGGTCCGAGCGGATCCCAATCCAGCTGATTGGCAGGCGCTTTGTCTAATGCGTCACGTATCAGCACACAGCCAGAAAGGAGACACCAGTTCGTCCACCGCGATGCTGCCAATGAATCCTCCAAGAATATTACCCAGAATGCACATTTATGAATCGTCTGTAAGACTGGAAGCAGCACAAGAAAGAAGCAGCATGCAGTTGGATGTGAGTATATCCATACTGTGGTAAACAGCCGTCAATTAACCCTATACCATACAGTGTGGGTACGCCAAGAGCTACATGACATATATATTGCTGCCCGTAACGGGATGCCTCCATGGTCGACCAAGGCATTTGTCCGCACAGTCTGTGAAATTGAACATTATGACGATGTAAGCTCAAGGATTTTCGCGGATGAATTTCCTGAGAAACATCCCCAAGAGTTGACGAAAGAGGCTTCAATCACCTTAGAGAAGGCTACGGAAGCACATATAGTTGAGGTAATAGCCAAATCTCAGTGTTTGAATCGGCAACTGATTTCTTGAAAGTGTTCAACATATCTGCTATGATGGCGAGGAAGAGAGGTCGTGTATAGTTGGAACAGTCCGACATGCGCCTGGCCTTGAAAATGGCCAAAATGGCCAAAGAAGGCTTTTCGCGCGCCGCAATGGAGGAAACGCAATAGCCGATCAAGAAACCTCACACTGTGGTCCGAGGAGAAATGATGCAGGGTGTGGAGATCCTTTGGTGTGAAATGGTGAAGGCTGCGATAAAATGACACCCGGCTATGCTTCGTTGAAACCACACGCCCGGATGCCTTCCTTGGCAAAATGGCACCACAAAACATCCACACACACGCCAGTGTCGCAGGAGAACAGGTGCACCTCGGCCCAACCGATGCAGACAGCTGACTTCAGAGCCGACTCCAGAGCCGACTCCATTGCTGACGCCAGCTCTGCCCGGAACACCACCAGCCTCAACAGGTAACACTTCCGGTGCTCAAAGTCTCGAAATCATCGATTTGCTGGCTGGATATGCCTATTCACATACAGCTCTTCCCTGAGCTGAATTTTGTAATGTCGATACAGTTGCAAAGGATAGCGAGCATTATCCAGATTTTGATCCAGATTTGCTGCCTGATGAAGGAACATCCACCGGTTAGTACACTATCTGCTGTGTGGTAATGCAGCTGACATCCTCTTGAAAACCTGAGCAGCCTATTGAGGCAACCTGGCAGTGATGACAAGCATTTATCGAATGGCACGGCAATTTGGAGATTATTATTATCCTGAATTCGCGGATACTGTAAAGTATATTTTACGGGATATGTTTGTATGTATTATTAAAGAACAATGAACTGATCAAGAAGAAAGTAAATGAAAACACTAGAAAGGCTGCCAAATCAACGTGAATGATATACTAGCCAAATCAAATGATTGAATAGTGCGGATACACCGATGGCAAAACGAGCATCAACGGAGCGTCAACGATTCATGGTCATGTATCTTGTATACTATGGCGGGCGATAGGTTGGAAATTGTTATAAACGACGTATTGGTTGCCGTTAAACGCAAAAGAGATTGTGAAATGCTCCCTGCCCCATCGTGAAAATGAGCGTCAACGGTGCGTTGAAAATTCTTGATCATGTATCATGGGTAAGCTGGGGGGCGATAGGTTGCAAATAGTCATAAACGAAGTATTGGCAGCCTTTATAGGCAAATGGGAAAGTACAACGCTCCCTGCCCCATCATGAAAATGAGCATCAATGGAGCGTCAACGATTGTTTGTCATGTATTTTGGGTAATCTGCAGGGTGAAACGCTGCACATAGTCATATACTGAGTATTGGCTGCCTTTATAGGCAAAAGAGAAAGTGAAATGCTCCCTGCCGCATCATGAAAATGAGCGTCAACGGAGTGTCTAAGATTGTTGGCCTTCGATTATGGTTAATTACAGCGCGATGTGGCCCTGATTGTCTATATACAAGGTTTTGACTGTTGTGGTACGTTAAAAGGCTCACGAAAACTTAGTGGTAGCTTTGGAGATGAAATGAGTTCTTACTGTCCCAGAGGATGTGGCGGGAATGATCCGTACATAACAGCCCACAAAGGCTACCCTATCCTGGTTTATGGATGCGTGTGATCAAGCACCACTCATATTACTGAAGATGCAAGACCCAAAATTGTTGACGCTCAGCAGACGCTCATTGTCAAGATGGGGTAGGGAGCGTTTCGCTTGCTTTTTTTGTAATACAGGCAGCCAATACTTTGTTTATGACTGTATTTGACCTGTCGCACCTCCAGAGTACGTAAGAGACAGGACCAACAATCGTTGACGCTCTGTTGATGCTCGATTTCAGGATAAGGTAGGGCACATGTGTCTATTTGTATCGATCATCAAGGCGGCCAATACATCGAAATTGGACCGCGATGTACCAATGTCAATATTTTATGATCGACAGTAGCATGTCTGAATGCGACTGTAAATGTGAATGCCGAAATGCAGAACCAGAGATTTGAACAGATGGGTCTAGGCAAACCCCCCGAAACCAGTGGGTCGATGGGTCCGGGTCCGGGTTTGGCCCACCAACAGTCCCTGGGTTGGGTTTTTGGACGGGTCTGGAACTGAACCGAACCGAGCTGTGTTTGCGGTCCAAACCTTGACCGCTGGCGGGTAACCCGGACCCATTGCTAACACTAGTGTTAACTCATAATTTTCGTATGGAGATAGAGATAGAGACAACTTAACTATGTATTGTCTGGTAATGGTGGAGTTGAGTGCAATAATGCAGGAGATGAAAGAAGCAGGGGTACATCTGTATGGGAAAGTGGTACAGTAAAGATTCTCATGTGCAACACAATTGACCATGTTTGATCTGGCAGGAAAGAATACTGATATGAGATGTTGTACACCCAATCAGTACAGTTGTACCCCTGAATTCCCACATCCCCTTGAATCCTCCACATCGGTCACATCATAATCAACTGTTTCTTTTTCATGCCCTCAACTCAAACATCACCTGAGTACATGAAATGAAGTCATCACTCTCTTGATCTCCATGTGATGATTTTGAATGATCACTAAGTGCACATCGCAAAGTTAAATGAATTGACAGAGTCGGGAGTGACCAAATTGACAAGTTCAACGGATGAGGAAACAGCTTTGGCCATACTGAAGAGGCAAGGACGTCAAGGAATTACAATTGTAAGTCTGCAAAGGAAATTCATATTTGACATTTCGATCTTGTCTATATTAACTTAACTGACCGACAAAACACTCCAAACTGGCAGCGAAGGACTCTCAAACTGCCAAATTTCACCACAACACCTGGAATCACTACTGCATGTTCAGATTGTTTTTGGCTCATATTCCATGAAACGCGATAACAAATGTAGAGCTTCGACCATGAGATAATGCACTACGCAGCTTGTTGGTGCTACAGTCCTCATGCACAGTGAGCAACATTTGCTGGAGGGTATACGCACTGACACTGGATGCAATTCAGAACCAATTGCAGTCAAGAAATAATGTTAGTTGATTATTAGATGGGTGGACTTGGATGAACAAATTCGCAATGATGTCGGTCATTGGTTATTATAGGGATCGAAATTGGGCACTGGGAGATGTATAACTCGCATTGAATGAGGTTGCAGGCCTACTCATTTCCAATTTTGAATGCTGATTGAAGGTACTAGGTCAAGGGTCGATATACTCAAGTACGGCTAGCCGTACATTTGAGGGATGTTCTTGATCATTGTGAGCTTACCGATAGCTCTATACTTGGAATTACTACTGATACCGCTTCCCGCAATCACATGATGACTCACAATTCACAATCAACCCTTCAGGCCTCCGGAATTGAGTGGCCTGCATTGAGAAACCACATACCATGCAGGGTGCACGTCATTCAGCCTGCTTTGGGTGCATTCATGAGCAGTCTGGGTGTGAAAGGCAACACCAAGTCTTTGGAAGCCCATGAGTGCGATTCGCAATTTGGAGAGAATGAGAGCATAGACATTGGGAAGAGTGAAAGACTCCGTAAAGAGGGCAATTCTAGAATCAACAAGGTGTCTGCCATGAGACCAGGTTTTGCAAAGGAAATTGAGAAAGTACATATTTCAGGATGTTTTGATAATCCGGAAACTGACAGTCATATAGCAGCTAAAGCTTGCTGTATTGATTACACTGACACCTGGTCATCAAAACGAGTTCTTTGACAGTCAAATAGCTAATGTGTAAATCACAGTACTACCTGTTATGGATGTGATGACATGGTGGAATTCGACATTGGAGTTACTGGAGTGAGGTTCCCGCATAGAAGAATCCACCCGAGAGCCGCTCAAGAATCCGAAATAATGTGATTACCGGCCTCTCTTCATGACACAGGATGAATGGAGCATCGGTAAGTAAGTAATGGAAGTTTTGAGGCCATTCCAGTACATGACCCTGTGGATGTCGAAATGGTACACCAATACATTGCATCATGTGATCACTGGCTACAATGTCATGTTCGATCATATGGATGGCATCATGTGAGGTTTGGCTAACAACAATATCCAATGGAAAGAACTCATATACTTCGCTGTGAAGTTTGTGCACCAAAAGCTGTCAAAATATTATGCTGAAGTTACTCCAACGACATGTTTGCATCTAGCTTCTGCACCAATTCTTGATCTTTTCCGGAAGTTGCGATCGTTTAGGCACTGGGAGAAGGGAATGGATACTGATTCTGAGGATGAGCCTTCGTATACTACTCAATACCAGGAGGCATTTCTGAAGTATGTGGAGAATGAATACTGGGCCAAACATCAACTGTTGCCCATCATTCAACCAGGAAGTGTACCAAACAACAATCTCATCTCCTCTGCAATGTCATCCAGGACTGGTCAATCTTCTTATGATCCATACGATTTGGCCAGTGATGATACAGAATACAGGATCCCTAAAGATGTGGCCGAAACAATGCCTAGACGAATCGTTCGTGTAGCATGCACATTTACTGCTGCAAGGCTCTATTTTGATTCACCGCTTGAATTCCCACTCAACTGGGGGCAAATAAATATGAATTGTGATGGATACCACTCCGGCCCTATGGACATTAGCAGTACATTTTGGATTCCAGATATCACTGACTGGTGGCATCACCAGGAGGAAACGCACTCAAAGTATGCCAATCTCTTCAATGTGGTGAGCACCATATTCTCTTTCATGCCACATGGCATCGGAGTGGACACCAGTTCCTCACTTGGGCGTGATGTTATCGGCCGGAGGCAGTCCATAACCACAGGACAGACCCTTCATGACAAGGTTGTTAGAAGGCAGTTTGCTCGAGTCAATAACGGGATATTAGTAGCTGATGACTTAGCATTGGATACCACGAATACTGAAAATGACTTGGAAATGCAGAGACAGGCGGAGTAACGAAAATTGAACCGAATGGCCAAGGTCAACGAGTTTTTGGAAATGTGGCAGGTTAGCCAAAACCTATGTGCTACACTGAAGGAATCTCGCACTCAAAACAAACACATAATTGCTGGTGGATACATTTCTGATACTGATGAGATCGTCAAAACATCCTGGTCACACTTTCAACATGATGGTTCGGCTGCATTTAAATTGTTGGTAAGATCACCTTTGCCACCAGCTTTGTCTGCAAAGTACCTCCCTGGAGGAAGAACTCAAGAATTGAATGTCCGCTGAATCAGGAGATTCGACCAAAATCCAGCCAGAAGTGATGAGGATAGTGCACCTGAACGCATTTCAGATATCAAAAATTGGCTTGACTGGAATTGGGACCTGGTTAATCCAAACGACAATGAATACATCTGGGAGGCCCACAATGCTTGTAACATAGGGCTAGACATTAGTGTCAATGATGCATAAACACCAGAGCTGTGGGATGTGAGTGCCGCAGCAAACATTCGTGGATGGATTCGGTTAACACATAGGTCAATAAAAGGGTTGAAATGGTGTTGATGACAGTCAGTTTCATGGAAACGAGGACGAATATGGGGAACAAAATACAGTGTGACAGCATGTGTCAATGTATATTCTCCAGGTTCTTTATGTTGTTTGACCGAGAATTTCATGCTGAGGAATATTATGGGACAATATTGGGCAGTCACATTGGAATATTGGTTCATACAAAGAAGTGCAGCAGGTGAAATGAATAATTTGGCAAGATGTATAAATTTGAATAGAATGACAGCGACCAGTGCATGAATATTACTGGGCATGGCTTTGCCAAAGGGCCAAGTCTCCATCAGGCAGAATGGCAAATAATAAGTTCAAATTATTAACATCGCTTTTACCGATGGCAACAGATATTGAATGGGCAATACATCATAATGAGCGTCAATAGAGCATCAATGATTATTGGTCTTGTACGTACGGTAATTAAAAAGTGATTTGGTCGCTGTTATATATTACCGACATGTTGCCAGCCTTTCTCCGCAAACAATATAGGGACACTGTCACTGCCCCATGCTGGAAATGAGGTTCGACTGAGCGTCAAAGATTTTTGGCTTTCCATCTTGGGTAACCTAAGTGGTGATTGGTTGAACACACCCATAAATGAAATATTGGCTGCCTTCGGTGGCAAAAAAAACAGAGACAAGCTCCCTGCCCCATCCTCAAAATGAGCGTCAACGGAGCGTCAACAATATTTGGTGTTGCATCTTTGTAATGTAACTGGGGATTGGTTGCACAAATCCATAACCCAGGTGGTGGCTGCCTGTAGAGAGAGGAACAATAGTGATATGCGACCTACGCCATCCTGAAAATGAGCATCAACGGAGGGTCAACAATTTTTGGTTGTGCATCCTGGGTACCCTAACGGGCGATTGGTTGCAAACATCCATAAATGATGTATTGGCCGTCTTTAGGGGCAAAAACAATCGCGACATACTCCCTGCCCCATCCTGAAAATGAGCGTCAATGGAGCATCATCAATTTTTGGTCTTGCATCTTGGCTAATCTAAGTATGGCTTTGTGGCAATGATTCATATACAAAGGAATGGTGGCCATTTAAACCGAAACAGTGCATGGCATATACATTACCCCATCATGCCAATGAGCATCACCGGAGCATCAACACTTTGCGGTCTTGTGTATTTGGTAGTGATCATATTGGCAGGATATATGAGCTCATATCGAAACTATTGACCGCCTTTATAGGCAAAAACTCAATTGTTAAAGGGAACAACAAGGATTCCAAAATAATCGAGATTGCAATCTTTTAAACATGCAACATGAGTCTACTGGTCGCCGAATATGTGATATTGGTAAGATACTATTATCAAACTGACCAGGCAAGAGCATTATATGGATCTGCGGATGGACCCGCAGGGTTACCTGCTGACAACCCACTCAATTCAGATGGATTGGGAGATTTGCATCGAACGGTACGTGAGTTGACAGTTTGGGTGAATTGAGAACCCGGACCGCCCATTTGGCAATGATTTGGGTTTGACCTGGACCCGGACCCGAAGCGACAGTCCGGAACCGTTGCTAACACTACTTGTATTGGATCCATATATATTTGTGCCAATGGTTGCTTGGCTGTGAACTACCTAACATTGCAAGGAAATTGAGGAGTGCTGGAATATGAGCGCATCTGCCCAGTTCACATTCGAGCCACTGAAAGAGATCATTGAGGAAGAAAAGATCACAGATACAGGTGCAAGGGATGTTCAAAAGCAAGTGGAGGATGGTGAGGAAGTCCGCAATCAAGCAAATACCAGCTCAGTATTGAATACCGTTCTCAGTACAATCAAGGATGAATTTGAACACAAGTGTCTTGATGAGGCAGTCAGGCTGCTGAATGCCAATCCTATTCGTCAATCAACTGATGGCTGTGTTCCAAACCCCAAGTATTCAATTCCAGGCCTGCCCGGAACTAACTTTCTGGTGGACCAGGTTTGGGCCCCATGGTTCATCGTGTGGAGGTGGGTTTGAGATGCTGGTATGCCAGGAGCACTGGTGGTGGATGAAATGGGTCATTGAATGACTTTCACCTTGGTTGCTGAGGCAATGATTTGCAAATTGCTGACTGAGAAATTTGTAATGGGTTGCCACTTTCCAGTGTGAGGGGGAATACCCTTGACGAGTGGGCGATGTGGGTGAACAACAGCTTTCCTGGCATCGTTGGTGCAGAACGGGAGTGGAATCCGCTGCAGAGATAGAATTCTGTGCCCCGCCACCTGTTGGAGATCCAGTCAACAACACCTCATGGGTATCCAGCACGTTTATTAGCCCTTGAACCAATCTTGGTGGTTACAATGCCTGGAGCGCCAGAGACCTTCAAGACTGTCATCAACCAGATGACACATGGAACCAATTCCAAAAGGGTCAACTTGTTGCATGCTGAAAATGCGAATCTCACCCACAAGGATCTCAACACCAGTATTGACGCGCTGGAAAACTGATGGAATGACCACCTTGTGTCGTATGATACCTTAACATCCAGAGCGAGACCATCAAAAAATGGTCAACTGTCCTACAGTGCATGCAGTTTTGAGATTTTGATAAGTCGCATCAGTCGAAGACTAAAAACAGTGTGGGCTGGCAAATTGCGATGAATGCAAAAATTGGATTCAAATTTCAAGTCACTGCTACTCTGGGATTCCATTCACTCTATGACTGGTGTCATCAGATGATGTGGCTGATTTCAGGTGTGCCTGAAGATCCATAGGATGATACTGTGATGGAAAAGCATGGTTCTGAGCCATAGTATTCCACTGCAAAGAGTTCGATGCATGCTATCTGGACTGACGATGACGATGCTCAACAGGATGCAGCGCAGCGAATTATACAGATTGCAAAGCCTTGCACGATATGGAGGTGGTCAGAATCTACACTGCCCAATGGAAAACCACTCCTTCGGACACCGAATGATAATGCACACCTCCTTGATCTCCAGTTGACAGAGGATGAGCAAGCAAAACTAAAGCCTCTTAGGGAGAGATACACCCCTCGTGGTGCTTCAGGAACATGGAGGGTTCATAGATCGTGGCTAGGATGTTTGTCGTTAGTGTTGGGAGACACAAAGGATTACCACGAGTTTCCGGACAATGTTACGATGAATGTCCACTCAATACTTGGGTGGATTGTTAAATTTTCCGATTGCTGAAGGTGACATTTCTGCCAATGCTTGTCAACACACCTGCGGAGTATCCAGAACCTAACTAGGACAATAAAGGAAGAGAGGAGCACCTTCCGGAACATGACAGAAATGAATATGCACCTCCCAGTGCACCTCCTCCACCAAAGGCAGTGCTATTTTGTCCTCTTCCTGGCTAAGTTCATCATTTGAAGTGGTGGCTAACCAAGTATTTTGCAGATCATGTGGATATATTCCACATGTATGCAGCAATGGGCAATGATGAATGCACAGAAATGGAACTCAAATTCCAGGATTCAGGAAATCCCTCTGTATTTGTAACTACACCCAAAGTGGGAAGGGCAGGCGCAAATCTTACAACAGCAAAGAATGTATTATTAACTCAGAAGTTCTGGGGATTGAATGAGCAGTGGCAGGCATTTGCAAAAGTTGTCCGGCAAGGGGTAAAAACAGTACCACACACATGGTTACTGCATACAGGTCCAGGTGTCAATAATAACCGTGTGAGTAATCTCCCCAACAGGCTGGAGTTGCGCAAATGAGAGTCCCGCATGCCTTAATGAGTCGACCGAACATCATGACCACGATGATTCACCGCATTCTGAAGTCCCGTGAGAACCATATGAAGAGGCCGACCGAGAATTGAGACATGTTCAAGTCTGATGAACCGTCATGTTAGACTGTTAGGACAATTCATCAAGGTACGGCTCTTCAGACAGTCACCCAACATAATCTTAACTGATACACATAGTCAAAAAGGTCATTTGTAAGGCACACTATACTGCATAGATAAATGCTGTCTCTCTGTCATTTTGAACAGAATCAACAATCTGATGTTGGAATTGTTGGAGGGGGAATTCATTGGGTTAGCGGCGGATTTCATTGCAATTCTTGATTATTAATAATGACGAATATGACGAAGTCAATTGATAACTCACATTATGCGTTCCCCTCTGGCCTATCTCACGATAAATGGCATAAGTTGAATGTTAAGCATGATGCAGCAAGGGGGTTCAAATGATTTGGCAGTTGCGAATTTGCGGTGGACCGGAAACCTGAGGCCACGTATATATTTTGAAGATCACACAATGAATACAGCATACTTCAACCTGTTTCAGGTACACTGGGGAATCCTCGGGATCTGTCATGAGTCTTCTGACCACAGATCAATCCCTGCATATTTGCCAATCCCATTTCGCAATAATGTCAGGCGAGGTGAGATTGAGTTGCTGTGTCTGAATACAAGACACCGGTTTGCGGATTTGTAGCAATGCTGCAGCATGTGCTGCCATACAATCAAAATTCAGGTGCGCCGGAGAATCCTCAGCATATGTTGGAGTTGCGTTATATCATCTCCAGCACAGCACATTTGCCAATCCCATTTGGCACAGAGATACTCTAGGCAAAATTGAGTACTTCAGTTAGAATATGAGACACTGCTCACTTATTCTGTGGCAAAGCCGCTGTGTTTCCTGGCATTTGATCGAAGTTCAGGTGGACCGGAAACGCTCCAGTCCATATCTATATGACCGATCGATCGCTGCATATTTGCCTATCCCAGTGCAAATTGAGTCAGTCTAGCTCATGTTGAGTACTTCTGTCAGAAGATGAGACATTGGATCACATATTCGTAGCAAAGTTGCAGCTTTTGCTGGCATATAATTGAAGTTCTGGCGCACCTCAGATCTGCATCCCAGAGTGTCGAATACTGAGACATGGCTCAGGTCTTCATGGCTAAGCTGTAGCTTGCGCTGCCTGGTAATTCCTGGCCTTTGATCGAAGCTCTGGCACAACTGAGATCTGCCATCCAGTTGAGAATGAGGTTCATGGATTTGTATGAAGCCCACTTTGACAAGCTGCGACAGTTTATGGATTTGTCAGTCCGGCCCAGGCACCCCTCGAGAGTGACATTTCCTCCACCAAAGCGCATGTCTCCCGGTCTGCAGTGCACTTTATATGATAGTATCCTTCGTTCTCATCATGTTTTCTTTGACGTTGGATCAGTGGACACAGTGCACACAGATCGGTATCTATCAAGACACATCACACTTAGGTGCAGGCAGCTCATCCCACTCGGCCTCTGCGTATATATCAATCTGTGCCTGGTCGGGATATGACGGCCACTGCAAAAGTGCCTTGAACTGTCAGCTCTGTGTCAACTTGTCCATTGGAGGAAGGTTGCACTGTACAACTAAACCATAAATGCACAGACCTGGCCAAGTAGTAACCCCACTTAACCCGATATTGACTAAGTAGTATGCTTGGACCAATGCTTCGAAATCCTTAAATAGCTTCTTTAAGTGCAGTGTGTGTCTAAAGACCTGGAGCTTCAGAGCGAGAATCTCAAAAGACAGAATCTGTTCAGCAAATCTGCAAGATTGCCGGCAACTCCTGCTTACGCATGTACCGCACTGACTCAAACAGGTCTAAGTTCTCAATGCGGTGAATGCTGACTTAACTCGATTCTGACTAACTGGAATGTTTCGGCAGCCAAAACTCGTATCTGGCAATACAATATGCCAACTGATTTCCATCAAGAGTGAAGTTCGAAGACAGACAATGTTGAAAGCTCACTTAAAGAAAATCCTGCTATGAAGAGTGGAATTTCCTGTCAGAGTATGGTGAGTGAGGCGACCTTCCAATCCCCAGCTATTGAATCCAGGCATAGCCATTTAAACTTCGGTGCACCTCAATTGCCGGAACTGAATGCATGCAATCATCATTCCTCTGCCCTCTGTGAGATGACGTATCACTATGCATTCATACCATTGTAGCATATAGCTTTCAACCCCAACATTAATTGAAGGTAACATTATTGCAGGGGGACTCACAATGAACATCTGATATAACGGTGTGCAACTTACTAGATATTACGCGCAAAATCAGAATGTGAGTGAGTATTCAAGACCCATTTGTCAGTAATCTTGGCATCGCCAAGTGCTTAAATCAATACGATTACCCCTGAATCATCCATGGTACTTTCCCATTCTTTCTCTGCACCCATATCTCTCCTTTGTATACCCAATTCTCTCTATCCTCCATTAAATGCGACATTGTTGTGAAGGTTATTCTGCAGACACAGCCCAGATGAATGCACGAAATGAAAGATTTGCTTACAATATTACCTTATCGACCGCTAACTTAGCTGCAGCATTCTAATACATTAGCATATCATGAAAATACATGTGTCCTTCCGGCGGATATACAACATACAGAGATTTACATTTCTCCTTGATTGATAACAAACCCAGTATGAACCCTTGCAACTCAGCCGTCCCTGTCAAGGTCCCAAATCCAAATACTGCACCAATTCTATGCCATGTGGTCACCTCAAATGCTCGAACTTTCAGGCATAATTACTACGTTTAGAGAGTCATATGTAGGGCACATGTTTTCATTCTGTTTCTCGGTACTGGATTCGGCCAGCACCAGGGGCTGGTTACTGTTGCGAGTATTCTTCTTGAGCGTTTGGTTCTATTCTATGTGCATTGGCTTTAGCCAACATCGATTTGTTGCATCCATATAGAGTGTTGTTGATAGGAGTTGCTAACATTCAGCCTTAAGAATCTATCTTTTCCGGCTCACCTGACAAGGAATCCATTCATTCTGGTGCACCTGAGATGGAATCCATCTATTCTGGTGCACCTCAGAACAACTTTGGACTGCCGTCCTTGATGTAAACATGAAGCATTGAAGTCATCTTTTCTGAACCCTTCAAGGCGCAACTCGAATGGCATCCTCCTCGACTATGTGTAACTCCATGATCCATCTTTCCAGTCATTCTATTGCACTTAATCTTGTATTTACTGCCTATACATTCTCTCCCATAGTCCCCAACTTTCAATCTTCATTACCACAAATGGAACCTACGCCCAGCCAGGTGAGGAATCACTATTCACAGCAGAATCAAGAAGCACACATTGAGAGAGCACTGACATTCAAGAAAGCAGCAAATCTTCATTGTTATTGGAGGAGTTTGACTTGCAAATATCTTCCATCATGCATCATGAATCGTGTTATGGATAACTAATGTCCCCGATTTCAGTATGGAAGCAGGATCATGATAGTGATCCGGAGATCAGTGATGACGAAAGCGCCGACCCCGGAGAGTCCACCTTATCATCCGACATCGAAGAAGATGATGTCGATCACCACGAGCAGGCCCTGCTTCTAGGCCAGGCACACCGGTAGTAGTCTTTATGAACTACAAAGGTTCCACTCTCAAAGACACAGAGTCATACCGATACTGTTATTGCATGCCCTCCACTTCCAAAATCCCTAAATCCAGCTGGGGCAATCGCACCACTACTGCTCAAACCCCAAAAGGCAGCCCTCCTCCACGAATTATCCTACTCTGACCGTGCACCATCCACCCAGGCGCTGCTGCTACACATGTCTAATGGAGGCAAGAATTTTCTACAACCCAAGGGCAGTGCAGATCAGAATGTTCCCCAACACCAAGAGATCAGTTTTGAGGTAGTAAAAAGGTTCATGGGGGCGATCGTATTCACAAGGACTCCTTTGCTAATATTATCCGATTACAAGTACTCAAGGGTTGAACAAGCTTGGAAACTTTCCATTGATGCTTAGGATTGTCAGCGGGCATTAGCACGGACTCCTGTTGGTACGCCATCTGTATGTCAATTGCCTGGCGGTCCATCTCTCAAAATAGATCTGCATATACGAGAAGCTGTAAGTCTTGGATTCTGTTTAATGCTCCTTTATCAGATTTCGGATATTGACCATGCCCCAAAATAGACATAGTTAAGACTGAAGATAGGTACCGTTCAAGGACGGTTGGCAGATGGAGCTCGGCGAACCGTTTTCCGTAGTTTGCAGTTGGATTTGCACTATGAGACTGAGGTTCAGATCCAGGTTAAGGAGCTCCTGATTGACGATGCATACCTCGCCAAAGTCATTGATGATAAGAATTCATGGTTCACCCATATGGAAGTGCTTGATCTAATTCGCCACCAATTCTTTTTGACCACCAACAGCTTGGGGTGGAAGCCGACAACATCCCGGTTGTTCGAACCTCTCACTCCGCAGACCTTAGTGCTAGCAGCTGCAGCTATTCATTTAGTGCTTTCTGAATATGCCAGTGGAACGAAGGCCACAGTTATGTTTTCTCAAGGTGAGTATCAAACTAGATTGTGCCCATCCCCTGTGATAAATTTTACTCCGGAAGCCACTTCACTCATGAATCGAACCCTAGCGGACAGCTTGACGACCCCCCTGTGGCGCAACTGTGCGAGGATATGCGCAGTTAGATTCCCCTCGGCGCGCCTCCGCCTAGATCGATGTTCGTCTATTTCATCCTGCACTCGATTCCATCCTGTCTGCGCTCCTCAATTCCAACAGGTGCATTTCTGTCTGGATTATCGCTTCTATGTTGAGTTGAGCACTCTGTACCCCACAACCCCCTCCCGGTTCGGCACTCCTCCACTACTCAGGGTGCTCCATAATCCGCGTCCGCCCTCCTCAGCCTAGATTTGGCGCTCCTCGATACCGGTTGGCGCTCCTCGTCTAGGATTTGGCTCTCTACGATCCCCGTCTGCACTCTTCAGCCTTTATTTCATGCTCTTTTCCATTCTGCGCTCCTTCAACACCTTCTGTGTACTACTCTTTTCCACACAGCACTCCCCATCTGGCCCTCCTCTTTTCCTTGGTGGTTGCTCCCATTGTTCATCAGAATAATCATTCCCATTCGAACACCAATTCAGATTTGCAGTTAGCTAACATCTCGTTACACCTTTGTTAGATATCACAAATCGAGCGAAACAACATTGGAATTCAACCTCATCCATTGGCTAGGTGCGTATAATCAGCAAATACAAGGAGCGCCTCCAGCATCTCTGCGCCATTGATGCATTGTGTCTTCCTGCTTTCGTCGGACCTGATGAGATGGGAGATGGAGTGGATGACATTGACACCGTGTATGTTTGATCTCATTCAATTGCTTAGTAGGGTTATTGTTTCGGTGTGCCTGCGTTTATGTTTGAATCACTTGCATTTTTCTTTGGTTCCTTGATGTAGCAAGGCAAAAAATGCAAAGTGGAAGAAGACGATGGCTAGAATGATTCAGGGGTAATAATGGACACTAATCCATGCATCATATTCCCCAATGAGGGAAATCGATTGCTTGTGTACATCCGGAGAGTCCCAGATCACCCCTGCAGACCTCAGAATGAATATTCATCAGAATCCAGGCATCTCTCAGAGTTTGCTTGTAATTCCCAAGTTGGATTGGCGACACTCCCAGGTGCACCCAAAGTTCTCTCTGGCGCTCCAACATGTTCCCAAACATTCCACAATCACTCCCATGGTACTCCTGTACGCATCATCAGAGATCCCAGTTACTCCCAAGGTCGGCCGGAATGTCCTCCTAGGGTCTGAAACTCTCCTGAAATTGACTCTTCTAAATTTACACTCCACATCCTCTCAGTCACTCCTGGAGGTTCCCAGTTACCAAAATACATTTTGCTGATGTGTTCGTGGATGATCACCCATCTAAAGCTAAACTAACTATATTTGTTGCCAGCAATTGCTTCGTAATGGCTTCCACTGTCAGTGAGTATTCCCTCCGGCAAATGTTGCTAAGGGTGCTGGAGGACGGTAGTATGAGCTCGCTGTGTAGTGTAATATATCTCCATTGTAGATCTAGGTTTGATATAGCATTCCATGGAATATGAGTCGAAACAAATCCTGACATGAGGTAGCGATTCCAGGTGTCTTTGTGAAATCAGGCATTTACCAAGTCCTTAGCTGCAAGCTTGGAGCATTTTGTCTGTCAATTGAGTCAATATAGATAAAACCTAAATCACGAATAAGAATTTCCATTGCAAGCTTGTTGAGCTGATTGGAAGTACGGATATCACTATGCCAAGGACTATGATGTAACTTGCCTCTTTTGTAGTTAGCACCATTAGGCATCGACCGACCTTATGTCGATGCGACATGTCTCGTTACACGATACAATAGACACACCTTCGCATACGCCCGCACACACTCGACTACTCGAGCGCACGCCACCGTACAACAGGTTATGAGCCCTTCCGTTTAAAAGGGATCCGACGATCAACACTTCCATTTTCGTTTGTCGAGTGGAAGTCAACATCGTCACGGAGAAGCGTCTCCACAAGCTAAGCAATTACCCCGCACCCCTGCCGTACTTCTGAAGGCGGCTGCTGGACGTCACACGCTCAGTCCGAGAGACTACGATAACTGACGATGGCGATACAAGATGAGTTCGACTACAATCACCATCACCAAGTTCAATGGCACGAACTACGCACAATGGGCAACCGAGATGGCCCTACTTCTCGAGCAGAAGCAAGTGTATGGAATCATCAAAGGATACCACGACGAGCCGGAAGAGCCAGCAGCAAACGCGACTGCTACGGAGAAGGCCGCTTTCAAAGACTGGATGAATCGCCATGGTGTTTCCAGATCGACTATCCTGCTCGGCATGGAACCGAGGATACAAGCCGAATATACGGTCGTCGACGATGCGAAGACGCTTTGGGAAAAGCTAGCATCAGCCTACAAGTCAAAGCTGAAGCTCAACATCTTCGAGATTAGGGAAGACCTTTGGAGCATCAAGCTACAGGA
>Ga0307515_10006024_pt1 | contig 24402 bp, 31 predicted proteins | sample 17_EM_MG_FD_194513 | JGI IMG/M metagenome (GOLD analysis project Ga0307515, IMG submission 194513) | Populus trichocarpa ectomycorrhiza microbial communities from riparian zone in the Pacific Northwest, United States - 17_EM | ecosystem: Host-associated > Plants > Roots > Unclassified | place... | reverse complement strand
TTTCAGGCGCACCTCGAATTGCTCTCAAGCACCGCCTGCAGCCAGTCCAGATATACTGTGTGTAGATGGGTAGCTATATAGATACATAGATACATAGATACATAGATGAGAATACAAACTGAATACATGAGATTTAAATATTGTTGAACGATAAGTAGTAGCTATGATTTCCAGGCGCACCAGCAGCGTTCCCAAATTCTATGTGGTTTTCCCCAGGCTGCTGTTCTGTTATTCGAGGTGATCCCAGACTTGTCGCCAGTGCTCCCATGCTGGTCATCGGCGCTCCCACACTTGTCGTCGGCGCTCCCAGGTGCTCCCAAAATTCTCTCCAGCGTTCCGAGGTGTTCTCAAAGTAATCATAATTACTGCCATGGTACTCCTGTATCAGTCATCAGAGATCCCAGTTACTCTGAAGGCTGCCTGGAATGCCCTCCTAGGGTCTGATACTCTCCTGACATTGACGCATGTAAGTTTACACTCCACATTCTCTCAGACACTCCAGGAGTCTTCCAGTGACTAAAATACATTTTGCTGATGTACTGCATGAGATGACGCAGTGGCCAAGGTGGAAACTTGGCGTGGCCAATTGGAAACGTTTCTTCCAATGACGGATTTTCTCAGTGCGCCTGGCAATGGTGGTGGATGCGAGTGGTGTTCAAAATCCCACCATAAACAGCATCAACCTCCATTGATTACTGGAGGACCTCAAGTTGGAGACTGTCAATGTGTTCTGTAACAAGTTGAAGCACTGGGTACCCCAAGGCGGAGTTAAAATGGGTACCACGGAGTCAGACAAGCACATTGACTTGGCCTCGTAATTTATGCATCCTGAAGTGTACAGTTGGTTCACACCCTGGATTTGTCAGCAAGGTGGCACATGTTACGGGCATGCTTCCACCGCTGCGACTATACTTATGCACAAGTACCGGCAGAAACTCAGTAAGCCCTAGGTACATGGCCATAGTTCCAACAGTAATCCTTATGGGTATCTCCAAACGAAGTTTGTTGCCAACCTATACAGATCTTATACAAACAAAGTACAAAAATATATACTCGTATCACATGCTACTAAGTGAAAATCAATTGAATCATATTTTGGAGTGATACAATACTGGCAATACATATAACGGACATAACTTGTCTCAATGATCAATTACCATCGTCAAGTATATTCGTATAATTAATCTTGGTGATCAATTACTATCGTAAAGTATATTTGTATAGTTAATCTCGATGATGAATTAATGTTGTGAAATATAATCGTATAATCAACCTTGATGATTAATTAATATCACAACGTATGCATGTATAATTAATCCTGATGATCAATCGATGTCATAGTGGAAACAATCTGCCACTGATAGTGCAATCTTAATTGACACTAATATTCCCAAATTCCCTCTTCGTATCTCCTTGATCCATCTGACATTCCGATACTATCGGCAATATTACGTCTTAAGCGCAATCTCCCCCATTACTTCAACTTCCCATCTCTTACAAGAGATCTGATATTCCGGCGTTGCTTCGTACATTGTTTTCCAAATCTTAATCCAATCTGACTGGAATATTGCATAAGGATGATAATGGATTACTATTTCGGCAAACTGAATCATACTTGCCAGCCACCAAATACACTGCACTGCGAACAACTGGTCCGGCCTTTGGGATCAATCCAGGATCAAAGATACAATGCACAGCGTAACGTCATACTCGTTGTTGAACATATGTTCGACCATAAGGCTGGGGAACCGCATCCACTCCTAATACAAAATACTAATATACTTAGTGATACTAATGATAATAATACTAATAAGAACTGAAAACTACGATAATATTTCAGCTTTGTGCTCACAGGTAGGTATTGTTTATGCTTCTGACACTACCCTTTCAAAGCTGGAGCTTAGTCGTTCTTTTATAGCCTACCTTGGGGTAGCAATGTTGGCCCCGAACCTTAGCTATGATCTCATCAGTCATATCAAAAAGTACTCTGTTGTTATGAGTGAGGCTCTAGGATAGAGAACCATGCATCCCGAAGGTTATCGTGTAATTCCATGATTGGTTTTGAAGAGTTACTCTCCCTGAAGGGCCACCATCTGCAATATGATATAATCAAACGGTATCTTTAACATGGATCTATTGCAACTCGTATGTTCGGATAGTTGAAACATCTCGTCGCCTGACATGGCTATTTGGAGTGCTTTTTGCAAGTTTGCTATATCATACAGATTAAGCGGCAACCTTCACCCTTTAGGCTATTTGGCTTAACTGCATCAGAGACTTATGTGGCGGCCCACCATTGCTCCTTCAACATTTGACTTTAACGTACTACCCAGAATATCATCTCATAGTAGTTTGCTTTGCTCGCATATACCCGCCAAGGTAGTCAGAAGATTCAGGACTTATTCGCTTGCGAAATGTCTTAATCAATCAGACACACCATGCTTAGGCCAACCCTGGTCTCTTTGGCCGGGGTGTACCCAAGGGGTTCCGATCCAACAGGGGAATGGCTTGAAGTCCCGCTTACTTGCATATCGGCTATTGTCTGCCTGACACATCAGTTGCTTTAATGCAATCGACGTGTCCAGTCCCACTTAGCTTAGTTTAGTGAATGTGGTAAGAAATAACTGGCATCTCTATAAGCCTTGAAGGATTACGACTGGCCAAGGTTATTGCATCATCAAATCAGTTCCACCATTGTATGTGAACTTTCAATGGATCCGCTGGCAATGAGGCTTGCTATCACATTGACACGAGGCTGCTGTGTAATCTCGCTAATGATCACAGGACTTGCTTACTTGCATTGTCTAGGTCTGGTGTTAGGTATACCATGTGAGTAGACCTGGAGTAACTCCGCGGCATAAAACCCTTTGACAATTGAACAACTACCATGATCTCTATTAAGGGAGAACCCTTAACATCACAGTCATTCCTCCTGCAGACGGCACATATGCACCGGTGACGTGGCCGCATTTCAAGTCCGCGTTTCGCCATCATTTAGTTGCAACAATTGATAGTAACCCTGTTCGAAGCGAGATCTGTGCAGTGCAGTATTCTGCAGCTGTTCGAGCTGTTGCGCACTCTAACAAGTGCTTCTCTGATCTGATAAACATGCTGCAGAAAGGGACGACTATTACGTGCGATGATCCCCTGTATGACGAGTCCTGTTCGAAACTGCCGGCACAAATTGCAAATCTGATCATCTCCTCAGCCGGCATGCAGAAGAAGCTGCAGCCAGGTACCCCTTGGGCATTGGCAGATGCTATGGAGATGGTCGGAGGATTCTGTCAATGTACAACATCACGGCTGGCTATCACGGCTACGCCAGTGAACCATGATACGAACTTTGCCCCGCCAAACATATACTCTGTTGCAATGCCTATCCGTACGGAGCAGATGGATCTTACTGTGCCAAACGCCGACACCAGGTGCTACTGCTGTAACGGTTTTGGACACAAGTCACAAGATTGTGTGACTCCAGACACTCGGGGGCGCAGTCAAGCTTTCTACACAATGATGGGAGGAAACCGCAGCAGATGGGAAAGTGGTCATGATCACACTGTGACTTGTCATGGTGGTGCAGGAACTTCGCCCGGATCGGCAGCCGGGGGCATGAAGCATGTTCAGGTTGCCATGGTAAAGGTCGCAAGTATGAACAATGCTGGGGAAGATTTGGCAGCGAGGCAGGAGGTTGGGGATGAGGAGGATGGCCATGGAAATGGCAATTGGGAGTGGTGGTGGAACGTCCTACTACCCAGAATATCGTTGGAAAAGCGAAAACAGTGCAGAGTAAAACATTGGGGGAAGGCATTGCACACATATGGCATGTGAAGTTGTACATGAGCAGCATGACAGATAATGAGACTTCTGCTCCTCCTAGTTTGCCCAATTCTGACTTACTGCATTTTAATGCTTCTGTTTCAACCTCCAAAGATAAATTCGTGCAGTGTATCCCTTGTTTGATTGTGACGCCTCCCATCGTTACATGGATACTTTCTACACAAATTCTTTGGGCTTCAAACGTCCACTGTGCAGGCACATGAGAGTCTGTGTTGCAGCAGAGGAGAAGGCGGAACAGGGTAGATGGCAAGTTTGGCTGAATGCATCGGTACAGGGTGTCACTGGCAATGACGTGAACATCTCCGGGCTGAACACGATTTTTGACTCAGGTGGCACCTATGACCAAATTGTGGGTGAAGATTGAATGGCAGCCAATCTACATATCATCAATCATAAAACTAATACTCTACATATGCTGGAGCCTGATTGGACTGATTTACAACAAGGCTCTGGGCTGTCTTCAACAATCATCACGACATCAGTTGGAGGGCTGCGACCTCATCAATGACGATTGAGAGAAGGTCCGGCCCATCGCAGGACAGTGGCCTGTTGATCCGCGATCATTATGTTCTCCGCATCCTTTTTCACCATATGCGAGTCTTCAGAAATCTTTATCATCAATATTCAGGAACATATCTAGAAGATAATGGAGGAGTAGGAGGAGGTTCCTCCACATAAGCCAGCAGACGTTGAAACATGGCGGCCACGCGTCAAGAAGGCATTTGCAGACCTTTTTGAACTGGCAGCAGCAGTTGCTCCAGCTTCAAAACACGACTTTCGAATCGACACCAACCCAGCAGCAAAGCCACTCATTGCCAGTCGTATGAGATGTCAGATAGCGAGCTCTTGGGGTTCAAAACCCAGAGTGCCATGTTACTCGCCAATGGCTCGGTTGCTGACAGCCACTCTCAATTTGCGGCACCAGTGATCTTTGCTAAAAATCTGGATGGCTCTGGACTTCAGATGTGTGTCGATTACAGAGTGCTAGATGAAATCACCACCAGGGACCGGTTACCACTTCCATGCATAGAACATCTCATTGATTGGCTACACAGGTCCAGGGTGTGTACTGAGCACGACCTAGCCAGTGGTTACCACCAGGTGCGCATACATCAGCAAAAACTCACGTTCTGTCATGAAATTTGATTAGTATATTATACCCACAAATTCAAAAAAATGAAATCGAGGTTACCCTGGAATGTGGCATTGATTTACTGTTCCAGAGTGTGTTTTGAGTTGTTGCAATGCTGTTGTCAAGCATCACGACCAGTGTACCCACTTTGGTGAATGTAACAACGAGCACTTGACAAATGGTTCACACCACCTTTGGCACTATCACATATCATCTCTCGGCATACTCCAAGGCCGCCCAATTCACTTTGTCCTTGCGATGATGATAGTACTTTCTCGATACGTTTAACGAAGCGTGTAGTTCTTCTTTTCAATGACCCTCATGGCTTAATTTGACCAATGATAGTTACCATGCAGATGTGGTTCACGATATTCAATCTGTTGCTAAAAGATCGTCAGTAACTGGCAGTTCAACCAGCGTGGGAGGGTCATGCATCATCGCGATTATGATTTCACACGTTTGAGTTCAGACTTCAGTAAAACATCGGTTCTATTACATTTACTACAATTATGAGATATCAACGAAACCAAGAATAAAATAGCACACAAAAGAAATCCCAATTCTGATCACTGACACCATTCCTAACCTCCAAGCGACATTGCACCCTATACAATCGTACTTCCATCGACTAATCCCGTATTCTCAACGCTGGCCATGTTGGTGATGCTGGTGATGTCGTTGCTGTTGCTGTTGCTGCAGGGGACGTGCTGGCTGCTGCTGGCGATGGCAGATGCACCGATAGGCAGAACAGCTGAGAATTGCATGGTAGCTTCAGTAGCCGTAACAACACTGCTGAGACGATGAAAAGAAATGTCGGGCTGCTCAATCACCTCTGACGGGACGTAATCAAGGAAGTCCACATCAATGGTGACCTGATCGTTGTGAGGTTGTGCGATCGCTCCGTCAGTACCAGTTGAGAGAATCCTTCAGCGAATCATCCTGCGGATAATTTCAATCATTTTGCCTTGAATCTCAGCCAGGGAAGAACCAAAATGCGCGTCGAGATGATGAAATACATCTTTGCATCCATCATACACTGGGTGATTAATGATTCTTGTATTGCACTTACGTTGTGCTCCACCTCCTGGACCAAACTCTGGTGGGTCCATAAACTCACAGGTTTTCCAGGCCGACACACAATTGTGGATGACCGTCAGGGGGAGGGCAATCAATGTCAGGTTGATTACATCAATCAATGATCTATCTTTCATTCCCATTTGTCGTATGCCATAGAAGTATGTCCGGTGAATAAGATCCGCGATTTCAGTCACTGCAAATCCAAACTTGCACTCCTAAATTGATCATCAAGACAACAATGACACATGAAGGGAACTTTGAACCTACCTCACGAACGTTTGTGGGGCATGGAAACCTGTCCCTGCACACAAGGCAGGATACCATGTTCCGGATCTCTGTAGGCGACAGTAATCGAAATCCGGAAATAGAGTCGATGGAGGTCTTGCAGCGGTATACCATTGCTGCACAGGAGCCAGTAATCCTCGCGAGAGCCTGATGAATAATGTCAGCGATGACAACAATCCTTCAGATGATGCATTTACCACTGAAAGGTAGGCATGAAGAGGGTCTGAGTTTCTCTGGGCTGGATCAATCCTGGTGAGTTCCTCATCCCACCAACTATGAATCTGGGCGGTATTCACCGCATTCGTGGCAAAGGGATTCACAAACATCGCATATTTGATAGTTATAGGCTTCACTCATGCCATGAACATCTCCGGAACGCCTGAAATGGGTTGTCTGGGCGTTGTATTCTGGGCCGACTAGGAAGCCTGTCACCTTGTCAACAAAGGGCTCATATCGCCACAGATTTCCAGCTTTCCATGGAACCAATTGCTCCCCGGCGTCGCTTGCATCCTTCCTCTGGTAAATATATACATTAGTCGTTGGATTTAATGATTCAAATGCTTAATCAGATACCTTCTTGGATGCCAGTGGCGCAGGCTTGCATTCATCTTCATCATCCGAGAGAATGTATACATCGCGATGCTCAGGATGTTGGGGTTGCTCAGAGATTGGAGTAAATTGAGTTGCCGCAACTCGTTTTCCAAGTGTTGACGTGAAGGAATCTTTCGATGCCCGCTTGCCCATTGTTTTCTTCAATGGTCACCCAAGAGGCTCGTCATCGGATTCTGAATTGTCATCTCGAGGATCATTGCAATTGTGGGGTATGGTGCAGAGATCATCAGTGAGATTGTCGTCGTGAATAGATCGTCTGCTTCTCCTGGTGCTGGAAGAAAGAAGAGGAGGAGGAAAAGTGCAGTGATTGCTTGTCATGATTAAAAGAGGTGGTGAGTGATAAGTGGGAAAAAATCAAATGAGTGACCAAAGGAAATGTGAATGAATTTTGAGTATATGAATTGAAGAATTGTGTAAACGGAGGGAAGCATTGATATGATCAAAAGCATTGTCGTGATACCTCTTGTTATCCTGTCGACGATTCCAGGATCTTGGCATATCCCACCAACCACACTTCCAACTCCCTGGATGGATGGGAACTCAGAACTAACAATGGCAGGTGAGAAGCATGCCGCAGGATTGTCGATTGGCTTTCTTTGCTGAAAATCATTATCGCAACGAGATAAAAAGCTTTTCAATTTCATTAATCATTCGGGCTATCTTCTACTGGGTACAAATACCGAACTACCAATTTCATGATAGCCATACACGGTGTCCTATTGCTTCCACTATGCCTTTTCCAAAAACAAATGTCTCAATGAATAATCCCAACATTGTGAACTCTCAACACAGCCCTTCATGCATGAATATGAATGATGTAATAATAAAATAAACAAAACACCAAAAACAGACTCATATCCTCACCAAAAAACTCCAAATTATGACCCATCCGTCCACCCTCCAAAGTGCCAGATAAATACCCACCCACAACGCAAATCCTCCAACAACTGTCCAGCCAGTGCATTCCATCCTCACAACGACTAATTTGCAGCTGGGCGGCTGCGTGTGTGCTTCCTATTAGCCAAAGAGCTGGCAGCAGGAGGATTCACAATGTGATCCTGCTCGCGTAACCAAGTCACATCCTCATCCGCAACAAGGCTTTGCTCATAATCGGCAAAGAGACCAATAGCACGGTTTCGGATGGCTTCAAGTTATTGCTGCTCTCTGATAATCTGCCTTTCAAACATCTGTTCAAACTTTTGGAAGCCTGTTTTCGTCGTCGGGAAGCATCTTTGATTTAGGCACCACGTCTCACTATCTTCATCCGATTCCTCGTCAATATCGTCCATTATATGCTCGGCTGGAGGTGGGACGATGTCATCCAGAGGAATGTAGCTGCGGCCAACACGAATCGGTGCCTTGGCACCAGCTGTCCTGTCGGCCTGTTGGCCACGATAAATGATGAAACAAAGAGTTTGGTTGCTTACTTTCAATGCTACATTTACCCATCCTGCAGCAGTATTGTTATCGAAGATTGGGGTAACATTAGTGGTGTACAGACCACCATCTTCATTAGACTCCTCCAGGGCGCCCCGAAGCTGTCAGATTCTCTGGCTGGGGTCTAGTCGACCGGTGATTGCAGCATTCACGATTGACAAAATAGTCATTGTGACGATTGATGTAACTATTGGAAGTATTGATTCATCGTCCCGAGGCCACTGCCATGAGAATAGCTGAGTATTGTTTTCACCCACCCTCTTCCAAGCGATGTCAGGATCCACATAGGGGATGGTAACGCTGAATGGCTCGACAAGGAAATCGTTTGAGGAGTTGCAACCCACCTTAAATGGCGAAGACCTTGGACCTGAGATTTCTTCCTCTGTGTCTTCTGTATCTACATATCATCAGGATGAACAAAAGAAGCACCGGGGTGATGAAATACATACCAACATACACCAGTTTCCTCTTCTCTGTCATGGTTTCTTTGATCCTATTCTTCCTTCGGCGAAGGCCAACCTCCACAAACTGATCCATTGCTGCCATTAGATTCTGACCATTGAGGCTAGTCTTGTCAGCCATGTACCGTTGAGACAGCGGTCTTTTACACACCAGATCACTGATTTGAGTAACGCAATAATCAATTAGGTGATTCCAATGCTCGGCGCTGGTGCCTTGCTTGTTCATGATGATCATGGACTGGGCAATCTCCCAGACGCGCTTCCTCACTTTATTATCTATCATTTGTGTTGGCAAGCCACTGTTACCCTGTCAAATCCGCATGGTTTCTGCTGCCCTTTGGCTGACTCCAACACTGGCGTTCTTGACCCAGACGGGTACTTGTAGAGTCGGGATCTGGATTGTATCAGCATCTGCAACGACTGATTTTTGCAACCAGAAGGCATCACATTACATTCTACATTCTGAATGGTGCTCAATGATTGAGTGGTGGATATCAAATGCTTGTTACTCTAAACAAGCATGGGGAGTGATGAATATATTGTCAAGGGTGATGCAATGCGGTAGCAGTGGTCAGCAGGGTGTGTCGAAGGTTCTGTGGATTGTATGTAAGGTAGGCAGGCAAGGCGAATATATACATGGGCTTGGAGGGTTTTCTTCTATTTATGGTACTCCACACTTGGACAACTGTGTAGCCAGCAAGCTTATTAGTAACGCGTGTTTCGATATCTTCGATGATGAAATCGATCTATGGTCACCGTTTCCTTCTGAGGAGGAGTATCAATTAGTGCACTTGTGCGTCAAGCACAACTCAAGCAGAGGTGCTATCAACAAGGTTTTCAGGAACCCAATGATGGCAACCATCAGCAACTTGACTTTGTCCCACACTATATTCAAAGGTTGAACGAAATGTCCTAGGCAACACGCATCAGCTTTTGGAGAACCGGCACAGTGTGTTACAATCATAAGGTTGGTCGAAACATCCTTCGTCACGATGATCACACATGTTTCATTCACTGCAATCCTGTTGAATCCATTGAGTTCCTCATCCAACAGCCTGCATTCAGGGAACATATGTCGTATGCTCTGGCAAAGGAATTCAATGATGCTGATGACTGTATCTACTCAGAGGTGAAATCAAGCGACTGGTGGTGGACTGGGCAGGTACAGTAGTTGAATTTCGTCATAGCTACAATAATTGTGAACTTGTCATTACCTACGGCGGCTACTCGGAGCTACCATTGACCGTGTATTCGGCAGTTCAGACCACACATCTTGCAGACCACTCAGGAGACCAGATGGAATTGCCAGTATATTTGAGTCTCGAAAACATCGACTTGACAATTATATCAAAGCCTTCGAATCTTGCAAGCTTCGTTGTTGCCCTTCTTCCCATTCCTCCAAGATATCACTTTCAAGGACATGGTTAAACAACGGCCATGAGAGAACAACAACATCGGCAAAATGTAAATCGGTCCTGAAGCCACACGCAATCCTCCTCGACTCTCTGGGCAATGTCACCAGTGCTTCTGAGTACTTCCAGATGCTCCCAGACCCCCCTGGAGCTAAGCAAAGTGCTCTCAGACTGTGCGAAAGCATTCTCACATGCTCCTGAAAGCACCTGGAGTTGTGGAGGTGCATTCAGGATGCTACAAGATTTGACATATAGGATAGTCAGATATTGGAGCTCCGGAGACCTCTGCGCAGATCTGCGGGAGACTGCATGAGCAGCCAAGACCACTGTGCAGCACTGCGGGAGACTTGGAGCCGTATTCTCGCCGCCGGGGTTCTCACTTAACCGCAAGGCATTTCGGCTCATCATATTCGTCTTTGTTACAGTCACAAGATTCGCTACATCATATTATGGTATGCATTATTTAGGTCTCCCAATATATATACATACCGTCAATCTGGCTGCATATGGTAGCCGAGCATAATCAGAGGAGCACCTGGGCATGCCGATTGAGAATCATGGGGATGAGATGAGAAGGTATGATACTACCCGGCATTGAGGATCGACGAAATCTCAGACAGAGCGAGTGAGACCAAAATTTGCGAAAGATAGAGTGTCTATTTTCATTGTATGATAAGATGAGATGGAAATGAGATGATGTCTATCAACTTCAGGGTCTGCCAAGTATATACTCCCCGTCACTCGGCCCACCTCCGTTACCCCTCCCTGTATCTCAGTACACCCGCTGTCGGTCCTTGAAGATGTAGTTGGAGGCCGTGATCGAGCGTATTGGCCGATGCACTTGCAGACTGACATCGAGTGGACTCAGAGATCCACTTGGAGGCTGTGATCGAGCGAGTTTGGAGATGCACCTGGCGGCCGAGATCGAGTGAACTCAGAGATGCACTTGGAAGCCGTAATTGAGCCTGTTAGGAGATACGCATGGAGGCAATGATCGATCAAGATTGGAGGAGTACTTGGAGGCGGTTGATCTGGAGGCGATTGATCTGAAGGCGGTAAATGTGGACGCAGTCAATCTGGAGACAGGGAACCTGGAGGCGGTAGATCGGGAGGCATGTGCATTTGAATCTGAGACTCTATTCATTGGTTAACTCGAAATTTTGGGAATGTAGAGAATTGAGTACAACAAGGTTTGCTGAGAGCGGAGGGACTGGCCGGGAGCGGGAGACAGTCGATTTTGGGATGATGCAGTACTCGGTGTATTCTGTACTCAATGTTTACTCATGATCATGGCATGGAGAGATAGAGAAGGATGTCTCAACCTCGTGTTCTTAGGTGATGATAGAGTTGACAACGAGAAAGAGAGAGAGATGAGAGGAGATGGGGGAATTCATCGTGAGAAACAGGGACTTCTGGAGATTTCATGTGCAAGTCATTTTACCAGCCCCGATACGGCAGATACGAGTCTTGATCTGGCGCGTAATAACACAGATTCAAGGTCATCTAAACCCAATCAGGCAAGTCATACTCTTGATTTCTCGTATCCACTCGTATCCACCAGATTGTTCTCATCTTCTTTGCTCATCTCTCTCTTTCTCATCCACAACTCTGTTATCATCGCAGAACACACAGTTAAGTCATCATTCTGTATCTCTCCACGCCATGATCATGAGTTAACACCGAGTTGAAACATACACCGAGCGCAGCATACACCGAGTACAGAATGAGCCTACAATTGTCTGGCGTCCCTTCATTCTCACGATTACCACTTGACCCGTGAATGTAACATCAACTTCCGGCGTGCCTCCCTACACAGATGGACAGCCACCAGCCAGTTCTCCATCCGAGCTTCAAAGGTAAAGTCACCTTGTCTCATTCCCACGGTGTTGAGTTGACTAGCCAAAGAATAGAGTCTCAGCACCCGGCGCACCTCCCATCGACTGCCTCCAGTTCGACCACCTCCAAGTACTTCTCCGATCTCGCTCGACTACACTCTGCAAGTGCATCTGCAAACTCGCTCGATCACGGCCTCGGAGTGCATCTCTGATTTCACTCGAGCATGGCCTCTAAGTGCATCTCCATACTCGCTCGATCACAGCCTCGGAGTGGCATCTCAAAGTTAACTTGATCATGGCCTCCATGTGCATCTCCAAAGTCGCTCGATCACGGCCTCGGATTGTTTCTCTGAGTTCACTCGATTGTGGTCTTCAGGTTCACCTTGAATTGCTCTCAAGCACCGCCTGCAGCCTTTCCAGACATACCGTGTGTACATGGGAAGGTATATAGATACACCGATGAGGATACAAACTGAATACATGAGTTTCAAAATCGTCGAAAGATAAGTAGTAGCTATGATTCCCAGGCGCACCGGCAGCATTCGTAAAGAAGATAATGTTTTTCCTAAACTGCTCTACCATGATTTGACGTGCTTCTAGGCTTGTCGGCGCACCCAGGCTTCTCGCCAGCACACCCAGGCGCTCCCAGGCTTGGGGTCGGCGCTCCCAGGCTTGTCGCTAGCACTCCCACGTGCTCCCAGCTGCACCTGAACGCCACTGCATCGGTCCAGTAAACTCTGGGATTTGACGACCTAGGGAATCTGGTCCGACAACTCTCAGCCACTCCCCGAGGCTCCCAGTGACCAAAATACAATTTGCTGATGAAATCCACAATCAAGAGGTTTTAAGAAAGGTCTTCGACCTCATTTCTCGTCCTTTCGACGTGCTTGTCAACACTGGAAAGCTTCTGCTTTGTGCGGATGGTCGGATGCAGCAATCGGCTCCTGTCATCTGTACATGGACGGCTGACTACTTCGAACACATTCACTTGAACTCAATCAAGCAGCCCAATTAACCTGTGTGTGAAGCACTGGAATCGTTGTTTAGCGAAGGGAATTCATCGCAGTAGCAATCAAGAGACTATCAGTTATACATCCAAAAGATGTTGCTCGCAACTTAGGGAGTTGAGACTGAGAGACAGGAAGCAAGACAAGATCTGGAAGTTCGAGAGGTTGGAATCTCAAAAACCGTTATCTGGAATATGAAATGCATCTCTTCGATGATTATTATCGTACCCAATATACTTCATACCTTCTATGTGGGTATGCTCAAGCATTTGATGGACTGGGTAATGTCCTCCATCAAACAACATTCCAGGACAGATGAATTCAACCAGCCCTGCACGATGATGCCTCCATATCCTGGCTTCGCTCGATGAAACAAGCCCTATGGCCAGGTGACGCAATGGAGTGGTCAGGAGATGAGAGCACTCGGGAGTGTGATTGTTTCAGTGTTCGCGGCAACTCTTTCAAATCCTTCGGCAAGCGAAAGGATTCCTTTCACAGAAGCTCTGTTGTGCATCAAGAACTTAGGGTATAATCACCGTATGGCACAGTACTGGTACCATACGGACGCCACAATCGACATCGGCAAAAAACATCTCAGTCCGGGCAGAGTGGCTCCGCCAGAGTGGATGCGCTCCATCAGAGGCGTCAGAGACACCCCGGTGGCGGACTACACCATGCGTGGCGTCAATACCACGCGTCGCGTTGCATATCGCCCTCCGATCGCCGTTTCGCCATGTCTTCCCGCGCTGTCGGTCTCCTATTTTAAACAAACAGTCTGGCGTTGTGGCCAACTGTGACCATACATCGGAATGGGCTCATTGGGTACAGGCTTGCATCAGGATTGCAATGCAATGGGTGATGTTGCGAAAATATCTCCTCGCGTTCCTTCTACATTAAGCTCGAGGAGCGTAGGAAGAAGGTGAGAAGTTATGATACAACCCGGCCATGAGTATCCACGCAATGGCGTGGATCCACGGACAGAGCGAGTGAGGCCAAAAGTTGGGAAACATAGAGTGTGTATTTTCGTTGTACGACAAGATGAGATGAAAATGAGATGCTGTCTATCTACCCTGGGGTGTCCCGAATATATACTCCGCGTCGCTCATTCCACTTCCATTACCCCTGTATCTCCGTACAACCACCATCGCTCATTCCACCTCCCTTACCCCTGTATCGCCGTACACCCACAGTCGCTCCTCAACGATATACTTGGAGTCCGTGATTGATGGAGTTTGCAGATGCAATGGGAGGCCGTGAGCGAGCGAGTTTGGAGATGCACTGGGAGGCCGAGATGGAGTGAACTCAGAGATGCACTTGGAGGCCGTGGTCGATCGAGTTTGGAGATGCACTGGGAGTCTGTGACCGAGCGAGTTTGGAGATGCACTCGGTGTTAACTCATGATCATGGCATGGAGAGATAGAGAGGGATTACTTAACTTCGTGTTCTTAGGTGATGGTAGAGTTGAGCACAAGAAAGAGAGAGATAAGAGGAGATGGGGGAAATCATCAAGAGAAACTGGGACTTAAGAGAATTTCGTGTGCGACTCAATTCACCATTCCTGGTACAGCAGGTACGAGTCCCGATCCAGCGGGTAACAACACCTTTACGAGGTCTTCTGAACCCAATCAGGCAAGTCGTACCCCTGATTTCTCATAGCCGCTCGTATCCTCCATATCGTTCTCATCTTCATCCCCCATCCCTCCCTTTCTTGTCCACAACTCTACCATCATCGCAAGAACACAATGTTAAGTCATCCCTCTCTTTCTCTCCATGCCATCATCATGAGTTAACACTGAGTGCAGCATACACCGAGTACAGCATACACCGAGTACAGCATAGACGTAAGATTGTCTGTCGTCCCTTCATTCTCACGATTTCGAGTTCACCCCTGAATGTAGCTTCAGCTTCCGGCGTACCTCCCTACCGATCGACCACCACCAGCCAGATCTCCACAAGAGCTTCAAAGGTACAGTCACCTTGTCACATTCCCACGGTTGCGAGTTAACTACCCGTTGAATTGAGTGCCGGCACGCCGTCCATCGATCGCCTCCAAGTACTCGTCCAAACTCGCTCGTTCACGGCCTCCAAGTGCATCTCCAAACTCGCTCCATCACGGCCTCCAAGTGTATCTCCAGACTCGATCGATCACGGCCTCCAAGTGCATCTCTGAGTTGATTCCATCTCGGCTTCCCAGTGCATCTCTAAACACGCTCGATCACGGCCTCCAAGTGCATCTCTGAGTTGACTCCATCTCGGCCTCCCAGTGCATCTCCGAACTCGATTGATCACGGCCTCCAAGTGCATCTCCAAACTCGCTCGATCGCGGCCTCCATGTGTATCTCCAGACTCGCTCGATTCCGGTCTGAAAGTTTGCACGATCATGGCCGCCCAGTGCATATCTCCAAACTCGCTCAATCACGGCCTCCAAGGGAATCTCCAAATTCGCTCGATTACTGCCTCCAAGTGCATCTCCAAAGTCGCTGGATCGCGGCCTCAGAGTATATCTCTGAGCTCACTCGATCGTCATTTTCAGGCGCACCTCGAATTGATTTCAAGGACCGCCTGCAGCCAGTCCAGATATAGCATGTGTAGATGGGTAGCTAAATAGATACCTAGATACATAGATACATATATGAGAATACAAACTGAATACGTGACAGTGATTCGAGGTGCTCCCAGAAATGTCGCCGGCACTCCCAGGTGCTCCCAGGCTTGTCATCGGCGCTCCCAGGCTTGTCACCAGTGCTCCCAGTTACTCTGAAGGCCGGCAGGAATGCCCTCCTAGGGTCTGATACTCCTGAAATTGACGCATCTAAGTTTACACTCCACATCCTCTCACACTAGTGACTAAAATACATGTTGCTGATGCTATGCAACGCAAGCCGTCATCTGGGCGACGGGTAGCGTGTAGTTTTCTGTCAGAGGGTACGAGGTTCCGTCAGAGCCGTCAGAACCCTCCGGAACACCCGGGTGTTCCTGACAGAATCTAGAGTTGTTGCTGATGGAGTACATGGAGAATGATCTGGAGGAAGTACATCGTGAAAAGGATGGTTTCAGTCAATTCCGGGCCAGTAAATCTACAAAGAAGGTCTCGGAAGCCTGGAAGCAGCAGCTGACTTGGGACAAACAGGTGCAAAGGCCGAGTGACCCCACATGGCACAATCTTTCTGCGGCTGCAAAGCGTAGTTGCATTGATGAAGATGAAATGCAGATCAAGTCAGAAATTGCACAACATCTTGTCGATGAATCAGATTTCAACTTTGTGACAATGCACCTCCTGAACCACTTCACTGACTATATCCGCCAGCTTGGCAACCTCTTAAATGGATACACTGAACTCCCAGAAAAAGCGATGATGAATATTAAACAAGCGTACCAACAATCGAATCGTCATGAGGCCCCCTTCCAGATTGGCCAAACGACAGCCCCAATGGGAGGTGTTTCAGTTTAGAGAGCGGAATGCAAACACTGCAAAACAATGTCGTGACGATGATATGCCTCTAACCAAAGCACCTATCAAGCTAATAATGAATAACCCGGGACCAGAAATCAAGACCCTTGATGACTTGGCGGAGTGGGGTGCAATGCCAAAAGGGGAGCTACACAACGACATTACTTGGTGTTTCAAGAGATTCAACGACTTCATAGACTACGTCAATCACGATCAGTATTTTAATCATCTCAATGATGCAAAATACATTCGGCCCAACGCAGTAGCAATTCTGGAGACGTCTTTTAAATGAGACCAGCAAGCAGTTCGTATGGTTCGTTGCACTGGGTCCACACAGTAGAGAAAGCATAAGCCACCAAGAAATGATACTGAGCTTCTCTGGATGGGGTGAAGTCTGGATAGCCACTTTCAGTTGACTGCTGCACGCATTCCCACACGGCTTGTTAGGGGTCGTCTCTTAACGGGGATAATGATACTTGAATTATGATACAAGATGCATACATATCTACGATATGCATAACACCTATGCATGTGAACGTTCAAGTGGTCAGCAACATGCTCTTGGAAACTGGGGTACATGTTGGTCGCGCGAAGTGTGGGTACTTCGTTCACACCTGGATACTATGCGGGACATGTGTGGTAATCACACACGGCAGTTGATACTCATATGCGATTAAGAGAGCTCTTCTCCCCACCCGAAGGCGGGATGGGATCCGGAGAAGCACGTTCCGGTCTGGAGAGAAGTCTCGACCTTAGCATGACGTAACTGATGGATTAATGACGTAGGCAATGCGCCTAGAGCGAACACTACTAAGTTGACTCTTGTGGTCTGGATCGCAATGTAACCTCGTATCGGGTACGAGCTTACGCGTCTTTAATCTGCGTTGGCATAGTATCGGTTGGTCGCCGACTAAGTCTATGATGCAATCAATGACTCATGAGCATGAGGGATTAAGAGGCGAAAGCATTATCACTTGAGGTGATAGATGTTCCAACTACCGACTATTACATTGTCTGAGACAAGAAACATAAGCTGAGCTGATATCGCGCGATGGATGGCCTGATTGTTATCAGGAGCGTAAAGCTTTTAAACCACATTGCATGAGCATAATTATCTGAGGGTGTAGTAGTGAGTTATTACCGGGCGCTAAGAGGGCGTGGCCGAGATAACGCTGTCTCCGCTACAAGGAAGCACGGGCTATAAAGAGCCAGCGATGGTCGAAGGATTGGGAGGACATCAGCGAGCAAGTTAGCTTTCAGAGAACACCGAAGACGATCATAAAATATTATTAAGAGTTCTATCTATTTTATCTACACGTTGAGAAATAAGTCTGCCATTATTTCTTCCCTAATCAACCTACGCGATTACCCTTTATATGCCTGGTCACAGGTATACACACTCCGAGTACGCACTGCAACAGATTGTCAAGTTGTTCGGCAATCTTCTATACAGTGTACATGAGCACAATTTAACCCACACCTACCCAGTGGTTTTACGTTTTGCACAACTCGAGAATATCGACTACCTGGTACTATGGTATCTGAACACCGGCTTGTTACCATTCGAGGAGTTTTCCGAGGACCTGTTGTTCGACAAGGAAGCTTAATCTTTATCTACAGAGGCGACGGTCTGTGGTATAGGTTCAGATTGGGAGTTGTCGTTGTTCAGGAACGAGAAGTTGACTCATAGGACAAGACGAGGAGAGAAAGAGATATTTAGATAGGCGGCCGTACTTAATTCAATAAATGTTGTATTGATTATTGGGATTAAGAACCCCCATAATATGGCTGGAGGGTCATTTCGTTGTCAACGATGCTGCATTGAGCATTGATGGGCTACTTGCCTTGGTTCAGCCGTTTCAAACATGTGCTTCTCTGGATGGGGGCGAGTCTGGATAGCCACTGTAAGTCAAGTGCTGGACGCATTCCCACACGGCTGAAGTGTCTTTTTGCTGTCAAAGATGCTGCATCCAGGGAGCCATACACCTTCTTCGTCTGATGCCACAGCGAGATATCTCACGGTGGTACCAATACAATTGACTGGAATTCTCTCAAATTGTTTTACATGTAGATTGTTCGACTCGATGCTTGAAGTTATCGTGGCAGCAATATATAGAAATCTGATGAGTGTTCACTCTGGGTGACTTGATTTTGGTAATGGGAGTAGTGCAAGCTTGTGTATAATCGATGTCTCAAGGGATTAAATAGTTAAGGATATTCCTGAGATCAACGCAACAGTTCAAAAAACCATTGAAACCTGCAAAATCGAAAGGACCAACGTGAAAGAAACTGGTGTAATGAATTACCTAAAACGACTAAACACGTTTTTGAGATGTTGACATGACACGATCACATCACTGAACGTTTTGAAGCATGGTGGAAGGTTGCAACAAAGTCGCTTGGTTCATTCCTGGACAATGTGAGAAGGATTGGAGCGTGGGGTCCATTTTCGGAAACCAATTTCACTGTTTGCTGATGTACACCCGGATGACAGGCATAAGAGAGAGGTTTCCGCTCCGGCAGGCTTCTATAAGTGGACGGTGAATCTGGTTGGTCCGGCTAATGGCCATCAGCATTTGTGCTCTCCATGCATTGCATTTTGGCTGCATATAAGAAGTTTGCAATTGAATGTTTCGATGACGTGCTGATTTGTTCTCCCAGTCTGGCCGAACACACGCTGCATGTTGACACTATCCTGCTGGCAATTGGGGCGGCGCATCTCCGGTTGAACGAGCGAAAATGCGTTGTTGGGCCCACTGAGATGTTGTTTGTTGGTTTCAAGGTCAATTCGAGTGGAATTCACATGGAGGACATGAAGATTGCAGCCATAAATGACTGGCCAGTACCAGGGAGCACAGCCCAGCTTTGGGCGTTCCTGGGGTTGGCAGGCTACTATAAGATATTTGTGAACAAGTTCGCGCACTGGACCACTCAGCTATACGCGTGGACAGCTGGTAAACTTGCCCTGTGGTGGCTTTGGAAGCATCAGGCAGCATTGAATGATACGCCCAGCGCATTGGCGTCTGCTCAGGCGCTGGCACATCACGATCCCGAGCGGGAATTCACTCTGCACACCAATGCTTCAGAGCTGGCGATGCGAGGTGTTCTGGCTCAAATGCAACGCCGGGGACTGATGGGCCAGCTGTTGAAATGTCCGCTGGGCTTCTTCTCTCGGGAAGCACATGCTGTCGAGACGTGTTGTGCAGCGTATGACCGCAAGTGGTTGGTGATCCACAACTATTTCATCCACTGCCAGCCTTACCTCAATAGTTGACATATGGCAGTGTACACAGACCATGCATTGCTGCAGCATATCCGGAGCTAGCAAAGGCTTTTTAGCTGCGAATGGCAACACCTAGATGAACTACAGCAGATCGACTGTTCAATTACGTACTTTCCTGGGGCAGCCAATCTGGTAGCAGATGCGTTGAGCAGAATTCACCATCCAGTGTCTGCAACCCCAGCAGCAAACATCAGCATAAATACCATGGAACTCAAGATCATCGGCACGGAGGAATGGAAGCAGGACGAGTGTGTGTTGCAGGTGGAAGACCTGAGTTTTGGTACAATTTTCAAAGCCATTCGTGGGGAAGCTGATGTAACCCAGGATGCAAGAAATCAGGCGTTTCAGCATTTGAAAAGAAGAGCACCATTGGAAAAACATGGTGCAAGCAGGACTGTTCTGACTGGATCATGGCCTTCTAATTCGCGGGAATACTGGCGCACTCTGCATCCCATTGGACATGTCGCGCAATGTTATCTCGGAAGCTCATGACTCTACGCTTGGTGGCGGACACAATGGAGCTGAAACAACGGTGGTGGCCCGTGCATCAGATTTTTCTTGGCCTTCTCAATCTCAGACTGTACTGGCAGGGGTTTGAGGTTGCGACTGATAGGGGTTCTCCTCGAACAGCATTATCGGTACTTGTTAAATTGTATATGAATACATGTCACGGTGTACTGCAGGTCTAGTCACAAGGTATGCATAACACCTATTGATGACAATGCAAGTGAGCCAGTCTTATAGCTTGGAGTGGAGCAATATAAGAATCGCGTGTCGATTGAATAGACACTTCTGGCATCTAACAGAGTCATGTTTGATGATGCAGCTCTGTTGCCATTGCAGGGAAACTTGTTTCAGCCGAGTGCAGCGTTTTCAACCACATTCACTTCACTAGATACTGGCGGGACATGTCTGATTGAACTGGAGCTTACTCCAAAAACAATAGACACGGCAGTCAACAGCAAATAGGCGAGTAAGCAGGACTTCTGACTTATTGCCTCTGGCAATCAGAACCATCAGGGTACTCCCCAGTCAAAGAGAATAGTCTTGGCCTTAGAATTGTTGAAATGGTGATGCTAGAGAAGCTTGATTGTATTCTATCTAAGAGGGCCACAAGGCCAGTATGTATATGAACGTACCCGTACGGCTAAATGCCATCAGCTCGTACCAGAGTCGACAGTCATCTCCGGCCATACGAGACTTCACGGTCTCCGGCCATACGAGACATCACGGTCTCCGGCCATACGAGACATCACTGTCTCCAGCCATACGAGATATCACCGTCTCCGGCCATACAAGACATCTCCGTCTCCGACTGTATAACACATCTCCGTCTCCGACTGTACAGGGCATCTCCGCCTCCGGCTGTACAAGACATCTCCGTCTCCGGCTGAGACCTGTATATGCAATACTCCACCCTCTTGTTATACACTGTAGAGCAAGAAACAAAACAAAATGAAAAGAATGAATCAAAGTGATTCTCATAACAACCTCCTTAAAACCCCGCGAGAGTGAGCAGGGAAAGAGTACTGCCGTAGCCAGAGGATGGCCATCCATTAAGAAACAAAGAAATCCGTGCGCCCAAAAGAAAAGTGAAACAACCTTAAATCCAACCTTAAATCTAACCATAAATCGACCTCTATTACTATAGCCCCATCGCCTTTGTGAATTTCTCGTGCTTATCCTTCGTCAGGGCCTTGGTTAGTATGTCTGCCACGTTCTCGTTTGTGTGCACGTAGGAGTAGTCAACTATCTTGCGGGCATGGAGATCTCGACTATTGTGATAGCAAACGTCGATATGCTTTGTGCGAGCATTTATGATTCCAGTTGTGATGTGACTAAGTGCGCCCTGATTGTCGCAATTGATCGGGAGCGGCGATGCATCTTTGCCATGTATAACTCGGTGGAGCTGGAGCAGCCATTTCGCTTCACGGGAGCCTTCGGAGCAGGCGATGTATTCGGCTTCGAGAGTTGACATAGCAATCAGATCTTGGTTTCGCGACTGCCATGAGACAGCTCCGTTGCTGAGAAGGAATACATGACCTCCTTGAGATTTGCGGTCGGCACTATCATTGGCCCAATCGGAGTCCGTGTAGCCAGTGAGTTGATCATTGCTGTTAGTGCTGCTGCTGCTCAAGTGCAGTCGAAAGTTGGCTGTGGATTAGAGATACTGAAGGACGGTTTTGGCGGCGGTGAGATGGCTGGCGAAAGGGTGGGAATTGTATTGGCAAAGTGCAGCGACTGCGAATGAGATATCGGGCCGAGTTGCAAGTCCTGCGTACATCAATGAGCCGACGATTGCCTGGTAGCCTTTGATATGTTTTAGTTCTTTCTCCCCCCGATCCTCGGCCAGATCTAGCTTTACATTGGGATCCATTGGAGTTGATACATCGTGAGCATTCTGCATGTTGAATCGTTTGAGAATCATGGTGATGAGGCCTTCTGGCCAAGACTGATCCCGGTGCCGGTTCAGTTTTCCTCGCGGTGGATATTGATGCCGAGGGATTGGCGTGCCGGGCCGAGATTGGTGATCTTGTATTTTTCCGAGAGCCTGGCCTGAACTTTGATCGCAGCTTTGGTAGCGTCTTTTGTGTACAATATTGAGATATCGTCAACGTACAAAAGCATCAAAATACCATCACTGCGGAGATAGATGTTGGGGTCGGCCTGGGACTGGGCGAACTCGAGAGAGAGCAAGAAGGTGTTAATATCGTTGTGCCAAAGTTGTGGTGCTTGTTTGAGGCCGGAAAGTGCTTTCTTTAGTCGAACAATGATTGTGGGTGTGTTGAGACCTTCCGGTCAGCCTTCGGGCAGGGTGATATAGATATCATTGTCATCGACCTCGGGATTGAGAAAGGCAGTGACCACATGCAAATGATCGATGTTCCAGCCATATTTTCCGACCAGGAAGATGAGATACCGAGAGGTGGTGAGTTTTCCGACAGGGGCATAAGTTTCTCCGAAGTCTGTGTGTTCGTAGCCTTCAATTACTCGGCGTGCTTTGTATCGTATGGTGCCGTCTGGATTGCGTTTTGTTTTGTAGACCTGTTTGGAGCCAAATGGCTTGACTCGCAATTGCCTTGCTTCCCGGGACTTGATAGTTATGAATGTGTTATTGAGCAGGATCGATGTGCATTCCTCTTCCATTGCTCGTTTCCAGTCGTCTCGTTGTGGGCTGTCCATTGCCTCCGCGTATGTGAATGGATCGCTGTTGATGGACGTTGATGCGAGAGCCATTGCAATGATAATTAGTGCATTTGCGGAGATCTTAACCTGACTTCTTGTGACACGATTCTTGCGTGGTGGCTGTGGTTGGCATGACTGCTCGGTCATGGCCGCCGTTCGGCGGGCTTTGTCATTTTTGCGGCGGAGATGTCGATTGTGGACGACAGTTTCTCTGGACACTGGTGGTGCATCTTCCTCGTCAGGAGGAGGTGATGTCCCACCTGTTCTTGCAGGGAGACTTCGACGGTTGTCAGAGTCGGGCAGATTGTGGTCTGTATCATCGTCAGTACAGTCATGATCACCAGTTCCATGGCCTTCACCTGTTTGACTGGTTCCTGCGTGGTCATGGAGAAGTTCATCTCCACCCATTTCCTAGTCTTGTGCTTGGAGAAATCCATCCCCACTGTCGATTTCCTCGATATATTCCGTCTCTTCTGGTAGCTCAAAGATGTCTGATTGGTCTCCTTGTAGGCATGAAGGGTGGGCATTCCTTTCCTCGTCAAAAATGACATCGGACTGTGATTTTACTACTCAGAATGCTGGGTCCCATATTCTCCAAAGTGTGGTCGAATCATGTACAAAACCGACCATCATACATGGAATGAATCTTGGGCTGAATTTTCGATGGCGTTGCGGCTCGGGGATGTGTTGACTGGCGTAGCAGCCGAATCGCCGAAGGTGGTGGAGAGGAGCTTTGTGCGACATTTCATTGCCATCATTGTCGTGAGAGGGCTTGCCAAATGCTTGCAGCATCTCATATGGAGTTGGATATGGTGCTTGATAGCCGTTGCGGTCGTCTCTTTTCGTTAGGCCTTTGTTTGGGGTTCGCTGGTGGAGGTAGACTGCGGTATTGACTGCTTCTCCCCAAAAGACAAGTGACACCTGGGAGTCAATCATCATGAATCGTGCTCTCTCGGTGAGGGTCTGGAACATGCGTTCGGCAACGCCATTCCTATGGTGAGCGTAGGGAGGACATGGTTCATATGTTGTGCCGCGAGCAGCGAGCACCAGTCGGATGGTCTTATTGTCATATTCCCCGCGGCCATTGTCGCACCGAAATTGTTTCACTTCGTAACCCATGCAGTCAACTCGCGCCTGAAATGATTGGTAGGCTCATGTGCATGTGTTTGACTTCTTATCTGGAAAGACCCAAATGGAGGTGTATCGTGTGTAGTCATCGATGAATAGGATATAGTAGCGATGTCCAGCGGAGGTGGGTGTGGATAATGGTCCACATACGTCCGAATGTATCAGTTCAAATGGCTTTGTAGTGCGCTTGGTCTTGACTTTGATGATCTTCTGCTTGTGCTTGGCCTGAATGCATGCGGTGCACATTGAGTCGTCTTTT
>Ga0307515_10006023_pt1 | contig 24404 bp, 4 predicted proteins | sample 17_EM_MG_FD_194513 | JGI IMG/M metagenome (GOLD analysis project Ga0307515, IMG submission 194513) | Populus trichocarpa ectomycorrhiza microbial communities from riparian zone in the Pacific Northwest, United States - 17_EM | ecosystem: Host-associated > Plants > Roots > Unclassified | place... | reverse complement strand
TAGGAGAAGAAGTTTGGTGGGGAATTATATAATGTTCTTAATTTGAAACTACGTATCTTCTACAACTATTGCTAGAAGGTAGGAATAGAGTTTGATTAATACTATAACGCCTATTCCGTTATGCTTAAGGGCCGAGCTAGTACCTTCTATTATGATCGTTTGGTAGGAAAAGGATATGATTTTAACCGTATAATATATGAGTTAAGATGCTACTTTAAAATAGAAGAGAATAAGTAGCAGTATATGTTAGAATGGAGAGAGACTACCTTTTTAAGAATTATTGCTATAAACCCAGGTGTCCCTTGGCTTAATTGTCTTTAAAAGCTCTTCGATTAACTTTAGATAATTTAGCGTAGTTTATCCAAATTATATTAAGAGGACTTTAGCCTACGTGATTAAGTTATTAGCGTATATTAAGGTGTTAAAGAATGTAACCTTGCTTTCTTTAATCCTATAAATACTTACGAAGGAGTGTATACTTAATTAAGATCTTCTGTTAGCACCGCTCTACGCTTTTAAGAAGTATAGCAATTTAACGCCTAACTCTAACCTACTTTAATTGACCCGCCTGACCAATATAATTATAACTAGACTGATTAAATATATGGTGGCCGGGGTAGGTAATACGGTAGAGGGTATAATTAACGACTATAAGATAAAGGTGGAGGTCCTTATAGAGGTTTATTTTGAAGTAATTGCCAGAAAAAGTGCTACATTTGTAAGAAACCGAATTGCTAGTTAACTAGGCATTTTCTTAATAAATGAAAGGAGGTATATAACAAGTTCCGCCAGAGTATAAGAAATGTTAGAAATTGTAAGGTTACTACGGCCTACTTCTAAAGCTTCCTGGTTTAATATAAAGGCGTAGAAGATCTTAAGGGTGAGGTTAATAAGGCTGAACAGCTTCTTATGGATATAGAAATTAAGGAGTACTTACCCGACTAATACTTTACTGAGTATAGTGAGGTAGATGGTATATAAACCGTTATTATTCTTAATAACTAATCTACGCTCCATTTTACTATAAAGTTAGATATCTTTAATGAGCTAAGGGAGAGTTCCGCGTTCTCCTTTAATGATAAATACTCGGCAAATGTTTTTTATAGTATTATGCCAGATACTGGAGCCGCAGGAGTATCTATAGTAGGAGAACCTTAAGTTTAAGCCCTTTAGCAGCTTGATAGCTCTGTTTAGATTGACTATTTAACGGTAGGCTAATATACGATTCGTTTTGGTAAGGGTACTACGATCTTTATTGGCATAATTAGGGTCTAAACCCCCTTAGGGTATATTACCTTTTACGTCGTTTTTATAAACACCCTGTTTCTATTTTGTATTAGAGATATAGATAAATTAGGCGTTAAGCTTGATAACCTTGAGGATGTACTTATTTAGGAAGATAATTGGGTGCCTGTTGTGCGCAAGTGGGGTCACCCCTAGTTGCTCCTTTATTAACTAGAAAAGAGTGTTGCTTAAAGCCACCTAACTAAGTTAGAGTTACGTTAACTATACCGTTAATTTGGCCATTTATCTGTTTATTAATTGCTTAGGGTTCTTTAGCGAGCAGGTTATAAAGTTGAGGTTAAGGTAATTAAGTATCTTATAAAGTACTGCTATTACTACTAAATAAACCAGAAGTCCCCTGGCCGATTTAAGTTTACCCTTAAAGATAATTATAACTTTAACTTCTATATTATCGTTGACGTTATATACCTTAGCGGCAAGCTAGTACTCTAAGTTATTAACTTTTTAACCTCCTTCTAAGCCGCACGTTTTTTAAAGGATATGTTAGCTAGGAACGTATGGGATACCCTTTAATTATGCTGGATTGATGTCTATTTAGGACCCCCTAATTAAATCGTTTATGACGTAAAAAAGAACTTCTTATCTATAGAGTTTTGATAATAGATAAAGGCAATAGCAATTAAGGTTAAGGAAGTCCCCGTTAAGGCATATAATAGTATTAGAAAAGTAGAGCGATATTACGCGCCATTACGCCGCGTATATAAGATTATCTCTTTAGAACTAGAGGATGCTAGCGAAGAACTTACCTTATAAATGGCTGTTAAAGCCGTTAACGATTCTGCTGGCCCGGATGGACTTATACCCACGTTACTAGTCTTTGGCGCCTACCCTTAAATAACTGACGATTCTCTACTATCTCCCTCTATTGTATAACGAGCTGAGGCTATTTACAAGGCAATAAAGGAGGTGCGACGTCTCTACGCTATACGCCAGGTTAACGATGCACTAGGAATGAGAAATGGCCTAAATACCTTAACTGCGCTTAATCTGCCACTCTAGTCTGAAGTACGCGTATGGCGTAAAAGGGGAGGATGGTTAGGCCTATATTAACTTATTGTAATTAATGGTTAAACTTGCACTATTTAAATGCCTTACAGACCCACTTAATTCCGTTTAACTGTTATTAAGCCTTACTATAAAGATAATAGTTCTAAGCCTTTGTAGGATACCATAGAAGATGCCCTAGAGGAGAGCTACGATTAATATGCTCTAGAAGGCGACTACGATCCTAATATAATTGTAGTAGATACGCCGCAACTACGACGCGGTAGAGGTCGCCTGAAGGGATTACGAAATTGCCAATATTTTGTTGATTTTGAAGAGTAATTTGTTGCCGCTATCGAGAATGGAGTTAAGCTATTAATGGCCTTTATAACAGCTAAGGAGAAGGCTGACTTTGAATTTGTAAAATAGCTCTAAAAGGAAGGTCGCATTATAACTCTAGGAGCTCCTTTTTAAGCATCCGATAAGTAGGAGATTAATAGTCTTATTGCAAGAGGGGTCTTTAAATTTAAGAAGTATGACCCTACTAAGTTCGATGAAGTTCGCATCTTTAAGTTAAGAATGGTTAATGAGATTAAAGGCAAAGCTATTAACGCCCTATTTAAGAAATTAAGGCTTATTATTTAAGGCTATAACGACGATAGTAAGGAGGTAATTCTTATATAATCTCCCACGATTTAACGAGCCAGTTAGCGAGTTATTGTTACACTAGCTCCCTCCCTAATAAAGAATAGAATGGTAGTCTATCTGTGAGATATTACTTAGGCCTATACCCAATTAGAGACGTACCTTTAGTGCTTGATATTAGTATACCTTCTAGAGCAAATTCGCTACTAATACTCTGAAGATACGATTATGGTTGTGCTTAAGCCATTGTATGGAATTATAGAGGCAGGAACTTACTAGTGGGCTACCTATAGCAAGCACTATAAAGAGAAGCTTTTAATAACTACTTTTATATTTAATCTATGCTTCCTTATTATAACTACGGGAACTCTATTTGGAATTGTCGGTATATAAACCGACGATATAATTATCTTAGGAGATGACCAATTCTTAGCTCTTAAAGAAGACGAGCTAGTAAAGGTAAATCTTATGGCAAAGCTAAAGGAAAAGCTTAATTTGATAACACTATTACTCTTTAATGGATGTGTCCTCTCCCTAAATGAGGATTCTATTGCTTTGTGCCAGAAGGGTTAAGGTAAGAAGATTAATATTATTGACGTTAATTCTCTAAAACAAGGATACGTAGAGCAACGCGCTTGTAGAGCTTATATCGCTTCTATTTGTTAACCTAAGGCTTTATTCGATCTCTTTGTTGCTGCTTAACACTAGGAACTAACTAAGGATGACGTCCTTGCCCTAAATAAGCGTCTCTTTTAGTAAATGAACTATCTTGACTGGGGACTACTCTATGTGCCTGTTAATCTTCCTACCGCTAAGCTCTTTGTATTTGTTAATAGATTATTTGCAAATAATAAAGATTTTAGCTCCTAGCTAGGATATAAGATTATTATTGCGAACGAATCTACTAGAGAGAATAACTTTACGATCTACGGTAATCTTATCTATTAGAGCTTAACTAAGAGTAAGCGCGTTATTTAAAGCGTTCTAGCGTTAGAGATATATGGAATAGTTGGCGGAGTTAATATGGTAATTGCAATTAGAACTACCCTAAAGATAATTATAGATCGACTCGAACTTCCTATTATCCCTATAATTGTATATACCGACTTATACTCCCTCTATAAGTGCTTAGTTAAGCTTGGTACTATAAAGGAGAAGCGCCTTATAATCGATATTATAGCACTTTATTAATCCTATAAACGGCGAGAACTCTTTAAGATTTAATGGATTAATGGTTAAGATAACCTAGTAGATGTAATGATGAAGGCAAACCTAAACAAGGCTCTAGAAACGTTTGTTAATACAAATACTTTATATATACGAGTTAAAGGTTGGGTTAAAAGGGAGTAAGAGTATGACGCTCTACGGACCCTGATTTTAACTAGCTAATTAGGATTTTCTATACCTGGTATAGAAAATTGCTATTGGCTTGCTTATAGCTAGCGCCTTGGCGGCCCTAACGGCCCTAACACAATATCTACCTACGACTCCTTAGTAAGAAAGCACCATGTGCTAAGAGGCAAATTTTAGGACAGCGAGACTTATATTATAATAGTAATAGTAAGTAAGGAGGATCTATATTTGTTACGATAGTTAAGTAGTATTTATATATAGAGGGCAACTATAAAAGAAGAGTTGCTAGTGTCGGGAATGAGGTAATTTGCCGTCACGTACGGCAAATTGCCGTTACGTAATGGCAAGTTGCTATCACGTGTCGCCGCGGCACTAGCGTGGCGAGGAGCCTTAAGCTCCTCGCCCTTCCTCATTCTAATTAAAAGAAGCTTTATTAACCAATATCACTGTAACCCTACTCGAGTAGTCGTTATTGGTGAGTCACCCTATGTGACCAATAATAATAGTTCCGTTAACTACTTTATTTAATTAGTAAAGTTATATACGTTAATTAGTTAAATCCTTTTAATTATAGGTCCTATTATATTAATTTTAGGTTATAGTTTAAATCTAAGTTAAGGGTTTTACCTATAGGTTATATAAAACGGTATTACGCCTATTAATTTATTTCTTATATTATTCGCAGTAAACTTAGTTAAAGGTAGCTACTTTTCCTAGTCGTCTTATAGGTAGAAGCAGTATATTTATAGGTATTATTCTATAATCGCGTTTACAATTTTAGTTTAACTATTTATCTTTAGATAAAATATAGTTAAGAGTTATATTTATATACTTAATTATTTATATAGGGCTTACTAGAAGTCTAAAATAAACTAGCTTCCGCAGTTAAATATTATTAAATTAGGAAGTCCGTGTAGCTTAAAGACGTACTTAATAAAATATTTAGCTACTAATATTATATTAATTAAGTCTATAGGAATTATATATTGCATTTTTATAAGATAATTAATAACTACTATAATATTTATAAACCTATTACTATTAGGCAGGTTAACTACAAAGTTAATTAAGATATCTCGCCATCTTTATATTAGAATTGGTAACGGTTAAAGTATTCCTTACTTCTTTATATAAGAGGTCTTCCTACGCATATATATTCTGTATACTTAAACATATTTTTATATATAGTCGTGCATTATAAGCTAGTAATATAATTATTAAATAATCTTATAGGTCTTTATATAGCTAGGATACCCTACTATAGGGGAATTATATATAAATTTAAGTATCTTAAATTATAAGGGTTTGGAATTTAGGACTACTATCTTTTATTAATAGTATAACTGATTATTGCGGATTTCGCATTTAGCGAGTATAATATCCTTATATTGCTATTTCCCTATTTAAATTGCTTTTATTATATCTGCTATTTAGGGGTCGTTCTTATATTTATACTCTATTAATTTATTAATTTCTATATCCCACTTATTAATTTCTAATTTATTCCTATTAAGCTCCGCGTTTAGAAATATAGGGTTAGTAGAATTTATAATTAATTTATAATCCGTTTATTAGAGGCGTTTATAGGTAAGTTTTATAATTATTATATTAATAAGTTAGGCTTCTAATTAAGTTTGCTAGGTTAGTATATAATCTTAAAGTTAAATTATAAAAAGTATTTAGCTTAACAAATTTGGCGTTATATTAATTATTTTATAGTTATAAAGTACTATAGGTTTTTATAGTTTATTAATACGCGTATTAGGAATAATAATCCTTTAAGTTCTAAACGCCATTATTTAAAGCATTTAATAATTATAAGCAGTTCTTTATTATATATCTTATAGTTTAATTTAATAAAGGTAAGTTTCCAGGAGAAAAAGGCTACTAGGTATAGCTCGCCGTTCTTATTATATTGCAATAACACTCCTCCTAGTATATAATTAGACGAGTTTATTTTAATAATATATTTAAAGTCTGGATTAAAGTAGTTATAAAACGATATTTTAGGTTATTAAAAGCTTATTTATATTTAGTAGTCTATTTAAACCTGTAATGGAACCTTATAGCAAGTACTACGGTAGGCTCATTATTAGGCTAGGTGTGTAGATATTATAAGTAAGTCAACAACGTAATAATAACTAGTGGAGTAGTTGCCTAATAGATTAACTCCAATTATATTCTAAGAATTACTATAAGGAAGGAACTATCTAGGTAGGAACTAAGGGTCCTTAAATATATAACCGTACTCCTATAAAATCCTTCTTATACGTAATATACGTATACTCTATCTACTCTGTCGCAGATCCTATAGATTACACAGATTATACAGATTATATTATATAACTTAGTTACTATTCCTCGTTACATAGTTTTACCAGATCTATCTTAGACCGTGCCTATATTAACTAACTAGCTTCCTTTAACTCCTCTTTAAGTAGTTATAACATCGTACCTAAAGCGTCCGTAACACCATCTCCCTCCTTCTTATCTTTGTCCTTAAAGATCCTAAATATCTCTAAGTTGTTTACTAGAGGTGTAATATCCGTCTAATTAATTTAGTTAACATCGTTACTTATTATACCTAAAGTAACTTCTTTTTCTTCTATAGCTCGTCGCGCTTATACTGTCGCTATGGTGCTATTACTGGGTAAAATAATGCCTTCTCCGTGTTCTCGTTGTGTAAAAGAGGGGTTAGTTTACGTTACGCTGGCAAGTCCTTTATCTTAGTAACCCTTTTCTTATTTAGAGTACACTAAAGCAAATATTTAATTATTCTATAATATTCGCTCTATTTCTAACGCTAAGTATACACGTCTTATAATCCTTAATAGTTATTAAGTTTCCTAAGTAATTTATTATAGGGTCTTATATTTAATCTGCTGCTGCGAAGCTTAATAGTAAGCTCTTAAGTGCTCTTAATAAATTGCGCCGATCGCAAGAGGCGGAATAAGAGGCTACGGCTACCCAACAGCATACTCTTAAAACTTATCTTCTAGCCTCTACTTATCTTCTAGCCTCTACTTATCTTCTGCGTCTTAAACGGGTTTATAAGAAGGTGTGTTTTAAAGAGTAGAAACTCGTGGAATAAGGTCTATAGGAACTTAGTAATAAAAGAACTAACTTTCTTCCTATAAAGGGAACAACTCTAAGTAATTTAGCAGTCGCTCTTCCTAGGTCCCCCTTAGGTAACTCGTTCTTTAGTAATTTTTCTTTATTAATATTACCTAACCTATTTTCTTCCAATACTCCTATACCTTTCTTATAGCATTCTTTAAATTTTCTAGTAGTTCCTAGGTAGTCTCGTCGTAGCCTATCCACTTTACCTTATACTATATTTTATCGTCAATATCCTTATAACTAACGATCTTTAAAACTTACCACTTATCTTCTTCTCGTCCTCTATACGTATCTACTTCGTAAACTAGTAGCTTAACATTCCTGTATACTAGCTCTAGCATTATAATATGCTATATAGGGTAGATCTTTATTTTAGCTGGTAGGTTTAACTTAAACGTAACTGGTGAAATTCTTTATGTAATTTTAAAAGGTCCTAGTCTAACATAGTCTAACTTCTTACTTAGTTATTAACTCTTGAAATTTTTATATAGTAGCCACACTTTATCTCCCTCCTTAAGATCTAGTCCCTTAGATCTCTTAATATTATAGTATTTCTTTATTCTCTGCTATACTACCTTAGCTATTTCTATAAGGTTCTTATAAAGATTTATTAGTGTCTCCATCCTTTACTTAGCTGTGCTACTTATCTTCTTTACTTAACGTGGCAATAACGATATTCTTAGCTCGTATCCATAATTCGCCTTAAATGGTAACGTACCTATTCCTTCTTATGGTGTTGCATTATATATAAACTATATAACTAGTAACAATAATACCTAATTGTTCTATACGTAATTAATATAGTGTTTTAGATACTGTTCTAGTATCTAATTTAGTCTTTCCGTTTAACTATCTGTCTGCGGATAATATACGGTAGAAGTTGCTGCTTAAACTCCTTACTCCGCTAAGAATACCTTCTAGAATACTACTACGAATTTTAAATCTCTGTCCGATATAATCTTGCTTAGTACTCTATATCTTATAAACACTTCCTTAACATAGATTCTAGCGACATCTTCCGCTAAGATTTCTTCCGTATAGGCTATAAAGTATCCCTACTTCGTAAGCTTATCTACTATTACTAAGATCGCGTTATAATCTTGTCCAGTAATAGGATCTCTTAATTTTAGCAACTTTATAATAAAGTCCTATAATATAACCTCCCATAGTCTCTCTAGTATTTTAATAGGTTATAGCCCTCTATATAGCTTATACCTTATTAGTTTATTTCTTTAGCAATCTAGACATTCTCTTATAACCTTTTATGCTAGGTTCTAGATTCTATTAATAATATACTTCTCCTAAAGTCTTAACACTAAGCCCGTAGCTCCATTATATCCTTAAGTTAATCCTTTATAGAAATCTTCTATAAATTACTCTGCTATACTTCTTAGGATATACCTTACTTCTTAATTTTCGTATATATCCATCTATAGATCTTCTAGCTACGCTTCTAGAATTTTTTGTGCTTAAAAGCTTTTTAGTAACTTATAAACTTTCTCTAGTTCTTCCTAAGTTACTATAATTTTCGGATAATTATATCTAATTAATCCATCTATATCTTTTCGCAATAAAGCCCCTAATAGCTTCTTATTATTTTATAGTTCAGCCTTTTAACTTAACGTATTGGCTTGCGTGTTGTTTATACCCTTAGTATACTAAATCTTAAAATAGTATTCCGTAAGTATCTCTACCCATCTAACCTATCTTTAGTTAAGTTCCTTTATTATTAGGAATCCTATTAGGTTCTTATAATCTATCTTAACTATAAATAGTTTCTCTATACCTTATAAGAATGCTCTTTATTCCTTTAATACTATAACTATACCTAACAACTCCTTATTATAAATGTCATAGTTTAACTCTAGTAGTATTATCTTCCGACTGTAGTATACTACTAGGTGCCATCCATCTGGATACTTTTATATAAAGTATACCCCTAATATAAAGTCTAATGCATCTATCTTTATAACCGTCTCTAGTCCTAGTTAATAGATCTTAAGAACTAGCTCTTAGGTAAACAACCTCTTAACTTCCTTAAACAGTTCTTATTATTCCTTTCCCTATACCTATAGTTCTTCTTTCTTTATTAACCGCGTAAATGGCTTAGTATCCTTTAACTATTACGCTATAAACCTTCTACAGTAATTGCAAAACCCTAAGAACAATCTTAACTATATAATGTTCTCTAGTTCCTACCAATTCACTATAGCCTTAATCTTCTTTAGATCTATACTAAGTTAGCCTAGTTTAATAATAAATCTAACAAAATCGGTCTTCCTAGTAAAGAACTCGCATTTTTTAATTACTACTAGCATCTATTCTTCTTGTAGTCTCTTTAAGACCTATTTAATATGTTCTTTATATTCTTCCTTAGTTATTAAGTAGATAATAATATTGTTAAGATATACTATAATAAATTCATCCAAGTATTCTCTTAATACATTATTAATTCGCTTCTAAAACATTACTAGTGCGTTTATAAGCCCGAATTATATAACTAATAGTTTATACAGTCCTTCCTTTAACCTAAAGGCTGCCTTCCATTTGTCGCCTTCCTTAATTCTAATCTAATAGTACGCCTATCTTAGATCTATCTTTATAAAGATTTGCGCATTACCTATCCTATCTTAAATTTCGCTAATTAAGAGTAAAGGATACCTATCCTTTCTAGTAATACTGTTTAACTATCTATAGTTGATACACAGCCTTAGTTTACCATTTTTCTTTAGTATAAATAGTACTGGATAACCCGCTGATAATTGCAATAGTCTAATATATCCCTTTCGTAAGTTCTCCTAGATAAATTCTTTTAATACTCTACCTTCTTCTTTGGTAAGCTTATAGATTGGAAAAAACCTTAAACTTATTCCTAGTTCTAATTCTATTTTATAGTCCCATACTATATACTCTAACAGTTTTTCACTTTCCGGCGACTATAGTTTCTTACTATACTTATGGTATTTCTTTAGTATATAGCTTAACCCTTTCTCAGTTTCTTTATAAGTTGCTTCTACTTAGTACTATACCAACTTAGCTTATTGTCGCATTTTATGGCGTTAAGTATCCCTAATATCGACCTGGCCTATAACCCAATCGATCTTTAGATTATATTCCTATAACTAAGGCATTCCTAATACTACCTCATTATTCCCCAATAGTAATATGTTAAAAGACATCTCAATTTATCTCCCTTTAATAGTTATCTAAATAGGTCCTGTTTTAAAATTAATAATGCCTCCTCCGTAGGCTATTAGATCTCCTAAAATTATTACTAATAGGTAAGGATATTCCTTTTTCCTATATAGTAACCCTATTTTTTTAACTGCTACTAATAAGATATAGTTCCTTGTTGCTCCACTATCTATTAATACCTTAAACTGTTAATCTTACCACTTAACTTATAAATTTAGGTATTATCCTTAAATTCCTTTAAGGGTCTAAGGCTCTACTACTAGTTCCCTCTAGTCCTATAGGCCTCTACTTTTCCCAACTATTAGCTGCTTAATTCTATTTATACTTAGTCCAACTTAGGCCAATACTTAGTTTGCTTTTTGTCTTTAATATACTATAGACAGGTGTTCTTTAGACATTCCTACTATTATTATCCATCTAGGCATTCTTCCGTAAGGAATCTTCCTGGCTAAAGTATTAAGTCCCCTTATTTTTAAATTTCTACTAGGTGCTAACTATGCATATACTTAGCGTTTTAATACTTTACCTTATCTATTAACCAATGCATCCTTACTAAATATTTTCGATTTTTATCTTTTAGTGCCCTATATATATTGCACGTATTATCTATATATGCTATCTATAATAGTATATAATATGCTTAGTATCTTAGGTTAACTCTTAGCTTATCTTCGTCCTTAAGTTTAAACCTCTCTTATATTAATCTAAGCATTATAACTTTATTCGCTGGTACTAAGATTCGCCTTTTACTTCTCTAGTCCTCTAATTACTCCTCTAAATCTTTTAATATTATAATTAAGGCTCCTTTAATATAAGTTATAGCCTTTTCTATAATTGGGTAGTCTTAGATAACTTTTTTATCTAACCACATATAGAAATCTTCTTACTCATCATTATATCGTTATCTATACCACTTTTAGTACAACCCTTTAAGTATATACGGCTCGTCTATAAGGAAGTATCTTCTTATTACTGCGTCGTAACAGCCTTTAGTGTGTCGTTCTTTAAACCTAGTTAGAATCCCTAGATCCTCTTCTTGTTCCAGTTTAATAAGCTACTTAGCTCTTAATATGCCTACTCTAGGCCTATTAGTAACCTTTTATATAGGTACTCTATCCCTTATACGTCCTAATATACTAGATCTCTTATCTAGTTTCTATTCTTACTATAAGGTAATTCTCGCTCTAAATTCCTCCATAGTTTCTTTTCTTTCACGTCTTATAAGTAGATCCTTAAAGTTATTATGCTTCTTAATCTTAGTATTAAATTTTCGATCTTTAGGCTAAACACTACGTTCCCCTAGTAAGTCTTCTAGGTCTATATATCTGTCTCCTAGTCTAATTACTATTTATATCGCAGATTCTCTAATCTGTAAAAAAGCTCCTTGCCTCTTACCTATAGGTGTTCTAATTCGTACTCCGAATTCTTAGTCCCTTAGATTCTTTAATCCTAAGCTCGCTTCTAACTTAAGCTTAGCTCCTGCCTTAGTCCAACTAGGCGTCCGTAGTATTCTTATCTCGTCTTAAGAGTCTTAAATCTTATCTATCTCGTCTTAAGAATCTAATGCCTGTAGGAAACTCTGTCCCAAGCTTATTTGTATATCTTTAAACTAAGCTACTACTCTACTCCATTAGTTGTCGTCCGTTATAGGTCTTTAAGCTATCCTTATCCAGTCTTCGGAATCTTAGGTCTCTCTTATCTTATCTTAAAAATCTTAAGCCTTTAGCCTTTTACCTTTATTAAGGGGTAAGCTAGCACTAGCAGTCGTCTACTTACTTAATCTTCTTTAGATATTACTCCTTCCTTTTTATAAAGTAATAGATGCCGTATCTAACGGTGTTATAATGCCTGTTACTAAACCTTGCTCTATAGCGGTCTCAGTCTCTACTTCTATTATAACTTCTCTAAGGTTTGCACGTTCCTAGTAAACTGCCTTTATTTCCTTATCGTCTGCAAATATCTCACCTATATTAAACTCGTCGTCTTTAATATCCGATCTACGTAATAGTTTATTAGTTCCTCTATACTCTATAAATTTTAGCTCCTATAGCTAATAGCTTACGCCATACTTAGCGTCTTTATAAATTCGGCATACGTTATTATAACAAAACGCGAAACTTCTAATTAAACATTCTTTTATTCCTCGTAGTATACTATTATCCCTCTATACGTATATGTCTTCTACTAGTCTAGTTCCCTTTATTATATAGTAACTCTAACTATCTTTATAATCCCTTATAAAATAACCTTATTTTCCGCAATTTATATAAGCTCTATCTTTAAACCACTAACTTTGCTATAGAGTCCGCCTAAACGTCTTTTGCTACTAAGATCCCTAATTTAGCCTCTGCTCCTTAGTCCTATAATTACTAGATCCTTAACCTCTAGGTTTCTATAGTTTCTTACTCCATCTCTTATAGGCTTCTTTAGTATTACTTAGGTCTATTAGCTCTACGCCATACCATAGTTTCTAACTTAGCTTTTGTTATTATATACTTTGCGCCTTATATAACTATAGAACTCTATCCTAACCTCTCTTAGTCTGTTCCCTTTAGTAGATCCTATTGTTAATCTTTATCGCTTAATCTATTAATTCCCTTAGGGTATCCGCATCTTCCATTAGAATAATTGCGTCCTAGACTTTAGCCTTAAGTCCCTATTTATACTATACCATAAGCGCCCTATTATTCCACTTAACTTATATTACTAGCATCTGGAACTACGTTATATACTTAATTGCTAAGGTTTATTACGTAATGTCTTAAAGCTTTCTTTCCGCTATAGTCGTTATCTCTAGGTCTCCAAACATTTATATAAGTCGCTCCGTAAACCCTTCCCAACTTAAGAACATAAATCGCACATCTTAATTAGTAGTTGTCATTCTATTAGCCTGTATTTCTATAAGGTAAGGTTTAAACTATTTAAGTGCCCTTCCTAATAGAAATAGCCCTGTATACGCTATCCGATCTACAGATATCGCCAGCTTTACTCCCTCTTGCGTAACCTTAAAATGCATTTACGTAAGGAATCCTTTAAGCTTCAATCTCTCTCCTAAGAATCTCTCAATTAATAGTAACTTAACCTTTGCTACGCCTATCCCGTTAATCCTTTATTTAAGTGTCGCATTATTCTCTATTAACTGGTCAACTATCTCTTATAGTTGTCCAACCGTCACAGGTTACTGTAAGTTAGTATCTGCTATACTAGTATTATCTCCTAACCTTAAAGTAGTTGCTACCGTTAATAGCGTTATGGTGGCTGCTTTTAGTAGTATATTATTCGACTTATTAAAACTATAACTAGGTAGTAATTATGTAATGGAACCTTATAGCAAGTACTACGGTGGGCTCGTTATTGGGCTAGGTGTATAGGTATTATAAGTAAGTTAACAACATAATAACAACTAGTGGAGTAGTTGCCTAATAGATTAACTTTAATTATATTCTAAGAATTACTACAAGGAAGAAACTATCTAGGTAGGGACTAAGGGTCCTTAAATACACAACCGTACTCCTATAAAATCCTTCTTATATATAATATACGTGTGCTCTATCTACTCTGTCGCGGATCCTATAGATTATACAGATTATATAGATTACATCACGTGACTTAGTTACCATTCCTCGTCATATAGTTCTACTAGATCCATCTTAGACCGTGCCTATATTAACCAACTAGCTTCCTCCAACTCCTCTCCAAGTAATCATAGCATTGTACCTAAAGCGTCCGTAACAAAACCTTATATTCTTCCTTATTAAGTTTACTAATAGCTAAATAATTTTTAAAAAGTAATTAATAAATTAATAATAGAAATTTGTAAATTTTAGAAATCCTTAGATGTTTTATATACTACTAGGATTTTCCTAGTTTATAATTACAGCAATTTTCTTAGAGTTTATTTTAATTCCGTTACGGGATATAATTAGGCCTAAGTACGTAACTTTAGACGCGTAGAACTTGCATTTCTTAATATTGCATTATAAGCCTGCGTCTTATAGGCGTTTAAAGACCATTTAGATATACTTCTAATGCTTAGAAAGTAAAAATAAATAGATTAAAATATTATTAATATACGCGGTAATAAATATATTAAGGAATTCGTGAAGTATATTATTAATATATTACTAAAATATACTAGGACCATTCTTTACACTAAACGGCATTACTAGGTATTTAAAAAGTCCCTATTATATACAAAAAGCTATATACTTCTTATCTCCTTTACAAATATAAATTTAATTAAAGGTAGTAACTACGTTGAGCTTTATAAAGTATTGTGCTTTTACTAAGCAGTTAAGCGTTTCTTAAAGTAGAGAAATTGGATATTAGTTTTAAATTATAATTATATTTAGGGCTTAATAATTAATATAGAACCTTAAGCCTCCTCTAGGTTTTTTAATAAATAGTATAGGTAAGGCGAATGGTAATTAATTAGGGTAAACAAATCCCTTCTCTAGGTGCTCTTTAAGGTATTATTATATTATAAGCAGCTCTTCTTATAATATACCGTATAATGGGCCGAACTTTAGCGTTATACTAGATTTAAGTTCTATCTTAAAATTATACTTATCTTAATGCGGGGGTAGTTAGTTTATAAATCGTTTTTTAAATATATTAATTAGATTATAATATTCTTTAGGTATAAGAGGTTAGGGGTTAATATATTGCTTTAGTTCTAACGCCTTTTTAATATCTTTTAGTATTATAATAAAGATCTTATAGTCTTATTTTCTTACTAATAAATAAAAGGGTGCGGCTTATATTATATAATTTTAATAGGTTTTAATATATTATCTTTATATTCTTTACTATAATCGGTAGTCGTGGCTTTATTATATTGGTTTAAGGTTTATAGTAAGGGTAATTTATATTATATTAAATTTAAATAGTCGTGTACATGTTTATAGGGTAAGTAGTATTTTAAGTATAACTTTAGCAGTAAGTATAAGGTAAGGATGTGGATAGGGAGTCCAATAATAGAATAATAGGTATATTGTATAGACAGAGACAAATCCTTAAGGGAAAAGGAGGAGTCTGTGTGCAAGGTAGGAAGGGTTTTCCCTAGGCATGTATAGGGCACGTGCCTTACGGGCGAGTTACCCCTAGGTTGCCCCAGGGTCGCCTATACCTTGCGGCTATATAACTATCTACTTAGGTTTTACCTAACAGTAGGTTATACGGAATTTTAGTATTTCTTTAACCTAGCTAATTAAAGGGTTATATTGTTTTAGCTATCTATATCTAAGTATTACTTTATAATGCGTTAAGGGTATTATAAATAAAGAAATATATTTAAGGTATTTGCCTATTTATATCTTTATAAGAACATAGTGCGTTAATTCGCCGTATATTAAAGGCTTACTATTAAAGCCTTATAGGCCTTAGGGCTTATTAAGTTTTTTTAAATTTAAGTATTAAGTTTTCGTGTAGTTCGTATTAATAAAGCCTATACTAGTAGCTCCGCTATCTATAAGGATTTATACTTCCTTCTATTTTTTAAGTATTTAAATTTTACTAAGTATATTAAGGGAGTTATGTTATATATTAGCGCTAGAAGAGCCTAAATACTTATACTCTTCCACTTCTTATCCTAAGGCGCAACTTAGTCCTAGGATAATTTATTTTCTAAATTAACTAAAGGTAAGATGCTTTATAGTAACTAAGTATAATTTATAAAATAAGTACGATTTAAGGACTAAAAGAAATTACATTGGACCTTTTTAAAAGGGTAAGTTCGGCAATTTCTTTAAATGTGTCCCTTTTTACCATATCTAAAGCATTCTTTATTTATTGGTTTCTAAGGGTGTATAGGATTAAGTGGTGTTAAGGTTTATAGGGTTATATATAGGGCTTTTAGGTTTTAGAGACGGATTGCTTTTTAGGATATATATCAAGTTTATAGAGTTTTAAACGTAAGGTATAGTTAGCTTTAGGGAATATGTCTATTTATTATATTAAAGGTCCTTATTAATTTGTTAATACATTATAGCAAATTTAGGTAAGTTCTTTAGCAGTTCTTTGCCTACTAACTATACTCTAATTTTATTTAAAATAGCTTAACGGAGAGTAGTAACTCTAGCGGCTTTATTTTAATTTAGTTTACTAATAAGGCCTAAAAATTCTAAAAAGAAGCTAGTAAAGTCTTAGTTCTATTATTATAGGTTTTTAAGTTTAATAATAGCTGTATATTTGCGGCTAGCGTTATTATATATTTATTCTAATAAAGAAATAAAGATTTTAAAATTAATAAAGGTGCTGTTATAGAAGAATAGGTCTATAGTTTATATAGTATCTTTACTTAAATAAGACATTCTATAGCTAATCTTACTAGCTTTAGTAGGGTATTAGTTATAGTTTATTAAAAGTTTAAAACGGAGCTTAGTTATAAAGGGATATAGGTTATTTTTATTTTTATTAAATATTAGAGGGTTAGGGAGCTTTTTAAATTTTATAGTAGGTACTAGGTTCGTTATAGGTATAGGTTAAACTACTATTACTAATTTAGGGTTCGTATTTAACGGGTCGGGTTTATATATAGTTATTTTAATTTTATTTATATGTGTTACTATTAGGGTCTCTAATATAAGTATTTTAAAGTTACGGAGTTCTTTATAGATTACTCCCATTAATTACTAGTACTAAGCTTATAATATCACTCGCTATTAGGCTAAAGCATCCATAAAGGACTGTTATATTATAGTTAACTGTTCCCTAACTAGGGCTATAATACTTATAGTTAACGCGGAGGGTTTAAGTTTATTTGCTATTTTAATGGTAGTTATTAGATATAACGTAATATAAGGGCGCAAAGAGACTTTAGGGAAGATTTAAAGGAATAATATAAATTCTATCTAAATCTAAGGGTATATAGCTCTTACTAAGAACAAGATATTATATAAAGAAGAGAAAGGAATAATAAGAGAATTATATAATTAAATAGTTAGGGGCTTAGTGGTTAATGCGTGCGCATATACGCACGCGGTCTTTAATAGACTTTAGTAAAATTTAATTAATCTAGCAGAATTCAATTAAAGCGTCGGAATTTATCTATTAAGTATTTTACTAAGACATTCCTACTATAACTGGGCTAGTCCCGTTATACTCTATATACTTACTAACCCTACTTTTATACTAAAGCGCTATAATAAGTATATAAAACTAGCTATTCTATTACATATAATTATTAAGTAAAATCCTTCTCCCTATATAGCTTATAAATAGTTTTATATATATAACTAAGGAGTATATTATAAGGTAAGGATATAGATAGGGAGTCTAATTATAGAATAATGGGTATATTATATAGACAGAGATAAATCCTTAAGGGAAAAGGAGGAGTCTATATGCGAGGTAGGAAGGGTTTTCCCTAAGTATATGCAGAGCACGTACCTTATAGGCGAGTCACTCCTAGGTTACCTTAGGGTCGCCTATACCTTACGGCTATATAACTATCTACTTAGGTTTTACCTAATAATACCCCCCCCTTTAAAAAGGGTTGTCCCTAATCCTTTATATACTTAAGCCTTAATAAAACCCTATAAAAAACCTTAGTAAGGAAAAAATTTAGAGGGGAAAGAGCGTTTTAATTTTGCGTATAGAGAGACAGGTAGTATATATGCGCGGCGCGAAGATATTAAGGAACTTCGACCGGCGGTTAAAGTTGTCTAATTAGTTAGATTTGCCTTACTAAAACTCCCCTGCATTTAACTAAGCTAGTAGCAATTTTATATACCCGGCATAGAAAATCCTAATTAGTCTATTTAATAGGTAGAGCCAGTAGAGCTTAATACCGTCGCTTAAATTTAGTAGACTAGAGATATTCCAAAGCTTACTTATATAGGTAGGTCGCTAGTACCTCGCGGGTAGGTTATAGGTTATTTACATACAGCTAGATTTGTAGACGGTAAGGCTATATACCTATTAAATCCGCCGCTAACTCTGCTTTAGCCTTACGCTATACCAATATAGCGCCGTGTATACTTCGCGGGTAGGTTATAGGTTATTTACATACAGCCAAATTAGGATAGTAAGGCTATATACCTATTAGACCCGCCACTGACCTATGTTTTAGCCTTATACGTTATCTATATAGTATATACGTGGAATAGTATAAGTTATTAGTATAGGTTACCACTAGCGGGTTACTAGTAGGTTATAGACTCTGGTTAAATAGACCCTAGTTATAAACGGGCCTATTCTCTAATATATAAACAATCTGCTTAGCTAGTATAAAGTAATAGACTAGGTTTAGGAAGGGTGCTTTCTAAATTAAGCTTTATTGCTAGCATTCGCCGTGGCCTCGCCTATAAGTTATAGTAATTATTACTTATTCTTTAATCCCTTTAGACGTCCTCTATTCCGCTTTAATATAGATTATATTTTAATAGTGACGCTTACTTTTCGCCTACGCTTCGGCTATAAGGCTAGGGTATCCCACTTATAGTACTTATCTAGCAGTTGTTAACAATTCTTAAGTTCTGTCTTATATTTCCATTTATTATACTTATTTGGCTATCCTAGCCATTTAATAAGGTACTATAGTTGTCTAGCACAATCCTAGTAGGCAATAATTACTTCTACTTCTTAGCTGCCTTCCTTAAGCTCTTTTACTACTAGGGGTTAAAACCTAAGGCGTAATTTATAAGGCTCTAGTAGGGAGATATAGAAGACTAGGTAGAGCTATACTATAGTAGGTAGAAGCTCTAGCTTATATACTTACTACCCTACGCGCTTTAGGATCTAAAACGGTCTTATAAACTTATAGTTAAGCTTTTTATAGGGACGTTTCGTGCGGATGTTCTTAGAGGAAAGCAGGACTCGTTTACTAACGGCGAAGTATTTGGCTAGGTGGTAACAATTATAGTATTTTGCCTAAAGCTTTTAGGCGTATATTATCGACGCCGCCGCTACCTTATATATAAGGCGCAGGCGTTATAGATATATCTCTGCGAGTTAGACGTTTATTGACTTAGACTCCTCCCTACCTTACTAGGCGTCTTAGACGCTATCTAGAACTCTATCTAGGACGTTTAGTAGCTAGCTATAGGCGAGCTTAATAGAGGAACGCTTTATTATAGTATGGACCTTAAAGTCATAGGCAAAGGCTACTTTTTTAAGTAGGGAGGCCTAATTAGACTGTTCCCAGTTTGTAAATATATATAGGTATACCTTAAGCTTCTAGTTCTAACGCTCCGTCTAACTATCTATTTATAGGTAGAATATAGTGCTAAGTTTACGTTAAACGCGGAGATGGTAGCATATAGTACTCTAGTACTCGCTTATAAATATATTACCCCTATTAGAGACGATATTATCTAGAGGCCCTGTTTATATAAAGACTTTAAATAAGAGTTCTATAAGTTATATAGCATTAATTATCTTACGCACTAGATAGTAGCGCACTAGCTTTATAAAATAGTCTATAAGGATAAGGACGGAGTTATACTCTACACTATTAGGAGTCTTAAACTCTGGGAGATCTATAATAAAGTTAAGTAAATAATGCCGCTAGGCTTAGGTGGGGGCCTAGAGAGGCTATAGCTTACTATAGGGTTTATAGCGGCGCGATTTGGAGCGTTAGCAGGTATTATAATTATTTAGGTATTTATAGAGGTCCTAGGTAAGGCCGTTCTAAGCGTACTTTCGCGCAATTACCTTAAAGGTATAGTTAAAACCATAGTAGCCGCCTATAGGATTGTTATAATTTTACTTAAAGATCTCCTGTCGTAGTAGTATATAATTTAGCACCTAGACCTTATTATTTTGCCTTAGGAGTCCTTAATTATTAAGGGTATAGTCCTTATTACTAGCAGGAACTTATTTTTAGGTTAACTAATTATATATAAAGCGTATAAAGGCGTCCCTTTTTTATACTCTATAAATAAAATTAACCAGTAACTTAGGGGGGTGTTCTATAAACGCTGTTTCAGCTAAGGCAGCTACTACTACCTCTTACCATAGTATAAGACTTTGCGTAAAGTCGGTGCTAGTAAAGTAATATATAATATATAGGTAACTCGCCGGGTTATTATAGGGGACCGTAGCCTAGGCTAAGGGGTCTTCCCTAGGGTTAAGCGCTATTAGGCCAGTTAAGGTAGCCTTAAAGAGAATAGTAGGACGCTTTAGTCCGCCAGCGCCAAGTTTGCAAGAGTCGCTTATATACTACACGTATACTACTTACTAGTTTAGTATAGTAGCACTAGGGCCGCCTATAAGGCCTATAACCCGCAACTTTTGCTATAATATAGGTAGTATAGCATTAAGGATTATCCTCTTATTACTATCTTTAAAGCCTTTAGTATAATCCGGGCGCCGGGATAGTATATTAGTAGGATTTGTCTTACCTGGCTTATATTTAATTTTAAAATTAAACTTAGTTAGTTCCTTAGCATACCGGGCCTAGCGAGTAGATAAGCTCTTAGTGGTTATAAAGTACCTAAGATTGTTATAATTATAGAGCACGCGCGTTATATACGCGGCGTGTTTAAGGTAATAGCACCACATCTTAAAGCATTATACTATAGCGAGTAGTTCTTTATTATGTATATTATACTATACTTTTAGGCTAGTAAGCTTCTAACTATAATAAGTAATTAGGTGCTAGTGGAGTTAATCTTTCTACTCTAAAGGCTATAGAAGTATACCACTATAGGCATAGTTAGAAGCGTTAGTAATTACTATTAGGGGTAGATTAGGGTTAAAGTGGCGAAGTAGAGGAGCCTATATAAATATAGCGCGTAGCTTATAAAACGCCTACTACGCGTTGTTGGGCTAGGACTAGGGTTAATACTATTTAGTAGGCCCTTTTAACTTACACTTCTTCTTCTTCTCCCTATCTAATATTGGGTCGTGATATGCCTATACAAGATATACATATAGGGGGTATGCGGTATCTAAGTAGTTCTAGATAAATCGCCTATAGAAGTTAGCAAAGCTAAGGAAGACCTAGATATCTCTATAGGACTTAGGCTTAGGCCATTCCTTAATAGCTTTTACGCAGTTAGGGTCTATTATAATACCCTTAGGGGTAATAATAAAGCCTAGGAACTTAACGTTCTTAGTATAAAAGATATATTTTAATAGTTTAGTGTATAGGCCCTAAGCGCGGAGCTGTTATAGTACCTACTTAACGTGCTTAATATACTTGTCCTCGTTATTTAAGTAAATAAGAATATTATCTAGGTAAACTATATAGATAGTATCTACTAGGGTTTCTAGAGCTTTATAAATATAGCTCTAGAAAGTTATAGGGGGATTAGTAAGACTAAAGGGCATTACTAGGTACTTAAAGTGACCATAGTGTATCTTAAATGTGGTCTTCTATTTATCTCCCTTTTTAATATAAATCCTATAGTACGTATTATAAAGATCTAGCTTTATAAATATCTTTATATAGCTAAGCCTATTAAAGAGCTCGCCGACTAGCGGTAGGGGGTACCGTTTTTTAATCGTGATCTTGTTTAGGCGTCTATAGTTAACGCATAGCCGTATTATACCGTCTGCTTTTGGCACGAAGAGGATAGGCGCTTTAGTAGGCGACTTGCTAGGCCTAATCTAGCCCTTTTTAAGAGCACTATCTAGGTACTCTTATAAGATCTATAACTCTTTCTATAAGAGGTTGTAAAGGGGTATTTATAGTGGCGTCTTGCCCTCTTCTAAGTTAATTATATAGTTATACTTAGAGTTCTACGGTAGTATACTTACTAGCTTATTAGAGAAGATATTAATTTCCTCTTTATATACCTCTAGTAGGCTAGGGGCCACGGAGGTTAAAGTAACTATTACGTGGTAGTGTGCTTCTAGGAGCCAGTAGAGAAAAAGGTGCAGCCAATATACATTTTATAGGTATGCTCGCATAGAGAGTATATATAGCTCTGCTATAGTATACTTAATAGTTTTAGGGTTTTAATTACCTCCCCCTTATATATAGGTGATCTGCGCCGGCACTAGAGGGTCTCTATAGGTACTCGCTGCTAGTAACGGCAGGTCCTCTATTATATTTATAACCGGCGTAGAGAAGGAGTCTTCTAGCTATAGCGAATAGACTATTTCACTAGCCTTAATATCTATTAGGAGAGCGTTAAGGATGACTATCTAAAGGCGTCTAGGGTCCGAAGTACTCTAAATAAACTATCTAGAATAAAAGCTAATTAGTAGATCTGTTTCCGCAAGCCAATAATATCTAAGAACTATATTATAACTATTAAATAAGCCGCCCTAAAAGGTCTGCGGGCTAATAGTGCGAGAGGTACCCTAGGAGTTGCTAGTAGTAACCGTTAGATTATAAGCATCCTAAATTATTATCTGGTTACTATTAAGGAAATATGCAATAGGTTTACGTAAATATAACGCGTAGCATATAGGCGGGTCAAATCTATAGACGACATCTTAATTAATAAGGTTAATTTGGTACCTATTATTATATAAAGTATATAGGCGGACTTCGCCCTAGGGCGTATTTATCGCAATATATACTATAATATATTTCTTCTCTCCCTCTATATTAGGCCCTAGTTATAGTTAAGAGAGATATACTACTAGGGCTTTAGGTTTTCCGAAGCCTAAGCTAACTTCTCTTTAGCCTGCTTCTAGTATTCCTTATAGTAGCCGCCTACGGTCCTTTGACTTGCCTACGTAGTATTAGTATCTAGGGGGTCCCCTAAGCTATCTAGCTTTTAGGTAGTCTTCCTAGGAGTTTACTTAGAAAAGCATTGCCCTTTTTAGGTTCTATTCCCTAAGCCTAAGTCTACGGAGCCTATACTATAATCGCGCTTTATACGCGATAATTTGCCGCTACCGCTTACGCGATCTTCCGCGAGCTTTATAGTATTAAGCAATTGCTCTATACAGCGGATTTTATTAAAAAGGTCTTTAGCGGTTTTTACCTATTAGGCAAAGTTCTGGCGGAAGAGCTCTACTTATAGGTAGGCTAAAAGATATAAGAACTAGAAGTCTACCTATTGTTTAGGATTAATAAAAGGGGTATATAAGAAGAGGTCCTCTAAGCTATATATATGGGCTAGGAAGACGTCAAACCTCTAGTTCTCCTTTATAATAGCTGTATAATATATTATAGCGTTATTAAAGCGTCTTACTATAGGGTTCCTAATCTGGTCTTAGACTATAGTCTTAAATTTATCTTATAGTAAAGGACCCTTATCCTTAGTGCCTAACCAGTAATAAACTAGTTAGGTAATTATCTTCTCTTTTATAAGACCTTTAATAGCCTAGCGCGTATGTTACTTATAGTTATAATTAGCGTTATTAACCTTAAATCGGTTCTTAACTACGGCGATCTACCGGTTAAAATACTATTAAGTAGTACCACTAATATTGGGTAGTAACTTCTTAACTAGGGCGTTAAGATTTGTTTGGAGTATACGTTCGCTATATAACTTATACTCTTTACTAAAGAGGTAATAGGAGGGCTTTATTAAATCAATAAGTTGGCTATTTTCTTAGCTAGCTTATCTAGCTCCTTTATATTAGCAGTATTAGGTAGGATACTAGTAACTTTACTAAGTTTCTATTAAACCTAGGTATATAAGTTAAACTAGTTTCTAACATTTGTAGATATCTAATTGTTTTAAGATTTAGAAAATGGTTTAGATACTACTAGTATACTTCTAGCGGTTTTGTCTATACTAGATCCTAAGGCGTTCTGCGGTTATATTACTAGCGTATTACTATTAGGTATAGGCGTCGGTTTTCTTTTCGGAGGTATTATAGAAAAATTAAACCGGCTATCCTCCTAAGGGGATTGGTAAGGATTTAAATATAAAGTAAGGATATAGATAGGGAGT
>Ga0307515_10006022_pt1 | contig 24406 bp, 8 predicted proteins | sample 17_EM_MG_FD_194513 | JGI IMG/M metagenome (GOLD analysis project Ga0307515, IMG submission 194513) | Populus trichocarpa ectomycorrhiza microbial communities from riparian zone in the Pacific Northwest, United States - 17_EM | ecosystem: Host-associated > Plants > Roots > Unclassified | place... | reverse complement strand
CTCGTGGTCAGTGCGGATCGGGATTTGGTGCTTTGGCAGCCGGATCCGGATTGTTTGCCTTAGGGGGAAGGGGAGAGGAGAGGGGGAACTGGGGGGATTGGGGAGATTTGAGGAGGGAGCTCAGGATTGATTCGGGGGGAGTGGAAGGTTTGCTTGCGGTTGAAGAGTCGGAGCAGGGCTGATGTAGTGGAGCGGAATCAGGGAATCAGGGAATCAGAGATTAGGCGGGAGAGAGGACAGAATTACTTGGGCTGCGTGGATGGAGAGGCGGCTTTAAAGATGATTATACCCCGATATCGAGGATTTAGTGCACAGCTTGCATGGGACGGCGTTTCTCACGGGGGTTTTCGCGGGTTTAAAGAGATCGGCATGTCAAAATATCCAGAATCCAACAGATTTACAGGTTAAGGTTTACCATCTCAAGTAACTGCAGGTGTGGACTTGGTCCTCTACTCCCGAACGAGGTATATCAGTGACGGGCTCGTACGGTTTCTCTCCCACGACAACTGTGCCGGCCATCTGGCCGATCAAGCAGAAACTCTGACATGAATACCTTCAGTGTAACGAGGCGAGAAGGAGAATTACGGCGCGGCTTGGCTGGGCGTGCTATCGTAGTCTGGTGCGTTGGTGCTGAGTTGCTGGTTTCGCGTTCCTTGTCTCTTACCCGCCTGTAGATTTTGCTTCGTTGCACGAATGAAGCAACGTAGGTAACGGGGTTTTGACCGGTCCCTAAGTTATGATCGATTTAAAGTTTTACTAGTTGTTTGTCGGCGGACCGGTCAAAACCCCGTTACCTGCGTTATCACAAAGGGATACCACAAAACGCGTGTATCACTTATCACAAGAATAATAGGCACGGTTCCCAGCATGCCGACGCCCATAGACAACTCCAGTTTCCTATAACTGCATAACGCCAGCATACGACTCGGCCACTTAATCCTATGCAATTATCATCACCGTACTTGACATCGCCAACACTCATCTTCACTTCTTGATTCGAGCTAGCAGAATGTCGCACCAACTAGATTCTGCGCTCCATTACACAGCGTGGCGAGGCGTGGAACTGGTTGGAAGATATCTCTCCGTACCCCGAACACTCTTTTTCCTCCTGGCTACTTGCAGGTTATGTTTCCATTTGTAACACTTAATCCTTAGGAAGCAAGATAGTTGTGTAACTAGACCTTCAGAAGCCTAACGTTAAAGACGTACGAAATCCTCCACTTTCTGTCCTTTCTAATGTCAACACTTTCGGGTCATATTTTTGTCTTCTCTTCCGAGTTCCCTTTTTAAAGCCATTTCCAGTGCATTAAGTGAAAGGTACGAGGCGGTGGACTAATCCCAATGTAAGAAGTGGTATGAAACTGACGAGTCAAAGAGCATCAGAAAGGCTATCATTGGTCATTTAGTGCTCTGTCTGGGCATTGAAGAGGCAAAAACGAAAGCCAAAATCTATTAGGCTAGTTTTGTCCTTTATCAAAGTTTGTAAGTTGCTTTATGCAATAATATAGAAGACTAAGCATCCGAACAGAATATCTACAGAAAACTGACCTTTGAAATTATATGCAAGGCTACCACAGGCTTTACTCTCGGCTATTGTGAAGATAAAGATAGTCAACCACAGCCCATGGATCCATATGGGTATTAAAGGAGTTGGAACTTCAATGGCAGACTCTACAGAGCTTGGAGGCACAAGGCCGGTGCAGGTTAGTCTGCCATTGAAGTTCCAACTCCTTCAATATCCATATGGATCTCTCGGCTGTGGTTGGCTATCCTCATCTTCACAATAGCCGAGAGTAAAGCCTGTAGTGGCCTTACACATAATTTCAGGGTCGGTTTTCTGTGGATGTTCTACTCGGATGCTTAGTCTCCTATATTGCTGTATAAAGTAACTTATAAATTTCAATAAAGGACAAAACCAGCCTAATGGAATTTGGCTTTTGTTTTCGCCTCTTTAATGCCCAGACAGAGCACTATTGCAACAGCAACATCACTTTTGCCTGTAACTGGCACCGCTACATCGACCAGCCCTCCTCCGTATGGTTATCAATCAGATGTCTGTCTTGTGACACTCTTCGACCAGTTCGCAACAGAATACCTCCCCACGAGGATGGCGGGCAGAATCTCCCAACAGGCCCTAACCACAGAGTCTATCTGTGTCATCCGGGCTATAGCGACACGGGCAACATCTTGATGGGACTTCCGGCTTTGGATCGTCCTCAAAGCGGTATCCACCACGAAACTGCACGAATTGCGTGCGCTATTGTTGCTAACAATAATGGGAGGGATTCTTAACGGAAACAAGGGCGGGTGAGCGTGCTCGGGTTAATCCTGATAGAATTCTGCGCGGAAACAACTACTACTTTCCGGGTTTCTGAGGACGCTGCGGACGGTAAGCAAACGGAAAGTGCCCGCATAGTAGTGCTTATTTTTGACACTGAGATTTAGGAGAAATATTCTGCTGTCCCATCTTTTGCCCACTGGCGCTTTTCCCTACGACGTTGTCGGTATGGCGAACTCATATGGTCCATGCTGGTGATGGGGATGAGTTAAGGGCAGTTCAAGAACCGCTAATGAGGTATGACCTATTCTAAGACAATATTCTTTCGTCTTTAGTTTCTAACATTTCTTTATAAGCATTCCGTGACGATCAAGGAAACCCTGCGGATTAACCGGGTCTACAACCCCAACTGTCCGACTTTGCTTGTGAAGAACTTAGAGGATGCGATTAGAGGTGGAGGTCGAGAGATACGCTTGTCCACGCAGCAGCTTTGTCAATACCTCGCTGCTGCAGAGGACAAGATCCAAGGGCAAGGAGCGCTTGTCAAACACTCTATTCTCCCTGGAGTCAAGAAGCGCAAAAGATCAGAAACACCCCCAGAGAGGATGGCTTCCGATGACCTGGATTATGAATGTACGCCAATGAGAAGTAGCTCATTAGACTAAAATCACAAGTTCTCACTCGAAGTTCGTAGCTGTGGTAGAACTCTCAGCCCAAAAGTTTTGCAGCAAAGTTCCGTACCCCGGTTTGAATTGTCTCGTTCCCAGACCTTCTTGCCAAGCCGCTAACCGCTTTTGACAAGACCTTAATAGGGTAAAGCCCTGTTTGCTATCTCCGTACGTAACTGCTCGATAGCTACGTCCTCTTAACCTCCGTTGGATGTTTGATCTCCTTAGTAACTACTATATCCTTATAGCTTATAGCTTAAACTAAGGTTTACTACGTCCTAGCCTAGCTAGGCCTTACTACTTATTAATTAAGGCCACTGCTAGTTACACACCCCCTAATCACTGCGTGTACACCCCAATTAATACGCGCACGCCCCCCACCTAACAGGCTTAGATCATTCCTCTTCGGGTTAGAACGTCACGTGTGTTTGACTTGTATGCATCTGCATCGCGAAAATTAAACTTTTAAAACGCAACTTCTATGACTATACCACCACAATTAAGTCTTAATTTCAACTATAGTACAACTTATAGAGTTCAAATCAGAGCTGGAATGCGCTAAATATTCCCTCAGTAAAGTCTTGCTGAAAGGGCAAGGCCCTACAACCGCTGTAAGCCTGTGAAATATTGCCGCCAACACTAAGCAAGCCACCTGCAGAGGCGTCTTAACTTCTACTACCATTCTCGCCACCTGTAATGCCACTTGTAATACCACCTACATACTCCTAAGTCGATTGATTGGATTGCGCAGTGACTTGTGAGGCAATGTACGAACTAATTTGGCTGCTGCCACCTCTGCTTGTCGTCTGCGAGCTGCCCCCGCGGGCACGCCCGCGCCCGCGCCCGGTGGTGTCTGCTTGTTAGTTTTTGAGCGAAATTTTAACACCGCATAGCCCTAGCCTTTTGCGAACTCGTTGATATCATCAAGGGCAAAGTTTGCGCAATCGTACAGCTTCAACGGAGGTGAGTTGAGAGCCATGGTAGATGTAGGGAAAAGTATGCAAATGCTGGTGTTGATTTGGGTATGGGCGCGCGACAGTTGCGCACGTACACACGTGACGTTCTAACCTGAATAGGAAGGATCTAAGCCTGTTAGGTGGGGAGTGTGCGCGTATCAATTAGGGGGTGTACGCGCAGTGATTAGGGGTGTGTAACTAGCGGCCTTTAAAAAAGGCTAAATAATTAAGGTCGCCACTATTCATACACCCCCTACCTCATTTGGTTTGAACGCATCCTCATTAAGTTAGAACATCACGTGCGTTTGACTTGTTTGCGCCTGCATCGCGAATATCAAAGTGCGCGCCCATCCAAATTAACACCTCGCATTTGCCTCAACTTCGCATCCAAGAGCCTACAACTATTTAGCGTTACCGCGGTCGGCTAATTAGCTCTATAACTAGCTCTACAATTGCCAATCGCGTCGACGGATTTACTCGTAGAGTGCCCTCAGCATTTGAGCGAAATACTGGCCAGACTCCTACCGGGCGCAGGCGCGGGCGTGGGCGCGGGAGGCAGTTTACAGACATGGCAGCACCTAAATTAGTTCGCGCGACGCCTCGCAAAGTACTACGCAATCTAATTAGCCGCTCCTTTGGCGCGTTCCAAATCTAATTTGGACTCTGCTACGTTAATGAGGATGCGTCTAAACCAAATGAGGTAGGGGGTGTATGCGTATCAATTGGGGGGTGTACGTGTATCATTTAGGGGGTGTATGAATAGTGGCGGCCATAATTAAATAACTTAATAATTAATAATTTTTTTTTAAAAAAAAGCTTAATTACTTATTTTCTATACTTGTGAATATAATATATTTAAATTTAAAATTTTTTATTAAGGCGTTAAATTATTATTAAGGAAAGAAAAGAAGGTGCATGAGGTGGGTACGTGCACAAATAAGATTACCAGATTGAAATGTGGGCAGGCTTAAGCCACAAACGCCTTGGCATAGAGAGCAGCTTATGAAATAAGGGTTGTTTGACTGCTTAGTGATTCTGTAATTCTACGGCTGATTTGCTAGTCTTCATCAGAACGATATCCCAGCTTTTTCAAGCATTCCTTCAGTCGATTCAGCTCTTCCTCGCACTCCTTTCGCTCTTTGGCCGTGTTTTCATTCTCTCCGGCGATCAAACTGAGGGCTTCCGACTTTAACCCCCGTATAATGCGCTGAGAGAACAAGTCCTCTGGAAGCCTTTCCATAAGACATTTCTCTACAACGAGGGCATTGACGTACCCCATGAATAACATTTGACTATTCTATCTCAGAGTGAGTTTCTGCTTGTGAAGGCTCAAGGGGACACTAGCCTGCAATGCTCAAACTTACCTCGTAGAATGCCTCACTCTGTTTGACAAGTACAGAAGCATTCTGGCGGTCCAGAAATGATGGAAACTTGTCCATAACAGCTGCAAGGACGCAGCTCTCCACTTTCTGATCGTTACTTCCTGAGTGCTTCTCTACAACTTCACCTATTGCATTGAGAATCCCGTCCAGACCGCCCGCCATCTGAAACGTCGCGCGCAATAACTGGGCGAGCATATTTGCCTTATTCCCGCCTACAATCCCCGTCACACTATCGGTACAGGCGCGAGCAATATCATCTCCCATGGTATTTTGTTGAACCCAAGATGTCTGTAAGTCTTGGTACGCGTCCATAATCCCCGGATTGGCGCGACTGTGACATGCTAGAATCTCCTTGAGTTTCGCAAACATAGATACGCGAAGGTCTTCTAGGCGCTGCCTAATAATGTGCTCCATTAGTGCCTCTCGAATGTTATGTGTCGCAACACAGTGCTGAAGCGTGATGTCCACGAATCTCCTGGTAACTTTCCAGACCTGACGAAGATGAGTTTCTGCAATGAGCTTCCAATTCTTCGACTGGAGCTCGAAGATAAGGCCAATCATTGCGACGGGCGCTTGCGACGGATCCTCTTTGCCCCTCCAGCATCGGAACTCTTTCTCCACATACATCTCATACTGTTGTAAGCTTATCTCTTCGGACTCTGGAAGCTGGAGATATTTACCGACGACATCTTTACTCAAGAAAGTGCTTTCAAGTAGCGAGTTCTTCAAACCATGCCCTTCTCCGAAGAATCTACTAGTCACCTGGCTTTTTTCGTTCTCCTCACCTACGCCTGCTTCTGGGCTCACGGATTTCTGTGCGCTCGACGAGTCCGTGCCATTCTTTGATGTACTTGCAATCTCCTCTGCACCGTTGGCTACACCTACTTCTGGGCTCGCGACTCTCCGAGCACCCAATAAGTCCGCATCACTCGCCGGTTCGTTTGTAATCTCTATCAAACTCTTGGCCTCCGCCTTGATCACTTTTGTTTTCCCACGCTGCCTGATGATGTATGCGAAGATTCTATTCATTTCCCGAATGTTCGCGCGTAGTCTTCTGTCCTGGAATTTTTCCTTAGGACTATCGAGCAAGCCGAAGAAGTGATTTCGGCCTTCGAACTCGCCATTGGTGGCTGCAGTAACAATATTTTCAAAATTTTGGGCCATTTCCGATAAGTACTCTGTCTGTTCTTCAATCGTGCTCCGAGATTTCCCCATGCTCTCAAGTTTGACTTCGGTAGAATCCCTCAATCGAATAAGGCCAGCCATGACGCGAGGGTACTCTCTTTTGATAAGTGAGTTGAGCTTGTCTGTAAGCTTCTTCTGTAGTGACTCGACTCCTTTGTGGTCCCCCGGAATATTTTTCCAATCCCCATCGTCGAAGAAATTGCGTTCCCGTTGATCCCTTTTTACGAAGAAATCGGCATCGATTTCAGCCGTACTTTTAGACTTGCGGTGGTATTCACGCTCACTACATGACAGATTTCGAAGACAGTGCCACTGTATCCCTAGTTCGGAATTACCGGTCTGAACCATTTTAAGGGTCTGCTTAGGGTTGTTGGCCTCATCGGGACAAGTGATGACTCCTAAGGCTCTACTTCCCGCTCCTGCTGCCTCCACGATACTAGGACCAATGTGGTTCTCATAGTCGTTGCGGGCTGTGATAACGAGAAGAATGATGTTGCTTTTCCGATTCACATGTGTCTGCACCATCTTATTAATCATTTCCCTATCTTCCTTATCCTGATTCATGCTGGGTGTTTGGTACAATCCCGGAAGGTCTAACATTGCCAACGATGGAACATTTGGTCCCGATACGTGGATCCGTAGTGTGTCGTCACTGAATCGGAGCTTGTCTTCTTTGACGGCGTCGTCAGTGGGCGATTTCGACTCGACACCCATCTCTTTCCAAGCATCCTGAATTATCTGGGGCAGTTCGGACAAAGCCGGGACGTTGCGGTGAAATACCCTAAGTGCGGCCTTTTCCCCGTCTTTGCGTGACTCTCCCGGTGTAATTGTAACCTCGAATTTTACTTCTGGATCACGTCGCAGCTCAAGCTGAATAGGAAATCTAGTACAGACACCCGTCTGTATAGGAAATGGAATGCGGGAGATGGCTTCCATCACTGAGCTCTTGCCCGTATTCTGATCACCGACGACTATCCATTGTGGAAAATCTATCTCGCTATCAACCTGATGTTGTCGGAGCTGATCGATTGCATCGAGAAACGGAGCCTGGCAGTCGCGGACGTTTGCCATAGTGGACTGGAACCCCGGAAGCTGGGCCATGGTTGTATAGTAGACGGAGTGTGGATTTTTAGTCGAATCGCCTTCGCAGAGGAGAGAGGGATTAAGGATCTACTGAATATTAGTGGAATATGTCAAGCAAAGTGTTAGATTTGGGATGATTTCCGGTCGGTGTATTCCAAGGCAGGCCTTCATCAGGCTGCAAAGGGCGCTTCGCGATACACACGTGGCAGATGCGGTGTCGTTGGACTCCAATGAACGTGGGAGTATTAAATCCAATCATTGCTCGGGCTGGTAAGCCTAATTCAGAGTGGGGATAAATGATTTAGAGCACACTTATGTGATCCATGTTCGATGAGGGGCAGTAAATCTTATATTTAGTGCGTGCAGAAATGGGGCAGCTGGTTTTGTAACGTACTGCAGCAGTGTGAGTTAAGCATGTGTTCTGTCAAGTTCATGTCAGGCGTAGCGCGTCCATTAGACGCCGATTTAGAAGATATAGCGTCAGACCCCGCGCCTTGCAAGCGGCCAAGGGCCATTTTTTAAGATCAAATCGAGAAGTTGGAAGATGGTCATAATATCCTTCACCGGGTTATGAAGAGTACAATCACGTAGTATAGAATGATGTAGCCGTCGTACAGATACATAGCACTGCAAAGCATGGCTAACCTAGCGGGGATGATTTGGAACGGTGATGGAGACGAGCAGTGATGTAACTGGTTAGATTACTTATTGTTTGGTTCGGTTTTACTATAATTGAGGCCTTAACCGGTTAGGTGCTCTGATTGGATTGGGTTTGAAGCTTCTGCGGTAACCGGATAACCAATGGGACCAAATCGAGCTTTAGTAGTAAAGATTAAGTAAAGTCAAACGCCACCAAGCTTATCAAATTCACTAACCTCTATAGGTAAGCGGGTCGACCTGGGGCAGTCGATTTGGGGTAGTTGATTGGGGTAGTTGATTGGGGTAGTTGATCCTACCTTATCGCGTTGCCCTTATTGCTGCCCTTATCACTGCCCTTATTGTTTAATACCGCCAATCCTATGGGTAGCTTTGTTACTGTTACCAGCTGATTAACGCGTGGAGGTAGTAGCAGCCATGCAAGCAGTAGTTGTGCTGTGGGCGATAGGGATAATGAGGACGATAGAAACAGTATTGTCAAATACACAATTGTTAACAACTTATTTACCACTCAACACCATGCCAAGACTCGTGATAGTAAGTACGGGCTTCAAAGTGGTTGCTGACGTTACTTAAGCTTTGTAGGCCTTCTATCTACCATTTCCTTACTCCGTTCGACCATTTCACCTTATCTTTAACAACTCTACCCATCCTGTATAGTATATTACACCAAAATATATACAATTGATCTGGTTTTACTGGTTTTACTGGTTATATAACCTGTTTGGGACTCTAATTTGAATTTTGGATCGGTTTTGGTCTCATTTTTATAACCTAACCTAACAGCTGATATCACTGGAGACGAGTTGCGAGGATGCTTGGGCCGGAGTATCCAGACACGCTGACTAGCATGAACAATCTCGTATTTACGTGACAATGACAAAGCCATTTCACTGATGGGTAAATGATTCCAGTTGCGAAAGCAAGTCCTTGGCCCTTAACATCCATACACAACATCATCGCTCGAAACTCTAAGTAGGTGGAAGTCGGAGAATATGTGTCGGACGGACAAGTCACTCATAAGAACTCTGTCGATTGAAGCTGGCTCTAGAAGCTCTCTATATACATAAGGTAGGGGCAAAAGACTAACGACGACGCTGACGACGATTTGGTAACTGTTACTTAATCGCTATAAGGTTGGTATTGCTACTTAGTTAGTAATAGGTAATAAATAGGTAATAGAAAATAGATAGTAAAATATATAATAGCAAGAAACAAGGTATAAGTTATAAGGTGGCACTTAGTAGTGACCTTAACGTTTAATATACCCCCCTAGCTACTTAGGCTTAACTAAGCAGCTAAATAGAAAATAGGAAAAGTTATAATATTAATTTAGTGCTAGGTTAAAGAAATCCTCTATAAAGTTACCTTATTTAAATATTATCTAAATTAAATTAAATTAAATCCTTAATATTAATAAGATTTAATTATTAAATAAAACCTTTATGCTTCTAATATGGTAGGGCCTTTATTAAGCCGTCTATAACTATAGTAGTAGTATATATCTAATTAATTCTAATTTAACTATTATATACTTCTTAGCGTAGCTAGTAATAGTATATATTAATATACTAAAGCTTTATAGAGAGTGTTAGCGACTTAGTTAATCGAGACACGAGCACGGTAAGAGGGACGCGCAAGCCTATACGATTGGATTGTCTATAAACGAGAATCTAAAGCTAGAGAAAGGAAAGGAGAAAAAGAGCAGCGCTGGTTAAAGTAGGGTTCTTTTATACGGTCCTCTAGTTATATAACTGCGAAGTTCTACTAAGTTCTGCTAACTAAGTTCTACTAAGTTCTGCCAGTGCCGTAATATTACCCCCCCCCCTCCGCAAAAGCCTGCCCTTAGGCTTTATAGTCCGTATTATGCTTATAGGGCGTTCTTATCTTTATATTCTTCTAGTAGCTTATTATCTTCGCTATACTAGCACTCTATTTACTCGTCTAGGTACTTTAGGGGTCCTTATTTATTAGGGTAGCGGTTATAGAATTTTTAAAGCTTATAGGGACTGCTAATAAAGTTCTATATAGGGTACTAGGTAGAATCTAGGTTATAGCCTTTCTAACTAACGCGGTACTTTAGCGTTTTCCTTACTAGTTTATAGGCTAGTACTTCTTTAATTTCCTATTTATCGTCGCTATTAACTTAAATTAGTAGGGGAGGTTCGTTCTTTTATCTAGGTAATAGGTTATTTATAGCTTTTTATAGCTTATCTGGTAAGAAAACGGGGTAAACCTTAATTAAATCTAGGAGCTTTACTTTATATAAGTTACCTATCTTCTTAAGGACCTTATATAGTCCCGCTATTTAATAGTTTAGCTTATAGCTAGGCCGTTCCGTTTTTTAGTTCTTTATTATAACCTAGACTATATCGCCTATAGTAAAGTCGGGTTCGCGCCTATACTTATTTACCTACTATTCTATTAATTTTTAGGCCTTTTTTAGATTTATATGGGCTACTATTTAGGCTTCCTTTAAGCGCTTAGCATACTACTAGGCTTCCTTACATTAGGAAATTTTTTTTTGGGGTCGTTGTTGCGGTTTGCGGCAAATTGCCGCAAACTATACGATCGCGGCAGACGTATATGGTCGATAGCAATTTGCGCAAAACGCACGTTTTGCAATAAAATCGCAGCACCTGATAGCAAATTGCGGCAAAACGCTACCCTATAAATAAATTGCAGCAAAATGCTACCCTACAAATAAATAGCGCGCAAACTGTACGAACTATACGAACTGTATGAACTGTATAAACTGTACGAACTGTACAAACTGCACGAACTGTACAAACTGTACGAACTGTACGAACTGTACGAACTGTATAAATTATAATATACTGCTATAGATTGCTATAGATTGCCATAGATTGCTATAGATTGCTATAATATGCCTTTAAAAATATATTTATATTATAACTACTATATAAAATAGCTACTCCTCTAAACCTATTATAGACTATAAAGCATTTGCCTTGCCTAGCCCCTTTTTTACCCTTATTCTAAATATATCTAAATCCTTATTATTAAATAGTATAGACTTAACCCCTTTTCTAATAGTATACTAAAGACTTACATTAGGTTTAGCCCCAAGCATCTTTTTAAATGGCTTAACTGCAACTATTAACTGTTTGTAATTCTAGCGATATAGTATATTAATGGTACGTTTCCAATTCCGCGATTTTATACCTTTAAAGATAAGCTTATAGGTATTATTTCCGAAATTATTACTAGCACTACTATCCTTATCTATATCTTCTCCACTATTTACGCCGGCATTATTACCTATGTCCACTCTATTATATTTATTGCCCCCCTTTCTTACACTATTCTAATTATCTATATTTCTACCTAGAGCTATATCCATTCTATTATCCGCATTACTATCTTTATCTATATTAACTCCACTATATCCGTTATAACACTTATTTATATTAGTCCCGCTATCTGTACTACTATTAGGGTTGCTAATATTATTAGGCCTACCGCCTTAGTAGTTGGTACTGTGGTTGGTCTAATTAGGCGATATATTATAGGGTATATTAGGCTAAGTAATAGTGCCAGAAGGGCGGGAGGTGTCTAGGTTTAAGGAAAGGGACGCGTTAAGTACCTAGATATAAGTATTAGTCTAGAACTGTTATTATAAGTAGTTATATACCAGTGGAAGTATATTAAAGCGCTGCTTATTAAATCCTGCGTTATAGTTAAAGTCTAGGTTAGAAAGATTATTAAGACTATATTTAAATGGATTTAGAATTACTTATATAGTAGGGTCGTTGCTATATATAATTACTTAATATCTTTTTAAGGCGCCCTATCGCAGAAGCCCTAAAATCCGGTTCTGGCGCTCTGTTAACTAATCTACCTATATAGCCTTTATCCGTTCTTATGTGGCTAATATTAAAGTTAGTTACGGTGTAACTTAGGTAGTTAGAATGAGGGTAGAGAAAGAATAAATTACTATTAAGATTAGCACCTACTTTAAACTTTTATTAGGTAAAACTACTACTTTTCCATTTATTAATAACGTGGCGAATTATTATATAAATTAGTATAACAGCCCCGGGGCTAATTAGACGTAGAAAGTGCTGCGTATCTATACTAAACCTAAATTGCTACCTTCCTTTAAAGAATAACTTAGAGAGATTAACTATAATAACCGGTGCTATAAAGCGGGATTGCTCGCCCTATAAATAGTTAGGAGAGTGCTAAGGTAGTATAGCTATGCGTACTGTTTTAAAGTATTAAAAGTCATCTATATAGAGTAGCTCTTCTACTTTAGCAATTATTTCCTGCTTAGAGAGCTTTCTAAATAAGTACTTAGCCTTTATGTAATCTTATATACGTTTTAATAGGTAAAACCGGAACTGGCTAATACTATTATATATCTATTTTATATTAGTATATATAGAAGTAATAAGAGGTAGCTTACTATGCGACATATTAATAGCGACGGTTTTTATATAGCCTCGCTAGAACCGTTGCCTTTAAAAACCCCATTATACTTTACTGCTTTATCCTATACTAAGTCCATTATCTTTTCTAAAGTCTTTATATTCCCTTCCGGCTATAGCGTAAGAGAAAGACCTTTAGGAGCCTTACTTAATATTATAAACATTAAAAAGAAGCGTATAGCAGCTTTTAATATTAGTTTATCCGTAAGTTTTAATTTGGGTTTACTACTATGTTTTATTTCTTATTATCTTCTAACTATATATATACCGTATTAAGACTTCTACGGTTTATTACTACGTATAGGCGCTATATAAAACGACTTAGCTATAGAATTATCTTTGGCACTAGAGATAAGCTCTTTAGTAAAGGGACGGTAGTATTAGAGCCGCTTATTAGGGTAATTTAGGACTTATAACCGCTGTTAAAGTATAAGTGGGTGTAAAGAAATAGAGTCTATATAATAGATACTATGATTAAATTCTGTATACGTAGATCTAGAGATTTTTTGTTTAAACTCTACTGGAGTTATTAATAATACGCTCTTTGTTACGGACGCTTTAAGTACAATATTACGACTACTTAGAGAGGAGTCGGAAGAAGCTAGTTAGTTAATATAAGTACGGTCTAGTATAGAGCCAGTGGAACCATGTGATGAAGAATAGTAAGTAAGTTATATAATGTGCTACGTAAGGAACGAGAGGAATGGGAGGAACTTACGTACCTTACGTATAATACGTACCTTACGTATAAGGGAGGTTTCCTAGGAGTATAGTTGTGTATTTAAAGGACCACAGTCCCTACTTTAGATAGTTCTTTCCTTGTAGTAATTCTTAGAATATAATTAGAGTTAATTTGTTAGGCAGCCACTCCCCCAGTTATTATTATGTTATTAACTTTACGCATTACCTATACACCTAGCCCAATAATAGGACCTATCGTAGTACTTGCTATAAAGTTCCGTTATATAATTACTACCTAGTTATAGTATTAAAAGTCGAATAATATGCCACTAAAAGCAGCCACTATAACGCCATTAACGGCGGCAACTACTTTAAGGTTAGGAGGTAACACCAGTATAGCAGATACTGACTTATAACAACCTATAACGGTTAAACAGCTATAGGAAATAGTTAACCAGTTAATAGAAAACAATACGGTACTTAAATAAAGGGTTAACGGGATAGGAGCAGTAAAGGTTAAGTTATTATTAATTAAGAGATTCTTAGGAGAGAGATTAAAGCTTAAAGGATTCCTTATGTAAATACACTTTAAGGTTGCGTAAGAGGGAGCAAAGCTGGCAACACCTATGGATTAAATAGCGTATATAGGATTGTTTTTATTAGGAAGAGCACTTAAATAGTTTAAGCCTTACCTTATAGAGATATAAGTAAATAGAATAATAACAACGAATTAAGAAGTACGGTTTATGTTCTTAAGCTAGAGTGGATTTATAGAGCGACTTATATAGATGTTTAGAGATCCGGAGGCAATAACTATAATAGAAAGAAAGCTTTAAGATATTATATAACGAACCTTAGCTATTAAATATATAACGTAGTTTTAAACGCTAGCAATATAAGTTAAGTGGAATAATAGGGCGCTTATGGTATAGTATAAATAGGGACTTAAGGCTAAAGTCTAGGACGTAATTATTCTGATAGAAGATGCGGATACCCTAAGGGAATTAATAGATTAAGCGATAAAGATTAATAATAGGATCTACTAAAGGGAATAGACTAAGAGAGGTTAGGATAGAGTTCTATAGTTATATAAGACGTAAAGTACGCATTAACTAAAGCTAAGTTAGAAATTATAGTATGGCGTAGAGCTAATGGACCTAAGCGGTACTAAAGAAGCCTATAAGAGATGGAGTAAGATACTATGAAAACTAAGAGGATAAGGATTAGGTGATCGAAGGTCTAGGGAGTAAAGGCTGAATTAGGGATTTTAGTAGCAGAAGATATTCAGGCGGACTCTATAACAGGAAAAATGGTTTAAAAAGGGAGCTTATATAAATTGCGGAAAATAGGGTTATTTTACTAGAGATTATAAAAATGGTTAAAGTTACTATATAATAAAGGGAACCGGACTAGTAGACGGCATATATATATAGAGGGATGATAATGCACTACGAGGAATAAAGGATTGTTTAATTAACTACTTTACATTTTACTATAACAACGCGTACTGAATTTATAAAAACGCTAAGTACGGCGTAAGCTATTAGCTATAGGAACCTAGTTTAGAGAAGCTAAGAGCTACTTAAGACTATAAAGAGTAAGATAGGCTCTATGAATGCAATAAAGATTTAATAGTAACTTTTAGTATAGTGTTAATAAGGCAGTACTTAGAAAGGGACTTCGGGAAAAATCTATTTAGCGATGTTAAGAAAGAAGATCTTAAGATATTAGTATTAGAAGTAGAGACTAAGACCGCTATAGAGTAAGGTTTAGTAATGGGCATTATAATACCGTTAGATACGGCATCTATTGCTTTATAAGACGGCAGGAATAGTATCTAAAAGGGATTAAGTAAGCAGATAACTGCTAGTGCTAGCTTACTACTCGATAAAGGCAAAAGGCCAAAGGCTTAAGATTCTTAAGACAAGATAAGAGAGATCTGAGATTCTATAGATAGGATGAGGATAGCTTAAGGACCTATAACGGACAAAAACCGATAGAGTAGGGCAATAGCTTAGTTCAAAAATATATAAATAAGCTTAGGACAGAGTTTCCCACAGGCATCAGATTCTTAAGACGAGATAGATAAGATTTAAGACTCTTAAGATAAGATAAGAACACTATGGACGCCTAGTTAGACTAAGGCGGGAGCTAAGCTTAAGTTAGAAGCAAGCTTAGGATTAAAGAATTTAAGGGGCTAAGAATTTAGAGAATAAATAAAGACACCTATAGGTAAGAGGTAAGAGGCTTCTTTATAAATTAGAGAATCTGCGATATAAGTAGTAGTTAGACTGGGAGATAGGCATATAGACCTAGAAGACTTACTAGTTAAACATAGTGTTTAGTCTAAAGATTAAAAAACCGATACTAAGATTAAGAAGTATAAAGACTTTAAGAATCTACTCGTAAGATATAAAAAAAAAGAAACTATAGAGGAATTTAGAGCGAGAATTACCTTATAGTAAGAGTAGAAACTAGATAAGAGATCTAGTCTACTAGGTTGTATAAGGGATAGAGCACCTATATAAAGAATTACTAATAGGCCGAAAGCAGGCATACTAAGAGCTAAGTGGCTTACCGAACTGGAATAAGAAGAGGATTTAGGAATCCTAACTAGATTTAAAGAATAATATATAAAGGGCTGTTATGACGCAGTAATAAGAAGATACTTCCTTACGGACAGAGCGTATATACTTAAGCAGCTGTACTAAAAGTGGTATAGGCAAAGATATAATAATAAGTAGGAAGATTTCTATATATAGTTAGATAAGAAAGTTGTCTAAGACCACCTAATTACGGAAAAGGCTATAACTTACATTAAAGGAGCCTTAATTATAATGTTAAAAGATCTAGAGGAGTAATTAGAGGACTAGAGAAGCGAAAAATAAATCTTAGTACCTGCGAATAAAGTCGCAACGCTTAGATTAATATAAGAAAGGTTTAAACTTAAGGATGAAGACGAGCTAAGAGTTAACCTAAGATATTAAGCATATTATACACTATTATAGATAGCATGCGTAGATAATGCGTGCAATATATATAAAGCACCTAAGGATAAAAATCGGAAGTATTTAATAAGGATGTATTGGATGACGGATAAAGTAAAATATTAAAATGCTAAGTATATACATGGTTAGCACCTAGTAGAAGTTTAAGAATAAGGGGACTTAATGCTTTAACTAGGAAGATTCCTTACGGAAGAATGCCTAGATAGATAATAATAGTGGGAATATCTAGAGAACACCTATTTATAGTATATTAAAGATAAAAAGCGAACTAAGTATTAGCCTAAGTTGGACTAAGTATAAATAGGATTAAGTAGCTATTAATTAGGAAAAGTAGAGGCCTATAGGACTAGAGGGAACTAGTAGTAGAGCCTTAGACCCTTAAAGGAATTTAAGAAAGATACCTAAATTTATAAGTTAAATGGCAGGATTAACAGTTTAAGGCACTAATAGATAGTGGAGTAATAAGGAACTATATCTTACTAGTAGTAGTTAAAAGAATGGGACTACCATATAGGAGAAAGGAGCACCTATATTTATTAGTAACAATTTTAGGAGATCCGATAGCCTATAGGGATGGCATTATTAATCTTAAAATAGGACCTATTTAGTTAACTATTAAAGGAAGATAAATTAGGATGTCTTTTAATATCCTACTATTAGGGAAGGATAAGGCGATACTAGAGATGCCTTAGTTATAGGAGTATAATTTAAAGATTAATTGGGTTATAGGCTAGGTTAATATTAGAGATACTTAATGCCATAAGATACGATAATAAGCTAAGTTGGTATGGTACTAAGTAGGAGCAACCTATAAGGAAATAGAAAAAGGACTGAGCTATATACTAAAGAGATACTATAAGTATAGCAAAAAACTATAGTTACTAAAGAGTGAAAAGCTGTTAGAGTACGCAGTATAGGACTATAAGATAGAATTAGAACTAGGAATAAGTCTAAGGTTTTTTCTAATCTATAAGCTTACCGAAGAGGAAGGTAGAGTATTAAAAGAGTTTATCTAGGAGAACTTATAAAAGGGATATATTAGACCATCGCAATTATTAGCGGGTTATCTAGTACTGTTTATCCTAAAGAAAAATGGTAAGCTAAGGCTGTGCATTGACTATAGATAGTTAAATAGCATTACTAGGAAGGATAGGTATCCTTTACCCTTAATTAGCGAAATTTAAGACAGGATAGGTAACGCGCAAATCTTTACAAAGATAGATCTAAGATAGGCGTACTATTAGATTAGAATTAAGGAAGGTAATAAATAGAAGGCAGCCTTTAGATTAAAGGAAGGACTATATAAACCATTAGTTATACAATTTAGGCTTATAAATGCACTAGTAACGTTTTAGAAACGTATTAATAATGTATTAGGGGAATACTTGGATGAATTTGTTATAGTATACCTTAATGATATTATTATCTACTTAATAACTGAGGAAGAATACGGGGAATACGTTAAATGGGTTTTAAAGAGACTATAAGAGGAATAGATGCTAGTAGCAATTAAGAAATACAAGTTCTTTACTAGGAAGATAGATTTTGTTAGATTTATTATTAAACTAGGCTAACTTAGTATAGATCTAAAGAAGATTAAGGCTATAGTAAATTAGTAAGAACTAAAGAACGTTACGCAGTTAAGGTCGTTCCTAGGGTTTTGTAATTACTATAGAAGGTTTATAGCATAATAGTTAAAGGATATTAAGCCATTTACGCGGTTAATAAAAAAAAGAAGAATTATAGGTATAGGAAAAGGAATAATAAAAACTATTTAAGGAAGTTAAGAGGTTGTTTACCTAAGAGCCAGCTCTTAAGATCTACCAACTAGGACTAAAGACGGTTGTTAAGATAGATGCATTAGACTTTATACTAGGGGCATACTTTATATAAAAGCATCTAGACGGATAGCACCTAGTGGCATACTATAGTTAGAAGATAATATCACTAGAGTTAAACTATAACATCTATAATAAGGAGTTGTTAGGTATAGTTGCAGCACTAAAGAAATAAAGAGCATTCTTATAAGGCATGGAAAAACTATTTATAGTTAAAATAGATTATAAGAACCTAATAGGATTTCTAATAATAAAGGAACTTAACTAAAGGTAGGTTAGATAGGCGGAGATGCTTGCAGAATACTATTTTGAGATTTAGTATACTAAGGGTATAGATAATATAAGAGCAGATACTCTAAGTTAAAAAGCTAAACTATAAAATAATAAGAAGCCATTAGGGGCTTTATTATAAAAAGATATAGATAGACTAATTAGATACAATTATCTAAAAATCGTAGCAACTTAAGAGGATAAGTTAGAGAAAGTCTATGAGATACTAGAAAGCTTTTAGGTATAGAGAATTCTAGAAATATAGCTAGAAGATCTATAGGTAGATATATATAAAAACCGAGAAGTAAAGTATATCCTAAGAAGCATAGCAGAGCAATTTATAAAAGATTTCTATAAGGGATTAACTTAAGGACATAATGGGGCCATAGGCTTAGTGTTAAGACTCTAAGAGGAGTATATTATTAACGGAATCTAAAGAATAGCTATAAAGGTTACTAGAGAGTATCTAGATTGCTAGAGAAATAAACTAACGAGGTATAAGCCGTATAGAGGGCTATAACCTATTAAAATACTAGAGAGACTATAGGAGGTTATATTATAGGACTTTATTATTAAGTTACTAAAATTAAGAGATTCTATTACCGGATAAGATTATAACGCGATCTTAGTAATAGTAGATAAGCTTATAAAGTGGGGATACTTTATAGCCTGTACGGAAGAAATCTTAGCGGAAGATATTGCTAGAATTTATATTAAGGAAGTGTTTGCAAGATATAGAGCACTAAGTAAGATTATATTGGACAGAGATTTAAGATTCGTAGCAGCATTTTAGGAGGTATTCTTAGCGGAGTAAGAAGTTTAAGTAGTAACTTCCACCACATATTATCCGCAGATAGACAGTTAAATAGAAAGATTAAATTAGACACTAGAATAGTATCTAAGACATTATATTAATCACGTATAGAATAATTGGGTATTACTGTTACTAGTTATATAGTTTGCATATAATGCAACACTATAAAAAGGAATGGGTACGTTACTATTTAAGGCGAATTATGGATATAAGCTAAGAACATCACTATCGCTACATTAAGTAAAGAGGATAAGTAGCACAGCTAAGCAAAGGATGGAGACATTAATAAATCTTTATAAGAACCTTATAGAAATAGCTAAGGTAGTATAGTAAAGAATAAAGAAATACTATGATGCTAAGAGATCTAAGGGACCAGATCTTAAGGAGGGAGATAAAGTATGGCTACTACACAAAAATTTTAAAAGTTAACGACTAAGTAAGAAGTTAGACTATGTTAGACTAGAACCTTTTAAAATTAGTTAGAGGATTTTACTGGTTACGTTTAAGTTAAACCTACTAGCTAAAATAAAAATCTACCCTATATAGTATATCGCAATGCTAGAGCTAGTATATAGGAAAGTTAAGCTACTGGTTTACGAAGTAGATATATATAGAGGATAAGAAGAAGACAAATGGCAAGTTTTAAAGATCGTTAGTTATAAGAACGTTAATAATAAAATATAGTATAAAGTTAAGTGGATAGGCTATAATAAGACTACCTAGGAGCTACTAAAAAATCTAAAGAATGCTATAGGAAAGGTATAGGAGTATCAGAAGAGAACAGGTCAGGTAGTATTAAAGAAGAATTACTAAAGAACGAGTCACCTAAAGGGGACCTAGGAAGAGCGATTGCCAAACTACTTAGAGTTGTTTTCTTTACTATTAGAAGAGAATCTGTTCTTTTATTACTAAGTTCTAGTAGATCTTATTCTATAAGCTTCTACTCCTTAAAATAAACCTTCTTATAAACTTTCTTAAGACGGAGGAGATAAGTAGACGCAGTAATATGGGCCTCTAGAGCCTTCTGCTCTATATCCCAAAAACGTTCCAACTTAGTAAGGGCTTAAGTCAGCTTACCGTCTAGATAAGCAGCGGTAGATTGAACACAAGACCCTATAATAAATTACTTAGGGAACTTAACGACTATTAAGAGTCATAGGACGCGTATACTTAGCGTTAGTAGAAGAGCGAACATTACAGGATAAACGAATATTCGCTTTAGTATACTCTAAATAAAAGAAAGGTTGCCGAGATAAAGGACTCACTAGCGTAATATAAACTAACCCCTCTTTCGTACAACGAGAACACGGAGATGGTATAATTTCACCTAGTAATAGTATTGCAGCAATAGTGTGGGCGCGTCGTTGCGTGTATAAAGAAGAAGAGGATGCTTTAGGTATAATAAGTAACGATATTAACTAGACTAATTAGACGGATATTATACCTCTAGTAAACGACTTAGAGATACTTAGAATCTTCGAGGACAAAAATAGAAAGGAGGGAAATGGTGTTATAGACGCTTTAAGTACAATATTACGACTACTTGGAGAGGAGTTAAAAGAAGCTAGTTGGTTAATATAAGCACGGTCTAGTATGGAGCCAGTAGAACTATGTGATAAAGAATAGTAAGCGAGTTATATGATATGCTATATAAGGAACGAGAGGAATAGGAGGAACTTACGTACCTTGCGTATAATGCGTACCTTACGTATAAGGGAGGTTTCCTAGGAGTATAGTTGTGTATTTAAAGGACTACAGTCCCTACTCTAGATAGTTCTTTCCTTGTAGTGATTCTTAGAATATAATTAGAGTTAATCTATTAGGCAACCACTCCCCTAGTTATTATTACGTTGTTGACTTTACGCATTACCTATACACCTAGCCCAATAACAGGACCTATTGTAGTATTTGCTACAAGGTTCCGTTACACTCTTCCCTAGGGTATTAAGCCTTTATCTTTTTTAGAATTGCTAATTATATCTAACTAATGTTTTAGGATACTATCCCTAGATACTCTATCGCTATATATAGCTGTCTACTAAAGTTAGCTATATGCTACTGTATATATACTATTTATAGTACTTTAACCTAACTGCCGTTCGCGTATATATATCTAGATTCTTCTCGCACTAGTAGTGCTATTTCTTTTACCTTTACCTTAGTAGTAGGTATATATTAGTATTTCGAGCAGTTATATAGAGGGTAGTCTATACCTTATTCTTTTTGGAAGCTATAGTTATATTCTTTTAGGATAGTAAAGGTTAGTAAACCTTCGGCATAACTAACGTAAAAAAAGTTAAAGAATTTAATAAAGATAGAAAGATAAAGTATAATACTTTTAAATTATATATTTACTAGTGTAGATAAAGTTAATAAAATAGAGGAGTAAAGGGGGAGATTTTAATGTTTTGCTAGGGAGCTTGGACCTATTACTAGCCTACTTAGGGTAAATTATAGTAGATTGCCGCATTATCTTACTATTAGCTACGTAATATTAAGAATTCCTACTAATAAGTAAGTACTAGAGCTAATCTTTATAGGTAAGAGCGTTATAACTGCCTGTAAAAATATAAGAATTTAACTAATTTATATAGATATAGCTAACCTTTTCTGGTGGTTTAGTAAGTTAATACTACCTAAGTAGCAAGTGCTTAACGGTTGTCCTTATTCTTCTTCCTCGTTAAGACGTACTCTAGAGCTCCCCTTTATACCTAGTTAGCCTATAGATATACCTAAGACGTAGAGTTAGTTTAATTGCGCTGTTTCCGCCTTTTTCTACCTAAAATCTCCCTTAAAGCGTATTAGCTTAGGCGATAAGCTAATAAAGTCGTTTTATATTTAAAACTTAAGGAGAGCCTTTACAGAGGAGCAATATAAGGCTATTCTATATATTAAGAAGCGGCGGTTATAAAGATTAGCTATTAATTTAGCCCTAAGTGTTAATAGAGTTAATATACTTAATTATAAATAGTTAGAAGAAGCTTAGACTATAAAGGTAGAGATTATTATAAAAATAAAGCCTATTAAAGAAAAACGTACGGTAAATTAAAAGAGAAAGGTAGAAGAGGGGGGGTTATTATATTACTCTACTAATATAAAATCCGCAAAAATACATATAGCTAGCTAGTCTCTTACTCTAACAAGCCCCTCTATTACTTAATTTACCTATATATTAGACATACCGCCTCTACCTTTAAGCTAACTAATAGCTTTTTTAACTTTTTTCTGTCTTGCCTTATTTTATAGCTAATTTGCCTAAATTTCTAGGAATTAAATATACTAGATTCCCTATTAATTACGTTAGTTATTTTTGTTTTTATTCTAAGGCCTTTTATAATTTAATTAGAAGCTTAGTTTTAGATTTTTATTTCTTTATAAACTTATCTATACGTATACTATTAATCTAAAGAAAATTATTATTATAGAATTGATTGTATATATCCTAATCTATATACGAGTTTATCTAAAACGTTCTTCTTTTATTTAGTAAAGTTGGTATTAGTTATATAGGTCTCTTAATATAGGAAATGTCGTATATTCGGTGGCCGTTTAGGTTTTATCTATTTTGCGCTGTATTTATAGGAAATTATTCCACTTTAATTATCCTATTAAAAGGATTTACCTTGCCTTTATTGTATAGACGGAATAGCTTAAAAAGTGCTCTATAGTATACTTAGTATCTGCTATTCTTACCTATATAATTTAAGTCCTATACTAATACCAGCAATTCTAAATAGGCAGCCCGCGTTCCCTTTATTCTATTTATTACGTTTTTATATTCTTATATAAGAACTTAGTCCCTTTATAGGGTAGTAATCCGCATTTAGACTGGATTATAGCGTGCCTATACTTTATATAGTCAATTAAAATTATAAAAGCCTTTACTGTATTAAATATAGCATATTATAGAGTAATAAATACTAATAGGTAAATCTTATGCCCAGGCTGTATCCATTTTAAGGCACTTAACGTCTAAATCCGTTGCTTATATACTATTAACTCGCTTATAACATTCCCGTATAAATAAAGCTAGTTTTATAATAAATTAATTAATACCTAGCCTAGTTTAAATTTCGCAGGCTCTGCGCTATAAATTTAGGTTTATTCCGCATATTAAAAATATTTAGTTAGTTAACTAGCAGTAATCCCATCTATACGGCTTATTTATTAGGTTAACTATACCTAATAATAATATAATATATAAATCTTCCATAGTATTAGCTGCTAGTATTAGCCTTATATTTTCCTATAGCTCTATCTCTTATATTATTATAGTGTTTATTAATTCTATATTAAGATAAATTATTTACTCTTTATACCCTTTACGCTTATTTAATCTTTAATAGAAATTCTTCTAAAGAATATATGCCCTTTTGCTATGCTCTGTTGTAGTTTCTATTAGGGCGCCAAATATACAAATTATCTCCAGATAGTAGGAAATTGCATAAAGTTTAGGTATATTAAAATTGGGTGGGTTTTTGTTATTAGGTCGGTACGGTAAGAATACCTCCTTAGTCTTATCTATTTAATATAGTACAGCTTTAAGATATTTAATTATATCTTTATTATGTAATTCGTATTTGGCTAATAATATAAAGTTAACTATAGCACAAATAAACAGTATTGCCCCCTTATGCCTATATAGCAACGGTGCCACAACTAGTATAATTTAACGAAGAAGGGACTTGTATATCTTTCCAGTCCATTAGCTTAACTCTATAAAGTTATCCCATCTAATTATACCCTAAAAGGGTTTAACCTTAGCGAATTATATAGTTAGAAGATGTTCTACTCTATCCTTAGTAGATAATAGGGTTTTTACACTACTCTGATTAGTTATTAGAACCTTCTCTTTCCCTTTTTTAATATTAAGTAGTAGTGCCTAAAGCTAGCTTATTAAATGCTCCGTAACGCCTTTATATAGCTAATGTAGTAAATTAGGGGCCATTATAGCGTGTATATCCGCTATATAATGGGACTAGGTAAAATTTTAAATTGGCCTAATATACTTAGGGTCGCTGCGATCTAGCTATAAGTTTTACTATTATTTAAGTTGCTTAATAGTTGATTTATATATCTATCGCGGCCATTTACTGGATATAGTGCTTAGTAGGTTACCTTATTTATAAGGCGGT
>Ga0307515_10006021_pt1 | contig 24408 bp, 23 predicted proteins | sample 17_EM_MG_FD_194513 | JGI IMG/M metagenome (GOLD analysis project Ga0307515, IMG submission 194513) | Populus trichocarpa ectomycorrhiza microbial communities from riparian zone in the Pacific Northwest, United States - 17_EM | ecosystem: Host-associated > Plants > Roots > Unclassified | place... | reverse complement strand
CAGACAGGGCGGTTTTTATCATTCAAACAATCCCAATTGAAACAAGGGCTCAATATCTCTTGGGTTATTGTTTCAATCAGGGAAAATTATGGTGAATATTTATTCTTGAGTTTTTCAGCAGGCCCTACTTATCTTCCCGAGCCAATCCTTTAGGCGACTTATGCGTTGCCCATCAGATGGCTTACAGAAAAGGCCCTCCTCAACAGTTACATGTTAAAAAATGCAAAGGGTGCCATTCTTACCAAACGGTTCAAAGCAATCTGCCCAAATACTATTGCCAACCAATTGGTTTATTATTGGGTTTGTTTCTTCTTTACCAGCAGGTACTATTTGAATCGTCATTCACTGCTTTTTAAGCATCACTATTATTTGGATAAAATAACTGAAGTAAACGGTTGTAGTGTCACTGAATTATTGTAAACTTTATTATTGATATCTTTAAACTGACCATTTAAGCTTATTACTTTCGGTTTTTCGGTATTGTTGTAATATAGAAGGCTCTTATCAGTATCCGTACTCATGGTTCTTACAGCTTTCCGGGTAGCTTTGTCATTATTAAATTTAGTTTTCCATGCATCTAAAGACATTGGCGATTTTATATTGGCATCCTTAACAATAAAAGAGTTTTTGCCAGATGATGGATCGCTGTAATAATTATTATCAAATTTGCCATAATTTGCCATCGGGTTATCTTTAGTTATAGTGAAACGGCCAATTAATTGACCTGTACCCTTTGCGTAGAAAATATTCTTCTGCACATCAATATTGTGAACTCCAACAATAGGCTTATCCAGTATATATAACGCTGCTCCGTTATTAAAACATGTGTTATCGGCAACAGTTATATTGTTGGCCGCCAATAAGTAAATTCCAGATGTAGCGCAATTCGAAACCGTATTATTCCGTACTTCTACGTTCTGTGATCCCATATCCAAATAGATCCCATGAGTATTACTTTCGTTGTCTTTAATTACAGTTCCTTCACCACTAAAGCTACCGTTCGTAATTATGTTTGAGAGTATATGTTGATTTTTATAAGGTTTAACCTTTTTGTTTGTATAATTAAAAGTATAAATTCCACCACCATCGCCTTTTATTACATCAAATTTATTGATGTAATTATTCTGAATCGTAATATTGCTTGATTGATATCTTATACCTGCGTAGCCTATATTATACATAGCATTGTTTGCAATTACCGATGCACCCTCTTGAGAAGGGTTTACAAAAAATAGCCCGAAGTAGTGTCCATCTTTGCCTTTTCCCATCCCGCGTACTGTAGCAATGTTCTTCAGGATGTTCTTTTTGAACGTTAGGTTGTTGTACCCTTCAATATCAACACCATTATCATTTGTCGATTCTATTGTGCTATTCTCAATATCGATATCAGATCCAGCGCCAGACATCAGTAAGCCACTTTCGCCACAATTTTTGATACTCAAATTGAGAAACGATAAATTGGAACTATTACTTACGAATATTCCATTACGTTTAGGAGTTGTAATGTTAATATTTTTTACAGTTACGAAGCTTGAATTAACGATGGAAACTCCATTATTAAATTCCGATGCAGTAATATTTTTCGATTCCGGGTTAGTATCAGAATAAACGTAAAGACTTTTGTCTGTTTTATCATAAAACCATTCACCCTCTTCATCCAGAGTTTTGATATGGTTCTGGATAAAAAACCCCCAGTTATCTTTTATATCGTAAGTGGTATTTCCATCCAAAGTCAATGAGCCGTTATTTTGGCTCAACACCTTGCATCTTTCCAATATCCACTGCTGTGGATAGTAGACTATTTCGGCGCCAGTCCAGTTTGTGTCCCCAAGATTTTCTTTACTAATTATTCTATTTCTGTCAACATGCTGTGCTATCGTTAAAAAACCCTTGTTATTCGCACTGCCATTAGGGTACCTCCCTAATGGCAGTGCTTTAGTTTCTGATAGTACTACAGAAACCGTATCGCCGCACTGGGTTGAACAGGCTGTCCGCCAGATGTTCCCTTTATATTTTGACCAGTTTTTGGTTGTATATGAACAGTCAATAATCGGGGTTTTGCCAACGCCATACGAATTAACTATAATAGGCGAAGTCGCACTACCAGTTGAATGTTTGATAATGAGTTCGCCATTAAATACATCGCCTTTATTTAATAAAATTTTATCACCAGGACCGAGTGTTAAAGAGCTTACTTTTTGGAGTGTACGAAAAGGATAAGTTGAAGATGTTCCCGTATTATTATCGTTTCCGTTTGAGGCAATGTAATATGTTTTACCTTGGGCAAATAGAACTAAATTAGCAAGCAGGATGGATAGGCATAAAAAGAGAGTTTTCATAAGAACATTTTATATATGACTATGCAACGAAAAAGCATGCCAAAAATTGTATTTTTTAGTTGTAATATTGGGTTAGATATTAATACACTACTTAAAGCTGTTTTTTTGAGAGTTGTTAACGCAAGTACTAATAAATGCTTGAAAAAATGTTTATCACATAAATTTTACACTGGTGATTAATAAAGTTTGCAAGGTATCATCTATTGCCTAATAGCTTTGTTTACAAAAGCTGTTTTATCCGTTGTTTAGTAATAACAATGTTTAGCATTAGATGATTTTTATCTGGTGCTTCTATTAATTATTGTTTAGTTTGTGTTAAATCTAGTTTTTTTTTATAAAATTTATATTAAAATTCCGTTTTTTGTGATAAATTTACTATTTTCGTCATCGTTAATAATGCTGGTTTCTATCGAGAGCATTTTAATTTACTAATCTAATCTTATGAAAATTTTAACATCGCCATCTTCGTTTGGGCAAATTACAACAGAACCATTTGATTTGCTCACTGGTGCTGGTTACGAAGTAATTAATAATCCGTTTGGCCGAAAACTGACTGAAGATGAAGTATTGGATATTGCAAAAGAATGTGTTGGGATAGTTGCAGGCGTAGAGCCTTTAACAGCGAGGGTAATGGATGGTTTACCTGCGTTGAAATGTATAAGCCGTGTTGGTATAGGTATGGACAGCGTTGATTTGGAATATGCTAAGCAAAAAGGTATTATTGTAACCAATACACCTGACGGTCCAACACGCGCGGTTGCGGAACTTACATTGGCTATGACGCTTTCTTTGCTTCGGCGTATACCGCAGGCTGACGCTGCTCTGAAAAACAGGCAATGGAAAAAACAAACCGGTAACTTGATATTTAATAAAGTTATAGGTGTGGTTGGTCTAGGTAGAATAGGGCGTATGGTTTCTGGTTTTTTTAGGGGTATTGGCAATCCTGTGATAGGTTTTGATCCTTACAGCGATATTGCCTGGAGCGAACAGGCCGGTGTTAAGTTGGTTGATTTTGAAACACTTTTGAAAACTGCGGATATAATTACATTACATGTACCCGGCAATACCGATAAAACATTTGTAATTGGAGCTAAGGAATTTGAACTAATAAAATCTTCTGCATTATTGATAAACATTTCCAGAGGCGGAATTGTTGACGAGGCGGCTTTGTTTAACGCTCTTTCGACGAAGAAACTGGGAGGTGCGGCAATTGACGTTTTTAGTGAGGAACCTTACACGGGTGTATTATGTGATCTGGACAATGTGGTGCTTACACCTCATCTTGGTTCATACGCTGAAGAAGGCAAGCTATTAATGGAAATTGATGCTGTCAATAATTTACTTAACGCATTAAAAAACTAAAAGGGAACAACACTATATGAGTCATAAAATTGGCATAATAGGTTACGGCGTAATGGGCAAAACCCGTCGTACAGCTATTGAAGAGATCAAAAAAGGTAAAGTTGTGGCTATATCTGAGCCGAATGAAGGAATCAGTGTTGACGGCATTCCAAACGTAAGTCATGACGATATTATAAACAACCCCGAAATTGATATACTTATAGTTTGCACCCCTAACTTCCTAAACAAAGAACTTACTTTGCGTGGCCTTAATGCAGGAAAACATGTGTTTTGTGAAAAGCCTCCAGCATTTACAGCAGCTGATATTACCGAGATAAAAGAAGCTGAAAGAAGATCTGGTAAAACTTTAATGTACGGTTTTAACCACCGACATCACGATAGTGTGATATACATGAAAAGGATGATTGACAGTAATGAGTATGGAAAAGTTTTATGGTTAAGGGGGCGGTACGGTAAAAGTGTAACTAAAGATTACTTTAACCAGTGGAGAGCAAAAAAAGAACTTGCAGGTGGTGGAATTTTGATGGATCAAGGTATCCATATGCTCGATTTGTTTTTGCATCTTTCGGGCGATTTTGATGTAGTTAAAGCTGAAGTGTCCAACCTTTATTGGCATATGGATGTGGAAGATAATGCGTTTGTCATTCTTAAAGAGTCAGCAACAGGTAAAGTTGCGTCTCTTCATTCTACAATGTCGCAATGGCGCCATTTATTCTCTTTGGAAATTTTCCTTGAAAAAGGATACATGGTGCTTAATGGCCTAATTACGTCAAGTATGTCATACGGGGAAGAAACGCTTTCCATTGCTAAAAACAGGTCAACAGCCCCGGCAGCAACCTGGCAGGATGAGGTGATCACCAAATATGTTAACAATAACAGTTGGCGTTATGAAATGGATCATTTTTTTGATGCCATTGAAGAAAACAAACCTGTTACTTTAGGTAGCTCGGATGATGCGTTTAAATTAATGACTATCATTGACAAAGTTTACGAACAAAAAGACTTTTAAATACACTACGTTAAAAAACAAATATTACTAATGAAAAGAACAGATTTACTAAAAGATTACCTTCAGGATTATGTTGGACGCTTAACTGATATCTTAAATAAGATCGACCCTGAAAAATTAGGACAGGTAGTTACGGCTTTTGTTGATGCTTTTAAAAGCGGAAACACAATATACGTTGTTGGTAATGGTGGCAGCGCTGCTACGGCGTCGCACATGCAGGCTGATTTCAGATTTTTTGTGCGCTATTTTTCAAAATTTCGCCCCAAAATTATAGCCCTTACTGACAACATGCCAATGATTACCGCTATTGGTAACGATAATAACTTTGAGGATGTGTTTGTTGAACAAATGCGTGGCCAGTTTGTAGCGGGCGACGTCCTTATAGCCATATCAGCAAGTGGCAACTCGCCAAACCTTGTTAAAGCCGCTGAATATGCCAACGAATTAGGAGGTGTAACCATTTCATTTGTAGGTTTCGCTGGTGGTAAATTAAATGAAATTTCAGCTATCCCATTGTATACTCCAAATCCTAAAGGGGATTATGGCCCCATCGAGGATGTTCACATGATATTAAACCATATAATTGTAAACTATCTTTCAACAGACGAAGAATTTTTAGCTATACCAGAAAAAAGATAAATTTAATGGAGCATACATCGAAAGTCACTATTGATTTAGCTGGCAAAGTGGCACTAATTACGGGGGGGACCCGCGGGATTGGTAAGGCCATAGCCGATCGTTTTCTGGATGCCGGTGCTTCTATAATTTTAACAGGTACCAAAGTTAGTGAGGTTGACAGATTAAACAGCGAAAATACATCGGATAAAGTCAGCTATTTACAGGTCGATTTTACAGATAAAAGTTCGGTTGCCTCCTTCGTTGCCAAAATAGCTACGTATAGCAAAATCGATATACTGATCAATAATGCCGGTGTTAATAAAATAGGCCCCAACACCGAGACAACTGATGACGATTTCGATCTGTTAAGTGATATCAATATTAAAGGCCCCTACATCGTTTGCCGTGAGGTGAGTAAGCTGATGAAGAAAAACAATTACGGGCGGATTGTTAATATTACATCAATATGGAGCACCATCACCAGGCCGGGTCGATCAATATATACTACAGCTAAATTCGCGATATCTGGCTTAACAAAAACTTTGGCCGTTGAACTTGCACCGTTTAATATAATAGTAAACTCGGTAGGCCCGGGCTTTACGCTGACAGAACTTACTGCAAGCACCAACACAGCTGAAGAAATACAAAAGATAACAGATTTGATACCAATAAAACGTATGGCGCAGCCCGTAGAGATTGCCAATACTGTACTTTATTTAAGTAGCGACCTGAATTCATATTTAACAGGGCAAAATATTATTGTTGATGGAGGATACACCAATGTATAACTTTACTGTAAAGTCTATAATTCATGATTATAGCGTTAAGTTTATAAATGATACACAAAAGACGCTTCTTGACAATTTGAAAGAGGGGGATGTGATTATTATTGATAACAAAATCAAGGAACTATATAAAAGTACGCTTCAGCCGATATTAGAAATATATAGGCATATTGGTATCGATGCTCACGAGACTGTAAAAAGTTATCAGGGAGTTGAACCTATCATTGAAAATCTTATAGAGAATGGTTTTCGCAAGAACCATCGGCTGGTAGCCATTGGCGGCGGAATTACGCAGGATGCCACAGCTTTTATAGCCTCTATTATGTACCGTGGCGTACACTGGATGTTTTTCCCCACCTCATTGTTGGCACAAGGTGATAGTTGCATAGGAAGTAAAACGTCTATTAACTTTCACAAATTTAAAAATCAAATAGGTGGATTTTATCCACCAAACAGCATTTTTATTAATCTTGAGTTTTTAAATACGTTGTCTGTTTGGGAGTTAAAATCAGGTATGGGGGAGATGTGCCATTACTTCATCGTATCAGGACAGGAAGATTTCGATCGCTTTAAACGAGAATACGCTGATGCGTTGAAAGACAAAAATGTATTAGCCGGTATTATCAACAGGAGCCTTGAAATTAAAAAAGGATACATTGAACGAGACGAGTTTGACCAGAATGACCGTTTGGTGTTTAACTATGGACATTCCTTCGGGCATGCCATCGAATCGTTGACAAACTATCGCATACCTCATGGAATTGCGGTGAGCTACGGTATGGATATTGCTAATTTTGTATCTGTTAAACTAGGATACATTACAGAGGAAACACGGTTATATATCAGGGAATTGCTTAGTCAAATTTGGGAAGGCACATCTATCGATGATATTGAACTTGAAAAATTTACTGTAGCATTAAGCAAAGACAAAAAAAATGTAGGAAAGATTCTTGGCTTAATACTCAACAAAGGATGCGGTAAAATCTTCAGGGATTTGCGCCCTATGGATGATGAATTTGTAGGATGGCTAAAAGAATATTTTGAGACCCAGTTAATTTCCCACTCAGTATGATAGTTGATAAGCTAAAAAATATTGACACCTATAAGAACCTGTCAGCCGATATATATGCCGGCTTGCAGTTTATACAACAAGCCAAAGCAAACATTGAATTAGGTACTTATGTGGTTAGCGAAAATGTTAAAGCTATTGTAAGTGAATATGAAACTATAGCCGATTTTTCCAGGGGATATGAGGCCCATAAACATGTTATAGATATTCAATATCCAATACGCGGGCTCGAAAGGGTTAAGTGGTCGCCAATTGAAGGGATGAATATTAATATTCCCTATGATGAGGCTAAAGATCGTACGTTTTACAAAGACCCATCGACACAGGGAACGCATGTTGATATTGGCGAAGGAATATTTGCCATAATGTTTCCTGAAGACGGCCATGGACCGCAGCATTTTATTGAAAAGCCAGAAATTATAAAAAAGATCACCATTAAAGTAGCTATTTAAAGAAAATGGAAATACCGAAGATCACCGCTCTTGTGCCAATGAAAGGTCACTCTGAAAGGGTGCCGCACAAAAACATTCGCCCCCTGGTAGGTAAACCGGCTTTCCATTGGATAATGGAGACATTATCAAAAAGCAAATATATTACCGAGGTATTGGTAAATACCGATTCGGAGGAGATTGCGGAAAGTGCTAAAGCAAATTTTCCAAAAGTTAAAATCCTGATGAGGCCGGATTTTTTATTGGGAGACATGGTAAGCATTCAACCGTTAATAGCCTATGATATTGAGCAAACCGAAAATGAGTACTTTTTGCAAACACATAGCACTAATCCGTTATTAACCGTTGAATCAATTGATAATGCGATTGAAACATTTTTTGCGCAAACAGAACATGATGCACTTTTTTCTGTTACAGAAACCAAACAACGATTTTACTGGCCAGATGGTAGCGGTATAAACCACGATCCTAAAAAATTGATCAGGACACAGGATTTGGAGCCAATATTTCATGAAAATTCATGTTTTTACGTTTTTTCAAAAGAAACTAATCACAAGGTAAAAAACAGATTAGGCTCTAATCCGTTAATGTTTCCGATTGATAGGCTTGAAGCGGCTGATATTGACGATCTGGAAGATTTTTATTGGACAGAATTTTTACTACAGCGTAAACTTGCAGGCAAAGAATAAATTGGGCATTTAAAAAAACATATAAGTATATCCGCTTAAAAAGATACCATGATCATTGATACACTTAAAAATATTGATTTCTACAAGTCGATAAATGAAGACATATACAAGGGGCTTTTATTTATTAAAAATGCCGATCCTGAAATTGAATTAGGGGTATATCCTATTTCTTCTACTGCAAAGGCTGTGGTTATGGAGTATGAAACTAAAATTGAAAATGATTTTGGCTACGAGGCTCATAAGCATGTAATTGATGTGCAATATTGTATCAAAAACACAGAACGCATTCCTTGGTCGAACCTGCAAAGATTAACGCCCAATACCGAGTATAATGTTGAAAAAGATTTTACCTTTTTTGACATGATTGAGCCTCAAGGCGAAGTGATAATTGGTAATGATATTTTTGCAGTATTTTACCCGGAAGATGGGCATGCACCGGTGTACAGCAATGGTGAACCAGGATACATTAAAAAGATAGTTATTAAAGTGCAGGTTTAATAAACTATGCACGCCCCAATATTTTAAAAAGCACAACTACCTTTAATCGAAAAACTTTAATGCGTAACTTAATTAGCCTGTCGCACATCATATCACAGTCAACACCCGCATATGGCAACCGCGATAGGATTTTTATCCGTGATAATTCATCTATTTTAAAAGGAGATACAGCAAATTCATCGTGTTGGGTGTTCTCAAATAATCATATAGGTACACATATTGATTCTCCTCGCCACTTTTCTGCGAGCGGAAAAAAAACGCAGGAATTTCCTTTAGCTGATTTCTTTTACGACAAGGTGTCTATAGTAGACATCTCGTGTGCCAAAGGTGTTTTAATCTCGACAGATGATTTTAAAAGTGTAGAAACTCAGGTTGATAGTAATACCGAACTATTGCTAATACGAACAGGTTATGAGCAATACAGAGGTGATGATAAATATTGGAATGACAGCCCGGGTTTAAATGCAGAACTGGCCGATTATTTCAGAAGCAATTTTCCGTCAATAAGATGTGTTGGGTTTGATTTTATATCACTTACTTCATGGAACTTCAGGCCGCATGGCCGGATAAGCCATATAGCTTTTCTTTGTCCCGAGGATGGAGGCAAGCCTATTTTGGTGATTGAAGATATGACATTGAGACACGTTTCCAGCAGTATCAGATCCGTTATAGTTGCACCAATGTTTGTGGAAGACGGTAATGGAGGCGCAGTAACGGTTATTGCCGACTTAGATAATTAAACTACCAAAATGAAGAATACTACCTTAAAGGAAAAAATTAAGAATAATGAAACCACTTTGGGATCATGGATAACTATCCCCCATCAGTCGGTTATAGATATTCTGGCCGAAGCCGGCTTCGATTGGCTTTGTATCGATTTGGAGCATACCGCTATAGATTACAACGAAGTACAAATATTAATAGGCTTTATCCAGGCCCATAACATGGCTGCTTTGGTACGCGTATCAAAAAACGAAGAAGTTGTTATCAAGCGCGTGCTCGATGCCGGGGCTGATGGCATAATAGTACCTATGGTTTGTACTGCAGAAGAAGCAAAAATAGCCGTTGAGTTTGCAAAATATCCTCCTATTGGGAAGAGGGGAGTAGGTTTAAACCGGGCGCAACGTTATGGTTTTAACTTTGAAGGATATAAAAAATGGGTTACCGAAAGCCAGGTAGTTATAGCGCAAATTGAACATATTGATGGGGTAAACAATTTGGAGGCAATTATTGATACCCCGGGGATTGATGGTGTTTTTGTAGGTCCATATGATTTATCGGGTTCTTTAGGCATTCCAGGCCAGTACAATGAGCCCATTGTCATAGAAGCGCTTGACCGATTAGAAACAATATGCAAGGCTAAAAATGTAACAATGGGTTATCATGTGGTTGAGCCAGATATGAATCTTGTAAACGATAAAATAGCTGCAGGCTACAATTTTATAGCATTCAGTACCGACTTTTTATTTATGGGTAAAAAGGCAAAGCAGGAAATGGATTTAAAAAAGATGAACAACTAATATGAAGGCTATTTTAAGTATCGCATATCATTCTTTAAAAAATCATGGCCCTAAAATGGTTTTCAAAAGGTTTTACAAATACGCAATTGTAAAAACTAAACGTGTTTTCTCAAAACCAGATCTTGAAAATATCGAGAAATGGAAGAGTTTGAAAGGTAAGTATGAGGGCAAACGGGTATTTGTTATTGGTAATGGACCAAGTTTAAACAAAACACCATTGTATCTTTTAAAAAATGAGTATACATTTTGCTTTAACCGTATAAACCTGATGTTCGAGCGAAATGGTTGGGCGCCTAACTTTTATATGATTACCGACGATTTGGTTATCAGAGATTTGGAGGAGGAAGTAAATACTGAAATTTTGCCAAACGTTGATTACGGTTTTTTTCCTGACATACACCCGTATAACATTAATTTTCAAAAGTATGTTAAAAAGCGAGACAATGTACTTTGGATAAAAACAGATAAGCCTGGTTTTACTACAAATTTACCTGAGTGTGGAATCAACAACACTGTTGTAAACGCCGGTTTGCAGATTATGGCTTACCTTGGCTTTAAAGAGATATACCTTTTAGGAGTGGATGCTTCTATTGCCTTCACGGCACATAATACAAGTACTGAAAACAACCGCGAACTTACTTCGCAAGCCGATGATCCAAACCACTTCGATCCAAGGTACTTTGGAAAGGGAAAAAAATATCACTATCAGCCAATGTATGAGATGGTTGAGAAATTTAAGATAGCAAGATTGTTTTTGGAGGAGCAGGGCATTAAAATACGGAACACCGGGTATGATCCTCAACTCAATGCATTTGAACGCCAAAATCTGCTTGATGTTTTAAACTACGATGATAAAACAAAAGAGCAGTTGTTCCTGGAAACGGTTGCTCCTGGTACAGGGGCAGTAAGTTTTAATGAATTTGTTAAGGATGCAGTTCATATAACTGAGGTTGCCGCATTTGACCCCAATGCCGATAAAGTATATATCACCGGCGATGAAGGCGTAAAATTGGTTCCTAAGTCTATATTAACACATGTTCCGTATGGGCCGTTTAATGGCTCATACGTACTTATAAAAAGGGCAGAGCCTATTGTTTTATAAGGAATGATAAATATAAATGTAAGTAATTGTCTGTTTGTATAATTTGATATTAAATTATTAAGAAATAAATATGGTAAAAGTTGCACTTATCGGCGCCGGAAAAATGGGTATATCTCATTTATCTATATTGGGTGCTCATCCCGATGTCGAAGTTGTCGGGGTATGTGATACCTCAAAAATGGTAAATGATTTTTTATCGAGGTATTGTAATTTTAAATGTTTTACTGATTACAAGAAGATGATCAGCGAAGTAAAACCTGATGCAGTAGTAGTGGCGGTTCCTACTAAATTCCACTACAGCATTATAAAGGATTTGCTGGATAGCAAAGTTCACATTTTCGCAGAAAAGCCGTTTTGCTTAACAGCTACAGAAGGCGAAGAATTGGTGAAACTTGCTGCAAAACAGAATGTTGTAAATCAGGTTGGTTACCACAACAAATTTATTGGAACGTTTGGTGAAGTGAAAAAGATTGTGAATAGCGGCGCCCTTGGCGAGCTTAATCACTTTGTGGCAGAATCATACGGGCCGGTGGTGATTAAAGCAAAACAGGAAACCTGGCGTTCAGATCCATCGGAAGGTGGCGGTTGCCTGCTTGATTACGCATCACACGTAATCGACCTGTTAAATGACATCCTTGCACCGGTTACTGCCGTAAAAGGTAGCCTGCTAAAGTCTATTTATTCAAAAAATGTAGAAGATGCAGTTTATTCTTTGGTTGAATTATCAAATAAACTCAGTGGAGTTTTATCTGTTAATTGGAGTGATGAAACTTATCGCAAAATGTCTACCTCGATAACAATCATTGGTACCAAAGGAAAAATTGTTTCTGACGCCAACGAGCTTAAAGTATTTTTAAAAGATGAAAATGCATACAAAGGATACTCTAAAGGCTGGAACGTAAAATATATTACTGATTTAACAGAAGAAGTAGATTTTTATTTACGTGGAGAAGAATATTCTGCACAGCTTGATTATTTTATTAAAGCTGTCGAAGGTAAGGTTCCAAATACAATAAACACGTTTCAAAGTGCATGGTATACAGACCGCGCTATTGATCTGATTAAAAAAAGCGTTAAATAAAATACTATGGAAAGAATTCTTTTTGGAGATAACCAGTTTTTTGCTGTTAATCATATATCTGACGAAAAATCAAGAGCACAATCTATAAAATTCAAGGATGATAGTGCCATTATAAAGACGCTTGATGAAGCGAGAGCGCAGGGTATTAATACATTTATGTGCACAACCCATGATAGGATTGCAAACATCTGCGAAATAATAAGGAAGGATCCTGAAAAATATAAAGACTTTAAAGTTTACCCGTGCATGCCGTATGCCCATAAGTATGCTAATGCTGTTACAGAATTAGGCATCGCAGGCACTATTAAGCAATACGTACCGGGTAACCTTTTTGGTACTATATTTAAAGGCGGCGTAGCTTTCTTGTCAAAAGATTTTATCTCGATCATGGAACTTTTGATTGATGCAGAAATGAAGATGTTTAAAGGTGTAAATACACCTGTGGTGTTTTTGCAAAATGTTATTACCGATCTTTTCCTGGGATTAGGTGCCAACGAAATTTTAACAGGTTTTCATAGCTATGTTAAAAAGAAATATAACGCCGAAGCCGGGTTTATTACCATGAACATGCCAAAACTGCTTGATGTACTTGAAAAAGGCGGCATTGAGAATCCAATTATCTGTTCATCAATAAATAAAGTTGGTTTCCGTATGTCTGGCGGTAAAGAAATTTACGAAGAAACGTTAAAAACACGTAAATTAAGGGCGATAGCTATGCAGGTGTTGGGCGGTGGTGCTATTGCACCAAAAGAGGCAATGGAGTATGTATGTAACTTGCCAAACATCGAATCGATATTATTCGGGGCATCTTCAAAAGCTAACATTGAAAACACGGTTTCGACAATAAATTATTTCGATTCAAAGAAATAATTCAGGTATAGGTATTTACTAAAAGAAAAAATTAAATGAAAAAAGTAGCTTTACTAACAGGCATAACCGGTCAGGACGGGGCTTATTTAACCGAGCTGTTATTATCAAAAGGATATGAGGTACACGGTATTAAAAGAAGAAGCTCTTTATTTAACACCGATAGGATTGATCACTTATACCAGGATCCTCATGATACAAACGTGCGCCTTACATTACACTACGGTGACCTGAGCGATTCAACCAATTTGATCAGGATAATCCAGCAAGTACAGCCGGATGAAATATATAACCTGGGCGCAATGTCGCATGTTAAGGTAAGTTTTGATACTCCCGAATACACCGCAAATGCTGATGGTATTGGTACCCTGCGGTTATTGGAAGCTATCAGGATATTAGGCCTGGAGAAGAAAACAAAAATATACCAGGCATCTACGTCTGAGTTGTATGGTTTGGTTCAGGCAGTTCCCCAATCAGAAACTACGCCTTTTTACCCTCGTTCGCCCTACGCAGTAGCTAAAATGTATGCTTATTGGATAACGGTGAACTATCGTGAGGCTTACGGCATTTACGCTTGTAATGGTATATTATTTAACCATGAAAGCCCACTACGGGGCGAAACATTTGTAACCCGCAAAATTACCCGTGCTACATCTAAAATAGCGATGGGATTACAAGATAAATTATACCTGGGTAACCTTGATGCACAACGCGATTGGGGCCATGCTAAGGATTACGTAGAGGCTATGTATTTGATATTACAGCAGGAAACCCCTACTGACTATGTAATAGCAACCGGCGTAACTACACGCGTACGTGAATTTGTTAGAATGGCTTTTGCTGAAGTAGGTATAACAATCGAGTTTAAAGGCGAGGGAGTTGAGGAAAAAGGTTACGTAGTATCGTGCGATTCTCCCGATTTTCAGGTTGAAATTGGTAAAGAAGTTGTTGCTGTCGACCCTAAATATTTCCGCCCGACAGAGGTTGAATTACTTATAGGCGACCCTACAAAATCAAAAACCTTGTTAGGGTGGACACCTAAATATGATTTGAAAATGTTGGTAGAAGACATGATGAATGCCGATGTTAACCATTTCCGTAAAGAGAAATTGTTAAAAGAATCTGGCTATACAATTAAAAATCAATTTGAATAATCCCAATGAATAAAGACGCTAAAATATATATTGCTGGCCATCGTGGAATGGTTGGCTCGGCAATATATCGCAAGCTGGTTAAAGAGGGTTTTAGCAATTTTGTTACCCGCACTTCTGATACCCTTGATTTAAGGAATCAGCAGCAGGTAGCGGATTTTTTTGCCGAAGAAAAGCCGGAATATGTTTTTCTTGCTGCCGCCAAAGTTGGGGGGATAGTAGCCAACAACACTTATCGTGCGGAGTTTCTGTATGATAATTTACAAATACAGAACAATGTTATCCATCAATCATACCTCAATGAGGTAAAAAAGCTTATGTTTTTAGGCTCAAGCTGTATTTATCCTAAAATGGCGCCACAGCCTTTAAAGGAAGAGTACCTGTTAACGGGGTTATTGGAGCCTACAAACGAACCTTATGCTATTGCAAAAATTGCAGGTATAAAAATGTGCGATGCCTACAGGGCGCAATATGGATGTAACTATATATCTGTAATGCCTACAAATTTGTATGGTTATAATGATAATTATCATCCACAAAATTCACATGTTTTACCGGCGCTCATACGTCGTTTTCATGAAGCAAAAGAGGCGAATGCTCCAAATGTAACTATTTGGGGTACCGGATCTCCAAAGCGCGAATTCCTATTTGCAGACGATCTTGCCGAAGCATGCTATTATCTAATGCAGAACTATAACGAAGAAGGATTGGTTAACATAGGCACCGGCGAAGATGTCTCTATCAAAGAACTTGCGTTATTAATTAAAGAGATTGTTGGTTATCAGGGCGATATTGATTTTGATGTTACAAAACCCGATGGAACGCCACGTAAACTAATGGATGTTACCAAGCTTCACAGCCAGGGATGGAAACATACTATAGAATTGAATGATGGAATTAAATTAGCCTACAACGACTTTCTAACTAAGCTATAGGGTCAAAATGCAATAGCAGCTTACTTAATAAGCCAGTTGACTAAGGCGCAAGTGCAAAGCCTAATTTAAACTCAAAGCCAGTAAAGCCCGCATTATTGAATTGATAATGTGGGCTTGCTAGTTTACGCTATTCTTGTTTTGTAACTAAACACCCGAATGAAATTTGATGGCTTGGTTGGCCCTCCCGGTTGCTCGGTGGAAATATCTCCTGTCGTTACCCGGCCACCTTTTATTTCTGTTGGCGTTTATAAATAATAAACCGTCAATAATCAAAAATAAATTTCAAGGGCGATTTACACAAGGTTATTGGTTAGCTTTGTGTATAATGCCTAATTAATAATAGTAAAATAACTTATACTCGTTTTATGACAATTATACCAAGCTCTCTTCAGGGATGTATAGTTATTAGCCCCAGGATATTTAATGATGATCGGGGATATTTTTTTGAATCATACAATGAACAAAATTTCAATAAAGCACTGGGCTACGAAGTTAATTTTGTTCAGGATAATCAATCCTATTCAACCAAAGGTGTACTCAGAGGCTTACATCTTCAAAAAGGCGAACATGCACAGGCAAAGCTGGTAAGGGTTACAAAAGGAGAGGTATTGGATGTAGCTGTTGATCTGAGGACCGGATCAGCTACCTATGGGCAACATTTTTCGGTAAAGCTATCCGAAGAAAACAATCAGCAACTTTTTATCCCCCGGGGATTTGCACATGGCTTTATTGTTTTGAGCGATGTGGCAGTTTTTCAATACAAATGCGATAATTATTATAACAAAACTGCCGAAGGTGGTTTACATTATGCAGATCCGGAATTGAATGTTGATTGGGGTATGCCGACAAGTGAACTGTTAGTGTCTGAAAAAGATCTGGAGCTACCATTTTTAAAAGATGCAGGCGATCTGGGCTTTTAATAATTACATTTATCCCCGATAATTAAGATTATAAATTTCGATATGCAAAATATAGTGGTGTTTGGTGCTTCGGGTCAGCTGGGGCAATGTTTAAAAAAGGTAGCCGCCCTTAAAGGTATAACTTCGATATTTTTCCCCCTGGAGTCTGAGGCTAATATTCTTGATGCTGTTTTGCTGAATAAAGTATTTGAACGATATAAGCCTACGTACGTCATTAATTGTGCGGCTTACACTGCCGTAGATAAAGCAGAAGACGATATTGACCTTGCTCGTAAAATCAACAAAACAGGAGCCGAAAATTTGGCAATCCAATGTAAGGCGCATGGCGCTGCATTGGTACAGATATCAACTGATTTTGTGTTTAAAGGAGATAAACCTAACCCACTTGTTGAAGACGATATTGCCGAACCGATAAGCATTTATGGCCTTACTAAATTGGAAGGCGAGCAGGATGTTGCCGCTATATTGCCGGCGCATTACATTATCCGCACCAGTTGGTTGTACTCTGAATTTGCCAATAATTTTGTTAAAACGATGCTTAAGCTTGGCGCCGAAAGGGACGAGTTGAAGATCATTGCCGACCAGGTAGGCACGCCAACTTATGGCATTGATTTGGCGGGCGTGATATTGGACATTATTACTTCTGGTAAAAATAATTATGGTACTTATCATTATAGCAATGAGGGTGTTACCTCCTGGTACGATTTTGCCAAGGGGATATTTGATATATCAAATACACAGGTAACTACTTATCCAATACGTACAAGTGAATACCCTACAAGGGCTGCAAGGCCTGCTTTTTCTGTAATGGATAAATCCAAAATAAAAAAAACATTTGACATCAGTATTCCGTATTGGCGTGATAGTCTTATAGTTTGTATTAAAGCGCTTGAATCTGTACAATAAAATCTAACCGATACTCATATGAAAGGAATTATCCTGGCAGGCGGTTCCGGAACCCGCCTATATCCAATTACCAAAGCAATCAGTAAGCAGCTGATGCCTATTTATGATAAACCAATGATTTATTATCCTTTGTCGGTATTGATGCTGGCCGGGATAAATGAGATATTAATTATAACCACGCCCGAAGATCAGCCTGGCTTTGTACGCTTGCTGGGTGATGGAAGCGAGCTTGGCTGCCGCTTTGAATTTGCCGTACAGGAAGTGCCAAACGGGCTTGCCCAGGCTTTTGTAATTGGAGCCGATTTTATTGGAACTGATAAAGTAGCTTTGGTACTTGGTGATAATATATTTTACGGATCGGGCTTTAGCACATTAATGCAAAGTTTTAATGACGTAAAAGGGGCCGCAATATTTGCCTACCCGGTTGCTGATCCTGAGCGTTATGGCGTGGTTGAATTTGATAAAAATTTTAAAGCTGTTTCGATAGAAGAGAAGCCATTGAAGCCTAAATCATCCTATGCGGTTCCCGGCCTTTATTTTTACGATAACCAGGTAGTTGAAATAGCCAAAAATATTCCGGCTTCGCCAAGGGGCGAATTTGAAATTACCGATGTAAACAGAGTGTATCTCGAAAATGAGCAATTGCATGTAGGTGTCATGGATAGGGGTACCGCATGGCTTGATACAGGTACTTTTGATTCATTGAGCGATGCCACTGAATTTGTACGGGTAATTGAAAAACGACAGGCAACCAAAATAGGCTGTATAGAAGAAGTTGCTTACCGCATGGGATTCATCAATTACGAAGCCCTGCAGGCATTAGCTCAAAAGTATATTAAAAGCGGTTACGGCAAGTATATTCAAAGCATACAACAATAGTATCAGGGAACCTAAAATTATACAGAGCTTTATAAAAATGAAAACGGATTGACTTGCGTCAGTCCGTTTTTTGTATTTTTGGGTTGCCTTAAAAGCGGGAAGTATTACCAAATATCAATGCTGTTAGGGTTACGTAGCGTAAACAAACTATGGAAAATTTATATGACCTCGTTATCGTAGGTGGTGGCATAGTAGGTATGGCAACAGCCTACAAGATCAATACCCGCAACCCGGATAAAAAAATCCTGGTGCTGGAGAAGGAGAGTGAAGTGGCCGCCCATCAAACGGGTCATAATTCGGGAGTTATACATTCGGGTATTTATTATAAGCCTAATTCATATAAGGCTAAATTATGTGTAAATGGCCGTCGGGAACTGGTTGCGTTCGCAAAAGAGCATAATGTACCTCATGACATTTGCGGAAAGATCATTGTAGCCACCAAACAATCCGAGTTGGAATACATGAATAAGGTGTTCAACAATGGTATCGCCAATGGTGTAGAAGGTATCGAAAAGATAAGTGCCGAAAAGATCAAAGAAATTGAACCTTATTGCGAAGGGATTGAAGGCATCTGGGTGCCTTGTACCGGTATTATTGGCTTTGCTGCCGTTACCCGTAAATACCGCGAACTGTTTGAGTCCAAATTTCCCCAGAGTAAAGTACTTACCAATTGCGCTGCAACAGCTTTTGAACACCACACCGGCTATACTACTGTAGTTGCCAGTAAAGGTACCTTTAATACAAAATATTTGATAACGGCGGGCGGATTGCAGGCCGATAGGCTGGCCGCCGGTGCCGGTGCACCAAGCGAGGCCCATATAGTTGGCTTCAGGGGCGATTATTTTGATTTGACCGAACAGGGGAAAAGCAAAGTGAAAAACCTTATCTACCCGGTTCCAAATCCCGAGTTCCCTTTCCTTGGCGTACATTTTACGCGAATGATTGACGGTACCGTAGAGTGCGGCCCCAACGCTGTATTTGTATTTAAGCGCGAAGGATACGGTAAAACCGATTTTTCGTTAGGCGATACTATCGAGGCTTTAAAATTTAAAGGTACATGGAACCTGTTTACAAAACACTGGCGTTTTGGACTTGATGAGTACCGGCGCGCGTTTTCAAAAAAACGTTTTTTAACCGGCCTGCAACAACTCATTCCCAGCCTTACAATGGACGATTTGCAGCCCGGTCGCGCCGGCGTAAGGGCGATGGCCATATCTGCCGAAGGCGAAACCCTTGATGATTTTAAAATTGAGGCCAAGGATAATATGCTGCATGTTATCAACGCCCCATCACCGGCGGCAACGGCATCATTAGCTATTGGCAATGCAATTGCCGATATGGCTGCAGGCCAGTTTGGTTTTTATTAGTGTTTTCAAAACTTCCATAAAAAGCCGGCAAACCATTTGCGGGCTTTCTAGTTTTTATAATTCCTGCACATATTTGTTACAAAGTCCTGTTACATTTGGATTAAACTATCCCTGCTGCTCCTGGTCATAGAATTGTAAACGAAAGTAATTCATTTATGAAATCATTAAAAGGTTTGATGCTGCCGGTGTTTGTGCTCATTGGCGCTTTGCTGATTTTTTCGTCCTTTTATGATCGCGATAACCCAAACGAGATTCATAAATTTCCCTATAAACAGGCTGGTTTAAGCAAAAATCAGGCAGCGGCACACTTACTAAGCCGCTTTACCTATGGCGCCACGCCAGGTCAGGTTGAAGCCGTAGCCCGCGAGGGTTTGGAAAAATGGTTTAGCGAACAATTGGATGCTAAACTACCAGATGATTCCCTTAACCATGCGCTGGAGAGCCTTGATGCACTTAAGTTAAGCAACAGCCAAATTGTTGATACCTATCCCCGCCCAGGTGTTGTAGCCCGGCGGGCCGTAAAAGATGGGTTTATCAATAAAGATTCAATTCAAAGTAACAGGCCAGAGTATAAAAAGTTGCTGCAAGACTATATGGTTCAAAATGGCATGAAGTCGCAGCAGGAGTTGTTCCGGCAGTTCATCAATCAAAAAATACTAAGGGCAGCCTATACAAATAACCAGCTGCAGGAAGTGATGACTAGTTTTTGGTTTAACCATTTCAACGTATCCATTACTAAAAATGAATGCGCCCAGTTTATTCCCGATTATGAGCGCGATGTTATCAGGCCCAATGCGTTAGGTAAGTTTAATGATTTGTTGTTGGCCACAGCCAAATCGCCGGCTATGTTGTATTACCTGGATAATTTTAGCAGCGCATCTGCCCTGCCAGAGAAGCCTAAAATAACACTCCACTTGGTGTTTACTGATACAACTAAGCAAACCATGGCACTTAACAAGTTAAAAAAAGCAAGGCAGCAACGTGGCCTTAATGAAAACTATGCCCGCGAAGTAATGGAACTGCATACCCTTGGTGTTGATGGCGGGTACAGTCAGCAGGATGTTACCCAGGCGGCTAAGGTGCTTACAGGTTGGTCGGTATACCCTATGGGCGATAATAGGGGAAACGATATTATGTCAAAAGTTATAGATAAGGGCATTATTGCCGGGGGAATGGTGCATGACGGCGACTTTTTATTCACCCCGGGCCGCCACGATAGCAGCGGGAAGGTTGTATTAGGCCGGAACTTTGGCCCCAACGGCGGGTACGATGAGGGTGTGCAATTATTGAATATGCTGGCACATCATCCATCTACAGCAAAATTTATATCGCGTAAGTTGGCGGTAAGGTTTGTGAGCGACACACCGCCACAAAGTTTAATTGATAAAATGGCCAAAACCTTTTTAAACAGTAATGGCGATGTTAAACAGGTTTTAATTACGATGGTATCGACGCCGGAGTTTTGGTCGGCATCTGCCTTGCGCGAGAAAACAAAATCGCCGTTTGAGCTGGCCATAAATACGGTGCGTAGCTTAAACGCCCATGTAACACAGCCATACCAGTTATATACCTGGATAAACCGCATGGGCGAAAAAGTATATTACTACCAGGCGCCAACCGGCTTCCCGGATAAGGGCCAGTACTGGATAAATACAGGCGCTTTACTTAGCCGGATGAATTTTGGGCTGGCTTTTGCCACGGGGCGCATACCAGGAATTAAATTTGATTTGTTGAAATTAAACAAAGGCCACGAGCCCGAAAGTAGCCAGGCGGCGCTTGTTACCTATAGCAAACTTATTATGCCCGAACGGCCACTGGATAACACCATAAAACAATTAACCCCAATGCTCAATGATCCGCAGCTGGTGGTTAAGGTAGATAAGGCAAGCAATATTACTGCGCCGCCGGTTAAAGATGCCTTATCAACGGTGGGCGACACCACGGGCAAAAAAACCAGGATACAAGTAATGCCTAAGCCCGACGAGGTAAAATCAATGATGGCCCAGGTAGTTGGTATTATCATCGGATCGCCGGAATACCAACGACGTTAATTTGATAAATTGCAAAAGATTATGTTATCAAGACGAGGATTTTTAAAAACAGGTGGCCTTGCCCTTTTTGGTGTTGGGTTAATGGGTGGCATTCCGGCATTTATAGCCGAGGCTGCCGCGCAGGATAAGATAATAGCGCCTTATAAAAAAGGCAAAACACTGGTGTGCATATTTCAGCGTGGCGCTATGGATGGATTGATGGCTGTAACGCCGTTTACCGATCAATACCTTAAAGAGGCCCGCCCCGGCTTATTTATGGATGCTGCCAAAACAGGTAACGATAATCCATTGATTGATCTGGATGGCAGGTTTGGATTACATCCCGCTATGAAGGCTTTTGAACCCATGTTTCGCGAAAAAAGGCTGAGCATAGTGCATGGTATCGGCTCGCCAAATAATACCCGCTCGCATTTTGATGCGCAGGATTATATGGAAAGCGGTACCCCTTTTAATAAAGGCACCGCCAGCGGCTGGCTTAACCGTGCAGTTGGCCTGTTAGGTCATGATGCGCTTACGCCCTTTACGGCGGTAAGCCTGACATCGGCCATGCCCCGGTCTTTTTATGGCGATAACCCGGCCGTGGCCATCAGCAACCTGCAGGATTTTGCATTGCAAATGCGCGGTAACCCGGCCGGTGCCAACCTGGCCGCAAAAAGCTTTGAGGAGCTTTATGACAGAACCGCTCCCGGTTTGTTAAAAGATACTGGCAGGGAAAGTTTTGATGCCTTAAAAATGCTGCAAAAGGCCAATGTTAAAAATTATGCACCCGCCAACGGAGCTGTTTATCCAAACTCGGCCTTAGGCAACTCTTTAAAGCAAATTGCGCAGCTGATAAAAATGAATGTGGGTATGGAGGTAGCTTTTGCCGAATCAAATGGTTGGGATACGCACTTTAACCAGGGAACAAGTAACGGCATATTTGCCCGCAATGTAGCCGACCTGAGTAATAGTATGATGGCTTTTTGGACAGATATAGGCAGCTCCTGCCAGGATGATGTAACCGTAATGACGATGACCGAGTTTGGCCGCACTGTTCATCAAAATGGCACCGGTGGTACCGATCATGGCCGCGCATCCTGTAACTTTATTTTAGGCAACAGTGTAAATGGCGGCCTGGTGCACGGCAATGTGCAGCCACTTGCTGCGGAGAACCTGGAAGATGGCCGCGACCTTGCAGTTACAACCGACTTTAGGAATGTGTTTAGCGAAGTGGCCGATAAGCACCTCAGGATCAGTAATGATAAAGTGCTGTTTCCTGATTTTACTGCCAAACCAATAGGTGTATTTAAAGCCTGATAATTGCATCTTATTTTATAAAGCGGTCCCGGCCGTTAATGTGGCCGGGACTTTTGTGCTTAATAAAGAGTAGTTTAATTGTTAAATAATTTATAATAAAACTACTTGTTTATTGAATTGTTAATGTATTTTAGTGCTCAAAGTTGCTAATTTTCGATTATGATATATTCAGCTTAATTCTTAAAATTACACATGAATAAAAACTACTATGCCATCATCATGGCAGGCGGGATAGGTAGCCGTTTTTGGCCTATAAGCCGCACATCGCATCCTAAACAATTCATTGATATTCTTGGAACCGGCAAAACCTTGATACAAAATACTTACGAACGCTTTTTAAAAGTTTGTCCTAAAGAAAATATTTACGTTGTAACCAATGAAAATTACACCAAACTTGTAAAGGCCCAGCTTCCGGATATGGAAGACCAACAAATACTTACCGAGCCGGTTATGCGTAATACCGCCCCTTGCGTAGCTTACGGGTGTTTTAAGATAGAAAGCCTTAACCCCGATGCCGCAATTGTTGTAGCCCCCTCAGATCAGCAGATATTAGATGAGGATGCTTTTGTAACAGCCATCATTAAATCATTAGAGACTGCTACTGCCAATGATTGCCTGGTAACTCTCGGTATCAAACCGTCAAGGCCGGATACCGGGTATGGTTATATTCAATACACAGATCATACAATAAATGAAGATTTTCACAAAGTGAAAACCTTTACCGAAAAGCCAACGCTCGATATCGCAAAAACTTTTATCCAAAGCGGCGATTTTTTATGGAATGCCGGTATTTTTGTATGGTCGGCCAAGGAAATTGTTAAGGCGTTTGATACCTTCCTGCCCGAAATGCACGAGATTTTTGCTGATGCCAGGCCGGTTTATAATACAGATGGTGAAAAGGCCCATATACACAAAGCTTATCAGCAATGTGTTAACATATCCATTGACTATGGGATAATGGAAAAAGCTAATAATGTTTATGTATTGCCATCGGAATTTGGCTGGAGCGACCTGGGTACCTGGGCCTCTATTTACGACCTGGCCGAAAAGGATTATGTAGGCAATGCGGTTATCCCTTCAGAAAAGGTGATCATGTACGATTCATCAAACTGCATGGTAAATGTACCGGGCGAAAAGCTGGTGATTTTAAAGGGACTGCATGATTTCATCGTAGTTGAATCCAACAATACCCTGATGATTTGCCCGCGCGACGAAGAACAGAACGTGAAACAAGTAGTTGCCGACGTAAAGAGCAAGTTTGGGGCGAAGTATATTTAGGTTGTAGATTTCAGATGTACAGATTCTAAATTTCAGATGATAAGCTAACAGGGTCCGGTCTCAAAAGAGGCCGGACCCTGTTAGCTTATCATCTATTAGTTCAGATATTTAGGTAATGATGCCAAAAATAGTTGGTGGAATTAGCTAAAAAAAGCAGTATATAGCAAATGCAGATATAAGAGTACCCAGGCTCTGCAGAGGTGCAACCTGCCAGCAATAATATTTGCGAACGATACC
>Ga0307515_10006020_pt1 | contig 24408 bp, 14 predicted proteins | sample 17_EM_MG_FD_194513 | JGI IMG/M metagenome (GOLD analysis project Ga0307515, IMG submission 194513) | Populus trichocarpa ectomycorrhiza microbial communities from riparian zone in the Pacific Northwest, United States - 17_EM | ecosystem: Host-associated > Plants > Roots > Unclassified | place... | reverse complement strand
GCAATAAAAAAATAAGGATCAAATCTAATAAGAATCAAATTTGATATAAAAATCAAATTCTAAAGGATGAAATTGAGAGAAAAAAAGATCAAAATAAAGTATATAGTAATTAAAATATTGAGGATTAAATTTGATATAATCAATAACAAGATATTTTTGAATTTTTCACAACTTTTAAAAAGTATTTTCCGCAAAAATAAAATGAAAACACTTTCTTGAAAACCAAACCAAATTTTTCTTTGACTGAAAAGTATTTTTCATTAATCAACTTTTCTAATGACAAACAAACACAAGAAAGTTTAAAAAATAATTTTCAGGAAATTATTTTCCATGAAACAAAGTAGAATTAAAAAGTCATATTTTTTTATCTGACCATTACATGAGACTCAAATTTCTCAAGGAGATTCCCAAATCTATAAGAGGTTTGACTCATTGCAATTAGCCGAGTCTTAAAAGATTCTCAAAATAGTCCCCGAAGATTTTGTTTGAGTTAATTTTTTTTTAATTTAATGGTATTTTTATATTTTCTATTAGTCTTCCTTTTTGTTTAGGGATTATGTTTTTCCTTTTTAAAGATGAGTCTTGGACCTATTTAAGGACTTATAAACCCCACAAGGAGGCAAAACTTATCAGACTTGTTTTTCAAAACAAAATATAATTAAGACTTAGGGTTCTTGGTGTGATAACACTATTTAGACCAAATATTCTATCTGTCTACCCTCTTGTTTCTTGTTTGAGCTCCCGTCTGCATCATACATTCTAGGTGGATGTTAATCCATTTGGACACGTGCAGTATATTTTTGTTAAAATGGGCTCGAGCCTTCATTCTCGAGGAATAATTAGTAAAACACTGGCCTTGATCTTAACGAAAGAAATTTGGTTAATGGTAATGCCAATGGGGAGAAAAATATTTCATCTAGTTGGTTGTTTAATTATTATTTGATTACTGTATTGAGTTACAAAAGATGAACACATTTCAAATAAGGGGAAGTGATTTAGGTGGATCAATATTGTAATTTGCTAACTGAATGAGTATTCTCTGAATTGAAGAATTATAGTAACAATTTAATTAAATTAAAATTTTAAAATAAATTTATTAATTTCTAGTGAGCAAATTAACTGAAATATCCATAAAAACTTACTTGAAATTAATCTTACCAATTTATTTTCTGAATTTGTTGGATGCTTTAGGTTATAAGAATATTTATTTTAAAAATGAAAAAAATAAGTTAAACAAAGATTCTAAACTAGAATCCTTTTTATCTATGGATCCCCTTCGAACAGCTGAATGAGTATTCTTTGAATTGAAGAATTACAGTAACAATTTAATTTAATTTTTAAATAAATTTATTTCTAGTGATTTTTTTAGATTGGATTAAAATTTTTTCTTCTAATTTTCCTTTTACTTAACAATTCTTTTTAGATCTTCTCTATTTAATTACTATTTTCACTTAGTGAGCATACATATAGTAATTCATGCGCTTTTTTTTTCTTAAATAAAAATTTATGAGAGTGATATTAGACCTGTTATTTTATATATATATATATATATATATATATATATAATTTGCTAGTTGTGAAATTGTGTGGTGCTGATTGGTAGTGGTTTTGATTTTTGCAGAAGAAGTGAAAATGAGAGGGATCCTACACGTGCAAGGCTGTCAGTGCGGTAACCAGATTGGTTCCAAGTTCTGGGAAGTTGTGTGTGATGAGCGTGGAAGAGACCCTACCTGAAGGAATGTTGGTTCATCGGATCTGCAGGTGGAGCTTGTCGTGTACTACTGCAATTAATTAGGCTTCTTGTGGGCCGGAGGCTTGTCCATCGTGCAGTGCTCATGGACTTGGAGCCGATGCATGGTACGAGTGCATCGGTGGAGTCCCTGCTTCCGGTAGCATATGACAACTCCCACCATTAACAAGCGATCCAACATCACTTTCAGTACTTTGTGAGAGCTTTTCTCCTTCGATCCACTCTGTAGTAAGAACTTTTCTGGATGTAGACTTCTCGTGGGTCTTTGGCCAACAACCTGGAACGCAATATTTTAGTTTTGACTTAGCACAAAACTTTCATGGAAGAATAGAACCCTTTCCTCTTCCTCTACTATAACTTCAGCTAAAAAGGAGCAGGTATAACCATCATAGCACTGCATGTTTCTATGGTGCCCTAGTACGTAATGGTCTACACCATCAGTGGTAACTCCCTTCGACTTCCCCATTTTTCTTGGCTCCATTCTGTTGGAATATTGCTAGCTTAACCAAATTTATCAGATGATCAAGCTAAACAGGGACTCAACATGAATTCGACATGCATATAAGAAGTAGATGGTTTTGGAGCTACCTGACTCACCTGTGGAAGGTCCTTCCTCATCATTTCATCTTCAAAAAGGAAGGATTGGTTCAGAATTTCAGATAATTAATGAGTAAACCTACCTGAGGGAACGTTCAGAGAGCCAAACCCAAGTTCCTTATGATGGATAGATCAACTGTTACTGTCTCAAGAACAAACGGCCTCCATGCTTTGACAGCCACCAGGTCTCCATTTTCGTTCACCCGACCCTTATATACCTGCCCAAGAGATGCTGCCACAGGAATTCCACAGAAAAAATATTTTGAAGTTGAGAAGCTTCAGACACTAGCAAACAGAGGCTAAATTTTATGTTTCATAGAACTTAGAAATTGAGACTACCAGCAGCTACTGGGGACGGAGAAAGTTCGGAATAGATGTTCTGCCATGGCTGACCAAGCTCCTCATCTATAAGAGCCATTGCCACATCTTCTGGGAAGGAAGGAACCTTCATGTATATCATCAGACAGAAAAATCAGAAATAAAAAGGATTAGCCTAACTGCTATTGGATACTGAGGAAGTTAATTGATGTTCATCTGGAAAATTAATCATGGTGAGTCTTTTTGAGATCTCCAATACATTCCAAGTATAAACCTAGCGTACAAACATTTCAGAACGATTTCATATTTGGAAAATTGAGCTCATAACTTCACAGGCATGTGCAGCAAGTTGGCGATCCATTTCTGAATTTATACCATGAAGGAAAAGAAGACCCGAAGGAGCATGAAGGACAGCTAGCAATCTATAGAACAAATCTATAGATAGGGGAAAAAACGATGACATAAAAGAGACGAGGTGAAGAAAATGAAGAGAAGTTAATGGCATTGTATGTATCATGTTATTGATTGCAGCTAATTAGCAGCAGCAGCACAAGACAACACCAGAGCTTGGCATCCATAACCAACAGTTAATTGTTCAAATTAATGCTATATAGAAGTGAAGAGCAGCGGGGACTTGCATGCTTCCCTGTGGTTGTTGAAGAAGCATAATAGCATATTGGAATGAAATTTAATGGCATCACTACCAGAAAATTAAAAAAAAATTATCTGAATGTTTTAATTGCCTAATTAATATCTAATTATTAAAATGTATAACAAAGAAAGAAATATTTTATGACGTACGCTTGCATTTTTTTTAATTCATTCAACTAACCCATATTTTCTAAATATATCTTCTTCTTCTTCTTCTTCAATTCTTCTTCTTCTTCTTCTTCTGTCAAGTTTCAACGTCAACTATGTATTTGGATGTGACATTATTAAATACTTTTCATTCATAAAATGATATTTTATGTTCACTCAAGACATATTTAGTTTAGAGAAATAATAAAAAATAGATAAATAATGTCAATTAACTCATATGTTGTTTATTCTTCTTAAATATAAATAAACATGGAACAATAAAAAGAGTTGCTTCCTCCAAGTTCTCCGGAGATAGTGGTTTATAATGAAACCCCTCATAAAACTAGCAAAATTTAAATTTTAGACCCAAAACTAGTAGAATTTAAGTTATAACCCCCATAAAAAACGATTTCTAGTTTTAGCCCCCTAAAAATAATTCCTGACTCCGCCCCTTGTTATTGAGTTCATCTTTGACAGATGGGTTAAATTAACAAATTTAGAGAATATAAAGACTATTTAAACAAACAAAAAAAGGGGACATTCTAGTAGGATTTCGTTTTCAACAATATCCAATTTGACATTTCATGATAAGGAAAATAGGTTTAAGGACCTAATTGGCTATCTATGGGATTCATGGGGTCGAAAAAAATGAAAAAATAAATATAAAAAGTAATTAAAATCCGCAATTAACTAGAAAAATTATTAAAATAAAAAATATTTATGGATCTAATTTAAAAGTATTCTTAATCTTGGTTGGGTATTGCAAATCAAACTGTTATAAAATTAGGTTTATAGAATTTCTTAACTAAATTTAAACCCGGTTTAATAATTTAATAAAAAATTATAGCTATTTTTATATAACTATGTATTTAGCATTTCCAAGTTACTTTATGAATTTTATCTTTAGGTATCATAATGCTGGTATGTATATGTCGCATGGTACGTATATACACCCTTCTGTCCTGTGATTTAAAATCCCAACAATCGAAAAGGGGGGGTAGCACGTCGGCATGTCAAGAACGTGCCAAGTGGCGAAAATCCATACGTGGCGAGATAACAACTAATCAATCACACAGTGCAAATCCAACTCGCAATGAATCAAGACACACTCGACGTCCATATTCACCAATCTTGTTGAATTCTCTCATTTTATAGGAGTGATCCCCGCCGGCTCTCACCTTGACCTGTCTCTCCGGTATCCGTAGAGGAAAAGGCAGTGGAAGACACTTTAGCACTGAGAAATCTTCTGCTTCCATTCTGAATAAAAGCCCAGTTGTTTATTTATAAAGAAAGTTACTTTTTAAAGTTCAAGGAGAGATAACATTAAGAATGAGCAGTCAAAGAAACGGATCAGAAGCAGCTCCATATCATGTCCTTCATAAACTTCCTCCTGGTGATAGTCCTTATGTTAGAGCCAAGCATGTTCAGGTACATGGATAACGATGACTTAGAGTGATTGATGCACACTATTTTCTTCCACTTCTTGATATCCATTTATGTTTTTTTTAGGCTTTTCGCTTTTCTTTTGGAGAGTTGGGTTTTTTTTTTGTTTCCATTGAAAATAGTCATTTTCCTGGAAAGTTTTAGGTTTTGATCAAGGGTGTTATGTTGCACCCTTTTATCATATTAAAAATAAATAAATAAATAAAGCAAGAGTGGAATTTTGATCATTTAATGGGGTCTCATTACACTGAATCAGTACTGGTGGAGTGATCTGGACCTTGATCATGGCATGAAGATACAATCTCTGGTTTCTATTTTTGGATCCAAAAATAAACTGAAAGAAGATGGGGTTTTTCTATTTTTGGATTTATGTTTGTTTCTTAATTTGGAAGTATATCAGTAGTTTTTATTATTGTTGTTGTCAGTATTTCAAAGGCGGTCTAATCATTGGATAATAAAATATTGATAAGATTAAATAGATAATAATCCTTGGATAATCTTGAAAACCATTAATTTTTATTTTTTTATAATGTTATTTGAACTAATGTAAACTAACTTAATCTGGATCTAAATACCTTCCAATCCAGGAATTAATCTATTTCTGAATTTGTTTTCTGCTGGGTTTATGTTGCTAGTTGCTAAATTAAGAAACTTTATGTGTTTGCAATTAGTATAAGGTCTTCCAGTAATATTTCTTATAAAAGGTAATTTTGTAGCTGTGAGGGCCTTCTAGATGCGTTTCAAGCTATTAAATTTTCTTCCTTTTGTGTTCCCTTGGAGTCTCCGTCGATTGTTTCATTTGTCAGTTCGACTTTAAGGTGCTCTGTCTTGTCGTCTTAAAACTTGTGTCGTGTCTTCTCTATGTATGCGCAGCTAGTTGAGAAGGATCCTGGAGCAGCAATAGCTTTGTTTTGGAAGGCGATAAATGCTGGAGATAGAGTGGATAGTGCTCTCAAAGACATGGCAGTGGTTATGAAACAGCAAGACAGGGCAGAGGAGGCAATTGAAGCTATAAAGGCTTTTAGAGATCGCTGTTCAAAGCAAGCCCAAGAATCTCTAGATAATGTCCTCATTGACTTGTACAAGGTAGCTATATAGCTCGACAATTTGATTAGAATATTCATGTTCTTTTTGAAGAAGTTTTATGAGAAGGGATTGCCTGCTTGCGTCATTTATCCTGTCCTGTTACAATGTTTTGATGATAAAATGATATCTATGATATATTTCGCAGAAATGTGGAAAAATTGAGGAGCAGATAGAGCTATTGAAACAGAAGCTCCGGATGATTCACCAAGGAGAGGCCTTCAATGGGAAGGCTACCAAGACTGCACGCTCTCATGGAAGAAAGTTCCAGGTTACTGTCAAACAAGAGACTTCTCGGATACTGGTATCATATTTCTCTAATCCTCTCTGCTGCTTTTGATATTGTGCTTTCAAGTTTCTGTGTGGACTGTATTTTATGTTTTCTCTGTTGTGTCGGGGTAGAGTTGCCATCTAAGTCAGCTGATTTTACAAACATTTGATGCAGGGAAACTTGGGTTGGGCATACATGCAGAAAGGAAACTATTTGGCAGCGGAAGTTGTATACCGCAAAGCTCAGTCTATTGACCCAGATGCCAACAAGGCCTGCAACTTGGGCTTATGCTTAATCAAGCAAACACGATATGCTGAGGCACAAGCAGTCCTCGATGACATATTCCGGGGTAAGCTTTTAGGATCTGATGAGCCAAAATCAAGAAACCGTGCCCAGGAGCTGCTCTGTGAACTAGAGACAAGCCAATCCTCTTCGATGTTCTCGGAACCATCAGGATCAAGCTTAGAGGATGTTTTTGTGGAGGGCCTTGATCAGTTGACGAGTCAATGGACTCCATACAGATCGAGGAGACTGCCCATATTTGAAGAGATCTCATCATTTAGAGATCAGTTAGCTTGTTGACTACATGTTTTTAGATAGTCTTCAATTTTTTGACCGTGAGTTCGTGTATAATTGTTGTGAGATAGATATAAACTGGGAGTGAGTTAATGTAACAAAATGAACACTTGAATGTGTTCCATATAACCACAGTACAATGTGTATATGTCTTGTGTTCTATAAAACCAAACGCCAACACCAGTTACTCTCTTGGTGTTGTATCAAGTCTTTTCTGCGGATACTTCCACAAGGTCCAAGAGTCAACTCCTCGCTGTGGATTCGGAAGTCAGTGTAATTTTTGGTCTATAACAAGACCACATCAACTTCACGTATCCATGCTGTTCTATTTTAGGTTCTCTGCTTTCTAAATTCTGATACAGATGGTCATGAATAGTTTAAAATCAATGGATAGACTTAAGGGGAAACAAGGAAGATACAAAAATAACATTGCAAAGGACGATCTAAATTGCTGGGATTCAATATTCATCACAAATTAAACAAATTTTAATACCATGCAGGAGAAGAAAATTATCTACTCGGGAGTTCATATAACCTATACAAACAAATTCAAAACAAAAACCTCTCGCATCCTAAACAAAGCTAACAGAAAGCGAATGCAGTAAGACATAAATGACCATGTAGAGAGAGATCTCGTGGACAAATCGTCAGAATCAATTTAGCAAAGACAATCCAGTAATCTTGGCAGCAAGAGAAGCATCCAGTGGAATCCAGGAGAAATTAACAATTGAAGCCATGGCACACGGATAACACTATGATGAGAATCAAGGCAATGATAATACCCAAAACAATCAATTTCATCTTCATATTCTGAATCCACATCTTTCTTCTCATCTTAGTTCCCTGTTGTCGGAAATCTTGTGCCTGTAACACCACATAAATTTGAATATACCATGCCCTAATAACAAGACAAGACATAAGAGAGGAGAGATAACCGGAGAGATGGAAAGAAACAGATATGAATCCAACCAGAACAATTCCCATCTAATTACTAGACTTCCCTTGATTTATGCACTCTTCAAAACCATAGAAGTCATGTCAAATACGTTCCAACGTTATTCAATGGCAGTTTGAAGGAAGGCAACCCCCTAATCCAAACCCAAGAGTAGAAGTGTGACAGTACGCAATAAATCTATATGCAATTTATGCTGGACTAACCTGTGAGCGAAGGTTCTCAGTTTTATCCACCAGCAGCTCAATCTTCTCTCCACGATCAAGAACCTGCACAAAAAATAATTGCCTCAAAAATTTGATTGCATGGTGTTTCTGAAAATAGCACTCTTCATGATCAATATGCAAAATATCATTGCCTTTCAGCTTTTATATCATTACTTTGTAACATGCATCCAATAGTATTTTAATCTCCAAATTACACTGGTAAGATAATCGCAAGAAAACCAATAACTGCTCTATACCTTCTCAATGTTTTCCATCATAACACCCTTAACTTCAGAAACCTGAGCCTTAACTTTTGCAAGCTTGCTGATCTCTTCAGGATGATCCACACAATACTGCATGTGCTCCTTCAACTTGGACCTAAAATAAAGACCAATTAGCAGAGAAGTTTGAAAAGAAATAAAAATGCGCAAGTGTAGGAGATTAGACATGTTTATAATACCCAAACTCTCTGTTCAGGCTATTGGCAACAGCCGTTGCTGCTTTTCCTCCACCATATCTTTTGTTAAAATCTTCCTTAACTCGCTCCAAAAAGGCAATTGGGATTTGTCTGCCAGCGGATTCAACTGCAACCACGCAGTAGGCTGTTGCGTCCAACACAAAACACAAGAATTAACACAACACAGAAAATTGGTGATTATGAACAAACAAACAACGTACTCCATGCAATTAAATCAAAATGATATGTTTGCTTCAGATAAATCACATAAATTGGGAAGATTTGAAAATAAAAGAAAAGAAATGGTGCAATGTGACCCATGGCACCCTTCTTTTAAGTTATGACCCAAGAGTGGGGTTTTAGTTTCCGAATTATGGGATTGCAATTAACAGAAACAACCACTAGTGCAAGTAATTCTATGCACTTCAATATACAAAAGACAACCGTTCTACCCCAAAAGGCCCTGTTTTGTATTCCCATCAGCTTATTCATTCAGAAAACTGTATCGTTTATCTAAAAGCAGCAAATTGAAGAGTCGCAACAACCCAAAAAAAATCTGCAGGTTATTAGAAAAAACGCATTCAAAGAAGTTGGGATATTAATTAAAGTCTCCATCCCCTCATTAAAAAAAACACATTCCATTTCCATTCAAAGATGATTAACAAATAAAAAAACTAGTCAGCCAGCATTGACAACTATTGAAGATTAGCAAGGTGAGGGATATTCAAAGCGTTAAACCACTAGGAATAAATGCCAAAAAAAAAAAAAACCCTCCCAGAAGAAGAGAAAATGAGAATCTTTTGAAATCTAACCATAAACCATTCCATTTATTTTCAGAAAATAGTATCATCACATGATCCGAATCCATAGATTCTGATACCTAATCAGCCCACGTAAATCACCAGCAATAACAAATTCACTGCTAATAAAAACAGATAAAAAATACATTCAAATGAATCTGTCAAACAAACGGATCAGTCAATAAAAGTCAACCAAAACAACGAACAGAGATCAAACCTTAAAACCATAATAAAGAAAAAAAACGCAAAGGATCGAGATCGGAATCAATAATAATATCGCAACAAGCCACATCAAATTAAAAAAAGAAAAAATAAATCGAGAGACGTAAATGGAGAGGACCGTACTGAATCCATCTTCAACGAGGTAATTGAAGGTATGGCCATCGCAATTATAAGTAAACTTGTTATTGGAAGCGGGAAGTTTTTGAAGACATTGTGCAGCGATGCCAGTGAAATTGCCTTTAAACTCCGTGTACTCCGCAAGAATCACAGTTCCTCTTGCCACAAAGCTATAGATCAATGATTGTTGCCCCATCTCCACCTCCTCTCCTTTATTTCCCGAAGAAAAAAAACCCTAGAGGATCAGATGATCAAATCAAATATTCAGCAATAGATACGAAACTAGAGAGATGAGAGGATCGGAGAGAAAGAGGAGTTTATTTGCTGGATTTGTCTGTTTATTTATTTATTACAGAGTAGTATTTGTTTTTATCTATTTATTTTACCTATAAATAGTGGAAACGTGGAACGGATGAGAGAGAGGAGCATAGGGAGCTGTACGTAGGAAAGGGTAGGGATGTAAATTTAAACCGAACATGACTGATACCCGACTCGATTAAAAATGGATGAGAATTTTTGGATCAATAAATAATAAATATAGTTTGGGTATTATCAAATTCAGCATAAAATCACCTAATCTAATTCAAATATATATTTATAGAATATTTAATTTTTTTAACACAATATATATACACACACCTTAATATTAGCATAAAATTCTTATATATGAATAATATTTATCATTTTATTATTTAATATATATATATATACATACATACATACTTTAAATATGTATATATATATATTAATTATTTTATTTTTTATTGATTAATAAATAATAATAAATAATAGATATTTATTGAATACTCGAAACTCCATGAATTATTTATGAATATGAACATTTTTATTTAGTAAATAATAAATAAAATATGAATATCAAAAAATTCGACTCGTAATATTAATGGTCATCCCTAAAGAAAAAAAAAGGATAAATAATCATAAAAACTATTGAATAATTTGGGTCTCATGTATTTTGAATTTTGAGAGTTGTTGTAATAAAAAATTTATGTTATTTAAACGTTTGAACATTTCATTTAATATAATGTTAAATCTAATCGAGTTTATAAATTAATTCGATATAATTTGGTTTAAAGATTCTCTAGGTTAATATTAATAATTTTTTAAAAAAATTGTTTATATTAACATTTTCATTCGGTGAGATTCTTATGTGCAGAATTTTACTTATAATTTTTGGTTATTATTTCCACAAAGTTAAGAAATTAGATGCTATTATTTTTTAATTTAAAGGAAAAGAATATGTTGGCATTGTCATGGAACATATTTGAAAAGGTGGATTCTATTCATTTCAATTTAGTGTAAGTGTTATATATTTTTTAAAAATATTTATTGTTTGAAAATATATTAAAATAATATTTTTTTTATTTTTGATATTAACATATTAAAGTTATAAAAAAATATTAATTTAATGTATTTTTCAAATTAAATATATTTTTAAAATGATTTTAATATAATTTCAAATGTAAAAACAGATATTTTCTTAATAAAAATTGATTGCTATGCTCAGAGAAAATATTTGATTGTTTCAAATTCTAGTACACAGTAGAGAACCACTTAGAAAAAAGGGGTTTTGAAAACTTATTGAAATTTTCTAATTTTGAGCTCTTAGAATATTTTATTTATATGGATTTGATCGCCTGTCAATTCCTAGCATCATTCAAACAAACTAGGTACAACCACCCACACCCTTATACTTGATGGCTGATCTTGAATTTAGAGTTTTTTTATTAAAAAGTATATTAAAATATTATTTTTTATTTTTTATTTTTTATCTTACATCAAAATAATAAAAAATACTAAAAATATATATGGATTAGGAAGTTGGCTTGGCTTTTTAGGTTCAACAGCGCCCTAGTTTTTTTTTTTTCCTTTGGATTTTTAATAATGGATGTGATTTATGCTTTTTTCAAAATAATTTTTTAATTTATATTTAAATTAATATTTTTTCTATTTTTTATTTTATTCATTTAACCTCTTTTAAATAGCAATGATTTTTTAGTTATTTTGTTTGCATTTAATTGTTGAAGTGATTATTCTAATTCATTAATAGCTTTTTTATATCTTTTATATAAAAAAATTTATTTTTAAAAATAAAAAGTATTTATTTTTTGAATAATATTTTTAATATGTGTAATCTTTCATAATATTTTTTTTTATTTTATTCAATCAATTTCATTATGTGTCTATTTTTTTATCTTTTGATTAAATAAAATATTAATTTTAATAAATAAAATCATTAAACACATATTAGAACGATAATGATTTTTTTTCTGCAGTTTTTATATGTATAAACTTTTTTATTTATATTTAAGATTTTTTTTATATATAAAAACACATCACGTCAAAAAAAATAATTGTATATATAATTTTTTTTATAAAAAAAAAAAGCATGACCCGCTCGGGATTGCAGGTCAAATAGCTAATAGAAAACTCTAAATGACATCAGTGAAAATTAGGAAAGGGTGTATGCATGCACGTACGACATGTGATTTGATATTGAAAACAATGGCAGTGGATAAAATGCTGACATGTTTCCAGAAAGTGATCTAAAACGAAGCTACCAAGCATTGCTAAGTTTCTGATGCCAGCCATGTATATAATACTTTTTTGCCTAATGAAATGCTTCTTGAAGAATTACATCGAGGAAGAAAAGGAGAGTAAAAGAATAGATGATTGGAAAGAAAAATCTCCCAGTTGGTAATTAACTAATTATGATGAACACAACTCTTCGGAGCATCTGTCACAGTGCCTCCAACCTCCCCTCTCCCCCTCAGTCTCGAACTGACATTACACTTGAAGGTTTCCACGATTTTCACTACTGATTGATATCCAAAGCAAGGACACAGTAATTGCAACCAGCCCTGACCAGACATATACAATTGTTGGCACTCTTCCTCTCCTTCCCAACAGACCTTTCACAAATGGATACATGTGAGACAGCACCCAGAAGCTGAAAAAGAGTCCTCCCATCAACTTACCCCATTCTGGTATCTCACTGTATAATGTCCTCGAGCATCCAATAACTATGGCAACAATGTTGACTACTAGGATGGTGAGTGGCACTAAGAAGAGACTTGTCCATTTGACCTCGTAAAGATCAGCAAAAACATCGTCTTCATCTTCACCTGCAGACTTGGAGGTTAACGTGAAAGAAATCTCAATGCCAGCAGTGACTTTTAGAAGGCCTTGGAGCACAGCAGCTAGGTGAGCGCTAGTGCCACCAATGAGCCAAAACTGCTCATTACGCCACAATTCCTCGAGCCCAATACCGGACCATTTTATTTCAAGAAGGGAGATGAGAGTTAGTGATACAGTGATGGTTAAGAGGTAACAAAGGAAAGCTATATCAAGGCTTTGAACAATGAAGGTTCCTGTGAAAAGGGAAAGTGCAGGGAGGAAGCAGTAAGTGACTAAGAAGAAGGAGGTGAAGGGGTAAATGCCAACATTGAGGTAAGCGATTCGCTGTAAGAACTTCAGTCGCCGGCTTCCTAGGAAGGCATTGTTTTTAGAGAAAAATATTTCGACCGAACCAGTAGCCCATCGTAGCACCTGGTGAAGGCGGTCAGTGAGGTTGATTGGTGCTGTGCCACGGAAGGCATCTCTCTTTGTTACACAGTACACAGACCGCCACCCACGGTTGTGCATCCGATAACCAGTCACCACATCTTCTGTGACTGAGCCATAGATCCAACCTATCTTGTCCCCCCATTCAGTCTTGTCCTCATACCTGTGCCCAACATTGTTCAGAATTTGATTGGTGTAACTAAAAAAATTAAGGCCCTTCGTATACAAAGAATTCTATAGATATAGCAAGGTATTGATCTGACTAATTACCAGCAAGAGATGACAGCAATTGCCTCTGCAACCGTGGGTGCATCTAGAGGTGGACGTGGCAGGAGAAGTGCACCAGGAGGCCTGCCATTCTTTACCGATTTGTGATCAGCAAGTGGCCGTCCTTGGTATTCAGCAACAGCTATAGACTCGTTGAACATGGCTGAATTACCAAACTTCCTTGGCAGGTTCAAGTCGGGGTGTGATGTGAGGGACTGAGTCTCAGACTCGTCTTCTAATTGAACCTTAAAACCTGGAGCCCTTTTTTTCGTACTGCCGAACATGCCCAAGTACTCGTTTGCCCTTGGTGGAAGGAACCCATATAGTGCATGTCTACGAAACATGCACCCTGTTCCTACATACACAGGACCTTGAAGACCATCCAGTGCTCGCATACTTCCTGTTTGCAAGAAGGTATATTTTTATTGAAGACTGGGAAGAGTAGAGCCTAAAGTATGCTTAGCCATTTCAAATTCTTGAAGACTATATTGATAATAAAGATGTTACCAATGTGATTGTAGAATCTAAAGTAAAATCCAAAGCATTACCATCAAAGAAGACGGTGTTGTGATTTGCATATCGATCAGACGGGTCGATCCCTTCAAATCTTTGTGGAAACTGGATGTAGCATATGCGGTCACCACCACGGTCCATCATAAAGCACATTCCCTCCCTTATAGCTTGACAATTATAGAAGTAATGATCACAGTCCAGATTGAGTATGAATGGTCCATTGGACAATATAGCTGAAGCTCTAACCAACGCGTTCATGGCTCCAGCCTTCTTGTTGTGGTCAAAGCCAGGCCTCTTTTCACGTGATACATATGCAAACATTGGTATCCTAACGTCAACTCCAGTGAAATCTAATTTTTTCTCATCTGGATGGCCCATCACTGGATCATTTGCTGGGACCTTACTCATTACCTGCATGGAAACAGATTCAAGTTTCAAAAGTTAATTCAGCAGAAGAGACATATTAGAACAGAAGCTGTTCAAGAAAATATTAAACAGGATTACAGAAGCCATAAATATCAAGAATATAACTTTGATGTTACGTTCCTCTTTCAATCTGTAGAAAAGAATTGTTGACTGATGGAATAATACTTGTGAAACAACGAAAAACCTAATCCTGATGAATGGCTGTGAGCTTCTTAATTTAAGCTCTTGACTTGAGTAATGAGAGATCATTCCATACTCTCCAAGCAATTACTTGCTCCTTTTCCATTAACACGGGTATATAAATGGGTGTGAGATGAGGAGTTTGTGCCTATTTATTCACTAATCATTTAGTAGTGTAATCACCTGCAAGATTCCAGCATGGTCCCCCTTTTTGTGATCATCTGTTGGATTCAGCCATGTGCCAGGCCAAGGGGTACCATCAGCCATCCATGTAGCTTTGGGGACATCGACCCCCTCTGGTGGCAAGGAACCACCATTCTTTTCCCCGGCTAGACTTTTAGCCTTCTTCATCTCCTTAGAGTTTAATGATTTGCTTCTCCTTCGTATTGCTTCAGGCAGACCATTGATCCTGACCTTGAACTCATCATACTCTCTCTTCATCCAACGGCGGTCCTTGACAAAATCAGGCCGTTTCTTGTTTTTGGTGGGGTCAGTTTTTAGGCTGAAGTAACTATCCGGATTCCTCAGCTCAATGTCGTGTTTTCGACAAAACGGTACCCAAACCTGTGCAAACAATCATAAAAAAATGCCTAGTTATAGCATGTAAATCCTATTCGTATGTTTGTAAATTCAATCTCTAGCAAAGATTAATGGAACCACAGCTTGTGTTTCACTGGATGTAAGGGTTAACATTTTCCGAATTAAACAATATTTTATCATTTTGGTGTTCAAAATTGTAACAGGACCTCAGCATATCGAACAGCTTCAGCCATAGCCTCGAAGGTGAGTATGGCACCACCATCATCAGAAATGTAGCAGGAGAGTTTCTCAACAGGGTAGTCAGCTGCAAGAATCGATAAAATTGTGTTGGATGTGACAAGGGGAGGTTCCTTCTCAGGATCGGCCGTGGAGACAAAAATATCAACTCCTGGGAGGTCTGACCGGCCATGAGGATTTGCAGGGGAGGGCTTCTCAAACTTGTCACGCAGAGCAGCAAGGTCAGTGGATCGGTTGATGGGGTTAAACTTAGGGAAAATGTCTAGTATCCATGAGATTGCAAACCAAATCTCACAAACAATAGACATCCCCCACAGCCACGTTGCATCAGGATTGGGGTTCTGAACTCTCCACTTTAGGAAGAAAAACAGAACTATCAAACGGATCACTATAAGTATCCTGTTCATACAAAGCTTATGTTAGCAGATTCAAAAGCTAGATTTTACAAGGATAAAAAGCCTAAAAAACCTCGTTAATTTAGCTGGAACCTTTATATTCTAAGGTCTAGCATAATTAAACTCGAGGGTAAACTCAGCTTTCTGCAAATTGTCAAGCAGTAAGCATAAGCTAGCTTTATTCTGTTTTCCAACCTTCAGTTTTTTTTTTTTCCAGTTCTGCGAAGGCTAAAGGTATTCTATAGAACTTGAAGGGCATAATACCATCAGCAAACATTCAAGGAATGAAGTTCCATCTCCCATATACTATGCTCCTGTTATGTTAAATGCATTTGTTACAAAATAAGACGTGCACCTGTAAGGGCTGAGAATAGCTGCAGGAACCTTAATCTTCCTAGTGAGTGGCTTCCAAGGCTTGTCCAAAAAATCGGACATACTCAGCTCCGTATCCTGACCATAATTGTCTCCTTCTGACCAATATGCATTTCCAACACCATAAGTTCCTTTTGTCTCAAACAACCACCTGTTGTGATCAAAATCTCCAGTTTGACTCCTCAACAACATTGATTTATTATTTGATTTCATTATTGACATTCCTCGTTCCATTTTTACACCGCCATTGCTGCCACCATGGCTTCCGTAACCATCTTCTCGCGCTCCTACCTGCCTGGACCGATGCTGTGCCTCAGAACCAAGGCGGCTCTTCGTCCCATCAGATTTATTCTCTGAGGACGGGTGTGCAGGCTGGTTATCAGGGGTAGGGGGCATGACAACAGTGTAATTGATATAGTCACTCTGTCCTGAATATTCACCTGACAAGTCCATATCGTCATCTTGTGAAAAGCTATCAATGCGTCCACTAGATGTCCGGCGTGCAAATTTCACAGCCTGTTGTGGACGAGCAGCACTTGATGCTTGTGATGACAAAGTCTTCCCTTTTGGTTTTGATGAGGTTGCCATGCGCATTAATATCTGTATATTGGTGTTTTCTTCAGAAAAACCATTGATTTTGTTGTGACAATGGTGTTTTCTTCAGAAAAACCAATGCTGCAACATAGAAATGGTTTTACTTTGTCGTTTCTTGATTGATTTTCTTTTCTTACACGAAAATTATGAAACTAGAGAGGAAAGCCACGTTGAGTTTGATGGGCCAATGTTGTCCACAATTTTTCTTTCTATTTTAAAGATGTGTTGCAAGAAACTCTGTTCCCTTATTTTAAGCTTAACCTCTCTAAATACAGCTATCTCCTATAATGCAAGAAACTCTTATCTCCCTCTCTCTTTGGTTTACAAGGATCTGAGAACATAGCGGATTGAAACAGAAGAGCACTCTCTTATGAAGGACAGGTTAGCTAGGAAATTGAAGGGATTGAAATACCCTTGAATCCACGAGGCGTGTCTCCTGAGTCCACAAAATATGGGTGCTAAAACCACAGGAACAAAGAAACAGGAGGAAAATATGTCGAACAGAGTTATAAAATATAATTTATCCAAATTTATTTTCGCTTAAAACTTGTATAAGTATGTACTTAATTTTATCAAATGTAAGTTGTTTTATCAAAATCTATTATTTTTTAATATATCTAGAATCATTTAAGCTTAAAACTTGCATGAGATAAAATAAATATTTTGATTCGAGGCTCAAAAAATAAAGTATTCTCATTTTTTATATTTATCTCTTTTATAAAGCAAATATTAATAATTACTTTTGCAATACTCTAAAATTTCTGAAATGATATTACTGACAAAAGTAAACAAAGCAAATATTGATAATTAGTTTTTCTTTAATATTGTTTCTTTCATGAATCTGTTGCTAATAGAGGTATCGATGAATTATGATTATAAATACCAAGAAATTTTCGTTAATAAAACTATTAAATAATAGATTAAAAGCGTGTTTGGGAGTATGATTTTGGTTACTTTTCAAAGTGTTTTTTACTCGGAAATGTATCAAAATAATGTTATTTTATTTTTTAAAAATTATTTTTAATATCAGCGTATTAAAATGATTTAAAAACACCCAAAAATTATTAATTTAAAATTAAAAAAATTAAAAAAAAAATTTAATTTTTTTAAAAATATTTTTCAAACGCAAAAATAAACAGATACCATTTCTTAAGCTTAAGCTTGTGGTAAGACGGGTTGCTTGTTCATATGCAATTGTCATCGTTTTGTTGGTTATTTGTTCATATGCATCTGTAGTCTTGTTGTTGGTTGACTTTGAATTTGCCAGAGTAATTCACTACAACATTCTTCAGTGTGTAATTTACACCAGATAATTGGCCCACGCTGGTGTGGATCGGATCAATTTTTTCTTCTTCTCCTTCTTCTTACTAATTATCAACGTTGATTTGCAGTCTATAGATTATTATTTTTTTTTACCTTCTAGACTTTATTTTGCCTTCTAATTACTCATTTTTTCCCACTTCTCTTCTCTTCTAATTACTTAATACCAAGTAGACTTGTTCCTAGCGTTTGTTGTATGATCTGAGAGCTTTCAAGAGTCGAACGAAGTTTTGATGCCATTACATTTTATTTCTAAGAATCAAATTTTAAATATAGGTTTTCTCGTACACGCATAATTTCCCGTAAGTACATCAATCCAAACTTTAAACTTATCTAAAAATCCTTCTATGGAAAAATTAAATTTTAGCACTCAAAAATTAATGGAGAAAACTAAAGAGAGAGAGAAACAATTTTATACCAAGTTTTCGGAGTCACCCTACGACCGGGGCAAGGATAAAAATGCGAGATAGAGACTTGAAAAAAAAATCCCGCTCCAAATGAACGAACAATTTATTTTCACGCAAGATTTAAAATTATAGCGCCAAAACTAAAAAAAAACTAATAATGTATGCCATGAAACAAAAGGTATCGGACTTGAAGATTTTCTTTTGTTCAAAAGGAAAGCGAACGAGTAGAAATGCATTCAAAGCAAAATACAATTAGGGTTTTGGGTCAACGATCCATTCCTTCATCTTTCATCTTTCGCTCTTCAAATCCGTAACCAAACCATCCCTGGGATTTTATTGTTATCATCTTTTTCTTATTTTTTTTAACGGATGATTTATGCGTAATTAGTGCTAAAGATGGTGGCTTTTTTTTTGTTTGATTTTCGGTAGCGCTAAAGATTCAAATCAAGACGAGCAAAGGGAAGATTCAAAGAAGAGCCCCCGCATTTCTTTTTCTGATTTCCTTGACAAGAAGTTGCACAAAAGTTCTGTCCTACCCAAAACAGTTAAGGTAATTAGTTAATTCTTCAGTAGCTGCTGTTTGGCTGCAGAGAAAATTGGGGAAACGTGAAACAGAATAAGGCTTATGTGTTTTTGTTTTTCAGTTTGCCTTTTCAATTATGAAGCCTATTTTAGCTGCTCTGTGATTGATGACTTTTGATGGAGGGTTTAGTTTTGAGCTTTAAACAACTATAAATTTGATGGTTAGATCTTCTGTTCTTGATTTTCTTGGATACCAAACGGAAGTAACTTTTTTTATTGAGCTTATTTTAGTGGGTTTTTAGATTTTTATTAAGGCTGTAAAGAATGAAGAACGGATTGAACATGCATTGATCTCGTTTAAATTTGGGGGGTTTGAGGAAAATGGTCTAATCTTCTTACAGGGGAAGTCAAGGCCTTTCTGGACGCCGTTAGGTCCTCCTAGCAATGGTGGCGGGTTTACTGGTCACCAAATTGAGGTTCAAAAGGAAAAGGAAGAAAGGAGTTCTGTTCTTGATGATGTGGTTTTTCAGCAGTTTAAGCCTACGAGAGTAGAAAAAGGAGATGATGTAATTTCGGTCGGTGATGGTGAAAAAGGAGATGGTATGGGTCCATTCAGTGAAAAACAAACTTCTAGCTCTTCATTTGGCTTAGGTTCATCTGGTGATTGTGATTTTGGAACCTCCACCACTTCATCTGTTATAGGTTCAAGTCATGTTGGTAAAGTAGGAACCTCTACTGTAAATGATGTGCCAGGATCCAGAAAGAGGAACCTATTTGGAGGTATGCCTTATCTTATATAGCAAGTTCAAACTCTCTATTTCATTTAATATTTTGCTTCAAGCCATTCGGAATTGTTACTCTTTCTGTTTGGTTGCCAGAAAAACATTTAATTTGATGTTGTGTTTTATGCTACTGTGATTTCCCGTGTAAAAGAAAAACACTTAGCTTGGGCTCAAGTATGTGCGTGAATTTAGGTGGACTCATGCTTAATCCCTGCCCCAAAATGAGAAACTTTTACATATTTCCTTTTCTCGTGAGGTGTTCCAGTGAAATCAGTAGCACTGTTAGGCATTTTTTTGTGTTAACGTCAGACAGTTGGTTGAGGAAATTAGGAAAACCTGATAAGCTAGAATACTTGGGATTCTGGAAATCCTTTTAAGATTTCTATTATACATAATGCATAGAATAGATCACACGCATGTCTTGAACATGATATGTAGCTTCCCAATCTATATGCATCTCTATAGTTTATTTGATGTTGTTGTGGGTCTAATTGCCAGACCTATCTTTGCCATCAAACAGGATAAATAACTCGGTGTATAACGTGGATAAAGCTAGGGTTCTTAAACCCAAAGGTTACATATTTAAATTGTAGAGAAATTTAGAGAAAACTCTCCAGTGTTTTATTAAAAGTCTAAATAATAATGTTTTTTTCTCAAAATAAACTAGACATCCTTATTTATATTAGTCATAAAATCTTTTTATAGAAAATGATTTCTAATTAAAACTAAAATCCTTTATAGAAAATGATTATTAATTAAAACTTATCTAATTAATAGAATCCATCTAGCATTAAGATTTCTAAATAGTACTAATTAAATTGAAAGTCTTAATCTAAATAGGAAAACAAATTCAAATACAACAAGGTAAATAAAAACATTTCCGCATGGTAACTTCTAAGCGTTTTTTGAACGTCTTTTGATCACTAATCTTCGTGAAATTTTAACTCAAAAAGAAACATGACCTTCAAAATCTTCTATCAAAATTTCAGCTCGATCTAATGGTTGGATTAAGAGTTATGCTTGATTTATCAAACTACATCTTGGACTTGTATTCCTTAAACCTTAAAAATCTTGATCATTAATGAAGTAATGCCATAAACATTATTATGCCAAGAAAATGGAAGAAATTTCCCCATGTCAATAAAGAAGGGCAACTGAATTGTAGAATGTTCAAATTCTAAGGAGTATTTGTTTGATTTTGAAAACATGACTCATAGTTGATGCTATCCTAGTACATGAAGATTTCCGAGCAGAGTGGCAGAAAAAGAAATAAGCATGAAAAATCTAAAACCAAAGATACTGACATTCAGTAATCATCTGTTGGGTTCTTAACCCATTTTTGCAAAAATCAAATATCACTGGCAAGTCCAACCATCACTTTCAAATACACTGAACCTTTTATGGTTTATGAATTTTATATCGGGTTTGCAAGGTGGTGGCCAGAACCATACTGCACGAAAGCCTTCATTAGTTTTGGGAGTTCATCCAAGTCCCAATCAAAAAGGAAGAAAAGAAAGCTTCATTGGCAACAAAAAACAAAGGCCTCTCTACAATCATTGTGAGTATGCTTTCTACAAGAGAAATTAAAAGCTTTTTTTGTTGAAATTATATGCTTTCTTTTGCACTAAGACGTAGTGGCTCATTTTATTGCTGACAGATGCAAACGGTTCTGGCTGGTGGGACTGTGACATGGAAGGTGTCGACTCGGAGGAAGTAGGCTATGGTGAAATATGGGAAGGGGTAGGCTCCACTACATTTGGAGGAATAGAATGGCATTAATTAATTGGTCTGTGAAAGCATGTTCACTTGCGGAAAACACCTTCTCGGAATGTTTTTAATTATGTTTAGATTAACATATGTTAATCAGATTATTCTGTAACTCATGCAAATCAGGATGACTGGAGAATTAGCTCACCCTCTTATATCGTCATCCTGATGACATCCCAGTGATTGCTCCACTTCTCAAAATGGTTTTGTAGAAACATTATGTCTTGTTGTAGAATATAAATCGGATGCCATATTCTGGAATATAGATTGGAACCTGTCTTATTACATCGAATATGGCAAGCATTTCATTTTTGCTCAATGCGGAAGACCAAAGTCCTAAGTAAACATGCGAAGACCAAAGAAGAGATCTTCATTATTTCTGTCTGGAGTCTTTGGAGTTTCTTTTCTGTTGAGATTATATGGTTTCTTTTGTACTGAGACGTAGTGATTCATTTTACTGCTGACAGATGCAAATGGTTCTGGCTGGTGGGAGTGACATGGAAGGTGTCGACTCAAAGGAAGTAGGCTTTGGTGAAATACGGGAAGGGTAGGCTCCACAACATTTGGAGGAATATAGTGGGCATTAATTCGGTGGTTTGTATAAGCATACTCACTTACAGGAAAATGCCTTCTCGGAATGTTTTTAGTTATGTTTAGATTAATCTATGTTAATCAGATTGTTCTATAACTCGTGCAAATCAGGATGAGTGAAGAGAATTAGCTCACCCTCTTATCATCATCATGATGAGATAGATCTTAGTGATCTAACTTCTCAAAATGCTTTTGTGGAAACACTATGTCTTGTCCTTGAATATAGATTGGATGCCATATTCTGGAACGGCTCCATGTTCATCACATCAGTAGTGCGAGCATTTCATTTTTACTCGATGCCAAAGGCCTGAGTCTCAAGGAAAGTACACATGCGACAACCAAAGAAAGGTCTCCAATATTCGTATATATGCACATAGCCAGCTGGTCCCAACTCAAGTTTTTCCATTGTCGATGATTTGTATTTCTGCTTTAAAAGAAAAGGGAAGAATATGAAAAGAGGAGGGGAGAGGTAGCTAGTAATTGTTCCCTTTCTCTATATGAAGAAAAAAAAATGAAAAAGATCTCACTTGGGGTGAGAGAGGCTCGAACTCTCGACCTCAGGATAACTCAGAAGCTATGAGACCTACGCGCTAGCCAACTGCGCCACCACCCCATTTGGTAGAGGGGCTGATTTACCTAAAACTTAACACAACATAATATTTTCTAATAGAATCCATGTTCTACCACTTTTTGGCTCTTCAAAGCGACTTATAAACTTCTTTTTATCTGACTCGGGAACTCAGCACGTTCAGCTTAAACCATGTTCCGAATTTAAATGTTAAACTAATCAGGGGCCTTTCATGCTACTTCGAAAGCTTATAAAATCCAGCCCTAAATACAAAACTCCATAGAGAGTTCAGGGCAAAACATGCTATCAAATCATCCTAACGTTACAGCTTACAGTATCGTATTGCGTCTCCACGTTAACAGTGCTTAAAATACAAGAAGATAAAGGCTCAAAACCAAAAGTCAATTCAGGTTGGAAAAAAAAAAAAAGTCCCGATTCCTACTGGTTGTGCGTGATGGCGTCCGGCCCTGTAGTTAGGTTACATGACTTTGACAAAGAAATGGTCTCCCCCAGTGGGTTTAATAATTCATTGAAAATTTGTGAGAGGGACATTTGCTTGGTTGTTCTCCTACAGTTTATGAACAGAGTTTGATTAGTCGATCCCAGGCTTCAAATTAAATTCTAGAAGGCAATGTAGAATCAAATTTCAACTCAAAGTGGCCAATTCTCCGTCGTCGTCGTCGTCACGTATTAATATCCACTTTAGTGATACCAAATTACCAATTTATTACTTTCGTGGAAGAGAGTGGTGGAGATTGAAAGGTCTTCCGTATGTGATCTTGTTTTCATGGATGTATACTGGGAATGGCACACGCCTCTCTCCACACTAGCTAGCTTCCTTGGTAACTTTTCAGGAAAAAAAAAAAGATGCCATGGATTCTTAACTGGCCTTTGATACTCGGATGTGGGGGGTGAGATAAAGAAGAATTTGCTTTTTGTTTTATACGGAAAATACTATTCTGGCATGTTTTAATTCATAAAATAATATTTCCCCTTTATCCTTTACATGGATATTTAACAAATCCTCCCACGTATAAGTTCGGTTCATTCAAAAACAAGTTTCCCTTTAATGAAAATATTTAACAATTCAGGTGGGATGTCTGGAGTTTACAGCCCAACTCTTTTACCTAACTATGAAAAAACAGATAAAGTCTTAAGAGTTCAACCTTGGATGCTAGTTTGTCGAGGAACTGTTCATGTTTGGGAAGATACATGGCCTTCGTGTTCGTGGTGGATTTGCGCGCACAATTCGAGGAAAATATCCAAAGCTTGTGATATAGCTCGTGAGCTATTAAAAATTTATCTGATTATTAACTTCAAAATCTTAAATAATTAATTGAAATATGTATAAGCATATATTTGAAATCAAATTGTTCAGAAGTTGTCATAGCGAATTCGAGGGCATTTGAGGATTCTCTCTCCTTTTCCAAACTAAAAATTAAATTTTGAATTTAAATTTTGAATTAAATTTAATTTTTTTATTAATTTTTTAAAATAAAAGGGAATTGATATTTATTATTCAGAAAGTATGATGAATATAGTAAATGTTTTGCTAAAATTTTGAAACTGCCACCCATTTCTTCTATTTTTGTTTTTTTACTTTGGTTCTCTATCTTTCAATCATGTTATTTTAAAAAAAATTACTTAAATTGATCTTCAACTTGTTCCTATAAGAGCAAAATAAATAAATCATTGTAAATAAAAAGGTAGAAAATGATGAAATTAAAAAAAATTATAATTTTATAAATTATTTCA
>Ga0307515_10006019_pt1 | contig 24414 bp, 31 predicted proteins | sample 17_EM_MG_FD_194513 | JGI IMG/M metagenome (GOLD analysis project Ga0307515, IMG submission 194513) | Populus trichocarpa ectomycorrhiza microbial communities from riparian zone in the Pacific Northwest, United States - 17_EM | ecosystem: Host-associated > Plants > Roots > Unclassified | place... | reverse complement strand
GCTTGGCCCATATGCGCGTGAGCGTCCGCAACCATGCCCTGAGGCTTGACATAGAGAGGGAGGATCTCTGTCGTTGGCCGTGGCTCGAGGCCGTCTAGCCAGTCAAAGAGATCGACGAGTATTTCCAAGGCATTCCCTTCCTCCACCTCCACCGCTTTGCGAAAACCTGCCCTTCTCGTTTTCATACTGGGGTCATTTTTGAGTTTGAGGTACTTCTTCTGGAGCGCGATGGGGTTGCTGAGGAGGAATTGTGGGCCGCAGTTGAGAACATCGGGGATGGTATCCCTGGAGAAGTTCCAATGAAGAGGGCTTGAGACATTGGTGAACAGAAAGCCAATGTTCGCCGCCATGGTTTGGGGGAATATGGCGGACAGAGTGGAGAGGGCATAGTCGGTGCCGACTGTGACGCGCGGAACAGTTCCATTGGCAACAACAAGCACGGCATTGATGGATTCAATGTGATCCTTGATCTGTCTCTCAATACTTTGCTTGTGGAGGTCGTCTTGATTGAGCCCACGAGTGTCGGCTAAACCGGGTGTATCGAGAACGCGAACCTTAGGGAGATGTTATTCATACTCACCACGTCCACGGACGCCTAAACTCACCACTATACCGTTCTTGCTCGTAAATTCGTAAAGCCTGGCGGAGTTTGTCTGGCTCTGGTTGTTGGAACCACCTCGTTCGTTGGTATTGTCGAGGACGTCGAGGTTGTAGTGGTCAATGTCGTTGCCAGCAAGTACATTGGCAATGAGTTCCAAGACTGAGGACTTTCCGACCCCAGTCTCTCCAACGAGAAGGATGGTGTACGACGCCTTCGCCTCGTTCTTCGATGTCCTGATGATCCCCCTCCTGAGTGACTCTACATCGCTAGCCAATACGGTCAGGGCTACTGCGTTGAAGATGGCGTTGTGCGTGACCTACTTGATGGTCGGGGTGTAACCCTCGTCCTCGCTTTCCGAAGCATCCTCACACAGGCTGGCAGAGGTATAATTGCAGGGTATCTCGTTACTGGACAGACCACCAAAGTCAGTAGCTATCAATGGCTCAGAGTGCCCGTGGGCGGGCTCACGGCTTGGGCATGACTTGTGGGACAGTCAGCATCGTTCGGATGATAGCTTGATTGAGTGGGTATTTAAGGATGGAGACAAGCGGTCCTCTCGCGCTCGCATTTACGCGTTGTGATAAAAGGGTGGGAGAGGCGAGGCAGTTTCCAGTCGCAGGCCAACATTGGACACGAAGTAGGGCCACACCGTGTCCACATGAGGTGCGTAAAGTGTGGCATCGGACCGGGTTTACACAGATATTGTATCCAACAACGGTTTAGAGTTTGAGGGATGACTAAAAAAACGGTGTAAGTTTTGAGGCTGGGTGATTTATGAGATGAGAAGCACACCTGACTGTATGGGACTAACCTGGAGAATCACCGATACAACGAGATCGCGGTGCGGAACATTGCAGGTGTGGGCTATGAAGTCAGAAGTGCTGAACTCGTGCTACTGCGTTTGCGCAGCTCTGTAACTCAAATTGGGCTAAACTGAATGGGTGGCGCAGAGTCCAGAGGACACCCTTGGCCTCCACCGTTGGGTGCCCTCCAATTGTCATTGCATAGCGTCTAGTCCTGCTATTTCCGAACGGTATGTCAGACCGTGGCTGTTCTATGCCACCCCCTGGTCCCTTTGTGCGACCCCCAACCAGCCTCTGCACCAGCACCATGCACCGACCGTGTCCACCGTCCTCTGCCAAATGGTTAGACTTGGGACAAAACAGCATAAGCGAGGTGATGAGAAGCCTACCCCAAAGCTCCGTCGCTCCGCGTCCATCGGCCGGGTCTCTCCGAACATGCTCAAACCACACTTGTCGGCCTAATGACCCAACTGGTCCGCAGAACCGTCACGGGTAGGCACCGTTGACAAGTGTGATGTGACTACTGGAAGTATCCGAGTCTTGAGTCAGTGGTTATCAACGTGTCTAATGAGACACTCACGGCTTGGTCGACATTATTGCTTGGAACAATGGGGATGATGCTGCGGCAACTAGCTGCTGCAACTAGCAACAGGACCCTTTTGAAGGCCAAGGTCCTTGAAGGCCAACGAAGGTCAGGATCCTGGGAGGCTAGCGAAGAGCTGTTGGCCCTTTGAAGGCCAGGATCGTGGAAGGCCAACGACGGCCAGATTCCTGGAACAGCCCAACAGGCCTTTTGAGGCCCTACGGGTCACTCGTGTTTTCGGGCGTGTACTACTGCTGGAACCAACGTGCCCACCACGCACCGGGAACCGTTTGCTTTGACACTCCATGCCGGACTTGCAGCGTGCCCGTGTGCACAAACTGCATGCCAGTCGCTCACCCACCTCGCACTACAGTCTATCGGCCCTGCGAATGGGATGCACAACACCTTTCAAGTTCCAGTCGCTTGAGCCACTAGAGCCACTAGAGCCCATCTGGGGACATCTGAGAGCCATCTGGGGCCGCTGCTGTGACGTCCAATGCCAGATTTACTTTCCGCGCCCCCATTCACCCAGCCTAGGCACCGCCTTGCCCAGTTGCCGCCTCGACAAGATGCCCTTCGCATCCGGGCCCTCTTCACGATCCCCAAATATGTCGGCTGCGAACGCTACCCACTGCAACTACATATCAGCCGACCCATGCAAGACAGTTTTGGAAGACGAGGACAGGGGTAACACCCTGATTATCAAGTAGGTCACAGCGCCATCTTCAACGCAAGTCCTGATCGTATTGTCTAGTGATGTAGAGTCTCTTAAGAGGGGGATCATCAAGACATCGAAGAACAGGGCGAAAGTGCCGTACACCACCCTTCTTGTTGGAAAGCCCTCAGTCTTGGAACTCATTGCCAGTGTATTTGCTGGCAACGACATCGATCACTACAACTTCGACGCTCTCGACCATACCAGCGAACGAGGGGGTACTAACAACCAGAGCCAGACCAACTCGGTCTGGCTTTACCAATCTACGAGCAAGGATGGCGTAGTAGTAAGTACCAGGCGTTTATGAACGTGCTGAGTATGCATTACCTCTTCCCAAGGTTCGCATCCTCGACCCACTGGGGTTGGCCGACACTGGAAATTGTCGACCAGACAAACTCCACATGAAAAGTGTCACCGCTCGGGTCGAGAAATACCGAATCTATTACTTTCATCATCGTCGTCGTCAATGGTACCATTTCTCGCATGATTATTGGTACCGACGATGCACTCTCCTTTTGTCCACTACCTCAAGATCCCAGTCAAAAACATTTGTTTCATCCTCAGCAATCTCTCCTCTGCCCTCTATCAGAATTTCCCTGAAAATACTATCCCGGATGTCCTCAAAGCCTCTCCTCAGTTCCTCCTTAACAACCTCGTCACACTCCAAAAGCAAAACCTTCAACTCAAAAATGACCAAAGTATGAAGGCAGGATAGTCGGGTTTACATAAGATGGTACAAGCTGATGAGCAAGAGGGCTTTGAAAATGCTCGTCGATCTCTTCGACTGGTTAGACGGCCTTGAGCCACAGCCGACGACGGGGGTTACCCCTCTCTATGTCAAGCCTCAGGTCATGGTTGCGGACGCTCACGTACGCATGAGCCAAGCGGTGGCCAAGGAGGCAAACCATCCAGCGGTGGGTGGTTCAACTTGCGAGGTACAAGCCTGGCGATCGAACCTCGAATCTTATCACCATTGGGAACAGGATGCGAACCAGGAGCACCTGTCTAGTCACACTCTGAATCAGCGCGACTTGGACAACACCACGTTGATACAGAGGATAGGGGAGTTCCCCGCGAACAGGGTGGATAAATGGAAGGGGGTTTGGAGGAAACTCTGGGATAAGGGGAAGACGTAGGAGGGTGTCTGAAAATTCCTGGGGATCTTCCTCGGTAAGCAGAAGCAAGTAAAAGTATCTCCCAGAGAATGGCCCTATCGTACCAGCTCTGTACTCTTTGGCATTTGCTACGTATGACAGACCATGAAACAATGGCTAATCCGTTGTATTGTATAGAAAACAGCACATGTCCTTATGGTTCCCTCTCATGTTCAACCGATAGATTTTAACAAAGTATAATCATTTACTCTCCTCTGATGGCACGCTAGTACACAGACTATCAGTACTAGGGGTTTCAGTTGACGCTTTTAGCGGCGCTCTTCGACACAGTGGTAGTATTCAGTCAGCTGACTTTTTAGTCTATGAGGAGGGTAGAACGGACGCTAGGATATGGCCAGCTAGTAGTTGCTGCTTGTTGAAGTTTTGCCTCGAATGGCAGAAGGGTGAAATGATGCTTCGCTTATGATTTTGTGATTTGATTGCGCTCCCGTATGCACTGCCCCCTTCGATCAACTCTACAACTGTCTGATGCCACTTCATAACTTTCCTCAACTCGGGCCCAACTCGGACCAGGGGGTGAAGAATACGAGGGCGGGAATGCGCGAAGAGGTGGAAGCTGCCTAGCAGGACGCTTAAGACATGCTTGTGAATCCCCTACTTGCTATTGTAGATCTGTTTAACCTTACTGAACCCCTCTGGCACCTTCCTCCTGCCCTTCCTCCGGGCCTGCTCCACCACCCAGTGAGAGCTGATGATACTGACCATTGTAAGTATAAAATAAAAGAGTGTTAGAAGGCGAGAAACGAGTGTGACCTCGCCTCCAACAATCATCGTGGCCGTAACATGCCCATTCGGGTAGCTCCCGGTCGGTTTCGTGTGTCGGTTTCGATATATCCGTTGGCCCAGTCGATTTGCTGTCGCTTGCGGGGTCGTCGATCACTTCGGTCGATTCGTTCGCTTGCGGGGTCGTCGGTCGATTCGGTCACTTGCGGGGTCGTCAATCACTTCGGTCGAGTTCGATATATCCGTTCGCTCGGTCGATTCGTTCACTTGCGGGTCGTCAATCACTTTGGTCGAGTGCCTACGCTGGACACTATAATCAGCTTGCACGCCTACGCTGGACGTGACTTCCGGTGCGCCCTCGGCGGACGACTTTCGCGATGCACCCTCGACGGGCGGCTTCCGATGCGCCCTCGACGGACGACTTCCATGTCCTCAACGGACGATTTTCGATGCACTCTCCACGGGTGACTTTTGCGATGCGCCCTCCTGGCGACTTCAGCGGTCTTGCGGTGTGCCCTCGACGGACGACTTTTCGATGCGCCCCTCTATGGACGACTTCGGCTCCCAACGGTCTGCAGTGCACCCTCGACGGACGCCTTTTCTTCGTTGCGTCTTTCCGGTGGCTTTCGGTGCGTCGTACTTGATAACTTTCGATGCGCCGAGCTGGAGCGAGTAGAGTCGGTGGAGTTCAGAACCTGCGCCCAGCAGGGCTCATAACCTGGCGGAAAATGAAACTCCCTTACTTCCTTGTTCTATCTACTTCTACGATAGGACTACTTATATAGTGATAACAGCCGAGCCACAACATGAAACCAGTATCAGAATACGCGGAAGCGGGTCGACAACCCTGTACATAACCGATATTAGGGAACCGTAATTAAACCCAAACCGTACCTACTATGACGAGAACAACAATATTCCAACAGTTATTCCCGCCATTGTCTTCCAACGGGTTCTTTCGTGCGCCAGTGAAGTGGAGAGTGGAAAGCAATCAAATGCCGGAATTCGAATGCCGAGAGTTGAGCCGAGCCTGGGTCAAGACTAAATTCAAGGCCAAATTTGGCAGATTCACCACAAAGGAAGAGAAAAAATCGCCAGAAAATCAGCACACATTTGTAGGGTATCTACTCTTCATCACTCAGATATTCATCATTCAAGACTACTTCACGACACATACAGACCAGTAGGAGAGCTCCACTTGTGCGAGGACGAATTAGGAAGTGAGGGCGAGTCAGTGTGCCATTTCTTTGGAGGATGGGATGGGCCGTAACCGGGCACTGGACGATCTAATTAGATTTCTTACGATTCTGTCCGAGGTTCGGTGGCGGTTCTACTGTATTATGGTATGCGGCCAGCGAGAAGCGGAAGGTCCTTACAGTCCTTGTTGAGAGGAGAGAGTGGAGAGCTCAGATGAGCCGGTGGTCTCGGCACTCGAAGACTGAATGCGAGGTTGCGAGCGAGAGGACATGACGTAATTGATTGGTGTACAAAGGACTGTGGCGGGTGTCACCGGTCCCCTTGTTCAGAGGCAGATGGGAGCCAGGACAAGAAGGGAGGTGGGAGTGTTAAATAACCCTGGCTATGGCTTTATAAAGGACAAATGTCGCGCTTTGTTGAACCCTACCCCCTTCGTCCGGCGTCCGGAAGATTGTGTGCTTTCAGCTAGGCAACTTCTTGCTTCAAGCGGGCCTTCAAAAAGCATTACCTCGCTACGCCATCCACCAGATTATTCCGTTTTGCCTGCAGCCTATCATCCAAGCAATAATACCATCCACCGCTCAAATCATGCCTCAGTCGCAGGTCATTATACAGAATACCGAACCGTGGATACCTACTAGTCATTCCAGTGGCCCACACGAGAACGGTTTGGATGCAAAAAATGAAATTTATCTCAAGTAGGTCTCAACATCTTCTCCGACGTAATTCTCCTGATCATCTTTTCAAGCGACGTGGAGTCTCTCAAGAAGGGTATTATCAAGACATCAGCGAATAAGTCATACACCATCCTTCTTGTTGGAGAAACTGGTGTCGGAAAATCCTCAATCATGGAACTCATCGCCAATGTCCTGGTTGGAAATGACATTAATATTTACAACTTCAACATACTCGACCGTGCCAACGAGCGAGGTGGTTCTAAGAACAAGAGCCAGACCAACTCGACCCGCCTTTACGAACTCACGAGCAACAATGGCGTGACGGTATGTCCCAACATTTGTATATGTAATGAATATTTGTAACCTCTTCCCAAGGTTCGCATCCTCGACACGCCTGGGTTGGCGGATACCCGCGGTCGTCAGGAAGACGAGCTCCACAAGGAGAGCATTGCGACCCAGATTCAGAATCACACCGACTCCGTTATTGCGGTTCTCATCCTCGCCAATGGTACCATGTCCCGCGTCAATGTCGGTACTGACTATGCACTCTCTACCTTATCCGACCTGTTCCCAAAATCCCTGGCCAGCAACACCGCCTTCATGTTCACCAATGTGTCTAGCCCCCTCCATTGGAACTCCTCCGAGGATACCGTCCCCGATGTTCTCAGAGAGGCTCCACAGTTCCTCCTCAATAACCCCATCGCCCTCCAGAAGAAGTATCTTAGACTCAGATATAAACCATATATGAAAATGGGAAAGGCATCTTTTCGCAAAGAGGTCAAGGCGAGTGAGGAGAACGCAATAAATACGCTGGCCGACCTATTCGACTGGTTGGACGACCTTGAGCCAATGACAGTCGAGGATGCCAAGGCCATTGGTGCGGACACTCACCCTTCCATGGACCAAGCGGTCGCCAAGGGGGCAAAGCATCCAGCCGTGAGTAGTTCAGCTTGTTTGCACCTCGCCCGGCGCTCGAGTCTTATCTTAATTGGGAACAGGACATGAACCAGAAGCCCCCGTCCGATCGCACTCTGAATCAGAGCGACACGGACAACACCACGCCGGTACGGAGGAAAGGGGAGTTCCTGACGCGCGCTGTGAAAACATGCCAGGAAACTTGGAGGAGGCGCTGGGGCTCCTGAGGTACCTATGCGTCACGAAGTTTGCCCTATATATAGGGCGATTGGCAGACCTATTTTGCCCTCTATATCGGGCAAACTTGGCTCAAGCTGAAACCATCGGCAAACCGTCAGTAGCTCGCACCACCGTCAGTACCACCATCAGTACCACCGATATAATTCAAGGCGTCGCTGAGTAGCTAGTGGCTTACTCCTTGAAAACCTTGCCCAGGCTTGGCTAGACCACCTAACGACCCCGGGAGCAACTCCTCGATGGACGTTGCATTATACAAATATCGCATGCACTTCGCTGATGCTTGTGGCCTAACCCACAGTTCACGCGCGGCGCTTATCGGCTTTGGGGCTTCCCCCTCCTCAGCGCCTTCCTCGCCGCCCCTACAATTCCATGGGCGCATCCTCAAGATCTTCAGTATACTGAAACGAATACGATAATATTCAAGTTCAATGCAGAGTTACAGACCCGATCTCCGTACATTTGGCAATTTCCCCCTGCTGGCTTCATATGCGGCTCGCTTATTGTTACTTTATAAGTAATCCCATCGTAGAAATAGACCAAAGAGAGTTTATTTCCGTCAGAGTGAATCTGAAAGTTCGTCACAGACAATGTGGGGAAGAGGAAACGATGGGTATACTTAGCAAGCTATATTGTTGGAAGAGAAAAGAAAGCCAGATCGGGGATCGAACCTGGGACTACCTAATTTTAGAAGGGTGGGTTGCTGCCACACTATCCAGTATCGGCTCTGGCAGGCACTCGGATCCTCGAGTCGCATTCACCAGGTGTGGAGACTGACTTGACCTTGAATATATTATCCCGAGGGGGGAAGCCGCGAGGACAAAGCAAAACTTTGGCCGACACTGGATCGGAGATCGTCGACAGGACAAACTCCGCATGAAAATGATTACTACTCGCGCCGAGAAATACATCGAATCTATTACTTCCGTTATCACCCTCGCCAATGGTGCCGTCCCTCGCATCACTGTTGGTACTGACTATGCACTCCTCCGAGACGAAGAAAGTCAGCTAAACGAATCGCGCAGAGCGCTGTTGAAAAGGCCAAATGAAACCCCTAGTACAGGTAGTATATGTACAAGTGCGCCACTAGAGTAAATGAGGTGATTATACATTATTGAAACTATGTATTGGTTGAACAGGAGAGAAATCATATGTGTTGTGTCCAACACTGTGGACTAGTTAATACACAAACACTATTCCATAGTCCGCAATATACGTAGAGGTAGAGTAAACGCCAAGAGTACAGAGCCTGTGTGACAGGGCCATTATCTGGAAAAGCTAATTTAACTTGATTCTGCTTGACAGGAGAGTTCCCCACGACGTTTCAGGTTCCCCCTGCGTCTTGTCCTCAGGATCCCCAGTGCCTCCTCCAAGCTTCCTTCCATTTGTCCCGACTGCGCATGAATGACCTTCCTAGCAGTATGGCGTTGTCCCTGTGAATGGAAGGGTACTTCTGGTTCACAGCCTATTCCCAATGGGATTAAGTTTCGAGGAGGTGCAAGCAAGTTGAACTACTCACGGCTGAATGCTTTACCTCCTTGATCTGACCACCACTTGGTCCACGCGTGCGTGAGTGTCCGCAGCCATAGCCTGGGGCTTAACGTAGAGAGGGATAATCTCTGTCGTTGGCCGTGGCTCAAGCGCGTCTAACCAGTCAAAGAGATCGACCAGTCTCTCCAATGCATTCTCCTCTCCCACCTTCACCGCTTTGCGAAAACCTGCCCTTCCTATTTTCATATTGGGCCTTGGCCCAGTAATTCATCTCCAGTGAACCCATCTCGAAGACCTTTGCTCAACTTCATTCCAACAGAACCAGATTGAAGTGCGAGAAGACGAACGTTAAGGACGCGCACTGCGCTCTATAAACATTCGCGGTACAATAGATTATCTAACAACCAAACATAACGTCATATCGTTCGTTAATTGTGTGACCGATGGAATCAAGCCAAATGTAGCACAATTAACGTTCCATGGCGAACATCGAAACCGACACTGCCTACTCAGTGGCGGGGATCCGCTTGACCTTTCTGACTCCCTCCTGCACCTTCTTCTTGACCTTCCTCCGAGGTTGCTCCACCGGTTCGGTGAGAGAAGTGGTGACGTTGGCCACAATATTCCGGGATTCGTCATGGTGAGAGACAATCCCCATCGTTGGCTGTGAAGCAAGGCTGTTTACCCAGTCAGGTGGATTCATTAGCACATCCCAAGCGTCCTGCTTGCCGGCCTTCACTTCGCCGCGCAAGTCCATCCTTCCTTCCTTCATGTTTGGGTCGTCCTTGATCTTGGGGTACTTCCTCTGGAGCGTGATCGGGTTGTTGAGGAAGACCTGAGGATAGTCTTGACGCGTGTAAGGGACCATATCCAAGGAGAAGTTCCAATGGAGGGGCTTAAGACGTTGGTGAACATAAATGAAACGTTGCGGGACAGGAATTTTGGGAATATATTGAATAAGGTAAAGACTGCGTAGTCAGTACCGACTTTGACACAACGCTCGGTACCATTAGGCGAGGATGAGAATCGCAGTGATGGTGTCGATGTGATCCTTGATCTGTGTTGCAATGCTTCTCTTGTGGGTTCACCTTGCTGTACACAGCGAGTATCGACCAATCCCGGCTGGGATGTCGAGGATGCGAACCTTCGGAAAGATTACACACACCATAATCGCCACACTGAAAGCACCAGAATTACCGTTATGCCATTCTTGCTCGTAAATTCAGATAGCGAGCCGAGTTCGTCTGACTTTGATTATCAAGAACGACCTTGTTCAGTGGTGTGGTCGAGGATATCGAAGCTGTAGTGATCAATAACGTATTGCCGATAAGGACATTAGGGATGAATTCCAAGACCGAAGACTTTCCAACACCAGATTCGCCAACAAGAAAGATGATGTATGGTTTTTTGATGATCCCCTTTTTGAGAGACTCAACGTCGCTAGAAAATACCGTTATAAGTGATGCATCAACGACGTGTCGAGTCCTACTTGACATTATCCCCGCCATTGTCTTCCAACGGCTTCTTTCGTGCGCCAGTGAAAATAACTCTGGAAGGGACTTCGTGTGGTGTGGATGGTAAAGGCCGAAAGCAATCGAATGCCGGAAATTCGAATGCCAAGAGTTGAGCCGAGCTGAGTCAAGGCAGATTCACCCCAAATCGAGACAAAGGAAGAGGGAAATCGCCAGAAAATCAGTACACATTTGTATAGTATCTATAATTATATACTTTCCATCACTCAGATACTCATCATTCAAGGCTACTTCACGACACACACAGACCAATAGGAGAGCTCGACTCGTGTGAGGACGAAATTAGGAAGTTGAGGGCGAGTCCTGGCGAGCCGGTCCAAAATAGCAAAAATCCGTGTTATGTCAAAAATCACAAGCGAACCAATTCAGTGTGCCACTTCTTTGGTGGATGGGAGATTTCTTTGAGGATAGGGGACGCGCACAGGTGTTCTTTTTTTTTTTGGGTGGGGGAAAGAAGGGAAATGCACCATGCGCCGTGACGCCCGTGCGCCATGTGTGGGACTCCAGCACGGCTTGCCGTTGGGATCTTCCGCCCGTTGGACAATCTGCCGTCTGACCTACCCACTAAAACCTGTCGGAATATTGTTGTTCTCGTCATAGTAGGTACGGTTTGGGTTTAATTACGGTTCCTTAATATCGGTTATGTACAGGGTTGTAGACCCGCTTCCGCGTATTCTGAGACTGGTTTCATGTTGTGGCTGGGCTGTTATCACTATATAAGTAGTCCTATCGTAGAAGTAGATAGAATAACGAAGTAAGGGAGTTTCATTTTCCGTCAAAACCCTTCCCTGCCGGTTGGCTCGGCTACACCCCGTTAAGAAAAGTTGATTATCGGGTATGGGTTTGCATCGAAGTCGACAAAACTTCCGTCGCCTCAGGGGGATCGGAGTTTGCGTTGGCGGATCGTTCTCCTTGTTGGTTCCATTAATTTCGTCGCGATCTAGCTATTCCTTATTAGGTTCGATACCATTTCTTTCAGAATTTCTATAGTCTCGTTTGGTACTACGTCCTGATTGTTTATTGTGTTTTGTTTCTTGATTTCCATCTAGCCCATAGTGTCATAGAAATCAGGATTCGTAGTCTCTCGGAGTCGCTATTGCGGTCATCGTTGAAGGACATTGCTGCCGATCCTTTAATCAGGCCTAAGGATATGGCCGGCCAGGTCCTGAGCTGAGTGTGGTTTTCCTCCATACGTTCGTTGTGGTTCCCCAGGTCTGTCTCTGTCCGTTGTGTTCACAGGTTAACCATAAGTGTTGTTCGGTCTCTAACGTGTCGGTTCCTGTGGTCTTTTTACAGAAGGAGCAGAAAGCTGTCTCGGTGTGGCCTGGGGTGTTGCTCCAATATGGTCCGCATTTTATTTTTCCAATCAGCAGGTTTCTGATGTGGTCCTTGAGGCGGGGTGCGCACAGGTGTTCTGGGTCGCTGCTCATGTAGATATATATTCAGATAAATTAGAATAAATATATTTACCTCTCGAGCAATTATTATTGATACAAATAGTGTAGTCAGGTAAATTTGCTTCACGAAAATCCCCATTCTGGGCCGCCGTGCGTGCCCAAAAAATTCAATAAAAGTTCAATAAAAATTAGATAAATTGAAGATAAATTGAAGATAAATGCATAACTAAACTATGGTGGTGTAATTTATGATTTATACGAGCCGCATTGGAGCCCCTATTGTTTGACACTCCGCTGCGCGTCGTCATCACGGCCTCCCTTCAAGCTGACGGTGTGTCATGACGGCTTCCCTTCAAGCCGACGCAAGCTGACGCGTGTCATGACGACTAGCCTCCCTTCAAGCTGACACGTCATGGTGGTCTCCTTCAAGCTAACGGCGGCCTCAAGTCGGCCAGCTTCTACAGCTTACGATTCTTCTCTCAGATTATCTAGACGATGTAAATTGTACAATGAATTGGATATTTTTATTCATACTATGCTATGGTGTATACAAAAATTATCGCGACGCGAAGAGCCTGCTCAAAAGGGGCCATGAGAATGGCGAGATGAGGACGGCCATCAGCATCTACGCTGACTGCTGACGGTAGACCCCTTCAGGGGGGTAAAGTTATTAGGCAGATCGGGGCCTGAGAGGCCCCGGATTCGAGTGCCTGAGGTGGTTCTGGATGAGCCGGTGGTCACTGTGGTCACCCTCGGCACTCGAAGACCGAATGCGAGGTTGCGAGCGAGAGCGAGTATGATGACACATGACGAGGTCGAGTGGAAGGTCGTGCAAGGGCTTGTGGGGCTAATGGGTTGGTTGGAGTATGACACGTCTAAAGGACCACGACAAGATAGTGGCGTGGGAGTCTTGACCCTGACTATGACTCTGTACAAACTGCCAAGCCGAGGTCGAGTGGAGGTCATGCAAGCGCTTGTGGTGCTTGTAATGGATTGGTTGGGGGTATGACACGTCCTGTGGACCACGACAAGAAAATGGCGTAGGGGTGTTGACCCTGACTATCGCTCTATAAAGGCCAATTGTCGGCTGTGGGCAGCGCTTTGTTCTGAATCCTACTCCCTTCGTCCTCCCGATTATTTTGTATTTTCGGCTAGGTCACTTCCTGCTTCCTGCCGCTCAGCTTAGATTCTGGTCTCATCAAGCGCGTGCCAACCAGGAAGCGGGCCTTCAAAAAGCGTTTGCCTAGTATCCTCATCGCTACTCTATCCAACAGATCATCTCGTTTCGCCTCCAGCGTATCACCCAAGCAATAATACCAACTGCTCAAATCATGCCTCAGTCGCAGGTCATTCTACGAAACACCGAACCGTGGATACCTACCAGTCATTCCAGTTGCAATGTCCTCTATTCCAATGGCCCACACGAGAACGGTTCGGATGCAAAAAATGAAATTTCTCTCAAGTAGGTCACAACGTCTTCTTCGCTTCTTCGACGCAATTCTCCTGATCATCTTTTCAAGCGACGTAGAGTCTCTCAAGAAAGGTATTATCAAGACATCAGCGAATAAGTCATACACCATCCTTCTTGTTGGAGAAACTGGTGTTGGAAAATCCTCAATCATGGAGCTCATCGCCAATGTCCTCGTTGGAAATGACATTAATAATTATAACTTCAACCTACTCGACCGTGCCAACGAGCGAGGTGGTTCTAAGAACCACAGCCAGACCAACTCGACCCGCCTTTACGAACTCACGAGCAACAATGGCGTGACGGTATGTCCCGATATTTGTAAATGTAATGAGTATAGGTAACCTCTTCCCAAGGTTCGCATCCTCGACACGCCTGGGTTGACGGATACCCGCGGTCGTCTGGAAGACGAGCTCCACAAGGAGAGTATTGCGACCCAGATTCAAAATCACATTGACTCCGTTATTGCGGTTCTCATCCTCGCTAATGGTACCATGTCCCGCGTCACTGTCGGTACTGACTATGCACTCTCTACCTTATCCGACCTGTTCCCAAAATCCCTGGCCAGCAACACCGCCTTCATGTTCACCAATGTATCTAGCCCTCTCCATTGGAACTTCCCCGAGGGTACCGTCCCCAATGTTCTCGGAGGCGCTCCACAGTTCCTCCTCAATAATCCCATCGCTCTCCAGAAGAAGTATCTTAGGCTCAGATATAAACCATATATGCAAATGGGAAGAGCGTCTTTTCGCAAAGAGGTGAAGGCGAGAGAGGGGAATGCAATGGATATGCTAGTCGATCTATTCGACTGGTTGGACGAGCTTGAGCCACAGCCGATGACAGTCGGGGATACCAAGGCCATTATTGCGGACACTCACACCCCCATGGACCAAGCGGTAGCCAAGGGGGCAAAGCATCCAGCCGTGAGTAGTTCTGCTTGTTTGCACCTCGCCCGGCGCTCAAGTCTTATCTTAATTGGGAATAGGACATGAACCAGAAGCCCCCGTCTGATCACGCTCTGAATCAGAGCGACACGGACAACACCACGCTCGTACGGAGGAAAGCGGAGTTCGTGACGGGCATGGTGGAAACATGGAAGGACGCTTGGAGGAGGCGCTGGGGCTCCTGAGGTACCTATGCGTCAGGAATATAGGGTGATTGGCAGACCTATTGACCCTCTATATAGGGCAAACTTGGCTCAAGCTGACACCATCGGTAAACCGTTAGTAGCTCGCACTACCGTCAGTACCACCATCAATACCACCGCCATACAGATATGATTACGATATAATTCAAGGCGTCGCTGAGTAGCTAGTGGCCTACTCCTTGAAAACCTTGCCCAGGCTTGGCTAGGCCACCTAACGACCCCAGGGGCGACTCCGGTCGGAAATAAATGCTCTGTGCCTTCGCCTAGGTATAATATCCGTTAGTACGTTCTGAATACGCGTTTCCAGTATGCGGACATTCCCTACCTTCCGTTAATTCACGGATAGTCATAATGTGCCTGTGCCTGTGTTATGGGCAACCTAGTATAAATACCGCTCGTCAACGGACTTACTTGTTGGCGCTCCAGTTCCAGTTCTCCTTTCTTTGCTTTGTCTATTTGCTTCTTCGTTAGTGACGTAGATAGGGGTACCTTCATTTTGTATGTAGGACACTCAGTGAGCTGTGGACAGTTCCTCATGGTCCTTCCGCGTCTCACTGGGGTCTAGGTACCTCTATATATCTCATGGTTCTTCCGCATCTCACTGGTGTCTAGATCCTACATTACTATTAGGTTCATGTACTGAGCCTATAAGTCCATTATCCATATTGCAGTTACTATGTACAGTTCTGACCAAGGTATCGTAGAATATTATTTAGGTATCTAATACATTTCAGTTCGCTGTTCACGTACTGAGCCTAATACTATTTATATATTTAGCTCCAACAACTCCCCGATGGACGTGCATTATACAAATATCGCATGCACTTCGCTGATACTTGTGACCTAACCCACAGTTCGCCGCTTCTGCTGGAGCGCGATGGGGTTGTTGAGGAGGAAGTGTGGAGCGGTTTTGAGAATATCGGGGACGGAATCCTCAGAGAAGTTCCAATAGAGGGGAGTTGATACATTGGTGAATATGAGGGCGATGTTGCTGGCCAGGGATTTCGGGAACACATTGGATAAGGTAGAGAGTGCATATTCAATACCGGCAGCGACGTGCGGCATGGTACCATTGGCGAGGACGAGAACTGCAGTGATGGAGTCGATATGATCCTTGATTTGCGACGCGATCCTTCTCCTGTTGAGTTCATCTTGCCGTACACCGCGAGTGTCGGCCAACCCCGGTGTGTTGAGGATGCGAAGCTTGGGAAGATGTCACACATACTCAGCACGTTCGTAAATTCCAGGGACATACCACTACGCCGTTCTTACTCGTAAACTCGTAAAGCCGGGCAGAGTTGGTTTGACTCTGGTTGTTGGAACCTGGCTGGTTGGTATGGTTGAGAATTTCGAGGTTGTAGTGATCGATGTCGTTGCCAGCAAGGACATTGGCGATGAGTTTCAAAAAGGAGGACTTTCCGACGCCAGTCTCTCCAACAAGAAGGAGGGTGTATGGCCCTTTCGCCCCGTCCTTCGATGTCTTAATGATCCCCCTCTTAATGGAATCTACGTTGCTAGCCAATTCGGTCAGGACTATCACGTTGAGCAGGCAGTTGACCTACTTGAGAGCCAGGGTGTCACCCTCGTCCTCGTCTTCCAAGGCATTCTCGCACGGGCCATCAGATGCATCAGATGTGCAATTGGAGGGTAATTCGCTACTGGACAGACCACCCAAGTTAGTAGCTATCCGTGGCTCAGAGTTCCGTGGGCGGACTTACGGCTCGGGGTTAACTCGAGAGACGGCCAACATTGTTCGTATGATGACTCAAGTGACGTGGCGGATGTCCGGGTGGCATGCGCACGACATTTTAAGGACGGGGACCTGCGGTCCTGTCGCGCTCGCTCGCATTTGGGCAACGTGGATTCAACTGACATTGACCTTAGCCTCGAGTGTACGCATTACCCATTGCTGTGGTGTTACTCCACTTCTTGGTGACAGAGTGGCCCTTTCAATCGCAGAAGCGAGTGGGCATAAGCGAGTGGTCCGTAGAGGTGAGGCAACTAACAACGTTCAGATTAAATCGGCCCTCATCCTGAGGGTATTGGCTCTGGATAATTGATTGGAACATCGCGTGGCATTGCATCGGTTCCGGTTTCCGCTTCCAACGGCGGCTGGGTCGCTCCCTTCGATGGTACGTAAACCCGCCTTCTGCCAGTACCATCAGTACCATACAACCGACCGCAACAGTCCCACGTGTGAGTCACTCACACTCGCAGAAACCCCGCTGCTCCTGCCATACTCGCAGCATCTGCCGGTTCACAACCTTGCTCACTCCCTCGAGCAGTTCGGATCGATGCTGTTCATGGCTAATGGATTCAGAGGAGGCGCGGAGGCGTTGAACGCGTGGCATTGCCTTTTACCCGACCCGGCGAGTGTAGGGGCAACGGGACAAAACGATAAAGTAGCGAAGTAGTCCTCTAGCCCGCCAGAAGTATAGACAAAACAAACGGTGGAGGACTTTGAGGTTGGATGACCTGGAAAATCACCAGAACAACGTGATCGCAGTGCAGAACATTGCCGAAGCTGGTCATATATTCAGAAGCGTTGAATTCGTGGTACTGCATTTGCGCTACGTTTATGCAGCGCCGTAACTCAAATTGGGCTGGTGGCGCAGGCTCCAGGTGATACCCTTGGCCTCCAAATGGGTCCCCTTCCGACGGCGTCCGGGGTGTCCTCCAATTGTCATTGCATAGCATCTAGTCCCCGTCATTTCTGAATAGTAGGTCAGACCTAGGCTGTTGTCTGTGGCCAATGCCTCTCATTCGCCTCCTTTGTTCAGTGATTCTGCGACCCGACCGCATAACCCGCCTCCTGCCACAAATCCGACGCCAGTACCACGCACCAATTGTGTCCACAACAAGCATGCCTATCGTCCGCAGCACAGTCCCCCGGCGCTTCCGCGCTGCTCCTACTCTACTCGCAGCTAGCAGCTGCCGGTCCATGACACTGCTCGTTCCCTCAGCCCGATAAATCGTCTCCTAGTTCCGTGAAATGATCTTGAAGACCTTCTCGAGTCCGCCCTCTCTTCCGCTCCACTTCACTCCAATAAAACGGGACTGAACAGCGAGAAGACGAACAATAAGGACGCGCGCTGTGCTCTATGAACATTAGACGTACAGTGGACTGTCTAGCAACCGAATATGGCCTCATAAATGCGGAACCGAGGGGATCAAACGAGACCAAATGTAATATGGTGCTCCATGGCGAATATCGGGTCCTCTTGTACACAGGAAGAGATGGCCTGATGTGCCTCTACTCACTGATCAAGGTCTGCTTGACCTCCATAACTCCCTCTTGCACCTCCTTCTTGACCTTCCTCTGTTGGAGAGAGATGCGCTGTGCACTGAGCATCGGTCTGTCTTCTATTCCATTCCTTGTGGCTTGTGATCTCATCCCTTCCATTCCTTGTAGCTCATCTCGTGATTATTGGTTCTTGTTGTCTAGTATGTTACTACTCGTAGACTGAGTGCTTAATGGACATCTGGGTTTCGGCTCTTCGCCCCCTCGATTTTCGACATCCCCCGAAGCTGCTTCATCTGCTCTGGGAGAGAGGTGATGACGTTGACCACAATTCCTCATGGTGAGAGACTACCCACATCATTGGCTGCGAATCAAGGCCACCCACCCAGTCAATTAGCACGTCCCAAGCGCCCTGCTAGGCGGCCCTCACCTCTTCGCGCATTCCTGCCCTCCCCCCTGGTCTGAGTAAAGCCCGAGTTGAGGACAGCCATGATTGGGCCAGCAGACGGGCGTAGAGTTGATCGAGGAACGCAGTACATACGGCGATTGCAATCAAATCTTAAAACTACAGGCGAAGCACCACCCTTCTGCTATTCGAGGCAGAACTTCGACAAGCGGCAACTATCGGTTGGCCATATCCTAGCGTCCGTTCTACCCTCTTCATGGACGAAAAGCCCAGCTGATCCAATATTACTGCGGTGTCGAAGAGCGTCGCTCACAGCGTCAACTGAAACCCCTAGTACAGATCGTCTGTGTACGAGCGCGCCATCAGAGCGGAGGAAATGACTATGCTTTGTTGAGAGGAACCATAAGACATGTGTTGTGTTCTATACAATACTAGAGACTAGGCATTATTTCATAGTCCGCCATACGTATCAAACGCGAAAGCGGTGTGATTACTCCCTCTGGGAGTTACTTTTACAAGAAGATCCCCAGGATTTTCAGATTTCCTCCTGCATCTCCCCCTTAACCCGGATTTTCCTCCAAACTCCCTTCCATTTATCCACCCTGCTCGCGAGGAACTCCCCTGTCCTTTGTATCAATGTGGTCTCATCCGTGGTCGCGCTAATTCAGAGTGTGACTGGGCAGGTGCTTCTGCCCTGGTCCTAATGGTGATAAGTTTCGAAATTCGATTGCCGGGCTTGTACCTCGCATGCTGAACTATCCACAGCTGGATGCTTTGCCTCCGTGGCCACCGCTCGGCCTATACATGCGTGACCTCCCGTAACCACGTCCAGAGGCTTGGTATAGAGAGGGGTGATCTCTGTCGTCGGCTGTGGCTCAAGGCCGTCTAACCAGTCAAAGAGATCGACGAGCATTCCCAAAGCCCTCTGCTCGGCAGCTTTCACCAATTGTGGTAAATCCCTCCATCCTGTCTTCACATTTTGGTCATTTTTGAGCTTAAGGTACTGCTTTTGGAGTGCGATCGGGTTGTTGAGGATGAACTGGGGACCGGATTTGAGGATATCCGGGGCGGTATTTCCAGTGAAGTTCTGATAGAGGACAGAGGAGATATTGCTAAGGATGGAGCAAATATTTTTGATTGGGATCTTGAGGGAGATGGCGGAGAGGAAGGAGAGTGCGGAGTCGGTACCAACAGTGATGCGAGGGACGGTACCATTGGCGAGAATGATAACGGTAGTAATAGATTCGGTGTGCTTCTGCAACTGTGTGGCAATATTCTCCATGTGCAGTATGTCTTGTCGACGATCTCCAGTGTCGGCGAACCCCGGTGTGTCCAAGATGCGAACCTTGGGAAGGGGTTATGCATACTCAGCACGTTCATAAACACCTGGTACTTACCATTGCGCCATCCTTGCTTGTAAATTCGTAAAGCCGGACTGAGTTGGTTTGGTTCTGGTGGTTGGAATCTGGCTCGTTGGTATAGTCGAGAATGTCGAAGTTGTAGTGATCGACGTCGTTGCCAGCAAGGACATTGGCGATGAGTTTCAACAAGGAGGACTTTCCGACGCCAGTCTCTCCAACAAGAAGGATGGTGTATGGCGCTTTTGCCTTGTTCTTCGATGTCTTGATGATTCCCCTCTTAAGAGACTCTACATCACTAGCAAATACGGTCAGGACTATTGCGTTGAAGATGGCGTTGTGACCTACTTGATGGTCGGGGTGTAACCCTCGTCCTCGTCTTCCAAGGCGTTTTCGCATGGGCTGGCAGATGTGTAATTGCGGGTTACCTCGCTACTGGACAGACCACCGAAGTCAGTAGCTATCAATGGCTCAGAGTTCCGTGGCAGACTCACGGCTTAGGCATGACTTGAGGGATTGTCAACATAGTTCGGGAGATGGCTTGATTGACACGATAGAGGGTCCAGTATCAAGGGTACCCATATTTAAGGATAGCGAAATGCTCGAGTGTACCCTCTGGCGAGATCACTCCTTAATGTCAGAGAGCTGCGCTTTCAATTGCACTTGGAGCCAAAAAAAAGGCATAAGCGAGCGGCTACAGTGCAGAGGTGAGGCAGTTTCCAGTCGCCGGCCACGAAGTAAGGCTACACGGTGTCGACATGAGGTGCATCGTGAGATGTGGGGCGCCTTGGACAGAGGTTGTGAGGGATGACGAAATACACGATGGAAGGCATTGAGGCTGGATGATTAATGAGATGGGGACTATCCGGGTACAACGAGATTGCGGCGCGGAACATTGCCAGTGTCAGTCGTGGATTCAGAAGTGCTGAACTTGTGGTACTGCGTTTACGGAGCACTATAACTCAAAATGGGCTAATAAACCGGAAGAGTCGATTGATGCCCTTTGGTTCCTCTTTTAGTCATTGCATAGCGCCTAGTCCCGCCATTTCCGAATGGTAAGTCGGACCCTTGGCCCATGCCCATCTCTTTCCCTTGTTCAGTGTTTTTTTTTTTTGCGACGTGACCTCTGCGACGTGACCGCAGGCCGCAGAGACAATCAGCCTCTGCCACCAGTACCACGCACCGATCGTGTCGACAATAGACATGCCTCCTGTCCGCAGAATAGTCACCCGATGCTTCCACGCTGCTCCCGCCATACTCGCAGCGACTGGCGGGGCGCGCCCGCACCTGGGCGCGCCACCTAGATCGTCTCGGCTCAATCTCTACCACCGTCGAGCTCACCGTAAATCCTTAAATCCCTAACTGGGTAAAGGCCCACTCAAGCACCAGAGATGCGATAGGACAGCACGTTGCTGACCTTAGGATACTGTTCCCCAGCAGTATCCTCATCACACTATACCTCCCCTCAAACCCATATCATCGTCGAAGCAATGCCTAGCGCTGCTCAAGTCAGGCCCAGGCTGTGGGTCGTTCCGTGATCTCAAAATACTCGATAACTACTAACTAGGATGACGGTTCTTCCAGCAGCGAAGCCCCCTCCACCAAACCTACCAACAGATCTCCTGGCCCAGGCATCAGGCAGGACTGCACCAGATGGCGAAGACTCTCAAGTAAATTTCACCGACGCCTTTGATGCACCAGCATCAACTCTGACCCCATTTCATAGCGACGTACAGTCTCTCAAGAAGGGGATCGTCAAGACATCAAAGGACACAGCAACTCCACCATACACCATCCTTCTTTTTGTGGAAGCTGGTGTCGGAAAGCCCTCAGTCTTGCCAATGTCCTTGCAGGCAATGACATAAGTCACTACGACTTCAACGGCCTCGAACATACAAACGAGCAAGATGATTCTGGTAATCAGAGTCGGACCAACTCGGCGCGCCTTTATGGAATTAGGAGCAAGAACGACACCGTGGTAAGTGCCGGTGTTTGTGATTGTGAACGTCGTGAGCATGCATAACCTCTTCCCAAGGTTCGCATCCTTGATACGCCTGGTTTTACCGACACTCGCAATCTTCAGCAAGATGCCCTTCACCATATGAGTATTGCGACTCAGATCAACTGCCGTTCTTGTCCTCGTCAATGGGACCGTCTCAGGCGTCACTGTTGGGACTGGTCATGCACTCTCTACTCTATCCACAATCCTCCCCAGCACCCCATCCACCAATGTCGCCGTCTCGAGCCCTCTATTGCAATTCCGCCCAGACCGCTGCACCCGAGGTGCTCAAAGACGTTCCTCAGCTCCTACTCAACAACGCCATCGCGCTCCAGAAGAAGTACGTTGAGCTCAAGGATGGCCCAAATATGAAGAAAAGAAGAGCGGATCGGCGCAAGGCGTTGGGCCACACCCAACAACCGGGTACCCCAGAGTATCCAGGCAAAGAAATCCGTCGCGTTCACGTTGGCTGCGCGTGGCGCACAGATCATTTCCTCTTTGGGGATAGGACGCGATACAGAAGCCCACGCGCAACCTCCATCTGGAACGGAACTACACGACCATGGAGGTGAACGGGGTTGGTGGGGAGCCGTGCAAAAAAAATGTGTAAGCAGATGAAGGGGGAGCTGGACATATAAGGTGCACAAGGAAGTCCGGAAGGTTAAGCAGATCTTCGTCGGCGAAGTGTGGGACTCGGTATCGACCATTCATGACACATTACGTCGCTGTATAGATTTACTAAATTTTTGTTGTTCGCTTTCCTTGGGTTATGCATAGATGCCAGACTATGATACCACCTGTTCTTGTTGGCTTGACCATCCTACGCATGTATATAGCACCTCGGGCAACCGCACAGGCTTAGCTGCTGGCAATGACGGTGCAAGACGATCCTTGCTTTATAATTGACCACAAATGAGATTTCATGGGTTGGTTCGAAAGCTCAGTGATCTAGAGGCTATGGGACCCGTCAAATCGAAGAGTAGATTCCTTGGCGCGCATTCTGTCGTTATGTGATGGGACTGCCGGGGAAAGTACAAATCTGGATATCCAAGAAGGATTTCAAAAGTACAAATCTGGATATCCGAGAAGGATTTCAAAAGTACAAATCTGGATATCCGAGAGGGATTTCAAAAGTTGGGTGCTGTAGTGTAGTAAGCCAGTGAACACGCGTCCCGAAGAAGGGTCGGACGATGGAAGTGTGGCGTGGTAAGGCTGTCCCTCAATGGAAGAGCAGTGTGTTGTTAATACGGATCATGAACCCTGGGTAGAATTTTGGACTCGCGGATTAATTGACGTAGGCTGGAGAATTGATACTCGAACCTCAGCGCTTGATCTAGACAGCTTGTCCAACTCCAAGCGGGGCCGGTTAGCCGGTGAGAGGGCACACCAGCTCGGCTCGTCATGCACGTGGAGGAGCCATAGTTTCGTGACAACTAAGTTCTTCCCGCCAGATCAGCTTTATGAGAGCGATCGCGGGTAAGAGAAAACATTGTTGACGTTTTTGAAATACCGTCCAACATCATCAGATGGCAGTAGCAATGTTAGGCAGTGTACGTGGAATGAACAAAGCACATCATATCTGTCGCATTCCTCATCCCTGGGTCGAGTAACCCACGTGGAGGCACGTTGTAATCACGCGGTGTATTCTTGCAAAACCATGTCTTAACGCGCGCAATTCTCCAAGTTCACCTGGGTAGCCTGATCGCCACCTCTCCCCACCTTCGAATGTCAATTGCCGTTCAAGCACAACTTAAACCCAATCACAATTCTGCTGACCCACGCGAGAACGCCTTGGAAGACGACGATGGAGTTGACACCCCGACTATCAGGTAGGGCACGCACAACGCCATCTTCAACGCAATAGTTCTGACCCTATTGGCTAGCGATGTAGAGTCTCTTAGGATGGCAATCGTCAAGACATCAAAGAACAAGGCGAAAGCCCCATACACTATATATCCTTCTTGTTGGGGAGACGGGTGTTGGAAAGTCCTCAGTCTTGGAATTCATCGCCAATGTCTTTGCTGGCAACGACATTGACCACTACAACTTCGACGTTCTCGGCAATATTAACGAGCGAGGTGGTTCCAACAGTCAGAGCCAGACCAACTCCGCCAGACTTTACAAATTTACGAGCAAGAACGGCATAGTGGTAAGTATACCTATATGAACGTGGTGAGTATGAATAACATTTTCCCAAGGTTCGTTCACATCCTCGACACACCCGGTCTCGCTGACACTCGTGGGCTTAATCAAGACGACTTTGACAAGGAAAGTATGGAGACACAGATCAAGGATTACATTGGATCCATCAATGCCATCCTCGTCCTCGCCAATGGCACCGTTCCCCACGTCACAGTCGGTACCAAGTGTGCACTCTCCATTCTGTCTGCCATCCTCCCCAACACCGTCACCAAAAACGTTGCTTTCCTATTCACCAATGTCTCAAGCCCCATATACCTCAATTTCCCCAAGCACACCCTCCCAGAGTTCCTCATAGCCGCTCCACATTTCCTCCTCGACAACCCCATCGCGCTCCAGAAGAATTATCTCAAGATGAAGGATGGCCCGAACAGGAGGATGAGAAAGGCGAATCTTCACGAGGTGGTAAAGGCCATTGAACAGAACACGACGGCTGGGAGTAAATATTCCGGGGGTAAATAAGTCGGGAATAGGTCGGGAATTTATCATGACCACTTGTGGATATACATACAATATCCCATGATTCCTCCACTACTATTATATGTGAAAT